>Ga0302178_10001704_pt1 | contig 18187 bp, 18 predicted proteins | sample I_Palsa_E1_3_FD_198790 | JGI IMG/M metagenome (GOLD analysis project Ga0302178, IMG submission 198790) | Peat permafrost microbial communities from Stordalen Mire near Abisko, Sweden - I_Palsa_E1_3 | ecosystem: Environmental > Terrestrial > Soil > Palsa > Peat permafrost | place: Sweden... | reverse complement strand
ACCCGTTCCTGCTGGCCATGTTCGTGGCGTTGGTCGACCTCATCCCGGTCATCGGCTCCTACATCGGCGGGGCGGCGGTGGTGCTGACCGCGCTGACCGTATCGCTGCCGGTGGCCATCGCCACGCTCGCCTTCATGGTCCTGTACAAGCTGGCCGAGGATTACTTCATCGTGCCCAGGGTCATGGGCCGCACGGTGCAGGTGCCGGCCACGGTCACCTTGGTGGCCGTGCTGATCGGCGGCACCCTGCTGGGCATCATCGGCGCGCTGGTGGCCATCCCGGTGGCCGCTGCGGGCCGGCTGCTGCTGCAGGAGATCGCGTTCCGCCGCCTGGATAATAGCTAATCCAGAAGCACCGGGGACAGGATGTTGGACACCCTCTTCTCTAGGCCACGTTCTTTTGATATGAGAGAACGGGGCCTGGGCTTTCCAGGCCCGAAATCCTGACGTCAGGAGATGACGGCGATGGTGTATAACAGCCAGGACACCGCGCGGACTCCGGGTGGGCTCGCGCATGCGGCCGCGACATTTTTCGAGAGCGTCGGGCTGCTCAACAAGGGTTCTGCGGACGCCAAGGCAGTACCGGATGACGCCGAGGCCGCCAAGATCCAGCCGATAATGTCCAACTCTCTGAACGTTACCCGCGTCGGCGGACTGGCCTCCCTGGTCACGTCGGTCGGAGCAGTCGCGCTCGCCATCTTCAACGTCAACAAGAAGACTGATCCGGCCAATGTCGTCATGGCTGCTTATCTGGCCGCGGGGGCCATCGTCGTCGCCGCCCTGCTGACCGCCGCGATCATCGTCTCAGCCGACATCCGGGCCAGGACCTCCGTGGCCGTCACGCATTCCCCGGATACGCCAGCGCCAATTGCCGCACCACCGGCGACCCCGGCGCAGAACCATCAGCCGACCACAAGCCCCGCTCCGGGTACTAGTATTCCTCCGGCTGTGCTTGTCCCGCCCTCTCCTGTCCCGCCCTCTCCTGTCCCGTCCTCTCCGGTCCCGTCCTCTCCGGTCCCGCCTGCCGCGGGCACGCAGGCCTCGGCAGGGCCGTCAGTGACCGACCACGCGACGGCGACCGTGCAGGGCCCAAGATCTTGGCAAATGAACCTGTGCCCACGACAGGCTCTATATCGGTCTTGCGGCAGAAGCTCAATCCAGATCCACCGCCGCCGCCAATCGAACGCAACATTGAGCTGCAACCTCACCTGATCCCGCTCAACGCCCATGCGGAGAGAGAAGTTGAAAAGTGTGAAGAGTTCCCCGGCGGGTCGACTGACTGCGTAGTAGACAAAAAGACAGGAATTCCGACAGGAAAAGTGACGCAGAGCATTGACGAGAAAAACCCTTGCACTAGGCCCTGTGTTCAGCAGCACGAAGCAGTTCATGTCGAACAGCTAAAGAAATTCTGTCCGCAGCTGCGAGACTGCTATCTCGCAGCTGACAAGGGTATGCGCTCTCCGTTGGACTGCTTCAAATTGGCGGCCACTGGGATAAAAGAGCGCGAATGCGCGGCTTATAATGTATCGGTTCCTTGCGTGGAGAAGCGACTGAGAACCGCCAAGGAATGTCAGACGCCCGACAACAAGGAATACGGGGCACGGAAGCTTGTAAGCGAAAAATGCTTCCAGGATCACGATTGCGCGGGCGCGGCTGGCAAGTGAGACTATGCATACGGCTCGCAGGCAGCAGACGCTGTGACGCGTGCCTGGAGAGTGGGTCGGCCCGCCGATTCCCGGACAGACAAGCACCGCAGCGATGGACGTAGTCCGCGACGAGCAGATCTAACTTTACATAATGTTCATTATCGGCGCTTTAAGTATGAACGAGCACTGCCGACTGGACCTGCTGTTGTCCCGTGCCGCGATAGATGTCGTATGCCAGCCATCTCGTCGTTTCACGTGTCGTTGTGACAGCCATCATGTCGTCGGCGTTCCTGGCGAATGACGGCTCATCCGACAACAACCTGAGACGAGCTGGCCGGCCGCCAGATCCAGCCTCGGGTATGTCGCAAATCCCCCCCGGCCGGGACAGCGGCCTCTGGTCCCGGGACATCCAGGGCGGCGATGCTCTCCACGGTGCCGCCGCTCGGGCGGCCGGAGAAGGGAGCATCTGATGGGAATGTCTCGGTGGGTGACGGCAGGCGCGCTGGTCTGCCTGGTGGCGGGCCCGGTCGGGCAACTGGCTCAGTACCTGGTGTCGCCGGTGGATGAGGCGGCGTCGCCGGCGGAGCAGGTGACCGCCGCGGCCGCGCATGCGCCGGCTATGGGTATCGCCGTGGGCCTCGACGTCCTTCTCCTGCTGCTGCTGCCAGCGGTGCTGTACGCCGGGATGGTGGCCGGGGGCACGGTGTCGCGGCTTGCCGTGGCGGGGACGGCGCTGAGCTTCGTGTCGATGCTCGGGGCGGGCTACCTGCTGGCTCAGGACGTGGTGATCCGGGCGGCGGCGGCCCAGCCGGACCACGACACTGCCGTCGGCGTGGTCTCGGCGTACGAGCACAGCGCGGTGGTGACCGGGCTCACTGTCTTGTACCTGGCCGGTCACGTGATCGGGTTCATCCTGCTCGGCATCGCATTGGTCCGCTCCCGGGCGGTGCCGGCCTGGGCGGGGATCGCGCTGTGCTTGTGGCCGGTGGCGGAGATGCTGGGCGAAGGCGCCGGGGTGAAGGCGCTCGCGGCCGCCGGATTCGCGCTGCTCGCCGTGGCGTTCGGCGCCTGCGCCTGGGCGCTGGTCCAGCGGCAGGCGGACAGCGGCACGCGGGGCGTGCTGTCGCCGACCGAACATGCCATTGTGTAGCGAAGCACGCGAACAAGAGCGGAAGCAATGACCACGATGACCGTCGCGATCACCCGCGCCGTCGTCACCGCCGCCGGGCTGCTGGTGGTGGTGACGGCGGTTCTGGTGGCCGCCTTCCGGCTGGATCCGGTCGGCTTGGGTCTGGCCGGGCTGGCGATCGCGTCGCTGTCCGTCCCGCTGGTAGGAGCGGCGGCCACCCGGGCCCAGCGCCGCAACCCGGTGGGCTGGCTGCTCCTGCTCACCGGGGTCAGCATTCCGCTCGCGGTCGCCGCCTACCTGTACGCGCACGCCGCTGACACGGGCGCCGACCTGCCTGGAGCGAGCTGGGCTGGCTGGCTAGATGCTTGGCCCTGGACGCCCGCGCTGACCTTGGTGCCGGTCCTCGGCCTGCTGCTGTTCCCCACCGGGCGGCCGCCCTCGCGGGGCTGGCGGGTGCTGATGTGGACCGGGATCGTCGTGCTGGCCGCCCAGCTCCTCAACGAGCTGCTCGCGCCGCACTTGCTGGACTTCCCGGACCGGAACAACCCGACCGGCCTGAGCGGTGCCGCGGGTTCGGCGGCCGACGCGCTCGGCGCCACCATCGTGGCCGTGCCCGTCCTGGCTACTGCCGGGGCCTGGGCGCTGCACCTGCGCTGGCGGCGTGCGGCACGGGCTGCTGACGACTTGGCGTCCGATCCGGCGCTGGCGGCGGCGTTGGGGCTCGCCGTCCCCGCCGGGTGGCTCATCGCCGCGTCCTGGTGGGGGTGCGGCGTTGCCATCGCGGCCACCGGGAACAGCAACGACGCGCTCGTGCCCGAACTGCTCGGGATCGTGGCATTGGCCGCGGCGGCATGGGCCGCCATCTACCGCTACCGGCTCTTCGACGCGCGCCAGGTGCTCAGCCGGACCTTGGTCTACGCCGGGCTAACCTTGTGCGTCCTGGCCATCTACTTCGCCGTGGCGACCGCTGTCGGCGCCGTTGCGCGCGGTACCGTCAGCCAGCCGGTCGCGGTCGTCGTGGCCGTCGCTCTGGCCCTGCCCGTCCAGGGTGCGCTGCGCCGGTGGGTCACCCGCCTGGTGTACGGCGACCGGGACGACCCTTACTCCGCGCTGGTGCAGCTAGGCCGCCGCCTGGAAGACGCCGCCGAGCCGGATGACGTGCTGCCGGCGGTGGCCCGGACCATCCGGCGGGCGCTGCGGCTGGAATTTGTCGGCATTCAAGTCGGTGAGATGACCGTCCGGGCCGGAACCGATCACGGTGAAAGCGACCAGTTCCCCCTGGTTTTCGCGGGCGAGACGATCGGCTCGCTGACCGTGAGCCGCCCCGAAGGCCGGCCACCCGGGCCGGCCGAGATGCGGCTGCTGGACGGGGTCATCCGCCAGGTCGCCGCGGCCGGGCACGCGGTCTCGCTTACCATGGATATCCGCCGGTCACGCGAGCACCTGGTGACGGCGACAGAGGAGGAACGCCGCCGCCTGCGCCGGGACCTCCACGATGGACTGGGCCCGGGGCTGGCTGGGGTGGTGCTTGGCTTGCAGCGCGCCCGCCGGCGGATCCCGTCCGATCCCGACGCGGCGATCGCCCAGCTCGACACACTGACCCGGCAGACGCAGGAGGCCATCGCCGAAGTCCGGCGGCTGGTCGAGGGCCTGCGGCCGGCCGCCCTGGACGAGCTCGGCCTGGTCGCCGCGCTGACGCAGCGGGCAGAGTCGTTCGGTGACATCACGGTGACGGGGCCGGAGCCGTCACCGGATCTGCCCGCCGCGGTTGAGGTCGCCGCCTACCGCATCGGGGTCGAGGCCATGACCAATATCAGCCGTCATGCCCGCGCGGGGCACGCGACTGTCCGGATCAGCGTGGGCGGTGACTTGCAGCTGGAGATCACAGACAATGGTGAGGGCCTGCCGGACGCGTTCCGGGCGGGGGTGGGCATCTCTTCCATGCGTGAGCGGGCCGCCGAGCTGGGCGGCCACTGCACCGTAGAGCCCGCGCTCCCCCGCGGCACCCGGGTGCGCGCCACCATTCCCCTGGAGATCCGGTGACCGAGTTTCCCGCCGGCCCGGACCGGCCGATCCGCGTGGTGATCGCCGATGATCATCCGGTCTTCCGGGCCGGCCTGCGTACGCTGGTTGAGGAGAGCACGCAGCTGGAGTACGCCGGGCAGGCGTCTCACGGGCAGGAAGCGGTCGAGGTCTGCGCTGCCGCACAACCCGACGTAGTGCTCATGGACATCCGCATGCCCGGGATCAGCGGGATCGACGCCACCCGGCAGATCCTGGACGCCCGGCCGGGCACCGGCGTGCTCATGCTCACCATGCTCGAGGACGACACCTCGGTGCTGGCGGCCATGCGGGCGGGCGCGCGCGGCTACGTGCTCAAAGGCGCTGACCCGGACCAGATTTTGCGGGCCGTCATCGCGGTCGCGGCAGGCGAGGTGATTTTCGGCGCCGCCTTGGCCGCGCGCATGGCCGAGTTCTTCCGGGGCGGACCGGGCCGGATCGCGCCTGCGTTCGCCAACCTGTCCCAGCGGGAGCACGACGTGCTCGACCTCATCGCGGCCGGCGAGTCCAACACAGATATCGCCCGGCGGCTGGGGCTCAGCGAGAAGACCATCCGCAATAACGTCTCGGTCATCCTTGCCAAGCTTCAGGTCAGCGACCGGTCGGCGGCCATCGTCCGGGCCCGAAACGCGGGCCTGGGCAGCCGTGGCGGGACACCGGGCGCGGTTGACCGCTTTCACCTTCCCCCGCATGCGGGCTGACGCAGCAGGGCCGCCGCTATAAGCTGGCGGTCGTAGGGCACGCCCGCGGGAAGCGGCGCGACATGCCAGTGCAGGTGCGCGTTGCCCTGCCTGCTGCCCAGGGTGAGGCTGTGTACACCCGCTCCGTCGGCACGACCTCCGATACCGCCCCGGCCACATGGTCGCGCCTCCCGTGCCCGGCGCTTGTAAGTCCGGCCTTCGGAATCGACAGGATGAATGAGACGGACGAAGGCGCCAACGTCTCAGGAACGTGTCGCTTCCCTGGTTCTGTTCGACATGATGGCTGAGACGGGACACCTATGTCCCGTGACAGCCATCATGTCGTTTCACATGTCGTTGTGACAGCCATCATGTCGCCTCGCCGACGCCATGGCTCGGCGGTCGCCGCGAGATGAAGATCCTGGACTAGCTCTCAAGCCAGCCTGCCACGTTCTGGCAACTCGTTGCCGAAAACTGGCCGCCGACAGCCGGGAGCCGGGAGCCTGCCAGGGGTTACCCCGAGATAAGCTCCGGGCCCGGTTCACAGGCCGTAGGTTAGAGGCGTGGTGCTGCGCGATCTTGCCTATGGCCTGTACTCCCGCAAGCTGCGCAGGGAGCTGTCCAGTGTCACGCTGCCCAGGCACGTCGGGCTGATCATGGACGGCAACCGCCGCTGGGCACGGCAGATGGGACTGGCCAGTCCCAGCCTGGGGCACAAGTACGGGGCCGAGCACGTCGAGGACGTCCTGAACTGGTGCGAGCGGGCCGGGATCAGGCACGTGACCGTGTTCGTGTGCTCCTCGGAAAACCTGCAACGGCGCGGTGACGACGAGATCGCGTTCCTTATGCAGGTCATAGAAGACGTCCTCGCCGCCCGGCTCGCCCGGCCGGAGGCCACCTGGCAGGTCCATATCGCGGGCACGCTCGACGTTCTGCCCGACACGACCGCCCGCGCACTGAAAGAGGCAGTCGAGGCGACCAGGGAGCGCGCCACCGGAGCGCACGTGACACTCGCCATCGGCTACGGCGGGCGCCAGGAGGTGCTCGACGCGATCCGCGCGCTGCTATACGAGCAGGCAGACGACGGCGGCACGCTCACCGGGCTCGCCGAGGCCCTCACCACCGACGACATCGCCCGGCACCTGTACACAGCCGGGCAGCCTGACCCCGACCTCGTCATCCGCACCAGCGGTGAGCAGCGCGTGTCCAACTTCCTACTCTGGCAGACCGTGCACTCTGAGCTGTACTTCTGCGACGCTTACTGGCCCGCGTTCCGCGAGATCGACTTCCTGCGGGCACTTCGCAGCTACGCAGCTAGGCAAAGCCGACGCGGAGCCTGACGCCACCGCCGCAGTCCCGAACACCTGAGACTTTAGATCTTGGTGGAGGTGAACGGAATGTCCACGAGCAGCCCCGCGACGCGGCAAGGGACTCGCCGTATGACGCGGCTGGCACCAGGGTCATCGCGAGCATCAGTCGGATGACCAGCGGATAGGACATGATCCGGCGCCGCTGCCGCGGCTTCAGCCGCCCCGCCGCGGCTGCCAGGACCATCCCGTCGCGGCGAACAGACGCCGGGGCCGTCACTACCGGGCGGCGGAACACCGCCAGCTCGCCCGCGGCTATGGATCAGCGTCACGATCAGGGACAACCGGGCCCAGTGGAACTGGGCCACCGGACTGCAGATCGGGCTGCTGATCCTGATAACCACCGCAGACGCCGCCATAATCCGGCAGCTGCACCGCGTACGCCTGCCGCTCTCCACAGGCCACGGAGCGGCTTCGTGGCCCGGCGCCCGCCAGGAGAGCCAGCTGAGCCCTGACTGACTTCTTCCTGTTCGCCGACGAGCACAGCAGGTTGCTCGGCCCTGCCCGCCGGCCGGCTTGCAGGCTGCTGAGCTGGGGGCAGCATCGGCTGGCGGGGGTGATCCGCCGTCACCCGGTGTGGACGGCGCTGGCCGCATGCACCGCGTTCGGCGCCGGCGCCACTCAGGGCATCCGCGAGGGCTATTACCTCCCGGTCACCGCCGTGGCCGTCGCTCTGCTCACTGCCGGGATGTTCGGCCCGCTCACCGCATCCGGCTCCTACCTCGGCCTGGTCCGGGGCAACTCCCCGCTTTCAGGACGGCGGCGCCAGCTCGCCGAGACCGCCGTGATCACCTGCATCGGCGTTCTGAGTCACCACGTCGGAAGTCATGTCGGAGGAACGCCTCACACGACACAAGTCTGAGACGCACAGCTCGTGTCTTCCTAGCGGGCATCGCTGCGGCGCTCCAACACGTGCTGGGAGGCGAGGTGGCCGCGACGGTCAACGAGCCGACTGGGTTCTCCAGGGGACTATCTGGCCGATCTGGTGTGATGGGTGCATGGTTGCCGACAACAGCGGCGTCCTGAGGGTATCGCGTGGTGAAGCAGCGGAGAGCCTGGCCCTAGGGGCTCTGGACTGGCTGCTCGGTTCGGCGCGGAGAACCGGAGTCGGCCTGACGTGGCGGTCACCGTCTCCGCCGGCGAAGCGGACTCGACGCTATACCACGGTTCGGCGGGGATCGTGCTCGCGTTGCTGGAAGCTCAGAGGCACTTCCGGGACACCGGTACGGGGACGCCGCCGTGCGCGGCGCGGCGGCCATCGCTGCTGCTGTCGATGATGAGGAGAACTGCTCGCTGTATTTCGGCCTGGCCGGCATGGCAGTCGCGCTGCACGCGGTACACGCCCAGCTAGGCGACTCCTCAGCGGCTGCGGCGGGGGGCCGCGCCCTGGACCAGGTGCGGTCTCGTTTCGATGGGCAGCGCTGGGGCAAGATGTTCGAGTTGCTCGTCGGCAACGCCGGCATCGCGCTGGGGGCGCTGCAAGCCGGCGATGCCGAGTTGGCCGTCCTCGCCGTGGAGCCCTACCTCCGCACCGCAGATCCGACACCTGGCGGGGTCAACTGGGCAGTTCGCCCCAGCCCTCCTCGTTCCCATCACATTGCACACGGCACGCTGGGCATCGTGTACGCCCTCGCCGCCGTCGGCGCCGCCGCCGGCCGACGTGACCTGACCGAACTCGCCCTGGCGGGCGCCGCCGATGTCGTGGCGCGTGACGAAGCAGGACCGGCGGGCTTTCTCGTCCCGCATTCTGACCCGCAGCACAGGCCCGACCTAATTGAGCGCTACAGCTACGGCTGGTGCAACGGCCCGGCGGGCGACGCTCAGGTGTTCCGGTTGCTCGGCGCGGCCACCAAGGACCCTGCCTGGGCCGCTCTTGCCGACAGATGCTGGCATACCGTCACCCAGTGCGGACTGCCGCGCCGGATCCGCCCCGGGTTCTGGGACAACAACGGCCGCTGCTGCGGAACAGCCGGAGTCCTGGCGCTAGCGTGCGACATGCACGCTGAGCAGGCGAAGGAACTCGACTTCGCTGACGTGCTCGTCGAGGACCTCGCAGCCCGGGCAACCGTCGACGCCGACGGCGTGCGCTGGTCGAATCACGAGCACCGCGCGACGCCCAGCACCCTGGAGCCGCGTACCGGATGGTCAATGGGCAATGCCGGCATCATTCGCGAACTACTTCGGTTTGCCCGCGCCAGCACCGAAAGAGATCCGGCCTACGGAGTCCCCTGGCCGGACCATTCTGAGCCATGTAAACCTGGGCCTTTGGAATCGCCATGATGACTGAGACGGCCTGAGGCGTCGGCGTCTCTGGAACGTATCGCTTCGCAGGTCTTATTCGACGTGATGCGTGAGACAGGACAAGGTTGTCCCGTGACAGCCATCATGTCGTTACACATGTCATTGTGACAGTTATCGTGTCGTCTCGCCCGGGCAGCAGCGAGACGACACGAGATGAAGATCCCGGACTTGTCCTGAGGCCGAACTGCCGTTCTGGCAACTTGTTGCTCAAAAAAAGATTCTAAGACCGTCGGCGTGTCGTACTGATTTCCTAGTCCGTTGGCCCACAATTGAGGGTGTGATATCAAATCGGCTGCCTGTCTTCGACAGCGTCGGGCACCCACCGGCAGTGCTATGTCAGTTGCCCGACGGCCTCCGGCTCGTGTACATGGACGATCGCGGCCGTCGGCGCCATAAGCCTCGATACCGACTTTCCTTCGGCGACTGGCCCCAGTCTTCGCGGATCTCAACGGGCCGGGATTAGCATCATGTTCATGAGTGCCCGACCAGCAGAGCGCGGCGACGGTCATGATCTGATCCATCTCGGCGGCGAGACCGCCGTGGTCGTCCCCCTGCACGAGTACCGCATGCTCGAAACCCTCAGGGAACGCGCCTCAGCGGAGGAGATCGAGGAGGCGGAGATCGAGGCCGCGATCGCCGAGCACGAGGCATGGAAAGCCGCTGGACGGCCCGGCGGCACTATCCCCCACGAGGCTGCGGCGGCCGAATTGCTCGGCGGCGGCCAGTGAAGGTCGTCTGGCGGCATACAGCGCTGACGTCAGCCCGCAGGTTCATGGCGGACCAGGCAGGAATACAAGCCGTCAACCAGGCTGTCGCAGCTTTAGCTGAGAACCCAGAACCACCGGATGCTTTCGTTCGCGGCGGTTACCGCAGGCTGCGCGTGGGTGATTACCGTGTGCTGTACGAAGCGGAAGCGGATGTAATCACCATCGTGCGGGTGGACAAGGTGCGCTAGCGCCTGGGCTCCCCAGCCACTGCCGACAGCTGACCGGCAGGACTCCGGTGTTGTATGGCCTGCCCGCCATGGCTAGCCAGGCGAGTCGCTACTCCCCCGAGACCTCAGTCTTGTCGTTTTGCATGTCGTCGTGACAGCCATTACGTTGTCGGCCCGTGCCACCACTGCCTCCGGCATCACGCGGGCGGGCGCAGCCAGAGCACGCCGCCGCGGCGGGCTGTCTCAGGGCCGGCCGCTGCGGCGGCGAGTGCCGCCCCAAGCCGGGACACATACGCTTTCGTGCGCGGGAACGTGTGGTCGGACGCGTAAATGAGGCCAGGAACCTCGTTTCCAGCCGCCTCGTGTGCCCGTCGGAGCCTCTCGAAGTCCGGGACGTTGTTCGTCACGAGTACCCGGTCCTCGGCCAGCGCCGCCTGGAAGATCTCTAGGTCCGACAGGGCGCGCAGGACAGGATCCGTAACGACCGCACGGCAGTCGATGCCGCGGGCAGCAATATCGGTGGCAATCGCGGGCGAGAACATCTCGTCGAGGAGCAGCGCGTCGGGTACCCCGCTCACAGTCCCAGCAGTCCCTGCTGCCGTTCCCACGCCGCCTGTTCCTGTGCAGCCTCGGCGCGTGCCCTGTCCAGGAAGTCGTCGACCTCCTCCGGATAATCGCTCCAGTAAGCCAGAGCCGCGCGTATGAACGGTACGGGCGTTCCTGACGTCTCGGCGGCGACGTCGAGAACCTCATCACCCGCCAATGCGGGCTCAGCCTCACGGACTGACCGGATGGCGCCGATGACCTCCCACACGTCAGGACCGCCGACCAGCCTGGCCCTGCGCCCGGCCGGGCCATCCGTGAAGGTGATGAGCGGGTGCTCACGGATTCGGAGCGCCTCATCGACGAGCCTACTGGTGGCGCTGGACAGGGTCAGATCCCGGTGCGCTGCAACGAACGCGGAGAGTCGCTCGTACACGCGCGGTTCGAACCGGACCGACGACGGGCTAGGAGTAGCTACCATGTATGACAATGTAGGTCAGCATAGGCAGCCGAGCAAGCGGCTTGTACGCTCCCCCGGGACCGGCTCGAGCCAGGCTTCGTAGTCTCCCCGGGCGGGTCGCGTCGGCTGAGATGAGATAACACGCCGGCGGCATCGCCGGCCAGCACGAACGCCATCAGGACAGCCCTAGACAGGACGGTCAGGTTAGCTGTCGGTGCATGAGGGCCAGTGGTCTACCGCCCATTCGGGCCAGCCCGGCCATCCCGCTGGCGGACGGGGGATTTCGCCGCCTTCGAGTTCGGCGGCGTCAGGTACCTGGAACTGTTTCCGCCATTGGTCTACGTCGACCTGGTTCATCGGGAATGTCTGATGCGGTGCCCTTGCCTGGCGGTGCGCAATCCGGGCGAGCTGGACGTCCTTGTCCACGGGCAGGTAGATCACCTGGCAGGCTGCCCCGGCTGATCGCGCCAGCCAGCGCAGTGCCGACCGTTCATCGCGGCCCCAGAGCCCGAAGTCGAGCACGACGCTGGTCCCCAGCCGCAGCGCCTGCAGGGCAACTGAGATGAGCCGCCCTTCGAGCACGAAGCGCTTGCCGTCGGCCATCGGCTCGCCGAACAGCGGGATCATCCAGTGATCCGGGGTCAGCCGCAGCGCCCGGTTCGCCGCGGTGAGCTCTTTGGCCCGGGTGGTTTTCCCGGCTCCGGGGAGCCCGACCATCAGGAGCATCGTGGCGGCGCATTCGGGCGGGCGCGGGAATGGTTCTTCGTTCTGTGAATGTGAATCGGATCGCTGCGACTGAGACATGGCTCCCCTGATCAGGCAGGACGGTCCGGCAGCGCAGGGACGGGTACGCGAGTGGCTGCCGGCGGGACGCTGATCCGGCGGTACGCCTTGGCACTGAGCCCGGCAGGGGCAGGCATTGAGGCCGCTCTTGCGGCAGCCTCGGTACCGCCGCTAAGCGGCGGTACGGGTAGTCATGGCAGCGAAGCAGCACATGCCCTTACCATAGTCCGCAGCGTCGGCGGAAGCGGCAGCCAGCCCGCTGAGGGACGGCCGTCCGGCTGTGCGGAAGGTTCCGACTCCCCCGTCCTGAATGTCCGCGCCATCCGGGTTCCGCCATCTGCGGGTCTTCCTGTGTCCATGCTTCTTGCTGTTATCAGGCGACGGGCGGGAGCGCGGTACTGGCTGAGTTAAGCGCCGCTGAGTCCGTCCCTTCAGGAGCGGGTAAATCCTTTGGCTGTGCGGGCGGGTGGTCGTTATCGTCGCCTGCGTGGCTGGTTCTGAACGCTTGGACGGCGTGCCCGAGGGGGTGCTTGCCGCGTTCAGGCTGGCCGGGGCCGTCCCGGTGCGGCTGCCGGGAGGACAGGGAACTGCTTGGCGGGCAGGGCGGGTGGTACTCAAGCCCGCCGATTCGGTGCGGGAGGGAAGATGGTTCGCCGAGGTCTACGATGCGCTGACTGGTCCCGGCTTCCGGGTGCCGCGGCCGGTGTGGGCGCTGACCGGGGACTGGGTGGCGCTGGGATGGACGGCCTACCGGTGGGTGCCCGGCACCGCGGCGGACTGGTCTGGCGTCTCGCCGCGCTGGCCGGACATGGTCGCGGTGAGCCGTGCCCTGAATGCCGCGCTGATCGGCGTTCCCGTTCCACCATGGCGGGCCACGGTGGGAAACCCGTGGACGATCGGCGATGAGGTGGCGTGGGGCGAGCGAGACCCGGACCCGCTGCTCGGCCCGGGTGCCGGCCCGCTTGCCGGGCAGGTACGGCGGCTGCTGGCCGCACTACGGCCGATTGACCTGCCGAGCCAGCTGATCCATGCGGACCTCGCGGGAAACGTGCTGTTCGCCGACGGGCTGCCGCCCGCCGTCATCGACTTCTCGCCGCTGGAACGCCCCGCCGGACTGCCGCTCGCTGTCGTTGCGGTGGACACGCTGATGTGGCGCCGGGCGAGCCCCGAGGTGCTCAGGTACCTCTCCGGCGAGCCGGAACTCGGCCAGCTGCTCGCCCGCGCACTGGTATACCGCCTGGTCACCGAGATCGTCAGGCACGCGGGCACGGCCGGCGTGGACGCGGCCGCACGGGCCGCGCAGCCGGTCGCCGATCTGGTACTCGCCCGGCTTGCGCTCCGAGCACGCCGGGGCGAGTAGTCGGCTGAAGGCAACGAGTTCTGCGTGGAACCGGGGCCGGCGGGCAGGTAAGGCCTATGCCAATGCTGATCGGGACGTCTGGCTGGCAGTACCGCGACTGGCGGGGCGGGCTGTACCCGAAGGGCGTGCCTCAGCGCCTGTGGCTCGAGTCCTACGCCACCCACTACCTGACCGTGGAGAACAACAACAGCTTCTACCGCCTGCCGTCGCAGGAGACGTTCGCCGCCTGGCGGGAGCGGACCCCGGACGACTTTGTCATGGCGGTCAAGGCCAGCCGCTATCTGACCCACGTGCGCCGGCTGCGCGACCCGGCCGAGCCGGTGGCCCGGCTGCTTGGCGCGGCGGCGGGGCTGGTGCCCAAACTCGGACCGGTCCTGCTGCAGCTGCCGCCGACACTGAAGGCCGACCCGGACGCGCTGGACACGTGCCTGACGGAGTTCCGGACGGCGGCCGCCGCACTGGGCGAGCACGGGCTCCGGCTAGCGGTAGAGCCGCGGCACGAGACCTGGTGGACCGACGAGATACGGCAGATCCTGGCCACGCACAACGCAGCGCTGTGCTGGGCCGACCGCCGCGGCCGCCCGATCACCCCGCTGTGGCGCACCGCGACGTGGGGTTATCTGCGGTTCCATGAGGGCACTTCCCAGCCGTGGCCCAGCTACGGGCCGCAGGCGCTGAGGTCCTGGGTGGCACGGCTGACCGAGACCTGGCCGGATGAGGCCAATGTGTACGTCTACTTCAACAACGACCCGGGAGGGGCGGCGGTGATCAACTCGGCCCAGTTCGCCGCCCTGGCCCGCCGGGCTGGAAGCAGCGCGACCCGCACGCCCGAGGTCGGCCAGATACTCGCGACCGCAGCCACCCCACCTGGTGAAACGCCGGACTGACGAAGGCGCAGAGCAGGCGTCATGTGGGAAGACATGTTGGACCGCGGCTGTCATTCGCCCTGGTGTACGGTCCTCGTATGGAGGTCGCTGAGCTGGCGCATCTGCGCCGGGCCCGGGACTTGCTGGAGCGCGAGTACGCGCGGCCGCTTGATGTCCCGGTGATGGCGCGCACCGCGCTGATGTCGCTGTCGCTGTTCTCCCGCCGGTTCCGCGAGGCGTACGGCGAAACACCGTACGGCTACTTGCAGGCCAGGCGCGTGGAACGGGCGATGGCGCTGTTGCGCGGCGGCCACATGTCCGTGACTGACGTGTGCATAGCCGTGGGATTCACCTCGCTCGGCTCATTCAGCTCGACGTTCACGCGCCTTGTCGGCGAGCCACCGTCCGCCTACAAGGCGCGTGACCACTCACGGCTCGTACCGGTTCCGCCGTGCGCGACGCGCGCCTGGGCCCGCCCGGGCTGGACCGCGCAGCCATGCAGGATTGGAGAAGCGTTCCTAGCTGGTCGCGCGTAGGGTCGCTGACATGGCACTTTCCATTACGCACACGCCCGTGTACTGCACTGACCTGGATGAGGCGCTCGCCTTCTACACCCAGCGGCTCGGCTTCGAGGTCCGCGACGACGTCCCGATGGGGCCGGAGATGCGCTGGCTTACCGTCCATGCGCCCGGTGACCCTCACGACCTGCTGCTGGCGGCTGTGGACCACCACATCCCGCCGGCCGACCGGCAGGCGATGCGCGAGATTGTCGCAAAGGGCGACCTGGCGGTCTTCATCCAGGTTGACGACCTGGACAAGACCTTCGAGTCGCTGCGCGCCGCCGGGGCGGAGATCCTCCAGGAACCCGTCGACCAGCCCTACGGCGTCCGTGACGCCGCCGTCCGTGACCCGAGCGGTAACCACCTTCGGCTGAGCCAGCCACTGGCGGCGCAGGGCTGAGGCTCCGTTACCGGCAAGCCCAACGCGACTGAGCTCCGGAACGACATGATGGCCGGCACAGGGAGCTCTCCGGTACGCCCTGGCCTGGGTGGGAACATGCCCGATTTCAGGCATCACGTCGGAAGACGTCTCGGGCGGGTCGGCGTTTACCGCTCTTCCGAACGGAAGGAGACCGTAACGTCAAGGCCCCCGCCCTCGCGGGCGCGGGCGGTTACCGAGGCACCATGGGCGTCGGCGATGGCCGAGACGATCGCGAGCCCGAGCCCGTGCCCGCCAGTTCGCTGGACCCGCTCGGTCCCCAGCCGCTGGAACGGCTGGAACAGGCGGTCGACCTCGCCCGGGGGTATCGCCGGGCCGGTATTGCGGACTGACACTACTGCCCGCCCGCCGCTCGTCACGGTCGATATCTCGGCCCAGCCGCCCGGAACGTTGTAGCACAGGGCGTTGTCCGCCAGGTTGGCGATCAGGCTCTCCACCAGCCTGGGGTCGCCGTCGGCCGGCGCCGGGTCCAGCTTCGCCTCGAGGTGGATGCCACGGCTCGCGGCCACCTCACCGAGGGCCTGGACCGCGCGGGCGGCGAGGTCGGCGAGGTCGCACGGCTCCCGCCGCTCGATGCCGCGCTCCCCCGTCGCCAGGGTCAGGAGGGCATCGATGAGGCGCTCGGTCCGCATCCCGAGGGCGAGCACTTGCTCGCAGGCTCCGCGCAGGGTCGCGGCGTCGGCCTCTGGATCCGCCAGCGTCACCTGCAGCAGCGTCCGCTCAGCCGTGAGCGGGGTGCGCAGTTCGTGCGAAGGCGCGCGGTGCGCGGACGGCCGTCCCGCCCAGCGCCGCCACCGCGCTCACCTCGACGGTCCCGATGATGAACCTGCGCCGGGTAAATGTGGCTTTGCCGTATGACCCACCTGTGCTCGATTCGCATGGCGCGAACGTAGAGAACTCAGGTGAACGGGACATGACCGCACGGCGCCGACCCGGCTACTGGCCCGCCAAATTCGGAGCGCCGCCACGCGGCCTTTCTTCCAGGCCTGATTCGTCATACCGCCCGGGGCCCGCCAGCATCGCGAGCCGGTGCGGGGCGGCGGCTAGGCTGCTGCGGTATGAGCGAAGGCGATCCGCTGATCGGGGATGGCGTCACCCAGGGGATCGTGCGGATCGGGGACACGGTGCGGCGGCCGCTGCGGCCGTTCAGCCTGACCGTGCAGGCGTACCTGGCCCACCTGCGCGACGCCGGGTTCACCGGCGCGCCGCTTCCGCTCGGCGTCGACGAGCAGGGGCGCGAGGTGCTGTCGTTCGTCCCCGGTGACGTGCCCCGCAACCCGCTTCCGCCGGAGACGGCGGGCGACGACGTGCTCGTCGCCCTGGCCCGGTTGGTTCGTGCGCTGCACGAGGCGTCGGCCGGGTGGACCCCGCCGCCCGACGCGGTGTGGGGCGGGACGCCGGCCAACCCGGGACGCATCACCGAACGGACCGAGTTGGTCAGCCACCGCGACTACTACCCGGGCAACGTGGTCTTCCGCGACGGGCTGCCGGTCGCGCTGATCGACTTCGACCTGGCCAAGCCGACCACCCGGCTCTACGACATCGCGAACGCGCTGTGGTACTGGGCGCCGATGCGTGATCCGCGGGACCGGGCGCCCGCGTTCGCGGACGCCGACATCCCGCACCGGGCCGCGGTGTTCGCGGACGCCTACGGCGTGACCGCGCGGCAGCGCGCGGAGCTGACGCCGCTCCTCGTCGACATAGCGCGCCGCTATCACGAGGATTCCCGCGCCTCGGCCGAGCTGGATCCGGTGTTCCGCAAGCTATGGGAGGACGGCGCCAAGGACGCGCTGCCGCGTGCCGAGGCGTGGCTGCGCGAGGCGGCCCCGGCGATCGCCGCCCGCCTCGGCCAGCCGGGCTAGGCCAGGCCGCGGACCACAGCCGCGGACCACATGGGGCCCAGCAGGCTCACCGCCCCGAGGGCGTCGAGACGGAGGGCAGGGCCGCGAATGCGCGTATGCCTGAGACGAAGATCAGGCCGCCGGCGACGATGAATATCAGGCTCACCGAGTTGAGGGTGATGCCGGCGAACGAGACCCGGAAGCTCCGCAGCACGGTGCTCATCAGCCAGCCGGAGACGACCACCGAGACCATGGACGCGAACTGGTTGACCGGATTGAACACCGCCATCACCCGTCCCATGTATTCGCGCGGTGCCGCATCGAGGAGCAGCGGCGCTACTGCCGTGTTCAGCATGGCGATCGGAATGGCATAGATCGCCAGCATGACGAGGCCAGCGGGGAAGCTGCGCTGCAGTGCATAGCCAGCCGCCAGGACACCGGTCGCCAGCAGGCCGGACCAGGTGAGCGCGCGTGCGCCAATCCACCGCACCATGTAGCCGGCCGCGAGCGCGCCGACAATGAAGCCGGCCCCCATCGCCGTCTCCGCGACGCCGAACAGCCAGGACGACGCGTGCAGGTCGTGGGTCACGAAAAACACGTTCAGCGCATTGATCGCCCCGGTGCCGAACTGACAGATCATTGTGACCGTCAGGAGCGTCACCAGGAACCGGTTGCGTGCGAAGAGCCGCAACCCGATGGAGAATTCAGCATGCAGGCTGGTCTCTTCCGCTCCAGCAGAGCCGGGGGGGCGAGGCTCGGGCGTCAGCCGCAGGAAGCGGATGGCCAGATAGGACACAACGTAGGAGGCGGCGTTGGCGGCCAGCGCCCACCGCAAGCCGACCGTGAACAGCAACGGGGCCGCGATAGGCGGGCCGATGATCGCGGCCGCCGATGTGGTGACCTCGCCGAGGCCGACCGCTCGCACCCGGTCCTCCTCGCCCTGCACCACGTCGCCCGTCGTCGCGAACCTGGCGAGGCTGAAGAACTGGCCGGCTGCGTTCAGGACGAACACGACCAGGTACACGGCGGCGAGCCACAGCCCGACGGGGAGGTCGCGGACCGGGACGAACGACAGCCCGATGAGACCCGCCACCATCGCCGCCCGGATCACCTCGGTCCGCATCATCGTCGACTTCCGGTTCCACCGGTCCACGAAAACCCCGGCGATCGGCCCGACCAGGGCAAACGCGACGGTGGCGGCGACCAGGATGCCGCTGA
>Ga0302178_10001698_pt1 | contig 18203 bp, 20 predicted proteins | sample I_Palsa_E1_3_FD_198790 | JGI IMG/M metagenome (GOLD analysis project Ga0302178, IMG submission 198790) | Peat permafrost microbial communities from Stordalen Mire near Abisko, Sweden - I_Palsa_E1_3 | ecosystem: Environmental > Terrestrial > Soil > Palsa > Peat permafrost | place: Sweden... | reverse complement strand
TCGAGGGCGAGCTGATCGCGCCACCCGGCGCGCTCGACGATCTCGCTGCCGGCCGCCTACGGGTGCTGCACGAGCGGAGCTTCGTCGATGACCCGACGCGAGCGCTGCGCCTCGCCCGCTACCGCCATCGGCTGGACTTCGAGGTCGATCCGTGGAGCGCATCGCTGGCGGCCGCGGCGGACCTCGACACCGTGAGCGGAGCGCGGATCGCAACCGAGCTGCGCCTGATTGTGCTCGAGCGAGACCCGCTCGGGCCACTCGCTGATCTCGAGGGCAAGCTGCCGATCGTCGTCGATCGCGCGCTGGTCGATCGCGCGCTGGCGCTCGCTCCCGCCGACGCAGACCGAGGGCTACTGATCCTGGCTGGCGTCCTGCGTCACGGCGCCCCGGCGGATTGGATCGCCTCGCTCGAGTTGACCGCCCGCGAGCGCGACGTGATCCTTGCCGCCAGCGCAGTCGAGCGGCTCGCGGCGGCGATCGAGCAGGCGCATTCGCCGAGCGAGCTGCGTGACGTCCTGAGTGGCGCGGAGCCCGAGCTTGTTGCGCTCGCCGGCGCGCTCGGACCGGCCGCCGGCGCCTGCGAGTGGCTCGACGAGCTGCGCCATGTCTCACTCGAGATCGGTGGCGATGACCTGCTCGCCGCCGGCATTCCAGCCGGGCCCGAGCTCGGTGCGCGGCTCGAGCGGACGTTGCGACGCAAGCTCGACGGCCAGCTGGCGGGCGGTCGCGACGCCGAGCTCGCTTATGCCCTGACGGAGCTTCGATGAACGCGCCCGGTAAGCTCGCCGCGCCGATCACGGTCGAGCTGACGCACGCGACCGTCCGCTTCACCGGCCGGGCCGATGGCGACCTCGGACGGACGGACGGGCTGGCGCCGGGCAACGCGGTGCTGGCAAGCCGGGCGGCGCTCGTCGAGCGGTTCGGGCTGCTTGGCATCAGCGTGCCGCACCAGGTTCACGGCGCGAGCGTGGCGGACATCGATCGAGTGGAAGGCTACGCCGTCGGCGCGGTGACCGCCGATGGCGCCGTCACGTGCGAGCGCGGCACCGCCGTCGCTGTCCACGTCGCCGACTGCCTACCGATTGCCGTAGCCGGCGAGGGCGCGGTCGCGATGTTGCACGGGGGGTGGCGTGGGCTTGCCGCCGGCGTGATCGGCGAGGGCGTCGAGGCGTTGCGGGCGCTCGGCGTCGACGGCGCCCTCGAGGCGGCGATCGGGCCGGGCGCCGGCGGCTGCTGCTATGAGACCGGCCCCGAGGTCCACGCCGCGTTTGCCGGCTACGGCGCGAGTATCGGCCGGCGCCTCGATCTCGCTGCGATCGCGGCCGCGCAGCTGCGTGAGGCGGGCGTCGTGGCGGTGAGCGATGTCGGCGTCTGCACACTCTGCGCGCCGGCCGGGATGCTCTTCTCGCATCGACGCGACGGACCGGATACCGGCCGCCAGGCCGGTATCGCATGGCTGCGCTGAAGGTCGAGCAGGTTCGTGAGAACCTCCAGGCGATCCGCGCGCGGATCGATACCGCGGCGGCACGCGCCGGGCGCGACTGTGGCGATGTCGAGATCCTGGCGGCGGTCAAGTACCTCGAGGGGCCAGAGCTCGAGGTACTCGCCGACGCCGGCATCACGCTCGTCGGTGAGAACCGCGCCCAGGAGCTGATCGAGAAGCTGCCCTATGCCGCGGGGCGCCTGCGCTGGCACTTCATCGGCGCGCTGCAATCGCGCAAGGTGAAGCTGATCGCGCCGCACGTCGAGTTGATCCACTCCGTTGCCAGCGACTCTGTGCTGCGCGAGCTTGGGCGTCACGCGCCGCCGGAGCCCGAGATCCTGATCGAGGTCAACCTCTCGGGCGAGTCCGGCAAGGCGGGGATCGACCCGAACGAGCTCGATGCGTTCATCGCCCGCAGCCCGTTGCCGGTCGTCGGGCTGATGACGATGCCGCCGCAAACCAAGGATCCGGGGAGCAACCGTCCCTATTTCGAGCGCCTCACGGCACTGGCGCGCGAGCGCGACCTGAGGCAGATCTCCGCCGGGACCAGCCAGGATTTCGAAGTCGCGGTCGAAGCGGGAGCAACGATCGTGCGGATCGGCACAAGCCTATATCGCCAGTTGCAGGAATAGCGCTAAAGTTTGCGGGTAGCAGGGTTCGCACCCGGCGACGCGAAACACTGACTGCACTATGGCGCTCAAGGACTCATGGCACCGTACGCTCGTCTACTTCGGCTTGGCCGAGGAATACGACGACGAGGTGGACTACGACCCCGATACGGGGCCTGAAGTCGCGCTCGAAGATCGCTACCGCGAACGGCCGAATGTGCGCCGCCTCTCATCGCGTCGCCGCGGCGACGATATCGACGATATCTTCGGCGACGAGCAGCCGCGGGGGCGCCAGCAGACCGTCCTGCGCTCGGTTCCGGGCGGCCGCGCAGGTGGTAACGGCTCCGCACGAAACGACGGCCGCGGTGATAGCCGCGACTTCCAGGTCCACGTCGTCCATCCGAAGTCGTTCAACGACGCCCAGCAGGTCGCCGACAAGTTCAAGCGCGACGTGCCGGTCATCATCAACCTCCAGGACGCCGACCACGACCTCGCCAAGCGCATGATCGACTTCGCCAGCGGCCTCACCTACGCCCTCGACGGCGGAATGCAGCGCATCGCGGACAAGGTCTTCATGCTCACGCCGCGCAACGTCGAGCTCTCAGCCGAGGAGCGCGCGCGGCTGATCGAGAAGGGCTTCTTCAACCAAGCCTAAGGCGGCTGGAATTTTCGCAAAGCGAAAATTCCACCGCCGGTAGTCATCGGGCGCTCGAACAATCGAGCGCCTGGGGCGCTTGGCGTCGTGCTCCGGCTTGTCAGTGAAAGGTAGCCTTCGGTTGTGACGCAGCTTGGATTTGTTGGCTCCGGGAATATGGCGCGCGCTCTAGCCGTGGGGCTGGGGGAGCCCGCGCTGTTCAGTGATGGCGGGTCTGGGCGCGCCGCCGCGCTGGCGGCTGATCTGGGGGGCGAGGCCATCGCGACCCGCGAGCTGGTGGAGCGCGCTGATGTGGTCGTGCTGGCGCACAAGCCGGCGCAGCTGCGCCTGATTGCGCCAGACCTCGCTGGGGCGAAGGTCGTGCTGTCGCTGCTGGGCGGCGTGGCGACCGAGGATGTCGAGGCGTCGGTTCCGGACGCGATCGTGACGCGGGCGATGCCGAACACCGCCGTCGCGGTGCGCAGGGGAGTGACCTGCGTCTGCGGCGCTGAGGGTCTTGACGAGCTGCTGGGACGCGTCGGTCTCGTCGTGCGACTGCCCGAGCGGCTGATCGATGCCGCAACCGCGGTCAGCGGCGTCGCGCCGGCGTATGTGTCACTGATTGCCGAAGCCTGGGTCGACGCGGCGGTCGGGCAGGGAATACCCGCAGCGCAGGCCGCCGAGCTGGTCTGCGCCTCGCTCGCCGGCGCTGCTGCGCTGCTCGAGGACCGCGCCATGGACACCCTCGCGGTTCGCCGCGAGGTGACATCGCCGGGCGGGATGACGGCGCGCGGCCTGCGCGTGCTCGAGCGGGCCGGTCTGCGCGCTGCCTTTGCCGACGCGGCCGCCGCGGTAACCGGGCAGGGCAAGTGATCGCCCTCCTCGCCGTCAGCAGCCTGCGCCGGCACATCGGCGACTACGTGTACGACCTCGCCTGGGTCTACGCGATCGTGATCATCGCCTACGTCGTGACGACGCTCTTCTTCTCGCTCGGGCTGCGGATTCCCTACAACCGCTGGAGCGACGCGATCCTGAGCTTCCTGCGCGACCTGAGCGAGCCCTATCTGCGGCTGTTCCGCCGGATCCTGCCGTCGTTTGGTGGCCTGGACCTCAGCCCGATGCTCGCGATCATCCTCCTGCTGCTCGTCGGCACGCTCGCCAGGCACGCGATCAGTGGCTAGCGCCCGCGCGGCGTGGTCGCGGGCCGCGATCGTCGCCGCCGTCGTGATCATCGCCGACCAGGTGAGCAAGCAGCTGATCCGCAGTTCGCTCGCGCTCGGCGAGCAGCGCCATGTCCTGCCAGGGTTGAGCTTCGTCCGGACGACCAACAGCGGCGTTGCCTTCAGCCTCCTCAGTGGCAGTAGCGCCGCCGGCGTCACGATCCTGGCGCTGGTCGTGCTCGCAGTCCTGCTCGCGTTCTTCGCCCGCCTCCACGCCCAGCGGCTACTCTGGCTGCCTACGGGGATGATTGCCGGCGGCGCGATCGGCAACCTCGTCGATCGCCTGCGCGAGGGAGCGGTGACCGACTTCATCAAGCTGCCCCACTGGCCCGCTTTCAACCTCGCCGACAGCGCGATCACGCTTGGCGTGATCGGCCTCGTCCTCGTCATGGTCCGCGATGGAGATCGTAGTTCCCGCTGAGGCCGCCGGTCTCCGCCTCGACCGCTACCTCGCCGAGCAGGCCGGCTCGCGAGCGCAGGCGAGTCGCTGGATCAGCCTAGGCGCCATAACGGTAGACGGACGCAAAGCCCGCAAATCCCACGTACTGTCAGGCGGAGAGCACCTCAAAATCGACGCTCCAACTCTCACGGCGGAGTTCGCCGTCGAAGACGGCGAAGCTCCGTCCGTGGTTTTCGAGGACGACGATCTGCTGATCGTCGACAAGGCCGCCGGGGTGGTCGTGCACCCGGCGCGCGGTCATCAGAGTGGGACCCTCTCGCAGGCGCTGGCGGCGCGAGGCGCGGCGGGAGGTGAACCGTGGCGGGCGGGAATCGTCCACCGTCTGGACAAGGACACCTCGGGGTTGCTCGTCGTCTCGAAGAACGACGCGGCCCACCGCGCGCTCAAGGACGCCCTCGCGGAGCGGCGGATCGTGCGCGAGTACCTAGCGCTGGTCGCTGGTCGGCCACCGTCCCGCGGCGGGACGATCGACGCCCCGATCGGCCGCGACCGCCGTGTCCGCCAGCGGATGTCGCTCGAAAGCGACAACCTGCGGGAGGCGCGGACGCACTTCACGCTGGAGGAGGCGCTGCCGGCGGCGAGCCTGCTGCGCGTCAGGCTCGAGACCGGACGCACGCACCAGATTCGCGCGCACTTCGAAGCGATCGGCCACCCCGTCTGCGGTGACCCGCAGTACGGTCACGGCAACGACTACGGCCTGAGCCGTCAGTTCCTGCACGCGGCGCATCTCGAGCTGGCCCAGCCGAGCACGGGGGCGGCGCTCAGCTTCGACTCGCCGCTGCCCGCGGATCTCGCCGCCGCACTCAAGCGCGCACGCGGCGCGTGAGCGCGCGGTATCCTCGGTGTCAACGAAAACCATCCAACCCGCACGGCGTAGAGCCTGCGCGCCTGCCCGAGCCATTCAAGCCCGGGTCCGCGTGAGCTGCCGAGCGGCACTGCCAACACACACAAGGGAGTAGCAACCGTGGCTCGAGTTGAGCTGAAAGACCTGCTGGAAGCCGGGGTGCACTTCGGCCACCAAACCCGCCGCTGGAACCCCAAGATGCGCCGCTTCATCTTTGGTGAGCGCGACGGCATCTACATCATCGACCTGCTGACGACGCAGCGTCTGCTGGACCAGGCCCTCACGTTCGTGGCCGACGTCGCCCACCGCGGCGGCACCGTCCTCTTCGTCGGCACCAAGAAGCAGGCGCGCGACGCCGTTCGCGACTACGCCGAGGCCGCCGGCATGCCCTACGTCAACCACCGCTGGCTCGGCGGGCTGCTGACCAACTTCCAGACGATCAACGAGCGCATCAAGCGCCTGCACGACCTCGAACGCTATGAGACCGAGGGCCAGCTCGCGCTGCTGCCGACGCGCGAGCGGATGGCGGCGGAAGCCGACCTCGCCAAGCTCCGCGCGAACCTCGGCGGCGTGAAGAACATGAAGGGAACACCGAACGCGATCTTCATCATCGACCTGAAGACCGAAGCGATCGCCGTCCGCGAAGCCCAGCGCCTGCGGATTCCGATCATCGGCCTGGTCGACACCAACTGTGATCCCGACGGCATCGACTACGTCATTCCGGGCAACGACGACGCGATCCGCTCGTGCACCGTGATCGCCAAGGCCGTCGGCGACGTCGTCGCGACCGAGGCCGGCTACTACCGCGCGGAGCAGGAGAAGCTCCGCAAGGAGGCCGAGGAGCGCGCGCGCCGCGAAGCCGAGGAACGCGCGGCAGCTGAGGCTGCTGCAGCGGCCGCTGCTGCGGAAGCGGCCGCCTTGGCGGAAGCGGCCGCTCTGGCTCAAGCGGAGGCCTCAGCTCCGACTCAGTCAGAGCCTGGTGGGACGGGGGCTCCCGCCGCGTCCACGCCTTCGAGTGCGCCCGCTGAGTCATCTGCGCCTCGACGGTCTGCGCCGGCCGCTCCGGCTGAGGCTCCTCCCACGCCTGCAGCGCCTGCTGCGGTAGCGCCCGAGGCCGCGGCGCCTGCGGCGCCTGAGCCTCAGGTGCCTGCGCCGGTTGAGCCCGCCCCGGTAGCTGAGCCCGCTCCGGTAGCTGAGGCCACGCCTGCGGTTGAGGAAGCGACGCCGGTTGCCGAGCCGCCCGCCGCTGACGCCGAAGCCCCCGCTGCGGAGGAGACGCCCGTGGCCAGCGAGGTTGCCGAGCCGCCGCCACCCGCGGAGCCCACGAGCGAAGTCGACGCCCCCGCAGCCGAGCCGGCGGAGCCGGCTGGCGAGGAGGTGTCCCCCCAGCATGTCTAGCGTTGCGATTTCGGCCGCTGATGTGAAGGCCCTGCGTGACCGGACCGGCGCGGGGATGATGGACTGCAAGAAGGCGCTGACCGAGGCCGGTGGCGATGTGGACAAGGCGATCGAGATCCTGCGGCTGAAGGCCGGCAAGCGGATCGAGGACCGCGGCGAGCGCGTCGCGGGCGAGGGCACGATCCAGACCTACGTCCACCACACCGGCAAGCTCGGCGTGCTCGTCGAGGTCGACTGCGAGACGGATTTCGTCGCCCGGACCGACGAGTTCGTCAACTTCGCGAAGGACGTCGCCGCTCATATCGCGGCCGCCGCACCGCGCTGGCTGAGCGCCGACGACGTTCCGGCCGAGACGCGCGACGCGGAGCTGCGGATCTTCGAACAGGAGGCCGCCGACAAGCCGGCCGAGATCCGCGAGAAGATCGCGGCCGGCAAGCTCGCGAAGTGGTTCTCGGAGGTCGTGCTGCTCGAGCAGGTGCATGTGAACGCGGACAAGCACGAGGGCAAGACGATTCTCGAGCTGCAGCATGAGATCGCCGCGAAGACCGGGGAGAACGTGTTCGTCAAGCGCTTCCAGCGGTTCGTCGTCGGCGAGTAGCCCACGATGAGTGACGCACCGGCGTTCTCGCGCGTCCTCGTCAAGCTGTCGGGCGAGTCGCTGATGGGCGAGCTCGAGTACGGAATCGACCCGGCGCGCGTGAGTGCGATCGCGGGCGCCGTCGGCGAGGTCGTCAACAGCGGTGTCCAGCTGGCGATCGTGCCGGGCGGCGGCAACATCTACCGGGGGCTGAAGGGCGCAGCCGAGGGTATGGATCGCGCCACCGGCGACTACATGGGAATGCTCGCGACCGTCCTCAACGCGCTGGCGCTCCAGGACGCCTTGGAGAAGCAGGGCGTGCACACGCGGGTGCAGTCGGCGATCACCGTGCAGGAGGTGGCAGAGCCCTACATTCGCCGGCGCGCGATGCGCCATCTCGAGAAAGGGCGCGTCGTGATCTTTGCGGCCGGAACCGGAAACCCGTTCTTCACCACCGACACCGCGGCCGCGCTGCGCGCGAGCGAGGTCCACGCGGAAGCGATCCTGATGGCCAAGAACGGGGTGGAGGGCGTCTACAGCGCCGATCCGGCGCTCGATCCGACCGCGACCTTCATTCCGCAAATCACCCACATGGAGGCGATCCAGCGGCGCCTCGCGGTGATGGATGCGACGGCTCTGACGCTCTGCATGGAGAACAAGCTGCCGATCCATGTCTTCAACGTCGACGACGAGCGCAACATCGGTCGGATCCTCGCCGGCGAGCGCGTCGGCACGCTTGTCAGCACGCCGTAGCGGCCGATCGAGTCCGGGCGGCCGCGGATGACGCGTTATCCTCCCGCGTCGATGCCGGCGTTTCTCCTGCTATGGCGCTGATCGACGAGCTGATCGAGGACGCGCGCGAGCGGATGCGCAAGTCCGTCGACGCGACGTCACACGAGTTGGGCACGGTTCGTGCCGGGCGCGCGAGCCCGGGGCTGCTTGACCGGATCGAGGTTGACTATTACGGCAGCGTGACACCGCTGCGCAATATGGCGACGATCTCCGCGCCGGAACCGCGGCTGCTGACGATCCAGCCGTTCGACAGCTCGCAGATCAAGGCGATTGAGAAGGCGCTCAACGAGTCCGATCTCGGCTTGAACCCCTCCAACGACGGCAAGATCGTGCGCCTCTCGATCCCCGAACTGAACGAGGAGCGCCGTCGCGAGCTGGTCAAGGTCGCCCGCCACATCGCCGAGGAGGGCCGGATCGCCATACGCAACGTTCGCCGCGACGTGATGCACGACCTGCGTGAGCTGAAGGAGGCCGGCGAGGCCGGCTCCGACGACGAGCATCGCGCCGAGGGAGACGTGCAGAAGCTCACCGACGCGAGCATCGCCGAGCTCGACACACTCCTGAAGGGCAAGGAAGCAGAGATTCTCGAGGTCTGATGGGTCTCGCAGCAGGCGAGAACGAGAGCAGCGCGGCGCAAGGCGACGATGCGAACGCGGGCCATCCGGCCTACGTCGCGATCATCACCGACGGCAACGGCCGCTGGGCCAAGCAGCGCGGCGTGTCGGTCGCCGCCGGGCACAGCGCCGGCGCCGACACGGTCAAGGCGCGCCTGCGCGACTCCGTCCAGTTCGGCGTAAAGGAACTGACCGTCTACTCGTTCTCGACCGAGAACTGGTCGCGCCCGGCCGCCGAGGTGAACGCGCTGATGCGGATGTTCAGCCGGCGGATCAAGACGGAGACGCCCGAGCTGCGCGACGAGGGGGTGCGGATGCGCTTCATCGGCCGTCGCGAGGGGATCAGGCCGGCACTCGCCCGCCAGATGGACTGGGCCGAGAGTGAGACGGCCGCAAACGATCGCATCACCCTGTTCGTGGCGTTCAACTACGGTGGACGGGCGGAGATCGTCGACGCGGCGCGGCGCTTCGACGGCGGCGACGAGGCGGAGTTCCGCGCCCTGCTCTACGCGCCGGAGATGCACGACCCGGACCTGATCATCCGCACGAGCGGCGAGCGACGCCTATCCAATTACCTGCTCTGGCAGAGCGCCTATTCCGAGCTGGTGTTCCGCGACGAGCTCTGGCCCGACTTCAGCCGCGACGCCTACGCCGAGGCACTCGCCGAGTACGCCGCACGACGGCGTCGCTTCGGCGGCCGCTAGCGTGCGCTGATGGCGCAAGCGCGTCAACCAGCGCAGTCGGCGCCGCGCAAGCAGGGCGGCGGGTCGGAGCTGCTCGCTCGCGTCGCGGTTGGGCTACCCGCCCTTGCCATTGCGGTCGCGCTCGTCGCGCTCGGCGGTATCACCTTTGCGGTCGCCCTGGCGCTGCTTGGCGCGGTCTGCCTCTACGAGCTCTACCAGCTCTACGCTGATGCCAAGCCGTCGCTGATCGCCGGGGTCGTCGCGCTCGCCGGACTCCTGGCTGCGGCCGACTTCGGAACGCGTGAGCAGGTCCTGCTCGTCGCCGTCGCTGCGATACCGCTGACGTTCCTCGTCACGTTGCTGGGATCCCGCGGCTCGACGTTCGGAATTGCGCTCACGCTGCTCGGCGTGTGGTGGATCGGCCTTGGGCTGGCGCACGGCGTGCTGCTGCGGCGTTTGCCGCACGGCAGCGGGGTCGTGATCGATGTCCTTGCCGGGACGTTCGTCGGCGACAGCGTCGCCTACCTCGGTGGTCGCGCCTTCGGGCGGCACGCGCTCGCGCCCACGATCTCGCCGAACAAGACCGTCGAGGGACTCGTCGCCGGGCTCGTGGGGGCGATCGTCGCGGTCCTCATAGCAAGCCACTTCCAGCACTGGCTCGACACCCGCGACGCACTCGCGCTTGGCGCCGGCATCGCGGTCGCGGCGCCGATCGGGGACCTGTTCGAGAGCTACGTCAAGCGCGATGCGGGAACAAAGGACACCGGGCGGCTGTTCGGCGCGCACGGCGGGGCGCTCGACCGCCTCGACGCGGTGCTCTTCACCGCCGTGACGGGCTTCTACATCTGGCACGCGCTGCTGGTCGGCTGATGGCGCGCCGGATCCTGATCCTCGGCTCGACCGGCTCGATCGGCGTACAGGCGCTCGACGTCGTCGCGCGCAGCGACGAGCTCGAGGTCGTAGGGCTCTCGGCACAGTCCTCGTGGGAGACGCTGGTCGAGCAGGCGCGGGATCTCGGTCTGCGCCGCATCGCGCTGTCCGATCCGCCTGCCGCCGAGCGGGCGGCGCGGGCGTGGCCTGACGGCGACGTGCTGAGTGGGCCCGACGGCGTCGTCGCGCTGATCGCCGAGTCGGGCGCGGATCTCGTGCTCAACGCGATCGTCGGCTCGGCCGGTCTACTGCCGACGATCGCCACGCTGGGGGAGGGGATCGACCTCGCCCTGGCGAACAAGGAGTCGCTCGTCGCCGGCGGCGAGCTCGTGATCGCCCTTGCCGAGGCGACCGGTGCCCAGATCCTCCCGGTTGACTCCGAGCATGCGGCGCTGCACCAGCTGATCAGCGCCGAACGCGTCGCCGGCCCAGGAACGATCGAGCGCCTGACGATCACCGCGTCCGGCGGCCCGTTTCGCGGGATGACGCTGGAGCAGCTCGAGTCGGTCAGCGTCGACGAGGCGCTCCAACACCCGACCTGGGCGATGGGCGGCAAGATCACGATCGACTCCGCGACGTTGATGAACAAGGGGCTCGAGCTGATCGAGGCTCACCACCTCTTCGGCGTGCCCTACGAGCGGATCGATGTCGTCGTCCACCCGCAGTCGATCATCCACGGCTGCGTCTCGCTCTGTGACGGGGCGGTCCTCGCGCACCTCGGGCTGCCCGACATGCGCGTCCCGATCGCCTATGCGCTCCACCATCCCGACCGCGCCGACCTGCCGGTCGCCCGGCTCGATCTCGTGGCCGTCGCGAGCTTGACGTTCGAGCCGGTCGACCTCGAGGTCTTTCCCAGCCTGCGCCTCGCGCGCGAGGCGGCGAAGGCCGGCGGCACGGCACCCTGCATTCTCAACGCCGCCAACGAGGTCGCGGTCCACGCGTTCCTCGACGGGCGGATCGGCTTCACCCGCATTCCCGAGGTCATAGAGGCGACGCTCGGTGCGGTCGAAGGCCTGCCACTGGGCGAGTTCGAGGGCCTCTTCGCGGCCGACCGCACGGCGCGTGACGTCGCGCGCTCGCTTCTCGATTAGCGGCGGCAAACGCCTGCGCTGCAGAGGTGATCGGACTCCGCCGACATAGCCCGCACACCGGCCCCTTCGGAGGATGAAATGCGTCGACTCTCAGTCCTGGTGCTGGTCAGCGATCGTGACGCTGTCCGCCCTCGGGCGAGTGGGCCGTCGCGAAGGACAGGAACAAGGTCAACGGCACGCCCACCGGAGCGCCGGCCGAAGAACATCGCGGGACCGCGGGCGGCGCCGCGCCCTCCGCTTTAGCTTTCACTTCAGGACGCCCTGCGACACTCTTCGGTCGTGGCGTGGGTAATCGCGATCGGCGGGATCATCCTGCTCATCATCCTGCACGAGGCGGGACACTTCCTCGCGGCCAAGGCCGTGGGCATGCGGGTCGAGCGCTTCTCGCTCTTCTTCCCGCCGACGCTCTTCAGTTTCAAGCGCGGCGAGACCGAATACGCGATCGGCGCGATTCCCGCGGGCGGCTACGTGAAGATCACCGGGATGAGCCCGGAGGAGCTAAGCGAGCTGGCTCCGGAGCTGCGCGAGCGCGCCTACTACTCGCAGAAGCCGTGGAAGCGGATCGTCGTGATCCTCGCGGGACCCGGCACCAACCTGTTGATCGCATTCGTGATCTTCACCGGCGTCCTGATGGCCGGCACGTTCGGCGGGGCGAACACCGTGGAGGACCTCGCTCCGCAGGTCTCGGCGCTCGTTCCAGGCACAACGATCGAGCAGATCGTCAAGGGCGAGCCGGCCGACGGAGTGCTTGTCCCGGGCGACCGGATCGTCACGATCGACGGGCGCAGGGCAACGACGAACCGCATCATCCACACGATCCGTGACGACAAGTGCGCGAGTGCGCTGACCGCCGGCTGCCGCGCGGCCAAGCCGGTGGTGATGACGGTCGACCGAGCGGGCGTTCGTCGCACGCTGACGATCTATCCGCGCTACGAGAAGGCCTCCCGCTACATGATGATCGGCTTCGCCCTGGCGTCGCCGCGCCAGTACGGGCTGTTCGGCGCGATGGGTGCAGCCGGCGCGACGATGTGGAGCCTGACCTCCGGGACGGTGACAGGACTCTTTCACGCGCTGACGAGCTCGAAGGCGCGCAGCAAGCTCCACAGCATCGTCGGCATAACCCAGATCACCGAGGAGTACGTGGCAGCGGGGCCCGTGTATGGGCTGCTGATCATCGGGCTCGTCTCGCTGATCCTGGCCGTGATCAACCTCTTCCCGTTCCTACCGCTCGACGGCGGCCACGTGCTGTGGTCGGTGGCTGAGAAGGTCCGCGGCGCGCGGATCTCGACCGAGACGATGTGGAAGTTCAGCTCCGTCGGGATCATCCTGCTCGTGTTCCTCGTGTTCAGCGGCATCAGCAACGACGTCAGCCGCCTGACCGGGGGCTAAGAGCCGTCTGCGAGCTCCGTGGTTGGCTGCTTGGGGGCGCACTTGCGTTCTGTGTGCTGGCTGGTTACGCGGCCGCATCGCCTCCGGCTGGAGGTGTGGGGGTGCTGTCGATCAGCGTGGTGGGGAACCGGCTGGTCAACGGCGCCGGGGAGACGGTGCGCCTGCTGGGCGTGAATCGGGAGAGCACGGAGTATGCGTGCACCTACGGCGATGTCTCGTCGGGGCCGATCGACGCGGGTGATGCAGCTGCGATCGCCGCCTGGGGTGCCGACGCGGTGCGAGTTCCGCTGAACGAGGACTGTTGGCTCGGGATCAACGGCCTACCGGCTGACGGCCTGAGCGCCGCGAGCTACCAGGCGGCGATTGAGGGGTATGTCGCCGACCTCAATGCGGATGGGATCTACGCGATCCTCGACCTGCACTGGTCGGCGCCGGGCACGACGCCGTCCGGCGCCCAGTATCCGATGCCGGACGATCATTCGGTGCCATTCTGGAGCTCCCTGGCGGGCGCCTTTGCGAGCAACCCGGCCGTCGTCTTCGACGCGTTCAACGAGCCCTACTCACCGGCCGCTGACGGCTGGAGCGGCTACCCGGTCAGCTGGAGCTGCTGGGAGGACGGGGGCTGCACGCTGCCCAACGAGCCTGACGGGACGCCTCCGTCAGCGAACCCTCTGACCTACACCGCGGTCGGGATGCAGCAGCTCGTGAGCGCGATCCGGGCGGCGGGCGCCAATCAGCCGATCATGCTCGGCGGCCTTTCCTACGCCAATGACCTCAGTCAATGGCTGGCCTACGAGCCGAGCGATCCCGACGGCCAGCTCGTTGCGTCCTTTCACAACTACAACGGCGAGCAGTGCGACGACGTGAACTGCTGGAACGCGACGATCGCGCCGCTTGCAGCCCAGGTCCCGGTCGTGACGGGCGAATTCGACGAGGACGACTGTCCGGCCGGGGGTGGCGCGGACCCGACGAACTTCGACAACACATACATGAACTGGGCCGATGCCCACGGCATCAGCTACCTCGCCTGGGGCTGGCTCGTGCTCAGCGCCGACCCGACCTGCGACAAGCTGACGCTGATCGACGACTACTCCGGCACGCCGGCCGATCCCAACGGCGTCGCGTTGCGCGCTCACCTGCTAGCCCTGACGCCGGCAGCGGGGGCAACCGGCGGGACGAGCGGCCCGACCACCGTCACCGGCACACAGCCGCCCTCGAGCAATCCTCCAACGCCGGTCGAAACGCTTGCCGAACTGCTCCGTGCGCCCGCGCTCCGACGCGCCGGCGCGTTGCTCAGCGGTAGCGCGCTGCTCGAGTATGCGCCGAGTGACGCGGGGACGCTGACGATCACGATCCGTCACGCCGGTAGGCTGCTCGCCCGCGGCAGCCACAGCTACAGCGCGGGCTCAGCCGCTGAGCTCGCCGTCCGCGCGACCGGCACGGGCAGGCGCTTCCTCCGCCGGCACGCTCACGCGTCGATCAAGATCACTGCCGCATTCAAAGCGCTCACGGGCGCAGGCAGCAGCGCGAGCCTGACGACGAGCCTCGCAGCCGGCAGCTGATCGACGAAGGTGCAAAGATGCCGCCGATGGAACGGTCTCGTAACAGAAGCCTGCTGGTTGGCGTCACGCTCGCAGTGCTCGGGCTCCTGCTCGCCTCGTCGTACGCGTTCAGCGTGCGCCGGCGCGCGCGCGCCTGAGGACGCAAACGACCCGCCGCGGATCCGCGCCCGCCGGGCGCGTAGAATCTGACTGTGCCCTCTGAGCAGCAGATAATGGTCGGGTCGGTTCCGATCGGCGGCGGTGCGCCGGTTGCCGTCCAGACGATGACGAAGACCGAGACGGCGAACGTCACCGCGACGATGGAGCAGATCCGCACGGTGGCCGAGGCCGGCGCCGACATCGTCCGCGTCGCCGTGCCGCGTGAGCAGGATGTCGCGGTGCTGCCGCAGATCGTCGCGGAGTCGCCGATCCCGATCATCGCCGACATCCACTTCAACTACACGCTCGCGCTGAAGGCGATCGACGCCGGCGTGCACTGCGTCCGCCTGAATCCCGGCAACATCGGTGGGGCGGAGAAGGCCGGGATCGTGATCGAGCACGCCAAGCGGGCGGGCACGCCGCTCCGCGTCGGCGTCAACTCCGGCTCGCTGCCCGCGCACCTGCGCGACCTCGAGTACAGCGACCCGGTCGAGGCGCTCGTCCAGGCGGCGGTCGAGACGGTCGAGCTGATGGAGCGGCTCGACTTCACGAACTTCAAGGTGTCGATGAAGTCAACCTCGGTTCCGAACACGATCGCGTCGAACCGCCTGCTGGCGGCGCGGATTCCCTACCCGCTGCACCTCGGCGTGACCGAGGCCGGCACGAAGTGGTCGGGCTCGCTGAAGTCCGCGGTCGGCCTCGGAACCCTGCTCGCCGACGGCATCGGCGACACGATCAGGATCTCGCTCTCGACGTTCCACGCCGAGGAGGAGGTCAAGGTCGCCTGGGAGATACTCAAGGCGCTGAAGCTGCGCGAGCGTGGCCCGGTGCTGATCGCCTGCCCGACGTGCGGGCGGCTGCAGTTCGACATGGACACGGTCGTCGCCGAGGTCGAGCGGCGGCTCGAGGACTACGACGACCCGATCGAGGTCTCGATCCTCGGCTGCGCCGTCAACGGCATCGGCGAGGCGCGCCATGCCGACTTCGGCATCACCGGCGCCAAGGACATGGGGATGATCTACTCGAAGGGCGAGCCACTGAAGAAGGTGCCGACCGAGCGCCTCGTCGATGAGCTCTTCGCCGAGATCGACCGTTACTACGCGGCCGGGAAGACCGTCGTGCGCGACGAGGCGCGCGCGGCCGAGGCGCGCGAGTGGTTGGCCGAGAACGAGGACGAGACCGCGCTCACGCCGGAGCGGATCGCAGCGCTCGAGGCGGCTGCCGCCGAAGAGGATGCCGCGGCCGCGTTGCTCGACGAGAGCGAGTCGCCCGTCGCCGGTCGGCGCTTCTCGCGCAGCGGCGCCTAGCTTCCGGGCGGGAACGCGAAGCTGTGGTGCGGTGGGACGTAGGGTCCCAGCTCGAGCACGATCTCGGAGTGGCGCAGCAGCGGGATCGCACGGGGTGAAGCGTGCCAGCGGTGTCCGTCGACGAACGCGGTGACGTGCGTCCCGGGCCGTGCCCGGAACGACGCGAGCCGTGACGAGGAGAGCGGCTCGCCCCAGGAGCGGAAGAGGACCGCGAGCGTGAGCCTGCGCCCGGCCGCGACGAGCGCGACACCGGTCGGCGCGAGCGTCACGAGATCGCCGTAGCACAGGGCTGCAGCGATCTGGCCATCGATGAGCCGACGCGGTGGATGGGTCCCGATCCCGGCTGGCACGATCACGACCCGGTTTTTCGCAAAGAGCTCGACATGCACCGCGGCGCGTCGACCCAACCGCCGGCTGCAGTGGCCGGTGGGCTGGCCGGAGATCGGCGGTTGGAAGCGCGGCCCGGCGCCGATCGGACGCGCCTCCTGGAGCAGCGCGCGGGGGATACCGGGCACATGGGGAGCGCTTGAGCCACCACCACAGCCCGTCAGCGCCGCCGCCGTGAGCAGCGTGAGCAGTGCGCCTCTAACGGACGCCGTGGGCCCCGTGGATCTGCTCGGCGTCGTCCGCCGCGCCGCCGCCCCTGCGCAGCGCGGACGGGAACAGGTCGGCCTGGTCGGCCAGGCGGAACGCGACCAGCGCCAACGCTGCGCCGCAGCCGAGGCAGAGCACCGTCGCGACGCGAGTCACGAGCGCTGGAAGGGCCACGAGAACGAACGGGCTGAGCAGGGTCTGAACGAGCTCGATGCCCTCCCAGAAGGCAACGAACGCGATGACGAAGTAGGTGAAGTAACCGGGATCGCCGCGCAGCATCCGCCACAGCGCCCAGCCCGCGAAGAGCAACAGGAGCGCGAGCTCGACGTAGTGCGTCACGGACACGGTCGGCCGCCCGTGGAGCTCGAGCGCGAGCGCCGCCAGCGCGAGACCGATGACCGCCGGGATGCCGAGGGTGCGAGCGAGCCGCGCGTCGAGCTCCGGCCGTCGAACACGCCAGGCCGCCAGCACGCACAGCAGCAGTACGGCGACCGGCCAGAACCAGGCGATCGATGGATCGCCTGCGTGCCGGAGGCCGCCCGAGATCGCCGTCAGCTGGCCGTCGATCAGCAGCGCAATGCTCCAGCGCCCGACGTAGGTCTGACCCGGCGCCAGTGCGATCGTCGCGAGGCCGTTGAGGCGGCCGTCGTGCCATTCGTAGGCGTGGCTGGTGCTGACCGAGCTCCAGTGCGGCGGGGTCCCTCGCGTCAGGGTCGCCGGCGGCGTGTTCGCGACCGGCGTCTGGTTGAGGTAGTACATCTCGGAGTTCCTGTTGACCGCCACGCCGGCTCGGGAGAAGCGCAGGTATGGCGCCCCGCGATAGTCGAGCACGACGACGGTCTCACGCGCCGGAACGCGCAGCCACAGCCGCAGATAGCCGTCGATGATCTTTGCCTCGAGTCCAGCCGGGACGTGGCTCAGGCGGGCGAGATAATCCGTGGCGACAGGTGCCGTCGGCCCGTCCGCTGCGGCGACGCCGGGCGTCGCCGCCAGGGCACCCAATACCAGCAGCGCGATCAACATGGCACGCCGCGAGCGTCGCGGCCTAGACTCCGGGGGGCCGACGGCCGAGCGCACCGACGCCGGCCGCTCACGCACGGCGCACGTCTCCTTGGACCTCACGTGATCCACAGCCGCGATACTCGCAGGCCCGCACGCAGAGTGCCGCGGCTGGCGCTGGCGGTCGCGTTCTGCGGGCTTGCTCTGCTGCTGAGCCCGGTTGCGGCGCTCGCAGACGGTGACCCCGCAAGCGACGTTCTCGTTGCGCAGGGCGTGTTCGTGCCGTGGGATGCCGGCGTCCCACCGCACGCGGAGGCGCAACTGGCGGCGGTGGTTGCTGCAGCCAGCGCGAGTGGTTATCGGATCCGCGTCGCGTTGATTGCCTCAGCGAAGGATCTCGGCTCGGTCACAGCGCTCTGGCGGGAACCGCAGACCTATGCCGACTACCTCGGCGATGAGCTCTCGTTGGTCTTTCAGGGCCGGGTTCTCGTGGTCATGCCCAACGGCTTCGGCGTCTACCCGGGAGGGGCCGGCTCCCCGGCGGAGCGTCGTGCGCTCGCGATCCTGGCAGGGCCAACTCGGCCGAGGAATTTTGCCGCGCTCGCGGCGACGGCCGTTGAGCGCCTGGCCTCGACGGCGGGACACCCGATCGCGAGATCGCGTCTAGCGTCGATCTCCTCGCCTGCGCTCGGCTCCAGCTCGTCTGACCCGACGCCGTGGATTGTCTTCCTCGCCGGGCTGTGGCTCAGCGCGATCGCTTGGTGGGCGAGCGTCCGCGCCAAGCCGCCGCGCTTCCTGGCGCGCCGCCTGCCGCCACCGGGCAGCGACTAGGAACCTACGAGCGGTGCTCAGTGCGGCGACTCGCGCCGCACCTCGGGCG
>Ga0302178_10001696_pt1 | contig 18205 bp, 17 predicted proteins | sample I_Palsa_E1_3_FD_198790 | JGI IMG/M metagenome (GOLD analysis project Ga0302178, IMG submission 198790) | Peat permafrost microbial communities from Stordalen Mire near Abisko, Sweden - I_Palsa_E1_3 | ecosystem: Environmental > Terrestrial > Soil > Palsa > Peat permafrost | place: Sweden... | reverse complement strand
CCGGGCCGGGCCGGGCTTTGTGCACCTTCTTGGCCGTCCCGTCGATGGTGACGTAGCCCCAGCGCCTCATGCCGTCCAGGTTGGTTCCGGTCCGGGCGAGCGTTTCGAGCTCTGCGACCGTGATCGGCTCGTCGGTGACGAACCGCATGCAGTTCTCCCACATAGCCAGCGACACCAGCCAGGCGCCGTCGCCCTGGCTGCCCGCCCCGAAGTTCGTCGTATGGTGCGGGAGCCGATGTTCGGCTTCGTTGTCGAATTCGATAGTGAACGCGACCAGGCACTGGGACAGCAGGGCTGGCAGGGGGAGGGTTCCCGGGGACTGGGGCACAGGGACGGCCGGGCGGGAGCCCGATGTCCGGGTTGGCCGGCCCGCGGACCTTTCGGGGTTTGGTTGCTGACCGGAGCTCGGTTGCTGGCCGGCGCCGGCGGGAGCTCGGGGGTCTGCGCTGGCCACGAGGAGGCCGGCCGAATGCTGACGCTGTCGCTTGGCCGCCGTCTGGGAATCATCGGGATCGCCACGGCTGGCCATGATCTGCCATCCACAGCGCGCGAGCAGGTCTTCGACCTCGTCGGCATCGAACGTGGACTTGGCCGGCTCGCCCATCGCCGCCACCGACGCCTGGAACCGGGCTCTGGAGTCCTCGTCGTGGTCCCGGGACAGGGACACGCTGATGACCAGGCGGCTGCCCGGGGCGGCGACCTCGCGGAGCTGATCCAGGACGGTCTCCAGGACGGCCGGCTCGAGGTAGACGGCTATCCCTTCGAGCAGAAATAGGCTAGGCGCGCCCGGGTCGAGCCCGGCCGCGAGCAGGCGCTCCGCCAACGGGTCCCGGGTGAAATCGGCCTCGACGAACCGGACCTGAGGCGCGCTGATGCCCAGCCGCTCAAGTCTGCCGCGCTTGTCCCGCTGGGTCGCGGGATGATCCACCTCAAACCAGCGGACGCCGGGCTTGGCGTACCGCAGCGCGCGGCCGTCATAGCCGGCCGCGCCCACCACGATCTGCCGCACGCCCCGGCCGATGGCGGCTACCACCATCCGGTCGAAGAACGAGGTTCGCGCGGCCAGGTAGTCATGCATCCGGTTCAGCGGCGCCTCGCGTCCGGCGGCGACGTCGGTGGCCAGGGCGTCGTCAGCGGCGGGATCGCCGTACGGCGCGGGAACCCGGGCGAAGCCCAGACGGTGCGCCGCCACCCGCCGGGCGGTTATCGATGGACCGCCGTCTTCCATCTCTCAGCTCAACTCCGCTGTCCCGCCGCCACCCGGCTCATTCTGCCATGCGTGCCGTCAGTTACTCCGGGCGGCGGTCGGCCAGGTCAGCCCAGGGCGGGGCGGGTTCCGCTGCGCCGACGTTGGCGGCTAGGTGACCGAGCAGGGTGCTGAGCGTGGCCAGGTCTGGGTCGGCGAGGCCCGCTCGCAGCTTGGCTTCGAAGGCGGTCGCGGTGTCCCTCAGGCGCGCGAACGCCGCTTCGCCCGCTTCGGTCAGCGCGACCACCTGGACTCGCCGGTTGGCGGCATCGCGAGTCCGGGTGACCAGCCCGCGGGTGTCCATGGCGTTCAGGTGGTGCGTCAGCGTGGCCTCGCGCACTCCTACCGCCTCGGCGAGTTCCCGCTGGTTGGCGGGCTTGCGGATCTTCAAGTTGAGCAGGATCAGCCAGACCGGCAGGGTGCCGCCCGCTTCGCCGAGAGCCTCGTCGAACGCGCGCTCTACGGCGCGGGCCGTCTGGGCCAAGCGGAGCCCGATCGGGAGGGGAAACGGTGCTGGCACGTCAGCCAGCATATCACCAAGCATCGACATCTAATTGTTTGACATCTAATCTTTAGATATCTAATATTCACTCATGGCCACGGCCGCGCGATCGCCCGCCGCGGCGAAGCGAGAAGGGACTTGCGTGATGAGCAAACCCGCGGTTGAGGCCCACGGCCTTCGGAAGGCCATCGGCAACGTGCAGGCACTGGACGGGCAGATCGCCCTGGTAACCGGCAGCACGCGGGGCATCGGGGCGGGCATCGCCGCCGAATTCGCCCGTCACGGGGCCGCCGTCGCCGTGCACGGGCGCGACCAGGCAGCCGCGGACAGCGTGGCGGCCGCGATCATCCGCGACGGCGGTAAGGCCATGACGGCGACCGGCGACGTCACCGATTTCGGCCAGGTCGAGTCGGTGCGCCGCCAGATCGAGGACGCCTGGGGCCCGGTCGGCATCCTGGTCGCCAACGCGGGCGGCAGCTTCACCCCGCCCGGGCCGCTCGAGCAGATCCCCGAAGACGGGTGGCGTGCGACGGTCGACGGCAACCTGCTGGCCACGTTCCTCACGCTGAAGAGCTTCCTGCCCGGCATGAAGGAGCGTCGCCGCGGCACGATCATCACCATCGGCTCAGCCGCGGGACGCCGCGCGGACCCTCGCTCTCCCATTCCATACGCGGCGGCCAAGGCGGGCATCGCGCTGCTGACGCAGGATGTCGCCGCCCAGGCGGGCCCGTTCGGGATCCGGGTCAACTGCATCACTCCGGAGACCATCCTCACCGAGGGCAACCAGGACCGGATCCCGGCCGAGTTGCAAGCATCACTCGCCGGCGCGCACCCCCTCAAACGGCTCGGCACACCGCAAGACGTCGCGGCCGCCGCAGCGTTCCTCGCCTCCGCCGAGGCGGCCTGGATCACCGGCGTGATCATCGACGTCGCCGGCGGCGCCGTACTCGTCTGACCATCCTCAGCCAGGGAGCCCGATCACGACAGTCAGCCAAGCCGCGATGCGGCGACGCGCGCGGATCACGCGCGCGGCGGCACCTCGCGGAACAGCGGTCACGCTGAAGCAAGTTACCCGCCAGTAACTACAAGCTTGATGCGCACCCGGCCCGGTGCTGGCACGGCCGGGATATGGCAAGGTGGCCAGAATGACGACTGATTCCGCCCATCGCGGCGTACGGCTCGAGCGCACCGGGAACAGCCGGTACACGGCCAGCAATGACCGCGGCGGGCAGATCAGCATGGGAACCGGGGCAGGAACCGATTTCACGCCGGTCGAATTGCTGCTCGCCGCGATCGGCGGCTGCACGGCCGTCGACGTCGACATCCTGACCTCGCGGCGGGCCGAGCCGGACACGTTCGAGGTGCTGGTCGACGCGGAGAAGGTCAGGGACACGGCCGGCAATCATCTCACCGACCTGCTGGTGACCTTCCGCATCTCGTTCCCGGACGGGGAGCAGGGCGACAAGGCCCGGGCGCTGCTGCCGGACGCGGTCCGGATGTCGCATGACCGGCTGTGCTCGGTGGGGCGGACCGTTGAGCTCGGCACCCCCATCGCGACCCGGATCGAGTAAGACGGATTCGCGGTGGGCAGGCCTGGCTAACTGTGCCAGCGGAAACGCCAGACGGCGACGGAGGCCCCGGCGGCCGTCCACAGGCCGAGGTTGACTAGATCCCAGGCCGGGAAGGGCCGGACCGCGTACGCGTTCTGCAGCACCTGGGCGAGCGACTTGACCGGGAACAGGTCCACCAGGTGCGAGAGCCAGGCCGGCAGGCCGCCGAAGGTCGGGTCGAAGACGCCGGAAATGATGGCGATGGGCAGGAAGCTGGCGTACGTCACCGGGGCGGCGGATTCGGCACTGGTGATGACCGAACTGACGGCCAGGCCGAGGGAGCCGAAACACACGATTCCCAGGACCAGGCCGACGGCCAGGGCCAGCAGGCCTCCCGGACGCGGCACGGCGCCAAAGGCAAGCCAGCCGATCAGGCCCGTGCCCGCGGTCAGCAGGATCGCGGTGACCACGGTGCTCGCCAGCAGTCCGCCGAGATAGGCTCCCGGCGGGAGCGGCGTGGTCTTGATCCGCTTGAGCACGCCGTCGTGGCGCAGGACCGCGACCTTGGATCCGAGGTTCACGTAGGCGGCGACGATCACCCCGAAGGCCAGGATCCCGGGCACGAAGACTGTGGTGTTCTTGATATGGGTGCCAGGCAGGTAAGAGCCGACGTTGGCCGCCCCGATCAATAGCAGGATCATCAGCGGAAAGACGAAGGTGAACAGCGCGTACTCGGCGCTGCGCCAGAAACTGCGCTGTTCGACAAACGCCTGCCCCATGGCGAGGCGTACCGATCTCGTCATGGGCGATCTCCGTTGGCTTGACTTAGATTCGGCTCCGCGCCGGCCCCGGTGAGCTGCAGGTACGTGTCTTCGAGGCTGGGGGCGGTCACGGCGAGGCCGTCCAGGTCACCGAGGCTGTGCTGCAGCGCCCAGTCGAGCAGCAGTCGCAGGGTCATCCCCGGGTTGCCGCTGTGGCAGACCGACTCGGACCCGCGTACCGCCAGGTCAATCCCGTCCGGCAGCGGAATCTGGCCGCAGCGCAGGGCCGCCGGCGTGGTAAAGGAGATGCGGGTGGCCAGGCCGGCCAGGACCGCGACCTCCTGCGTCGTCCCGGTCAGTTCGATACGGCCCGACCGCAGGATGGCTATCCGGTCGGCCAGCCGTTCCGCCTCATCCAGGTAGTGGGTGGTGAGCAGGACCGTCTTGCCCAAGCGTCGCAGGTTCTCGATCGCCGCCCAGCATCGCCTGCGCGCCTCCGGGTCGAAGCCGGTCGTCGGCTCGTCCAGGAAGACCAGATCGGGATCGCCCGCGAGCGCCAGGGCGAAATCCAGGCGCCGCCGCTGGCCCACGGATAGCTTTTTGACCTGGGTGTTCCGTGCTTCTGTGAGCTCTACGACCTCAAGCAGGTCGCCGAGCGGGCGCGGGTTCGGGTAGTAGGTGCGCCACAGGTCGATGAGCTCGGCCACGCGGGCCTGCCGGGGAAAGCCACATTCCTGCAAGACCATCCCGGCCCGCTCGCGAAGCCTGCCCGCCTGCGCCGCCGGGTCGAGACCCAGGACACGGACTGTCCCGGCCGTCGGGCGGCGGAAGCCCTCTAGGATCTCCAGCGTGGTGGTCTTGCCTGCCCCGTTCGGGCCGAGCAGGCAGAACACCTCACCGTAGCGGACCTCGAAGTCGACACCGCACAGCACCTGGGTGGCACCGTAGCTCATCCGCAGGTCGCAAACCTTGACCGCGACGCCATCGGTCATTGCGCGGCTCCGGCCGGGACCAGGGCGTGCACGAGCGTGTCGATCGCGATGTCCTGGGCCAGCTGAGCCGGGATGGCGGCCCCGGCGGGGTCGGAGAACCGGTGCCGGGCGAACCAGGTCAGCGTCTCGAGCACCAGCCGGGCCATGACCGGGGTGTCGGGCGTGCGGCGCAGCGTCCCGGCCTGGGCCCGGCCGTTCAGGTACTCGGTCAGCGCCGCGAGCACCGGCCCGCGGATGCCCACGTTCAACAGGTCCGCCATCTCCGGGAGCTCGCGCGCCGAGCGTTCGAGCATGTCCGCGGCTTGCCGGGTGCGCGATTCAAGCTCAAAAAGCTCCCGGAGGATCTTCTCAAGCTCGGCCGTGGTGTCGCCGGAGCCCGGCCCGGACAGCGCCTCGGCCAGCGTGCCGAACGGCACGACCTCGGCGATGAAGGCGCGCGCGTCGGCCAGCGTGGCTGCCAGCGGCACCGGCGACAGGGGCAGGTTGCCCACGGGCAGGTCTTCGAGCAGCAGCGCATGCCGGATCGCCAGCACAAACAGGCCTTCCTTGCTGTCCACGTAACGGTAGATTGCCGCCTCCGATAGGCCCATCTCGGCCGCGACGTCGCTCATCCTGGCCGACCGGTAGCCTTCGCGGGTGAACACCCGCACGGCCGCCGCGATCAGCTCGGGAAGTCGTTCGTGCGCGTCGCGTTTGCCTGTCATGTCCGGAAGTATAGAAGTAAGTGAGTCGATCACTTACATGACGAACCATTACCGGCAGAAAGTTCCCGGCGGCCGGAACGGCCGACGATGAAGTCAGCCGAGGCGTCGAGTTCACCCAGGAGCCTGCCGAGCGACCGTACGGGGTGGAAGCGCTAATGCGCGACGACTCGGGCAACTGGTTCAGCTTCACCCAGCGTTTGGCCTGACGCGTCTCAGCGCAGGCGCGCCGCCAGCTCGGCGCCGCGACGGGCGAACGCGGCCCATTCATCCGGCGTCTGGTCCAGGTGCGGCCGGGCGGTGCCGGCGTCGCGCGCCCGCTCCGGCTGCGGTTCCACGGGGGAAGACGCCGCTCAAGCAGGTTCCGCTCTAGCCAGGCGGCCTCGTGGGCGGAGTAAAGAACATGCCCCGCCGCGTCACGGAAGCGGTACACGCCCGGCGCGTGCGGGAGCCGGGACGGTTCCACGGTCCGAAGCCCTCCGACAGGCGGACAGCGGCGGGCGGGGCGCATGGTGCCGGTCTAGTCCCTGCTTTACAGTTTTGTCCATGGCGGATTCCGAACCCGGAAGCGAGATGGCGCGCAGCGAGCTGCGCGCCTCGCACGACGACAGGGACCGGGTGGTTGAGGTGCTGCGGGTGTCCGCGGGGGACGGACGCCTGACCGCGGAGGAACTCGACCAGCGGCTGGAGCTGGCGCTGACCGCGCGGACGTACGGTGAGCTGGCCGAACTGGTCTCCGACCTGCCCGCGTCCGGGTCGGTGGCGAGCGCGCCCGCGACGGCGCCCAAGCCGAAGGAGGTCGCGCGGATCGACTGCCAGAGCGGGCATGTGCGGCGGGTCGACCGGTGGATGGTACCGCAGCGGATGGAGGTGAAGGTGACCAGCGGCCACGTGATGCTGGACTTCACCCAGGCCGTCATCACGCAGCCGTCGCTGCAGCTCGCCATCGACGTACGCAGCGGTCACGTCGTGCTCAGGACCAAGCCCGGGATCGTGGTAGACGCCGATGACGTGGCGATCCGCAGCGGGCACGTCAGGGTCCGCGCGCCCTGGGGTCCGGACGTTCCGGTGCTGCTGCGGATCGAGGTCACCGGCAAGGTCGGCAGCGGCCACTTCCTGGCGGGACCGCGGCCCCGGACGTTCTGGCAGTGGCTGACCAGGCAGCCTCCGCCGTACGCCATCAACGCCCGGTGAGCTTGACGCCGCGGTGACCCCGGCGCAGGCCCGGACCCTGGGCCAGATCCAGGCCGAACTTCGTCGGCTGGTGCGCTACGACGACGAGTCGATCGTGCACGAGATGTGGATCAGGCAGCGGTACGACCTCGGGGCCGCGTCGAGCTACCTGCCCGCCAGGACGGCGGCCGTCCAGACGGCCTGGCATGAGGCCGGGCACGCCGTCGCCGCGCTAGCCGCCGGGGTACGGTTCAGCTCCGCCAGCATCCGTCACGGACAGGCCAGCCAGGGCCGGGTACACGGCATCGGTGACGGCGGAGACCGATCGTTCGTCATCGATGCCGCCGGGCAGATCGCCGAGCAGCTGCGGGACTGGTCCCTGCTGACCGACGACGACCAGCTGCGGGCCTGGCTGTCGGCCTGGCGCGCCGACGGCGGCGACGCGCGGCGGTTCCGGCGCGGCATCAGGGCGCGCTTCGGTGACGACGAGCTCGCCGCCTGGCGTTACTGCGAGCAGGCGCTGATCCCGCTGCGGCTGCGGATCCGGCAGCTGGCCCGGGCCCTGCTCGTGCACCCGCGGCACCTGCCCTACGAGGTGGCGGCGGCCATCGCGGACGAGGCCCGGGCCTAGAACGCCGACCGGTACCAGCCGGGGAAGCTTGCGAGCGAGTCGAACACGACCTCAGCCCCCGCCCCGGTCAGCTCGTGGCCGGAGAACGAGCCGGTCGCGACGCCGACCGCCCGCACGCCCGCCTGCACCGCGGCCACCATGTCCGGCGGGGTGTCGCCGACGTAGGCGGCCGCCTGCACCGTCCGCAGCACCGCCGCCTTTTCCGGCCCATGCACCAAAGTGAACAGCTCGTCGGCGTCCAGCCCGACCGCCCGCAGGCTCGGCTCCACCGAAATCGGGTGCTTGGCGGTGATGATCACCACGCGCTCTCCGGCGGCCCGGACCGCGGCCAGCGCCTCGTGCGCGCCAGGCAGCACCGTCGTGAGCTCCTCGGCCAGCCGCAGGTAGTGCCGCCGGTAGAGGCCGGCCGCCGCGACGACCTGGTCGGACGGGAACCAGAACGCCAGCTCGTCATCCAGCTTGATGCCGAGCCGGCGGTCCACCGCCTCCAGGTCGATGGCGGTCGAGGTGTCCCGCGCGACCCCGGCGAACGAGGCCAGGATGGCCGGCCGTGAGTTGATCAGCGTCATGTCAAGGTCGAAGCCGACCGGACTCATCCCGCCCCCGTTTGCGTTCCCGTTTGCGCGTCGCAGGCGCTAGCGGCGCTCCTGCCTCCGCACCATTCTGGCCGCTCAAGCCCTGCCGGGGTCAAACCGATAATGTGGCGCCATGATGACGTGGGAGGACGTACTCGCCTACAGCCTGGCCAAGCCGGGCGCCTGGCAGGACGAGCCGTGGGAGGGTGACCTGGTCGCCAAGGTAGGCGGCAAGATCTTCGCTTTTCTCGGGTCAGGCGTGACCGACTCGGTGGGCGTCAAGTGCGGGCCCAGCCGGGAGGCCGCCGACGAGTGGCTGCTGCGGTATCCGGATGACGCCAGCGTGATGCCCTACATAGGCCGTTCAGGCTGGAACACCTTGCTGATCGGCGGCTCGATCCCTGACGATGAGATCACCGAGGCCATCGATACCTCCTACGCGGCTGTCGTGAGCAAGCTGCCGAAGAAAGACCGCCCTTAAGGCCAGGGCATCGCGTTCACAGACTGCGGGTGAAATCAATTTCGGGCCTGGCATCGCGCGCGTGAGGCCGTAACGTGGCCGGTGTGAGCATTGGAACGGGCGAGTTGGAACTTAACGAGGTGGCGCCGGGTTCCCCTCCGGGTATCCCGGTGTCAGCCGGGGCGCTTGTCTTCGACCGGGCTGGCCGGCTGCTGATCCTCAAGCCGACCTACAAGTCCGGGTGGACGATTCCAGGCGGTGTGATGGAGGCCGACGGGGAGACGCCGTGGGATGCCTGCCGGCGAGAAGTACTCGAAGAGTGCGGCATCGAAGTACGTCGCGGCCGCCTGGCGTGCATGGACTTCCGTCGTCCGCGCCCCGGCCGGACCGGAGGTGTCAGGTTCCTGTTCGACTGCGGCCGGGTCAGCGACCAGGCCCTGGCGGGCATCGTGCTGCAGCCCGAGGAGATCTCCGAATACCGGCTCGCCGCGCTCCCCGACGCGCTCGACCTGCTCAGGCGCCCGATCCGGCGGCGGGTCCGGGCGGCCACGCGCCGCCGTCGGCTGGTCTACCTGGAGAACGGCCGTCCGGTGCCCGGAGTTCGGCGCGCCTGATCGGGAGCTGCCTTTCCCGACGACGGGGTCGCAGGCTCAACTGGCGAATCGTCGGCGCGGTTCGCGGGCGGGCTCGCACCTGGCGTGGTGGTGATGCCTGTGCCGTTCGGAATAAATGGGCGAGACGGACCTCGAGAGATGTCAGCCCTGGCCCAGGTTCTTCTCGAGTTGCAGCCGGAACTGCTGGAACTGCTGGGGGCTGGAGGTATAGAGGGTCTCGCCGGTCTTCGGGTTCACGGTCACGAAGTACAGCCAGTTCCCGGACGCCGGGTGCAGCACCGCCTGGATGGCCGCGTTCCCTGGGCTGTCGATCGGACCGGGCGTCAGGCCCTTGTACTTGTAGGTGTTGTAGGGCGAGGAGCTGGTGAGCTGCTGGTCGGACGCGATGATGCCGTAGGTGTTCAGCCCGTACAGCACCGTGCTGTCGAGTTGCAGCGGCATCCGCTTGGCCAGCCGGTTGTAGATCACGCGGGCGATCTTCGGGTAGTCGGACAGCCGGCCGCCCTCGGCCTGGACCAGGCTCGCCATGGTGATCACCTGGCCCTCGGTCAGATGCACCGACTTGGCGGCCGCGGGCAAGTTGATGGCCGCCGCCTCCTGGTCGAACCGCTGCACCATGGCGGTCAGCACGCCGAGCGCGGTTTCGTGCGGCTGGACCTCGTAGGTCGCGGGGAATAGGTAACCCTCCGGATTGCCGTTCGCGGACGCGGGCAGGTTGAGCTTGGCCGGATCCTTGAGCACTTTCTGATAAGCGCCCAGCGAGATGCCGGAGTGGGCGCCGAGCCAGGCCAGGGTCTGGCTCACCCGCCAGCCTTCCGGAATCGTCACCTTGATCTCCACCAGGTCCTTCGGGTTGAGCAGAGCCGCGTACGCCAGCGACGCCTTCATGTGCTCGCGCATTCCGTAGAAACCGGGCAGCAGGCCGTTCGGATTCGAGCTGTGCTCGGCCGCGAGGACAAACGCACGGGAACTCGCCACCACGCCCAGCTTGGTCAGCGTCGGCCCCAGGCCGGTCGCCGTTTCACCCGCGGTGACCTGGACCACGACATGGCCGGTGCCCGCGCCTGAATAATCGGCCGGGTGGTCCTTGGCCATGTAGAGGTTGAAGGCGTAGTAACCGCCAACGCCTAGCGGGATGAGAATAACCAGCAGCGCGACCAAGGGCGCGATCCATCGGAACCTACGCCGGCGGGGACCCCGGGACCTGCCGGTGCGGCCCGTCTGCCTGCGCCCCTGGCCGCGGTGGCCATGGCCGGCCCGCCCGTGGTGGTCTTCGACCTCGTCATCGTCACCGAAACCAGGAAGGAACTTGCCCCCGGCCTCATATCCGTCCTCGTACTCCCCGCCCCCGGCATAACGGCCCTGGTCGCTGTAGTGGTCGCCCAGGTCGTCGCCGGCCGGCCCGCGGGGATCCTCGCCGTAGCTGGCATTCGCGGGCTGGCCGGAAGGCCCGCCATCGGCCTGCGGGCGGGAAAGCCGCTGAGTCCTGCTCCACAGCGAGTCATCCGGCCAGTCCTGGTCGGGCCGCAGACCTTCGTAGGCGGGCTCGTGATGGACTGGCTCGTATCCGGACGGCAGCGGCCTGAGGCGATCCTCCGGCGGCAGGCCGTCCTGACCAGGGAGGAGTCCAGGAATCCGCTGCGGGCGCTGGAATTGGCGGGGATCCCGAGCCAGGCGGGGATCCTGGGACCCGCGCGGACCCGGCGGCCACCCGCCTGCGTTCTCGCTCACGCGGAGGCTCCCCAGGTCGCCGGCTGGCCCGGAGGTCGCCCGGTGGCGCGTTCGGCGTCCAGGGCGGCTTGCAGCAGGACGGCGGCCGCCGCAGCGTCCACGACCTGCCGGCGGGCCCGGGAATCCTTGCCGCCCCGGCGCAGCGCGGCATGTGCCTCGGTGGTGGTGAAACGCTCATCGACCAGCCGCACCGGGATGGGCGCGAGCGTGCTGGCCAGGTCCGCGGCGAACGTCCTGGCCCCGGCCGCGGCCGCACCTTCCCGGCCCGACAGCGATGTGGGCAGTCCGACGATGACCTCGATCACGTCCGCCTCTGCAGCCAGCTTCGCGAGCTCATTTTTCGCCCCCGACCCTGATGCCAGCACGGTCAGCGGGGTGGCCAGGACGCCACCCGGGTCGCTGCGGGCGACTCCGACGCGAACCGAGCCCACGTCCACCGCCAGCCGCACCCCGGTCCTCACCGGCACGGCCAGGTGAGGGGGGGCGGGCCTGGTGGCGGGGCATGATCGGTCTGGGCGCGACCCGGATCCGGGGACCCCCAGGGGTCGCAGCAGCATGCCAATACGTTACCTACCGGACCCGGTTATGTCTCGCAATGAGCTACGAACAGCCCCAAAGGCCGCATCTACCACGTCTGGCTGGCTGTCAGAGCCGGTGGCGATGGTGGCTCCGCCGCCCTGCGCGACATCGGGCTTCCCGCCGCCGTTACCGCCCAGAGCCCGCGCCGCGATCCCCACCAGGGTGCCGGCCGACACGCCGAGGCCACGCGCCGCCTCGTTCACCGCGATGACGACGACTGGCTTGTCGGCGGGCACCCCGACGACCACGACCACCGCGGGCCGGCCGCGCGGCACCCGGCCGCGCACGTCCAGCGCGAGGGCGCGAATGTCGTCGGGGCTGGTGCCGTCGGGGACGCGGTGGGCGACCAGGGTTATCCCGCCGGTGTCCTCCGCGCCGGCCGCGATCTCCCCGGCCGATTCGAGCAGCCTGGCTGCCCGCAGCCGCTGCAGCTCGCGTTCGGCCTCCCGGAGCCGGGTCACGACGCCCGAGATCCGCTCGGGCAGCTGCTCGCGAGGCGCCTTGAACTGCTCGCTGAGCTGGCTGACCAGGACACTTTCCCGGGCCAGGAAGCGGAACGCATCCATGCCCACCAACGCTTCGATCCGGCGCACGCCCGATCCGATGGACGCCTCGCCGAGCACCTTGATCAGGCCGAGCTGACCGGACCTGGCGACATGCGTCCCAGCGCACAGTTCCCGTGAGTAGTCGCCGACCTCGACCACCCGGACCCGGTCGCCGTACTTCTCCCCGAACAGCGCCAGCGCCCCCATCTCGCGGGCCTCCTCCTGGGAGGTGTAAAACGCGTGCACGTCCAGGTCGTTGACCAGGACCTCGTTGACCTCGTCCTCGGTGTCCCGCAGCACCGACAGCGGCACGGCACCGCCCGCGGTGAAGTCGAACCTGAGCCGGCCCGGCGCATTCTCCGAGCCCGCCTGCGCCGCTGATTCCCCCAGCGCGCCGCGCAGCGCGCGGTGCACGAGGTGCGTCGCGGTGTGCGACCGGGAGAGCGCGCGGCGGCGCTCGACGTCGATCTCCGCGAACGCGGGCCCGTTCGTCGTCACCTCGCCCGAGATGACCTTGCCGCGGTGCACGATGAGCCCGGGCAGCGGAGTCTGCACGTCGGAGACCGCGATCTCGCCGCCGCTGACCGTGATCGTGCCCGCGTCGGCGAGCTGGCCGCCGCCCTCGGCGTAAAACGGGGTCCGGTCCAGGACCACATCTACTTCCGTGCCCGCACCCGCCGAGGACACCGGCAGGCCGTTGACCAGCAGGCCGAGGATCGTCGCCTCGCCGGAGATCTGGTCGTAGCCGGTGAAGGTGACCGCGCCGGACCGCTCGAGCATCTCCGCGAACGCCGAGATGTCGGCGTTGCCGGTCTTCTTCTCGGCCGCGTCCCGTTTGGCGCGGTCCCGCTGCTCGGCCATGAGCCGGCGGAACCCTTCCTCGTCGACGGTCAGGCCCTGCTCCGCCGCCATCTCCAGGGTCAGGTCGATCGGGAAGCCGTAGGTGTCATGCAGCTGGAAGGCCTGGGCGCCGGACAGCGTGCTCTGGTTCCTGCGCCGGTTTTCCTCGACGGAGGCATCGAAGATCGCGGTGCCGGTACGCAGCGTGCTGGCAAACGCCGTTTCCTCCGCGTCGATGACCGTGCGGATATTCGCCGCGTCGCGGTCCAGCTCCGGATACAGACCCGCCATCGCGTCGATCGCGACCGAGGTGAGCTCGGGCATGTAACGCTCGCTGCCGGCGTTCGCCGCACCGCCGCCGCGCTGGCTCCCGGCCAGCAGGCGCAGGTTCCTGATGCTGCGCCGCAAGATGCGCCGCAGCACGTAGCCGCGGCCCTCGTTGCCCGGCAGCACGCCGTCCCCGATCAGCATCACCGCGCTGCGCACGTGGTCGGCGATAACCCGCAGGGCCACGTCGGTCCGGTGGTCCCGGCCGTAGGTCTGCTCGGTCAGCTCCGCCGCCCGGTCCAGGATCTTCCAGGTGGTGTCGATCTCGTAGAGGTTGTCCACCCCTTGCAGGATGGACGCCATCCGCTCCAGGCCCATCCCGGTGTCGACGTTCCTGGACGGCAGCGCACCTTCGATGTCGAAGTCGTCCTTAGCGCGGACCTTGCTGAGCTGGTCCTGCATGAACACCAGGTTCCAGACCTCGAGGAAACGATCCTCATCGGCCTCGGGGCCGCCGTCACGACCGTATTCCGGGCCGCGGTCGTAATAGATCTCCGAGCACGGGCCGCCCGGCCCGGGCACGCCCATGTGCCAGTAGTTGTCGGCCAGGCCACGGGGCTGGATCCGGCTCTCCGGCAGGCCGATCTCGTCGCGCCAGATCGCGTACGCCTCGTCGTCACCGTGCAGGACAGTGGCCCACAGCTTGCTTTCAGGGAATCCGAAGCCGCCGTCCGCCTCGGATCTGGTCAGCAGCTCCCAGGCGAAGTTGATCGCGCCCTGCTTGAAATAATCGCCGAACGACCAGTTGCCCAGCATCTGGAAGAAGGTGGCGTGCCTCGTGGTCTTGCCCACCTCTTCGATGTCCAGCGTCCGCACGACCTTCTGCACGTCCGCCACCCGCCGGTACGGCGGCGTGCGCTGGCCGAGCAGGTACGGCTTGAACGGCTGCATGCCGGCGATGACGAAGAGCACCGTGGGATCGTCGGCGACCAAGGAGGCCGAAGGCACGATTTCGTGCCCCTGCTGCTTGAAGTACGCAAGGAAGCGGCGGGCGATCTCTGCCGACTCCATTAGTGGCCATCCTTCTCGTCGTCGTGTCGCAGCCCTGAGGATCGCGCCGCCTCGAGCCGGGCTGCCTGGCGGGCCTGGGGCTGAGCGTGTTGGTTAATCCTGAGGGTAGGGCCTGCGGACCCGGAATGCCGAGCCATATAAAGCTCCATGCCCTCCCGCACATCGCGGGTGAAACGGTAGGTCTCACGGGTGGCGCGGATGGCCGTCCGCCGGGCGCGCCGGGCAGAAAACGGCGGTTTCGGCTGCCCCGCGCCGGTTCCGGCCCGCAGGCTCGTGCCCGCGCTGCGGCCAGTCGCCTTGGGGCTGGTACCCGGGTTAAGGCTCGCAGACAACCGGCGGCCGACGGCGGAGACACGCCGGTAGGCCACGATCCCAGTCACCGCTCCGGTGGTCAGCCAGAATCCCCTGCGTATCATCGCGACCTCCTCCCCCGGCTCCCGGTCCCGGTCAGATCGCCATCCTCTACCACCTGGCCGGGCAGCGTGCGCCGACCGGACCGGCGCAGGCCGACCGCGTGCCTGACCCCGTAAGCCAGCGCGCCCGCACGGCCGACCGGGCCGCTGGCAATCGCGCGGCCGAGCCCGGCCAGCGCCGTCACCTGCCCCGCAAGCTCGTTCATCCCGGTACCTAGGTCATCCATGCTCGCCGTGACGGATTCGGCGCGGTCCAGCTGAAGGCCGGCCCGGTCTACCGCGGCTTGGGCTCCGTCGACTGCGGTCTGGGCCCGCTGCAGCAGCAGGTCGCCGCGCTCGCGCAGGTCGGAGACCAGCCGGCTGCTCTCAGACAGGAACCTGGCCAGCCGGAACAGCACGAAGACGCCCACGCAGACGAGCAGCGCCCAGAAGACCGCGGCGATCAGCGCGGCCAGTTCGGCCATGTTCATGGACAGCAGTGTTTCATTGGGCAGCACCGCTTCACGACAGATCCGTCTGCGGTCATGTCTGCTCCTTCTTAGCCCGGTGCAAGATCGCCCGGATCCGCTCGGCGCGCTCGGCGATCCGGGCTTCGGCGCCATGTCCTGACGGCTCGTAGTACGTGCGGTCCGCCACAGAATCCGGTGCGTATCGCTGCGGGACGATGCCGTCATCGAAGTCATGCGGGTACAGGTAGCCCTCGCCGTGGCCTACCTTGCCCGCACCAGGATAGTGCGCGTCCCGCAGGTGCGCGGGCACCGCGCCCACCAGTCCCGCCCGGACGTCGGTGTCGGCGGCGCCGATGGCCTTGATGACCGCGTTGGATTTCGGCGCCAGCGAGATGTGGATCACCGCCTGCGCCAGGTTGATCCGCGCCTCGGGCAGCCCGACGAACTCGACCGCCTGCGCTGCGGCGACGGCAGTCTGCAGCGCGGTGGGGTCGGCCATGCCGACGTCCTCGCTGGCGTGCACGATGAGCCGCCGGGCGATGAACCGCGGGTCCTCCCCCGCCGCGATCATCCGGGCCAGGTAGTGCAGCGCCGCGTCCACGTCGCTGCCCCGCATGGACTTGATGAACGCGCTGATCACGTCGTAGTGCTGGTCGCCGTCGCGATCGTAGCGGACCGCGGCCCGGTCCACCGCGCGCTCCAGTACGGCGACGTCCACCCGGCCGCCCGCGGGCATCCCGAGCGCGGCGGCCTCCAGGTAGGTGAGCGTGCGCCGCGCGTCGCCGCCGGCCAGCCGGACCAGGTGATCGGCGGCCTCGTCGTCGAGGGTGACGGCGCCGCCGAGCCCGCGCGGGTCCGACAGCGCCCGGCTGATGACGTCGCGCACGTCGTCATCCGATAGCGGCTGCAAGGTGAGCAGCAGCGACCGGGAAAGCAGCGGGGACACCACGGAGAAGAACGGGTTCTCCGTGGTCGCGCCGATGAACGAGACCCAGCGGTTCTCCACCGCGGGCAGCAGCGCGTCCTGCTGGGTCTTGGAGAACCTGTGCACCTCGTCGACGAACAGCACGGTCTGCGCGCCGTTCATGCCAAGCGCGCGCCGGGCGCCCTCGACCGCGGCGCGGACGTCCTTCACCCCGGCGCTGACCGCCGACAGCTCCACGAAACGCCGCTTGGTCACCTGGCTGACCACGTAGGCCAGCGTCGTCTTGCCGGTACCAGGCGGGCCCCACAGCAACAGCGACATCGGCGCGTCATTGTCAATCAGCTTGCGGAACGGCGTGCCGGCACCGGTCAGGTGCCGCTGGCCGATCACCTCGTCCAGGCTGCGCGGGCGCATCCGGACCGCAAGCGGCGCGGCCGCGCTGGCAGCCGCATCTTCCGCCTCGTCGAACAGGCTCTCGGACTGAGGGTCAGTCGCCATCGGCGGACACTATCCCCCGGGCGGCGGGACGGGCGGTGACGGGTCGACGTCGATCCCCGCCTCGCGGCGCTGCTCAGGGGTGATGGGGGTGGGCGCGCCGGTGAGCGGGTCCAGTCCCGAGGCGGCCTTGGGGAAGGCGATCACGTCCCTGATCGACTCGACGCCCGCGAGCAGCATCATGACCCGGTCCCAGCCGAACGCGATGCCGCCATGGGGCGGCGGGCCGTACTTGAACGCGTCGAGCAGGAAGCCGAACTGCGACCGTGCCTCCTCGGGCGACAGCCCGATCACGTCGAAGACCGCCTGCTGCATCGAGGACTTGTGGATACGGATGGACCCGCCGCCGATCTCGTATCCGTTGCACACGATGTCGTACGCGTCGGCCAGCGCGCCGCCTGGCTCGGCGACGAACTTGTCCGCCCATTCCGGCAGCGGGGCCGTGAACGGATGGTGCACCGAGGTCCAGCCGCCGGACCCGTCCTCCTCGAACATCGGCGCGTCCACCACCCACAGGAACGACCAGGCCGAGGCGTCGATCAGGCCGCCCTTACGCCCGATCTCCAGCCGGGCCGCGCCGAGCAGCTCGCGGGCCGCCGCGGCCGGGCCCGCCGCGAAGAACACGCAGTCACCGGGCGCGGCACCCACCGCGGCGGCCAGCCCGGACCTCTCCGCCTCGGAAAGGTTCTTGGCCACCGGGCCGGAGATCTCGCCGGACGCGCCGATCAGCGCGTAGGCGAGCCCGCGCGCGCCGCGCGACCGCGCCCACTCCTGCCAGCCGTCCAGCTCACGACGTGACTGCGCGGCGCCGCCCGGCATGACGACGGCCCCGACATAGGCGGCCTGGAACACCCGGAACTCGGTCCCCGCGAAGTACTCGGTCAGGTCGGTCAGCTCGCAGCCGAACCGCAGGTCGGGCTTGTCCGAGCCGTACCGCGCCATCGCTTCGGCATAGGTCATCCGCGGCAGCGGCGTGGGCACCTCGTAGGCGGCCAGCTCGGACCACAGCCGCGCCACCACGTCCTCGGCCACCTTGATGACGTCGTCGCGGGTGACGAAGGACATCTCGATGTCGATCTGGGTGAACTCCGGCTGCCTGTCCTTGCGGAAGTCCTCGTCCCGGAAGCACCGGGCCAGCTGGTAGTAGCGCTCCAGGCCGCCCACCATGAGCAGCTGCTTGAACAGCTGCGGCGACTGAGGCAGCGCATACCAGTTACCTGGCCGCAGCCGCACCGGGACCAGGAAGTCGCGCGCGCCTTCGGGCGTCGACCTGGTCAGGTACGGTGTCTCCACGTTCACGAAACGGTGCTCGCGCATGACGTCGTTGAGCAGGTAGGCGGCCTGGGACCGGACCCGCAGGGCCCGCGCGGTGTCCTCGCGCCTGATGTCCAGGTACCGGTACCTGAGCCGGATGTCCTCGCTGACCTCAGCGGAGCCTTCGACCGGGAACGGCAACGGCTCGGCCGCGCTGAGCACCTCGACGGCGTCCGCGACGACCTCGATCTGCCCGGTGGGCAGATCGGGGTTCTCATTCCCGGCCGGGCGCGTCCGCACCGTCCCGGTCACGAGCACGCAGAACTCGGCCCTCAGCTCGTGGGCGCCTTCAGACGCCGCCTCTTCGGGCCGCCACACCACCTGCACCACGCCGCTCGCGTCCCGCAGATCGATGAAGACCACGCCGCCGT
>Ga0302178_10001695_pt1 | contig 18207 bp, 11 predicted proteins | sample I_Palsa_E1_3_FD_198790 | JGI IMG/M metagenome (GOLD analysis project Ga0302178, IMG submission 198790) | Peat permafrost microbial communities from Stordalen Mire near Abisko, Sweden - I_Palsa_E1_3 | ecosystem: Environmental > Terrestrial > Soil > Palsa > Peat permafrost | place: Sweden... | reverse complement strand
AATGTAATACGGCATTCGACCGATGTCAGTTCAAGCGCGTGCATCAGCAGCGCCCCAGTTTGCTGACACTGGTCGTGATAGGGATCGCCGAGATCCAGCGTGCGCTTGGGAACGCCGTGGAAACTCAGCACCAGCTTGTCGCCCGCCGCGAAATCCGGGCGCCCATGAGCGTGCCAGTATTGGTGTACCTGCGCAGCCAGCGCCGCAATATAGGCCGGATGGTCGGCATATTGCCGGATGGTGCGTATTTCGAGCTGGTTGCGCATGCGCTTGAGCGCGGAAAATGCGGCGTCAAAGGCCGTAGCGGTGGTCGACGACGAGTATTGCGGATACATCGGCACGAGCAGCACCCGTTCCGCACCGGCCAGCTTGAGTTGATTCAGCATATCCGCGATGCCCGGCATGCCATAGCGCATGGCATAGTCGACTAGCACCGTGTAGTCGTTTACCTGCAGCAGATGCCGCAGCCCTTCCACCTGCTTCTCCGTAAATACACGCAACGGCGAGCCTTCCGGCGTCCACACCGCTGCATATTTTTTGGCCGACGAGCGCCCGCGGAAAGGCAGGATCAGAAGCCGCAAGATGACCTGCCAGATGACGGCGGGAATCTCGACCACCCGTGGGTCTGACAGAAACTGCGCGAGGTAGCGCCGCACGGCCTTCGGCGTCGGGGCGTCGGGCGTGCCCAGATTGATCAGCAACACCGCCACACGGTGGGCTGTGGCCGGCTGAGATGGCCGCTCGAGATCGAAACGCATAGGCAACAGGATTAGCCGCTTGCAGCGGGAAAACGTTTCAGGTGGAACTCATTATAGCGGCGCCATCCGCCGCGCATACCTGGCCATTCGGCGGATTGGCAAGCTCCGCGCCGCCCCGCATTATTAGCGGTATGAGCTTCGCGCGCTGGCCGAAATCAATTACGGACAGTGGCACAAGCCGCAGCGGGCGGCCACAGGCAGTGGTTACTGCTGGCTAAGCGTCAGCGAAAGCAGACGCGCCGTAATGTCGACGATCGGGATCACGCGGTTGTAGGCCATCCGCGTGGGTCCGATCACGCCGAGCGTACCGACGATCTTGCCGTTCACTTCGTACGGTGCGGTCACCACGCTCATTTCTTCGATGGGTACGAGGTTCGACTCGCCGCCAATGAAAATCTGCACGCCTTGGGCGTGACTCGACACGTCGAGCAACTGAAGGAGACTGGTCTTTTGGTCGAATACATCAAACAGCTTGCGCAACCGCGCCATGTCCGAGGACAGGTCGGCCACTTCGAGCAGATTGCGCTCGCCGGAGATCAGCACGGTCTCGCCCGCGTCGGTTTCGTCCGTACTGGCGGTGACGGCTGCGTGCATCAGCGTGGTCATGTCGCCGCGCAGCTCGTCGATCTCTTCGCGCAGGCGCCGGCGCACCTCGTCGAACGACAGGCCGGCAAAGTGGGCGTTGATGTAATTGGACGCCTCCACCAGTTGCGACGGAGAAAAGTCGCGCTGCGTCGCCATGATGCGGTTCTGTACGTCGCCCTCGGGCGTAACGATGATGAGCAGGATGCGCTTGTCGGACAGGCGCATGAACTCGATCTGCTTGAATACATGGCTGCGGCGCGGCGTCAGCACCACGCCGGCGAACTGCGACAGGTTGGACAGCACGCTCGCCGCCGCGGCCACGATCTTTTGCGGCTCGCCCGCCTGCAGGGTGGTCTTGACGGTACGGGTGACGGCTTCTTCGTCGGCGGCGGACTCGACAGTGAGCATCGTGTCGACAAAGAGACGGTAGCCACGCGGCGTAGGAATGCGGCCCGCCGAGGTATGCGGGCTGATCACGAGCCCCAGCTCCTCCAGATCGGACATCACGTTGCGGATCGTTGCCGGGCTCAATTCCAGGCCGGAATAGCGGGACAACGTGCGCGAGCCGACCGGCTGACCCTCGGCGATATATCGCTCGATCAGCGTTTTGAGGAGGGTTTGTGCGCGGGGATCTAGCATGACGAAAAATTTTAGCTTAATGCCGCAACAACCGCGAGCGCTAACAATATCCGCCGTGGTTCCATCGGGGTCTGACCGCGAACCGGGCCGGCGACGCCGGGCCTTGCGGAAGACCCGCGCCCATGGGTTCGTTGCGGCACCCGGCGTAACCCTGTCACCAGGACTTAGCCATTCTAGCGACAATCCTCGCCAGCACGTTGTGCGCCCGCCCCGCGCCGGGGGCCCGTGTGGGCGCGGACGGTTCTTTTCAGCCCCCACCTATGGTGTAATGCCGGCATGCAAGTTACCAGCCAGTTCAAGACCGTCGCGCTAGTCGGGCGCAACAATACGCCAGGCATCGGTGAGCCGCTGACCGCGCTCGCCGCGTGCATCGCGAAGCGCGGCTTCGAGGTGGTATTCGAAGCGGACACCGCCGCGGAGATTGGCATCACCGAATACCCGGCCCTGCGTCCCGCGGAGATCGGCGCGCGCGCCGACGTCGCCGTGGTGCTCGGCGGCGACGGCACGATGCTCGGCATCGGCCGCCAGCTCGCGCCGTACCGCACACCGCTGATCGGCATCAACCACGGGCGCGTCGGCTTTATCACCGACATCCCGATTTCGGACATGCAGGTCATCGTTCCGCAAATGCTCAGCGGCCACTTCGAGCGCGAGGAACGCACGCTGCTCGAGGCGCGCATCATGCGCGGCGGCAGCCCGATCTACCACGCGCTCGCGTTCAACGACGTGGTGGTGAACCGCAGCGGTTTCTCGGGGATGGCAGAACTGCACGTCTCGGTTGACGGCCGCTTCATGTACAACCAGCGCTCGGACGGGCTGATCGTCGCCACGCCGACCGGCTCGACGGCTTATGCGTTGTCGTCGGCCGGACCGATCCTGCATCCTCAGTTGCAAGGCATCGTGCTGGTGCCGATCGCGCCGCACGCGCTGTCGAACCGGCCTATCGTGTTGCCGGACGACTCCAGGGTCAGCATCCAGATCGTCGCGGGACGAGACGTGAACGTGAATTTCGACATGCAGTCGTTCACGGCCCTCGAACACAACGACACCATCGAAGTGCGCCGCTCGCGCCACACTGTGCCGTTGCTGCATCCGGTCGGCTATAGCTATTACGCGACCCTGCGCAAGAAACTTCACTGGAACGAGTATCCGTCGCACGAAGACGACATCAAGCCCTGAGCGGATCGCCCCAGCCGGTAACCCACGCCTACCAGACGACCTCCATGCTTCGCCACCTCTCGATACGCGACTTCGTCATCGTCGCCGCGCTCGATCTTGAATTCGACAGCGGCTTTACGGTTTTTTCAGGTGAAACAGGCGCCGGCAAGTCGATCCTGATCGACGCTCTGGCACTGGCGCTCGGCGCCCGCGCCGATGCGAGCGTCGTGCGCACCGGCGAGGCCCGTGCCGACATCACCGCGGAATTCGAAACCCATGCGCAAGTCGAGCACTGGCTCGACGAGCAGGCGCTCGGCTCGGCCGGCGCTGCAGCCGCCGACGACCCGCACGGCAGCACCGTCATGCTGCGGCGCGTGGTCGACACGAACGGCCGCTCGCGTGCCTTCATTAACGGCACGGCGGCGACACTCGCGCAACTGCGCGAAGTCGGTGAAATGCTGGTCGACATTCACGGTCAGCATGCGCACCAGTTGCTGATGCGCCCAGACGCCCAGCGCGAGCTGTTCGATACCCACGCCGGGCTGATCGACAAGGCCGGCGCCGTGGGCCGAACCTGGCGCAGCTGGCGGGAGAGGGTGCAAGCGGTCGAACTCGCCAAATCTCGTGACCGCGAGCTGCAACTCGAGCGCGAACGCCTCGCATGGCAGTTGGCCGAACTCGACAAGCTCGCCCCGCAACCGGGCGAATGGGAAGAGGTCAACGCCGAACACAACCGCCTGTCGCATTCGGCCAATCTGATCGAAGGCGTGCAAGGCGCACTCGCCGCGCTGTCCGAATCGGACGAGGCGATGATCACGCATCTCGCGTCGATCGTCTCCAGACTGCGCGACCTCGCGGAAATCGATCCGGCGCTGAACGACGCTCTCGCCGCGCTCGAACCTGCCGAGATCCAGTTGCAGGAAGCCGCGTATTCGCTGAGCCACTATGCGCAGCGGCTCGAACTCGATCCCGAGCGCCTCGCCCAGATTGAGAAGCGCGTCGACGCACTTCATTCGGCCGCACGCAAATTCCGTTTGCAGCCGCAAACGCTACCCGAGGAACATGCCGCCCGTCGCGCTCAGTTGGCCGCCCTCGATGCCGCCGCGGATCTGGACAGCCTGCACGCCGTCGAAGCCAAAGCGAAGGAAGCCTATCTCGCCGAGGCCAAACAGCTATCGAAGGCGCGCGCCAAGGCCGCCAAGGCGCTCGGCTCAGCAGTCACCACGGGCATGCAGGAACTGTCGATGAAAGGCGGTAGCTTCGAAGTCGCCCTCGTTGCGCTGCCGGAAGGTGGCGCGCATGGGCTGGAACAGGTCGAGTTCCGGGTGGCGGGCCATGCGGGCGTGCCGCTGCGGCCGCTCGCAAAAGTCGCGTCGGGCGGCGAACTGGCGCGGATCAGCCTTGCGCTCGCCGTGATCGCCAGCGCCGCCAGCCCAACGCCCACCCTGATCTTCGACGAAGTGGACACCGGCATTGGCGGCGGGGTCGCGGAGGTGGTCGGACGATTGCTGCATCAGCTCGGGCGCGCCCGCCAGGTACTGTGCGTGACCCATTTGCCGCAGGTCGCCGCGCGCGGTGACCATCACTTCCAGGTGGCGAAGGCCACGAACGGAAAGGGTGGGACGGTCAGCAGCGTCACGTCGCTCGACAAGACGAGCCGGATCGAGGAAGTGGCGCGCATGCTCGGCGGTCTGGAAATCACCGCCACGACGCGTAAGCACGCCAAGGAAATGCTGGCTGCGTAAAAGGAAGCCAGCACGGGGTTCGCGGGCCGTCCCAATATCAGAGCGGCTCCTTCCCCGTATTCACAGAGCAAAGCGGTGCAGCACGCTCAAAGTCTTTGGTGCCTCAAGCCGTGCGCCAGCCAAACCCTCACCCAAACACCCGCTGCCACAACGCCAGCACTGCCTGCCGCTCCGCCTCGACGGCGGCGGGCTCGACGCGCGCCTTCTCCATCCCGTCCAGCCTCAGCTTGTGCTGCAGCTTGCGGTAAGTGCGATACGCCGCGCCCACTGTCTCGGCCTCCTCCTCGCTCATCATCCCAAAGCGCGACACCTCGCGCAGCAACGCGATATTGCCGGTATTGCGGATCAATTCCGGATCACGCGCCGCGTGCAGCAGCACCCAGTACTGGACGGTGAACTCGATATCCACCATCCCGCCGCGATCGTGCTTCAGATCGAACAGCCGCGTCCGGTTGGGATGCCCGGCTTCCACGCGTTCGCGCATCTCGACAATCTCGCGCGCAAGCGGCCCAGCCTCGCGCGGCGTCGTCAGCACCTGCTCGCGGATCGCTTCGAACTTCGCGCCGATCTCGGCATCGCCCGCGCAATAGCGCGCCCGCGACAGCGCCTGGTGTTCCCAGACCCATGCGGTATTGGCGGCGTCGCCTTCGCGCAGCTGGTAACGCCTGAACGCATCCAGATCCGTGACGAGCAGGCCCGATTCGCCATTCGGCCGCAACCGCAGGTCGACGTCGAACAGCGTGCCCGCGCCTGTCGCCATCGTCAGGCAGGTGATCAGGCGCCGGGTGTACATGGCGTAGATCTCCGCCGCATTCTCGTCGGGGTCGTCGTAGAGGAAGATCAGGTCGAGGTCCGACGCATAGCCCAGCTCCTTGCCGCCCAGTTTCCCGTACGCGATGACCGCAAAGCGCGGCACCTCGCGGTGACGTCGGGCCAGATGATTCCAGACGGCTTCGAGCGTGACGTCGAGCACGGCATCAGCGAGTTCCGAGAGGCGGTCGCTCACATGCTCGACGCTCAGCTTGCCCGCCAGATCGATCAGCAGAATGCGGAATACTTCGGCCTGGTGAGCATGGCGCAGCAGATCCATCTGCTGTTCGACGCCGTCAGCTGCGGCGAGCCGCAAGCGCAGGGTGCGCTTGAACTCGGCCCAGTCGAACGGGCTGGCGATCGCCTCGTCGTCGAGCAGTTCGTCGAGCAGTTGCGGATGGCGGATCAGATAACCGGCCGCCCAGTGCGACGCGCCGAGCACCGATAGCACCCGGTGCAGCGCTTGCGGATACTCGGTGAGCAACGCCAGATAAGCGCCGCGCCGGCTCACGGCTTCGAGCAGGTCGAAGAAGCGTGCCACCGTATCGCCGCGTCGCGCGGGCGGCTCCAGCGTGCGCGCGGCTTCGAGCGCGCGCTGCGCAACGATGTCGAAGCGCTGCCGGCTGCGCTCGGCGAGCCCCGTGTAGCGCGACGACTGCCACAAGGCGCGCAGTCGCGCGAGCAGATCGGCCGGCTCGGCAATGCCTAGTTCGACGAGGCGCGCCTGCAGGGCTTCGTCGGCGCTATCGTCGGCCAGCGCGCTGCTCCATACCCACACTGCCGCGCCGTCTTCCGGCGCGCCGCAGCCGTCGCGGCCAGACACCTTGTCGGCAAAGATCTGGTCGAACTGCTGTTCGACCAGTTCGCGGTGCGCGTCGAGCTTGGCCATCAAGGCCGCGTAGTCGTCGAAGCCCATGGCATGCGCCAGCGCCGCCCGCTCTTGCGGATCGACCGGCATCGCATGAGTCTGCGCGTCATTGCGATATTGCAAGCGGTGTTCGAGCTCGCGCAAAAAACGATAGGCCTGCGAGAGCTTCACGCACACGGTCGGCGCAAGCAGGCCGTGGGCGGCGGCGTGACGCAGCACGGCGAGCGTCGGCCGCACGCGGAAGCCCGCATCCTGACCGCCGCGAATCAACTGGAACACCTGCGCGCTGAATTCGATCTCGCGAATGCCGCCGCGGCCGAGCTTGATGTCGTCGGCCTTGTCGGGCCGCATCGACGCACGGCGCTGCGCCTCCTGGCGGATCTGCAGGTGCAACGCGCGGATCGCGCTGATCACGCCGAAGTCGAGATAGCGGCGGTAGATGAACGGCGTGACGATCGCATCGAGCTGCTTCGACAGCCGGCGTGCTGAGTCGCTGCTGCCTTCGGACACGAGCCGCCCTTTGATCCAGGCGTAGCGCTCCCACTCGCGGCCCTGCACGTAAAAATACTCTTCGAGCATGCCGAGACTGCACGCGAGCGGCCCCGAATCGCCGTTCGGCCGCAGCCGCATGTCGACGCGGAACACGTAACTGTCGGCGGTCACTTCGGCAAGCGCCGCGATCAGCCGTTTGCCCAGCCGGGTAAAAAAATCCTGCGTCGCGATTGGTGAACGCTGGCCGCCGGCGGTCTCGCCGTCCTCTTCATAAATGAAGATCAGGTCGATGTCCGAAGAGACGTTCAGCTCGCGCCCACCCAGCTTGCCCATGCCGACCACGCCGAGTGTCAGGCGCTCGCCCTCTGGGCCGCGTGGCTCGCCGTACAACACTTCGAGATCGGCGGACAGCACCGTCAGCGCCCGCTGGATGGTCGTTTCAGCCAGATCGGTCATCGCGCCGGTGACTTCCGCGACGTCTGCGCGGCCAGCCAGGTCGCGCTCCATCACGGCGCAGAACACCTCGGTGCGCAACTGGCGCAACGCCCGCTTGAGGCCGTCCTCAGTCAACGTAGCGCCAGCAGCGCCCGCCTGCGCCGAGCACAACTCGTCGAAGCGGGCCTCGATCCGTTCGCGCGTCAACGGCTCTGCAGCGAGCGCCGCGATCCGCTCGGCGAGTTCAGGACGGGCCGCCAGCGCGCGCGCCGCATAGTGTGAATAGCTGGAACTCAGGAGTGTGGCGTCAGTCATCAAAGGTCTGGATCGCTGGTTGCTTCATTCGTCTCACCACCGGGCCATGTGCCGCGTCGCGCAGGTCGCGAGGCGGCGTAAATACAGGCTTTGACGGATATTCGTCGAGGCTGGCCCGTGTGTTACATTTCGTCGTCAGACCGCAAAACTACCATACGCCCACCCCCGCCGCAGCATGTCCGAGCGAAACGAATCCGCCGCGCCACACGAACCCGGACAAGTCAGGCCAGTGAGCGGCGACCACCACGTGGTGCTGCGTCACACCTTGAGGGTGCTGGCGGCAATTGCGCTGGTCATCTACTTCATCGCGGCGGTCCTCTTCATGGGACTGCGCTACGGCCTGCTGCCACGGGTCGACGCGTTCCGGCCGCGCATCGAAGCGCTGGTCTCCGAGAAAATCCACGCACAGCTCACCATCGGCAAACTGTCGCCCCACTGGACCGGTTTCCAGCCCGGCATCGACGTCACCAATCTGACCATTCGCGACCGTGAGGGCAAGGTCGGGCTGAACATTCCGCACGCCACCGCCACGGTTTCGTGGAGATCGCTGTGGCAACTCAAGCCGATCCTCTCGAGTCTGATCGTCGATCAGCCCGACGTGCTGATCGCGCGCGGCGGCGACGGTTCGCTCTCGGTCGCCGGCGTCACGATGCCGAGCACGCATACGGGCAACGACACCTTCACCACGTGGCTGCTGCGCCAGCAGGCCATCGTGCTGCGCGGCGGCACGCTGAGGTGGATGGACGCACGCCATGACGCGCCCGAACTGACGCTGCAGAACATCCGCCTCGCCATCCTCAATGACGGCTACGACCACCACCTGGCGCTGCAGGCCCCGCCGGACGGCAAGGTGCTGCACGGCCCGCTCGATTTCCGCGCCTACTTCAAACACGCGCGGCTGTCGGCCATCGGCAAGCCAATCAACTGGACCGGGCAGGCCTATGTGTCCACCGGCCCGGTCGACCTGCCCGCCCTCGCCCACTACATGGATTTCCCGATCGAAATCTTCGCAGGCCGGATCGACAACGCCATCTGGATCGAGTTTGCCCAAGGCCGGATGAAATCGGCGGGCGGCGAGCTGGCCGGCACCCATGTGTCGATGCGCGTGCGTCCCACCCAGCCGCGCCTCGACGTCCCGGTCGCGAGCTTCTCGTGGCAAGTCGAGGTGGCGGAGTCTGGCGACTACACGCTGCAACTGAACCACATGCGCGCCGAGCTCGGTCAGCCGCCGCTTGAAGACGGCACACCGCTCACCCGGACGCTCGCCTTGACGACGCTGACCGGCCACTACCGCAGGGCGTCCGTGCAGCACGGCCAGTTGATCAGCGTGACCGGCGACCACGTCGACCTGGGGATCCTCGCAGAATTCAGCCGCGCGCTGCCGCTACCAGGGCGCCTGCTCAATGAACTGGTGCGCTTCAATCCGCGCGGGCTGGTGGCGAACTACCTGATCGAAGTCGAACGGGCTACGCCAAGCTCCGGCGAAGCGGCGGTCGAACATAGCGGGACCGGCACCGAACCGATCGTGCGCTACCGTTTGAAGGCGGACCTGCAGGGCATCAGCGTGGCGGCCCAGGAACCGCCGCCTGGGCTCACGCCGCTGGGCCACCCGCGAGCGGGCTTGCCTGGCGTCGAAAACCTGTGGGGCAGCGTCGATGCCGACGAAACCCACGGCTCGATGACCATCGACACCAACAATGTGGCGCTCACGCTGCCGGGCGTGTTCGACGACCCGCGCCTCAAATTCGACCGCCTGCAGGGCCGCGGCAGCTGGACGGTCAAGCCGACCACGGCACCGGGCGAGCTGCACAAGGCGTTTGCGATCACCGTCCCGGAACTGCGTGTGTCCAACGCCGACACCGCCGCGATGGCTACGGCCAACTACAGCAATCCGGGCCACGGACGCGGCTCGCTCGACCTGAAGGCCCAGTTCGACCATGCCCAGGTCACGCGCATCGTCCGCTACCTGCCCACCAGCATCAGCGAGAAACTGCGCAATTACCTCGGTCACGGGCTGCAGGCCGGCATGTCGCGCGGCGCGGTGATCGAGGTGCACGGCGACCTCACCAAATTCCCCTACTCGCGCGACCCGACTGCCGGCGTGTTCCATATCGTCGCGCCGTTCAAGGGCGGCAAGTTCGACCCGTCACCGTTTCCGCCGCGCGTGATGAAAGACGGTGTGACGCCGAACGTGTGGCCGGCGCTCGACGGGATCGACGGCACCTTCGAGCTGAAGGAGAACGTGCTGCGTTTCGACGTCGATCGTGCTCACTACAAGCGCATCGCGCTCGCCAAGGTCGGCGGCAAGATCGACGACCTGGGGACCAAGGCCTCGCCCCTCGTGATCAACGGCGACGGCCACGGCCCGCTCGCCGACATGATCGACTACGTCAATGCGAGTGCCATCGGCGGCTTGTCGAAGCACGTTGGCGAGAAGGTGCAAGCCGAAGGACCCGCGTCACTCGCGCTCAAGCTGACCGTGCCGCGCACGCCGAAGCCGCATATCGCCGTCGAGGGCGCACTGGGCTTCCAGAACAACCGCCTGAGCATAGACAACGTGCCGCCGCTGTCGCAACTCAATGGCAAGGTTCACTTCACCGAACACACCGCGCAGTTCGACCGGCTGAACGGCCAGTTCCTCGGCGGCGACATCCACGCCAAGGGCGGCGTGCAGAACAACGGCACCTATGCGCTCGATCTGAACGGCCACATTGCCGTCGACGCCGCGCGCGGCCTCAGTCTGCACGGCCCGGCCGCGCAGCTGCTCACGCGCATGAGCGGCAGCGCGCCGTACGATCTGAGCGTGAACGGCGTCAAAGGTCGGCTGCCCGACGTCATCGCGAACTCCGACCTGAGCGGCCTCGCGCTCGACTTCCCTGCGCCGTTCAACAAGCCGGTCGGCAAGCCAATGCCGCTGCACTTCAGCTTCAGGCCCGCCACCGCGGAGAGCGACGCCGGCCTGCAGCGCGCCGATCTGCAGTTTGGCCCGATCGCCGCGACCTATCTGCTACGCCACACGCCGGGCCAGCCGCCGGCAGTGGTGGTCGGCGCAGTGGGGGTCAACAAGCCGGCCGAACTGCCGAGCGAAGGGGTGATCGCCGCGGTCGATATCGACGCGTTCGATGCCGACCAATGGCGCGCGCTCGTCAACCAGATGCGCAGCAAGGAAGCCGCCGCAGCGCCCGCGGGAGCGGCATCGGCGGCAAGCGCGCCCAACCCCACGCTGACGCAGTTCCTGCCGAACCGCTTTGCCGTGCACATCGGCACCTTGACCCTGCTGAAACGCCACTGGGAGAGCGTGATCGTCGGCGCCTCGCGTGAAAAGGGCAACTGGCAGGCCAATATCGCGTCGAATCAGGTTTCCGGTCACATTGCCTGGCTACCCGGCCCCGTCAAGGGCTCGCCCGGAACGTTGCAGGCCCGTCTCGCCCGTCTCGTGATTCCGTCCGCCACCGAAAACGACCTGCTTGGCCAGGCGATGTCGGCGCCGGCGCAGAACATGCCGTCGATCGATCTGGTGGTGAACGAACTGATCGTGCGCGACCACAATATAGGCAGCCTGGAAGTCGACGCGCACAACTTCGAGGAAGACGGTGTGCCGGTCTGGCAACTGGACAAGCTCAATATCAGTAACCCGGACGCCACGCTGACCGCGACCGCGAACTGGCGCACCGCGACGCAACTCGGCGCCAGCGCCGACGAAGAGCCGCAAAAGCGCACCGTGTTCGATTTCAAGCTCGACATCAAGGATGCCGGCGCCCTGCTCGAGCGGGCCGGCAAGCCGCGCACGCTCAAGGGTGGCAGCGGGACGCTGTCGGGCAAGGTGGTCTGGCTCGGCGGCCCGACCCATATCGACTATCCGACGCTGAACGGCAATCTGGCGGTCGACCTGGAGCACGGCCAGATCCTCAAGGTCGATCCGGGCGTCGCCAAGCTGCTGGGCGTGCTGAGCCTGCAAAGCCTCGCGCGCTTTGCGACGCTGAATTTCCGCGATGTGATCGGCGAGGGGCTGCCGTTCGAAAGCGTAAAAGGCACCGGACAGATCAGCGACGGCATCGGCCGCACCGAGAACTTCCAGATGGTCACTGCGCCCGCCCGCGCCCAGATGATCGGCTCTATCGACCTCGCGCAGGAAACCCAGGATCTGCACGTGCATATCGTGCCGACGATCAGCGCCGGCGCAGGCGTGATCGCCGCCACTGTGATCAATCCCCTGCTCGGTCTCGCCGCGCTGGCCGCCGATTTCGCGCTGTCGAAGTCGATTTCGAAGGCCTTCGCGCTGGACTACTCCATCACCGGTTCGTGGTCGAAACCGCATGTCGAGCGGGTCCGCGGCGATCGCGGTAAGATGGATCTGCCGGCTTCGACCGTGGAAGCGCAGTGAACCCCGTAGTGAGTGCCGTCTGACGGCGCTCACGGTGCCGGGCCGGCAGCGGTACAGCCTTGATCGACGCAGGCGGCGCCTGCCAGTTCGCGCCAGCCTGCTCACTGCCGGGAGTCTTTCGAAACGCTCATGAGCGAACACCACGTCCACTCAACATCCCTTGAACCGTCCTGCCGCGTCGCCGCCCTGCAAATGGTGAGCACGCCGGACCGCGAGCGCAACCTGGCCGAGGCGGAACGCCTGATCGCCGAGGCCGCGGCCGACGGTGCGCAACTCGTCCTGCTGCCCGAATACTTCTGCTTTATGGGTTTCAAGGACACCGACAAACTCAGTGTCCGCGAACCCTACGGCGACGGCCCGATCCAGCGCTTTCTGGCGGATGCGGCGCGCCGCCACCGCGTCTGGGTGATCGGCGGCACACTGCCGCTGACCGCGCCGGAAGCCACCCGCGTCCTCAATACCACGCTGGTATTCAACCCGCAGGGCGAGGAAGCGGCCCGCTACGACAAGATTCACCTGTTCAACTTCGAAAAAGGTGACGAATCGTTCGACGAGGCCCGCACCATTCGCCCGGGCGAGGAGGTTCGCACCTTCGACGCGCCGTTCGGACGGGTCGGCCTGTCGGTCTGCTACGATTTGCGCTTTCCGGAGCTGTATCGCCGCATGGGCGATTGCGCGCTGATCGTGGTGCCCTCGGCCTTCACCTATACGACTGGCCGTGCGCATTGGGAAATGCTGCTGCGCGCCCGCGCCGTCGAGAACCAGTGCTACGTGCTCGCCGCGGCGCAAGGCGGCAAGCACGAGAACGGCCGCCGCACGTGGGGACACAGCATGCTGATCGACCCGTGGGGCGAGATCGTCGCGGTACGTGAAGAAGGCGCCGGCGTCGTCGCCGGGAATCTGGAGCGCGCACGCATCGACGAGGTCCGCCAAAGCCTGCCGGCCTGGCGCCACCGCGTGCTAACGAGCTAAAGCTGAGCCTGACATTGAAAGTACGACGCCGCCCACCCATGTATGTGATGCGCGCGTGCCAACCGAACCCCTTTGTATCGAGCAGAACATACCTCGCATGAATATCATCGAACCCGGTATCCGCAATCTCGCCACCGCCAAGGACGTGCTCCTCACGCCTTACGGCCTCGACGAAGCTGTGCTCACCCGCACGCTCGCCGAAATCTTCACGCACCGCATCGACTACGCGGACCTGTACTTCCAGGCCACCCGTAGCGAAGCGTGGAGCCTTGAAGAGGGCATCGTGAAATCAGGCAGCTTCAGCATCGATCAAGGGGTCGGCGTGCGCGCCGTGTCCGGTGACCGGACCGCGTTTGCCTACTCGGACGATCTGTCGCCTGAAGCTATCCGCCAGGCGGCGCTCGCCACCCGCTCCATCGCCAAGGCCGGCGGCGGCAAGCAAAAGATCAAGGTGGCCTCGTCGCTGACCGGCGTTGCCGGGCGCGACCTGTATCTGCCGTCCGACCCGCTGCACTCGCTCGATGCGACCGCCAAGGTCAAGTTGCTCGAGCGCGTCGAACAGATGGCGCGCAGCCGCGATCCGCGCATCACCCAGGTGATGGCGGGTCTGGCTGGCGAATACGACGTCGTGCTGGTTGCGCGCAGCGACGGCGCGATGGCCGCCGACATCCGGCCGCTGGTGCGCGTGTCCGTCACGGTGATCGCCGAGCAGAACGGTCGCCGCGAAATTGGCAGCGGCGGCGGCGGCGGCCGCTTCGATTACGGCTATTTCACCGACGACGTGCTGTCGAAGTACGTCGACGACGCCGTGCATGCCGCGCTGGTCAACCTTGACGCCCGACCGGCCCCGGCCGGCGCGATGACAGTCGTGCTCGGACCGGGCTGGCCCGGCGTGCTGCTGCACGAAGCGATCGGCCATGGCCTGGAAGGCGACTTCAACCGCAAGGGCTCGTCGGCGTTCGCTGGACGCATCGGCGAGCAGGTTGCCGCCAAGGGCGTTACGGTGGTCGACGACGGCACGCTGCCGAACCGCCGCGGCTCGCTCAATATTGACGACGAAGGCAACCCGACCCAGTGCACCACGCTGATCGAGGACGGCATCCTGAAGGGCTACATCCAGGACACGCTGAACGCTCGTCTGATGAAGATGCCGGTGACCGGCAACGCGCGCCGCGAATCGTACGCCGCCCTGCCGATGCCGCGCATGACCAATACTTACATGCTGAACGGCGACAAGGATCCAAAAGAAATCATCGCGTCGGTCAAGAACGGCCTGTATGCGGTGAACTTCGGCGGCGGCCAGGTGGACATCACCAACGGCAAGTTCGTGTTCTCAGCCTCCGAGGCCTACATGATCGAAAACGGCAAGGTCACCTACCCGGTCAAGGGTGCGACGCTGATCGGCAGTGGCCCGGAATCGCTCAAGTACGTCACCATGATCGGCAACGATATGTCGCTGGATTCCGGGGTCGGCGTATGCGGCAAGGAAGGCCAAAGCGTGCCGGTGGGCGTCGGTCAGCCGACGCTGCGCATCGAGAAGATGACGGTCGGCGGCACGGCCTGATTGTCAGCTTTACGCACATTTCGTGCATAGCAGGTACGAAATGTGCGGATTTCCCGCATTTTTCCCGCCCCCTGGTTGTCAACGGGGGCTGTGCAGGTTATAAAGTCAGTCACCCTTTAAGCACCAAGACCTTACTTTCGCCATGTCCGCCAAGTTTTATTTTTACTTTTTCTGGCATCTCAGACCGCTGGCGGATCGAGAGGGGTGTTAGTGCACGTAAGGCACCCGAAATTCCCGAAAAACCGCCAGCGAGTCTGGCGGTTTTTTTTCGCCCTGTGCGAACACGCTGCGAACCGAATACACGCTACGAACCGAATCCTGGAGAATCACCATGCCCCCGCATAACACCGACGATGTCCGCATTCGAGAATTGAAAGAACTCACGCCGCCCGCTCACCTGATCCGCGAATTCGCCTGTGAAGAAGCGGTCTCGGACCTGATCTACCATTCGCGTCAGTCGATGCACCGCATCCTGCACGGCATGGAAGACCGGTTGATCGTGATCATCGGGCCTTGCTCGATCCACGATACCAAGGCGGCACTCGAATACGCGGGACGTCTGGTCGAGCAGCGCAAGCGCTTCGCGGGCGAACTCGAAATCGTGATGCGGGTGTACTTCGAAAAGCCGCGCACGACGGTGGGCTGGAAGGGTCTCATCAACGACCCGAACATGGATAACAGCTTCAAGATCAACGAAGGTCTGCGCACCGCGCGCGAACTGCTGTTGCGCATCAACGAACTCGGTCTGCCGGCCGGCACCGAATACCTCGACATGATCAGCCCGCAATACATTGCCGACCTGATCTCGTGGGGCGCAATCGGCGCGCGCACGACGGAATCGCAGGTGCATCGCGAACTGGCGTCGGGCTTGTCGTGCCCAGTCGGCTTCAAGAACGGCACCGACGGCAACGTGAAGATCGCCGTCGATGCCATCAAGGCCGCGTCGCAGCCGCACCATTTCCTGTCGGTGACGAAGGGCGGTCACTCGGCGATTGTCTCGACGGCCGGCAATGAGGACTGCCACATCATTTTGCGCGGCGGCAAGACGCCGAACTACGATGCGGAGAGTGTCAATGCCGCTTGCGCCGACATCGGCAAGTCCGGCCTCGCGGCACGCCTGATGATCGACGCGAGCCATGCCAATAGCTCGAAGAAGCACGAGAACCAGATTCCGGTTTGCGCCGACATTGGCCGCCAGATCGCCGGCGGCGACGAGCGGATTATCGGCGTGATGGTGGAGTCGCACCTCGTCGCCGGCCGCCAGGATCTGAAGGAGGGCTGCGAACTGACCTACGGCCAGAGCGTGACCGATGCGTGCATCGGCTGGGACGAAAGCATCGCCGTGCTGGAAGGTTTGGCCGAGGCGGTCAAGCAGCGTCGCGTGGCGCGCGGCGGCGGGAATTAAGCGGTAATCCCGTGCGATAGTCTTCACGACAACGCAAGCCCGGCTCAGTGAGCCGGGCTTTTTTTCGCCCTCACTGAACGCTGTAACGGATCACTTAGTTGGCCGAACGGATGAATGGCGGCCCACGTCTCAACCCTGTACCGTAGTTGCCCATGGCGGGATCGGAAATGCATTGCCTTTCCTGGAAGTTTGGTATAAAGTTTTATACATGCAAGGTACTCATGGGGCAAGACAAAGAAATCCGCTGGGTGGGTTCCAGCTACGACGATTCTTTTGGCGTTTCCCGAGGAGCCGCGTCGGCAAGCGGGCTTTCAGCTAGGCAAAATTCAGGCAGGTCTAGACCCTGACAACTGGAAACCCTTCGCAGCGGTCGGCCCAGGCACGCGTGAAATCCGCCTCGCGGAAAGTAACGGCATTTACCGGGTGATGTACGTGGCGAAGTTCGTGGGAGCCGTTTATGTCCTGCACTGCTTCCAGAAAAAGACGCAGGTCACCAGCCGGCGTGACTGTGAGATTGCAGAGGCGCGGTATCGCGCCATGGTCAACGATAGAAAGGCAGAGCAATGACGATCGACACCAAAATCCGTCACGTAACGAAACCGGGAGACAACCTGTTCCTGGAGCTGGGATTCCCCGCTGAAGAAGCGGCGCGGCTGCACGCGGCGTCGCAGAAACAGATCAATGACACGCGGCTCCTGAAGGAACAGTTGATGACCGAACTGTCCAGCTGGATCGACGAACACCATCTCAAACAGGCCGAAGCGGCCGAGATCCTGATGGTGTCTCGCCCGCGGGTATCCGACGTGGTCAACAAGAAGACCGCCAAATTCACGATCGACACCCTGGTCGAAATGATGAGCCGGATCGGCAAGCCGGTCACTCTGGCCGTCGGCTGACGCCGCGATGCTGCGTCTGGGCGGATGCCCTACTTCGTGGTACCGCGCTGGTGCTGCCAGAGCACATCGCTGCCGCCGTCCGCGCGATTGAGCACGCGCGCCAGCACAAACAGCAGATCGGACAGGCGGTTGACGTATTGACGCGGCGCGGCGTTGAGGGTCTCGGTCTGGCCAAGCGCCACGATGGCGCGCTCGGCGCGACGGCACACCGTCCGGCATACATGCGCGAGCGCGGCCGCCCGCGAGCCGCCGGGCAAAATGAACTCCTTGAGCGGCGGCAGCGTCGCGTTGTATTCGGCAAGCCAGCCGTCGAGCTGGCCGAGATGCTTGTCGGCAATCATCGTGTGGCCGGGAATGCAAAGCTCGCCGCCCAGATCGAACAGATCATGCTGGATCGCCGTGAGCGCCGCCCGCACGTCATCCGGCAAGGTTTCGCACAGCAGCACGCCGAGATTCGAGTTGAGTTCGTCCACCTCGCCGATCGCGGCGATCCGCACATCGTCCTTGCGCACCCGGCGGCCGTCGCCGAGGCCCGTGGTGCCATCGTCGCCGGTGCGGGTGGCGATCTTGCTCAAGCGGTTGCCCATGATCTATGCCGTCCTTTCAGTGTCGGATGCAACTGCGCCGTGCCAGCCGCGTCCACCGCGCGCGTCTCTCGCGCGTTTGCCCCGCGTTTGCCCGTAATGCCGTCATTATAGGATCGGCCGTCCGGCCAGGCGCCGGCCGCCGGACGATCGGCGTAAAATGAATCAGAAGCTACAGACGCTATGCCCGTCATCAGGAGACACGTGTGAATCATCCCGCGCCGCCGCCGTTGCGCCGTCCGTTCCCCGCCGAGCTGCTCAGCTCGCTCAAGTCCGCCTTCGGTGAACGCGTCTCGATTGCCGAAGCCGTGCGCGCTCATCATGGCCGCGACGAATCGCCGTTCGATCCACAATTGCCTGACGCCGTGGTGTTCGCGCGCAATACGGAAGACGTGCAGACCGTTGTCAGACTCTGCGGACAGCACGATGTGCCGATCATTCCTTATGGCAACGGCTCGTCGCTGGAAGGCCATCTGCTGGCGGTCCAGGGCGGCGTGTCGATCGATCTGTCCGAGATGAATCAGGTGCTGTCGATCAACGCAGAAGACCTCACGGTCACCGTCGAACCTGGCATCTCACGCAAGCAACTGAACGAAG
>Ga0302178_10001691_pt1 | contig 18225 bp, 16 predicted proteins | sample I_Palsa_E1_3_FD_198790 | JGI IMG/M metagenome (GOLD analysis project Ga0302178, IMG submission 198790) | Peat permafrost microbial communities from Stordalen Mire near Abisko, Sweden - I_Palsa_E1_3 | ecosystem: Environmental > Terrestrial > Soil > Palsa > Peat permafrost | place: Sweden... | reverse complement strand
CGAGGTCAAGCCGCTGAACCTGATCGTCGGCCTGGTCGACGAGCTGCGCAGGCGGTTCCCCGACCTGGACGAGACCCTGATCAGTGACATGATCCTCGGCGTCGTGTCGCCGGTCGGCGACCAGGGCGGCGACATCGCCCGGACCGCGGTGCTGGCTGCCGGACTCCCCGAGACCACCGGGGGGGTGCAGCTCAACCGGTTCTGCGCCTCGGGTCTGGAAGCCGTCAACACCGCCGCACAGAAGGTGCGCTCCGGCTGGGATGACCTGGTGCTGGCCGGGGGTGTCGAGTCGATGAGCCGTGTCCCGATGGGCTCCGACGGCGGCGCGTGGGCGACCGACCCCGAGACGAACTACCAGATCGGCTTCGTGCCGCAGGGCATCGGCGCCGACTTGATCGCCACCATCGAGGGCTTCTCCCGAGAGGACGTGGACGCCTACGCGCTGCGCAGCCAGCACAAGGCCGCCGAGGCCTGGTCGGGCGGGTACTTCGCGAAATCGGTTGTGCCGGTTCTCGACCAGAACGGCCTGACCATCCTCGACCACGACGAGCACATGCGGCCCGACACCACGCTGGAAGGCCTGGGCAAGCTGAAGACCGCGTTCGACGGCATCGGCGAGATGGGCGGCTTCGACGACGTGGCACTGACGAAGTACCACGCCGTCGAGAAGATCAACCACGTGCACACCGGCGGTAACAGCTCCGGCATCGTCGACGGCGCCGCGCTGGTGCTCGTCGGCTCCGAGGCGGCGGGCAAGTCGCAGGGCCTGAGCCCGCGGGCGCGCATCGTCGCCACCGCCACCAGCGGCTCGGACCCGGTCATCATGCTGACCGGCCCGACGCCGGCCACCCGCAAGGTGCTCGACCGCGCGGGCTTGACGGTCGACGACATCGACCTGTTCGAGCTGAACGAGGCATTCGCCTCGGTGGTCCTGAAGTTCCAGAAGGACCTCAACATCCCGGACGAGAAGCTAAACGTCAACGGCGGCGCCATCGCGATGGGACACCCGCTCGGTGCCACCGGCGCGATGATCGCCGGCACCATGGTCGACGAGCTCGAGCGCCGCAACGCCCGTCGCGCGCTGATCACACTGTGCATCGGCGGCGGCATGGGTGTCGCCACCATCATCGAGAGGGTTTAAGGGTTTAGGGCCATGGCAGAGAACACCATTCATTGGGACAAGGATGCCGACGGCATCGTCACCTTGACGCTCGACGACCCCACCGGATCGGCGAACGTGATGAACGAGCACTACGCGGAGTCGATGCACAACGCGGTGGAAAAGCTTGTTGCCGAGAAGGATTCGGTCACCGGCGTCGTGATCACCAGCGCGAAGAAGACCTTCTTCGCCGGTGGCGACCTCAAGGGCATGATCAAGCTCGGTCCGGAGAACGCGGGCGAGGCCTTCGACACCGTCGAATCGGTCAAGCGCGACCTGCGTGCCCTGGAGACGCTGGGCAAGCCGGTGGTAGCCGCGATCAACGGCGCCGCGCTCGGCGGCGGTCTGGAGATCGCGCTGGCCTGTCATCACCGCATCGCCGCGGACGTCAAGGGCCTTGTGGTCGGCCTGCCCGAGGTGACGCTGGGCCTTCTGCCCGGTGGTGGTGGCGTGACCCGCACCGTGCGGATGTTCGGCATCCAGAACGCTTTCATGAACATCCTGTCTCAGGGCACCCGGTTCAAGCCGGACAAGGCCAACGAGATGGGCCTGGTCGACGAGCTGGTCGGCTCGGTGGATGAGCTGGTGCCCGCCGCCAAGGCGTGGATCAAGGCCAACCCCGAGTCGCACACTCAGCCGTGGGATGTCAAGGGCTACAAGATGCCTGGCGGCACCCCGTCCAGCCCCGCACTGGCCGGCGTCCTGCCGTCGTTCCCGGCGCTGCTGAAGAAGCAGCTCAAGGGTGCGCCGATGCCGGCGCCGCGGGCCATCTTGGACGCGGCGGTCGAGGGCGCGCAGGTGGACTTCGACACCGCCAGCCGCATCGAGAGCCGCTACTTCACTCAGCTTGTCACCGGTCAGGTCGCCAAGAACATGATCCAGGCGTTCTTCTTGGATCTGCAGCACATCAACGGTGGCGGATCGCGGCCGGACGGCATCGGCAAGATCCCGATCACCAAGATCGGTGTGCTGGGCGCGGGCATGATGGGCGCCGGTATCGCTTACGTATCCGCCAAGGCCGGATACGACGTCGTGCTCAAAGACGTCAGCATCGAGGCCGCTCAGAAAGGCAAGGCGTACTCGGAAAAGCTTGAGGCCAAGGCACTTCAGCGAGGCAAGACCACCGAAGAGAAGTCCAAGGCGCTGCTGGACCGCATCACGCCGGCCGCTGACCCGGCCGACCTGAAGGGCGTCGACTTCGTGGTCGAGGCCGTCTTCGAGAGCCAGGACCTCAAGCACAAGGTGTTCCAGGAGATCGAGGACGTCGTCGAACCGAACGCGCTGCTCGGGTCGAACACCTCGACGCTGCCGATCACCGGTCTGGCGTCCGGCGTGAAGCGGCAGGAGGACTTCATCGGGATCCACTTCTTCTCGCCGGTCGACAAGATGCCACTGGTCGAAATCATCAAGGGCGAGAAGACTTCTGACGAGGCGCTGGCCCGGGTGTTCGATTACACTCTGGCCATCGGCAAGACCCCGATCGTCGTCAACGACAGCCGCGGCTTCTTCACCAGCCGCGTCATCGGCACCTTCGTGAACGAAGCGCTCGCGATGCTGGGCGAGGGCGTGGAGCCTGCCAGCGTCGAGCACGCGGGTTCGCAGGCCGGATACCCGGCGCCGCCGCTGCAGCTGTCCGACGAGCTCAACCTGGAGCTGATGCACAAGATCGCTGCCGCGAGCCGCAAAGGCATCGAGGACGCCGGCGGCAAGTACGAGCCGCACCCGGCCGAGGCCGTCGTCGAGAAGATGATCGAGCTGGAGCGCCCGTCGCGGTTGAAGGGTGCCGGCTTCTACGAGTACGTCGACGGCAAGCGCACCCGGCTGTGGCCGGGCCTGCGCGAGACGTTCAAGTCCGGTTCGACTGAGCTGCCGCTGCAGGACATGGTCGACCGGATGTTGTTCGCCGAGGCGCTGGAAACGCAGAAGTGCCTCGACGAAGGCGTGCTCACGTCGACCGCGGACGCCAACATCGGTTCGATCATGGGTATCGGCTTCCCGCCGTACACCGGTGGCTCCGCGCAGTTCATCGTCGGCTACCAGGGTGCGCTGGGCACCGGCAAGGAAGCCTTCGTGGCGCGGGCCAAGGAGCTGGCGGCCAAGTACGGCGACCGGTTCCTGCCGCCGGCCTCGTTGACCAAGTAGTTAACCGCTGCGCTGGAAGAGGTAGTGCCGAGTCGGGGTCTGTTCAGCGTCTAGTCCCCGCTCGGCGCCGGCGGACAGCAGGGTCCAGCCGTGGCTGAATCGGCGCGCCATCTCGGCGGGTTCGACGCCCCGCACACCGAACCTGCCGCCGGGAGCGAATGCGACAATCAGCAACCGCGCGTCCGGGGCCGCCATGGCGGTGACCTCGCGGACGTAAGCGTCACGGTCGCCGTCGCTCATGTTGTGCAGGCAGCCGTTGTCTACGATCAACCCGAAGTCGTTGCCCAGGCCGGCTGAGCGCAAGCGGGTGACGTCGGCGCGTGCGAAGTTGATTACAGCGCCGGCGGTTTCCGCCTTGGCGCGGGCTTTTTCCAACGCTTGCTTTACGTAGTCGACAGCGGTGACCTGCCAGCCATGCTCGGCTAGGTAGATCGAGCAGTCGCCGGTACCGCAACCGAGTTCGAGCGCGGACCCGGCGGGTAGCGCCGGTGAACCGTCACCCTCGACGAGGGCTCGCAGACTCTGAGCCAGCGGATGGCCATCCCAGGGTGTGAACCCGAGCCGGTAGAAGATCCGAAACAGCGTGTGCTTGGAAGACATGAACCTACGGTACTGGCCTATTCACATCAGCCACTCGGGTATCTACGGGGGAGCGGCACATCGGGTGCCGCCTCTGCGAGAGGCGGGTGTGACCCGCTAGGTGAGCGCCGCCGCGATTCGGCGCCACTGCTCGCGTGGATAGGCATTCGGGTCGCTCAGCAACACCTGGATGCAGACGTGGTCGGCGCCGGCCGAACGATGCTCGGAGACCCTCCGCAGGATTGCCTCCTCGTCGCCCCACGCGATGATCGCGTCGAAGAGGCGATCAGTCACCTGCGCCAGATCCTCTTCGGAGAAGCCGGAGCGCAGCAGATTGTTGGCGTAGTTCGGCAAAGCCAAATACGAACGCAGCCAGTCGGTTCCGATAGCGTGTGCTTCGTCGGCGCGGTCGGTGAGAATCACGGTCTGCTCTGGCAGCAGCAAGGGTCCGTCGCCCAGAGTCCCACGGGCCGATGCGGTGTGCTCGGGAGTGACGAGGTAGGGGTGCGCCCCGGCGGCACGTCTCGCGGACAGCGACAGCATTTTCGGGCCGAGCGCGGCCAGCACCCGCCGTGACGCGGGAACCGGTTGCGGCGTGGCGTCCAATTCGTCCAAGAATGACGCCGTCGCCGCCAGGGGCTTGCGGTACCGCCCGGGCGCACCGGCATCGATCAGCGGCGCGTGGCTGACCCCGATACCCAGCAGGAAACGGTCGCCGTGGGCGGCAGTCAGTTCTGCGTACGACGCGGCGACGTCGCTCGGCGTGTGCATCCAGAGATTCAGGATCCCGGTGGCGATCGTGGTCCGCTTGGTCGCGGCGAGCAGGTTGCCCACCGCGTCGAAGACCGCCCCGCCCACATCGGGTATCCACAGTGCCCGGAAACCCAATTCGTCCAATTCCGCTGCTGCGTCGGCGGATTCAGCGGGGTTGCCGTAGCGAAGCTGGCTACTCCAGATTCCGACACCGGTGAGGTCCATCGACGGTGATTCCTCTCGTGGTAGACGGCCGTGGTTGATGCCTTCGGATCATCGTCTCAGATGCTTACATCGGGGTAGTCGGGTACTGCCATCGAGTCGTGCATCCGTACGCCCTTGGTGTTCAACTTCGCGACAGCCCTGGTGAATGGCGTGGGCAACGACGAGACCAACTGCGCACCACGGGTGACGGCCCACACCCCTGCGGCGGAGCCGGGAATGAGCGTCTTGGCGGCGCCGCGCGCGAAGACCCGGCTACGACTGACCTTCTCGGCCATCTCCTGCTGGTAGGCCGCGAACGCGTGCAGATGATCTCCCCGAGCCGCGATGAGCTCGCCGGCCAGCACGTACGCCCCGATGACCGCCAGGCTGGTGCTGCCACCCACCGCGGGCCCGGGGCAGTATCCGGCATCGCCGACGAGGGTGACTCGCCCCCGCGACCAGATATCCAGTGCGAGTTGGCTGATCGAGTCGAAATAGAAGGTGGGCGTGTGGTCGACTTCGGCCAGCCAACGGTCGGCCTGCTCAGACAACCCCCCGAGCGCGTCGCCCAGTAATTCCTTCTCCCGCACTGTGTCTCGGTAGTGATAGTCCAGCTCCGTCTTGCTCCGAAACATGAACAGTGCCCGCGCGTCGTCAAGGTGCTGCGCAGTGTAGATGCCCGCCATCCGGCCGACACCAGCGTGAATGATCATCTCGCCCTCGGGCGCAAGCGATTTGGGCACTGACACCACCGCGAGGTATCCGCCAATGAACCGGGTGAGCCCGGCCTCGTCACCGAACACCAGACGTCGGACATTCGAGTGCAGCCCGTCGGCTCCGACGATGACGTCGAACCTGCGCGCCGCCGCATGTTCGAATGTCACCTCGCCGTCGGGGGAGATGGCCGTGATCGAGTCGCCGAACACATACTCGACGTGCTCGCGGCTGGCGTCGTAATAGACCTCGCTGAGATCGTCGCGCATGATCTCGACGTGCCGGTCGGATGCTGCGCCGACAATCTTGGTGAGGTCGACCCGTGCCGGGCGACTCCTGCCCTCGCGGTACAGCGTCAGCCGATCCGTGCCGGTGGCAAGCGATTCGATGCGCGGCAGGACGCCCATCTTCGCCGAAATCTCCATCGACGGACGGAACAAGTCCACGGCGTGGCCGCCGGTCTTTCGCAGCGCCGGTGCGCGCTCGACTACTGTGACGTCGAAACCGCCGCGTGCGAGCCAATAAGCCAGCACCGGTCCGGCAATGCTGGCACCCGAGATGAGGATCCGCATCAGAGCTCCCTACGGCCTGCCCGTCTCGTATCTTCGTCGGGCTAGAGTCGAGGTTATGCGATTCGGATTTTTCATCCCGCAAGGCTGGAGGCTGGACCTGGTCGGCATCGACGTGGACAAGCACTGGGCGGTGATGCGCGATCTGGCCGCCTACGCCGACGACAGTTCCTGGGACTCGGTATGGGTCTACGACCACTTCCACACCGTGCCGATGCCGACCGGCGAAGCCACCCACGAGGCGTGGTCGTTGATGTCGGCCTATGCGGCGACGACGTCGCGGGTCAAGCTCGGCCAGATGTGCACCGCGATGGGCTACCGCAATCCCGCCTACCTCGCCAAAGTCGCCGCGACCGCCGACATCATCTCCGGTGGCCGCATCCAGATGGGCATCGGCGGTGGCTGGTATGAACACGAGTGGCGGGCATACGGTTACGGGTTTCCGTCGGCCGGCGAGCGACTGGGACGACTCGACGAGGGCGTCCAGATCATGCGCGACGCCTGGCGGGACGGAAAAGTCAGCTTTACCGGTAAGCACTATCAGGTCGACGGCGCAATCGTGGCACCGAAACCGTTGCAGAACAATGGAATTCCGCTGTGGATTGCCGGCGGTGGCGAGAAGAAGACGCTGCGGATCGCGGCGAAGTATGCGCAGTACACCAACTTCACCGACGAGCCGGCCGGGTTCGCCCACAAGTCCGACGTGCTCGCCGGTCACTGCCGCGATGTCGGCACCGACTTCGACGCCATCGTTCGTTCGGTCAACGTCAACGCGATCGTGGACACCTCGGAGGGGAACGTCAACGAACGCGTGCAGCGGATCCGCGATCGCCTGGTCGGCTACATCCCGGAATCGGCCGCCGACGCGATGGTTGCCGGAACCAGCGGGCCGGACTCGGCTACCGGCACCACAGAACAGGTGGTCGAGCGGCTGCAGAAGCTGCGTGACCTCGGTTGCGAGTACGTGATCTGCAACTTCCCCGAGGCCGCTTACGACCGGTCCGGTGTCGAACTCTTTGAGCGCGAGGTAATCCCGGCGCTGAGTTAGACGTCGCTGGTGATGTAGCGCGTCTTGACCCCGGGCGCGGCCAACAGCGGAGGAAGCTGCGTGATCTTGCCCTCGCCGGCGCGAAAGGCGCGGTAGGCCTCGTCGGCTTCGACCGTCTCCCAGAGTTCGTAGATCAGCCAATGCGCCTCGTCGTCCTCATCGAAGAGCACATCGGTTCGCACATTGCCGTTGAACGCACGGGTGTCCTGCAAAACCCGGCCCATCAGCTCGCGCCCCGCGGCGACCTCGTCAGGCTTGAATCTGAGTTCCAGCGTCACCGTGACCGTCATCGTCATCTCCTCGTGTCGTCAAGTCGTGCTGCTCACCGAGAGCACACTGTTGAACCTACGGTCGACCCATTTGATGAAGTCAGGCGCCTCCGGAATCTGGTCCGCGGTCGCGAACAGGTCAGCGAGCCGTTGCTCGGCGGCCACCACCTTGTCATCCAGCGGCACCGGCAACCGCCGGATCCGGCTCTGCGCCAGCGCGGAGATGGTGACGTTCAAACCTACAGCGGCTGAATACTTCTCGGCCCACTGCTCGGGGTTGGCCCGTGCCCACTGGGCCGCCCGTTGGTAACGGACCAGCAGATCGGACAACGCCGAATTGCGTTTCGGATCGGTCAGTGCCTTTACCGACGCGCTGCCGAACTGGTAGCTGTTGTCCGCGGAGCCGATACTGCGCACCTTCAGCGTCAGATTGGCTTGCGCCGTATAGGGATCCCAGATGACCCAGGCGTCGCCCTGTCCGTTGGCGAACGCCGACAGCGCATCGGCCGGCTGCAGAAACACCAGCTTGACGTCTTTCGGCTTGAGCCTGGCATCGGCCAGGTGCTCGAGCACGTTGGCGTGGGCGGCGCTGCCCTTGGCCACCAGGATGGTCTTGCCGGTGAGGTCGTGGACCGTCGCGATCGGCGAATTGGTGCGCACCAGGATCTGCTCACCGGACCCCGCGCCGTCCCACGCGGAAACCACCCGGGTCTTGGAGTTGGCCGCCGCGCCGAAGACCGGCGGCGTGTTGCCGGTGATCGCGAAATCGATGCGGCCCGCGTTCAACGCCTCGATCTGCGGCGGGCCCGACGTGAACGTGGAGAATTCGACGCGATACGGCAGGTCGTCCAGGGCGTGGGCGGCGCGCAGCAGCGCTTCGGTGCCGCCCTTCTGGTCGCCGACGTGCAGGGTCAGTCCGGACAGCCCCGCGGGCGGCACGGCCGCCGGCACCCCGACGGGCTGCGGTCCCTGAGATCGGGAGACACACGCAGCCACGGCGGCGATCAGTACCAGCACGACGCCGAGGTGAAAGGCAGTGCGCTGCATATCCTTAGCTGTCAATGCCGGACACCGAGCTTGTCAAGTAGGTCGGTGCGGTATTGGTCGTGCTTGGCAGTGCGCTCCGACGTCGTGGGCCGCGGAGATTCGATGGTGATGGAGTGGGCGACGCGGCCGTGCTCGAGGACCAGTACCCGGTCGGCCAGTTCGATCGCCTCGTCCACGTCATGGGTGACTAGCAGGACTCCGAATCCGTGCCTGCGCCACAGGTCGAGCAGCAACGCCCGCATGGACAGCCGGGTGAGCGCGTCCAGCGCGCCGAACGGTTCGTCGAGCAGCAGCAACTCCGGTTCGGCCACCAAGGCACGCGCCAGCGAAACCCGTTGCGCCTGACCGCCGGACAGGGTCAGGGGCCAGGACTGGGCGTGGTCGGTAAGACCGATCTCGGCCAGAGCCCGCTCGCTGCGCGACCGCGCCGCGTCGCGGGACAGCGTGGTGCGGGTGAGTCCGTACTGCACGTTGGTCAGCACGTCGCGCCACGGGAAGAGCCGCGGCTCCTGAAAGGCGACAGCAGGAGCGCCGCTGACCTCTCGGTTGCCGGCGTGGTCATCAGAAAGCCCTGCCAGCACTCGTAATACGGTCGACTTGCCGCATCCGCTGCGACCGACCAACGCGACGATTTCGTTCGCCCGCACCTCCAGTGAGATGTCGTCGAGGATGCGCCGGTTGCCGTAGAACTTGTTGACGTTGGTGAGCTTGCCGACGACGGTGGTTTGCCTCTCGGATGTGATGGTCATGCGCGGTACCTCAGGGCTCGATGTTCCAGGGCCCGGACGCCTGCGTCGGTGGCGAGGCCCAGCAACGCGTAGACGGCCAGGCAGAAGATGATGATGTCGATCCGCAGGAAATCGCGCGCGTTGTTGATCAAGAAGCCAATGCCCTTGTCCGCGTTGATCTGTTCGGCAACGATCAGCGTCAGCCACGCGATGGCCAACGACTGCCGGAGCCCGACCAGCACCTGTGTAGCCGCGCTCGGCAACAGGATGGTGCGCAGTCGCTGCCAGAGTGAAAAGCCAAGAACATCAGCGGTTTCCAGCAGTTTTGGGTCGACTTGCCGGATCGCGGAGAAGGTATTGAGGTACAGCGGGAAAGCAACCCCGAGCGCGACGAGATTCACTTTGGCCAGTTCGCCGATGCCAAACCAGAGGATGAACAGCGGAATCAACCCCAGGTGCGGCAGCGCGCGCAACATCTGTAGGGGTGGATCCACGGTGGCTTCTACCCACGGCGACAGCCCGACGGCCACACCCAGGGCGAGCCCGGCGAGGCCGCCGAGCAGCAGGCCCTCGACGACGCGCAGACCGGATACCTCGAGAGCCTCGACCAGCTTTCCGTTCTGGATCAGTTGCAGCCCGGCATCGAAAATCAGCTGCGGTGCCGGTAGGACGTCACCGGGAATGAGCCCGGTGGCGCTGAACAGCTGCCACAACACGACGAGCAGCACCGGCGACGACCACCGCAGGATGCTCCACCGGTGGGTATCCCAAATACTGCGGACCGTTGGCGTCGCCTCGGCACCGGCGACCTTTTGGGCAGAACCACTCACCATTGCGAAGACGGTGGCAGACGTGATCGTTGCGTTGAAGGGTTTGACTCCGGGTGAAGGGAAAACCGCTTCAGAGCAGGCGCCGCGAACGACAATGAGAATGCGGTTTCCGCTTTTGCGGAACGCTGTTGTACGGTTTGGTGAGCGCATTATCACCAGCGGCGGCTGACGGAGGATCTCTCGATGCAGAAGGCAATCGACCCCAGCATCTCTACCTGGCCTGATGACAACCCGCAGCTGATCGGAAGCCGATGCGGCGACTGCGCTGCCACCACCTTCCCGGTGCAGGAGCTGTGCCCTCGGTGCAGCGGTTCGTCGATGTCAGAGCACCTGCTGCCGCGCAGCGGAACCCTGGTCACGTGGACCACGCAGGGCTTCCCGCCCGGAGCCCCGTACGCCGGTCCGACCGGTGACGACTTCGTGCCGTTCGGGGTGGGTCTCGTTCAGCTCGGTGACGTCATCCGCGTCGAGGGCCGGCTGACCGAAAACGATCCGGTTAAGTTGAAGTTCGGACAGCAGGTCGAGCTCACCATGATCCCGTTCACCACCGACGCTGACGGCAACGAGATCGTCACCTTCGCGTTCCAGCCGGTCTGAGGAGTCCGACATGACTAGCGATGTAGCCATCATCGGTGTGGGCCTCCACCCATTCGGCAGGTTCGAGAAGACCGCGATGCAGATGGGTGCCGAAGCCATCCAGTTCGCGTTGAAGGATGCCGGAGTCGCCTGGAAAGACATCCAGTTCGGCTTCGGTGGCAGCCACGAGGTGTCCAACCCCGATGCGGTGACCCGGCTTGTCGGGCTGACGGGCATCACGTTCACCAACGTATTCAATGCGTGCGCCACCGCGGCCAGTGCCATTCAGCAGACCGCCGACACCATCCGGCTGGGTAAGTACGACATCGGCATCGCCATCGGGCTGGACAAGCACCCGCGCGGCGCGTTCACCGACGACCCCGCCAAGCTGGCGCTGCCGCAGTGGTATGCGCAAAACGGGCAGTTCGTCACCACCAAGTTCTTCGGGATGAAGGCCAACAAGTACCTCCACGACCACAACATCTCCCAGGCCACGCTGGCCAAGGTCGCCGCCAAGAACTTCCGCAACGGTGCGCTGAACCCGAATGCCTTTCGCCGCAAGCCGATTCCCGAAGATCAGATCCTCAACTCGGCCGTGTTGAACTACCCGCTGACGCAATACATGTTCTGCGCGCCCGACGAGGGTGCCGCGGCCGTGATCATGTGCCGGGCCGACATCGCGCACAAGTACACCGACAAACCGGTCTACGTGCGCGCAACCGAGATCCGCACCCGGACCTACGGTGCCTACGAAGTGCATGCCACATTCGCCCCGTTGGACGAGGACGTCTCGCCCACCGTCTACGCCGCCAAGGCCGCTTATGAGGCCGCCGGCATCGGGCCCGAGGACGTCGACGTCGCGCAACTTCAAGACACCGACGCCGGCAACGAGGTTATCCACATGGCCGAGACCGGCCTATGCGCCGACGGCGAGCAGGAGAAGCTGGTCGCCGACGGCGCCACCGAAATCCACGGCTCGATCCCGGTCAACACCGACGGCGGGCTGATCGCCAACGGCGAGCCGATCGGTGCATCGGGCCTGCGCCAGGTGCATGAGCTGGTCCGCCAGCTGCGTGGCGAGGCGGGCGAGCGTCAGGTACCCGGCACCCCGCGCGTCGGACTGGCGCAGGTGTACGGCGCACCCGGCACCGCGTCGGCGACCATCCTGTCGCTCTAGCTGCGCTCGTTAAATGGCGGGCCCCAGCAGGTCGTCGGCGTCCCGAATGATGTAGCCGTAGCCCTGCTCGGCGAGAAAACGCTGCCGGTGCGCGGCGTACTCAGCGTCCTGGCTGTCGCGGGCCACCACCGAATAGAAGATCGCGCCGCCGCCGTCGGCCTTGGGCCGCAGCAACCGGCCGAGTCGCTGCGCCTCTTCTTGGCGTGAGCCGAATGTGCCCGAAACCTGCACCGCAACAGAAGCTTCCGGCAGATCGATGGAGAAGTTCGCCACCTTGGACACCACCAGGGTGTTCACCTCGCCGCGGCGGAACGAGTCATACAACGCCTCGCGCTCGGCGTTCTTGGTCGATCCCTGGATCACCGGGGCACCCAGCACGCTGCCCAGCTCCTCGAGCTGATCCAGGTAGGCGCCGATCACCAGGGTCGGCTCGTTAGGGTGGCGGCTGAGGATCGATTTGACCACCGCGATCTTGGAATGCGCGGTCGAGCACAGCTTGTAGCGATCTTCGGGCTCAGCTGTGGCGTACATCATCCGCTCGCTGTCGGTCATCGTGACCCGCACCTCGACGCACTCCGCCGGGGCGATCCAGCCCTGGGCTTCGATGTCTTTCCACGGCGCGTCATAGCGCTTCGGGCCGATCAACGAAAACACGTCGCCCTCGCGACCGTCCTCGCGGATCAGCGTCGCGGTCAACCCAAGCCGTCGCCGAGACTGCAGATCGGCTGTCATCCGGAAGACCGGCGCCGGCAGCAAGTGCACCTCGTCGTAGATGATCAGCCCCCAGTCACGGCTGTCGAATAGCTCCAGATGGCGATATTCGCCCTTGGTGCGACGGGTGATCACCTGATAGGTCGCGATCGTGACCGGCCGAATCTCCTTGCGCTCGCCCGAGTATTCGCCGATCTCTTCCTCGGTCAGCGACGTTCGGGCAATCAGTTCGCGTTTCCACTGCCGTCCCGCGACGGTGTTGGTCACCAGAATCAGTGTCGTCGCGCTGGCCTTCGCCATCGCGGCAGCGCCGACGAGCGTCTTGCCGGCGCCACACGGCAGGACCACCACGCCCGAGCCGCCCAACCAGAACGAGTCGGCCGCCATCTCTTGGTAGTCGCGCAGCTGCCAGCCGTCCTGCGCCAAGCTGATCGGATGCGCCTCGCCGTCGACATAGCCGGCCAGATCCTCGGCGGGCCAGCCGATTTTGAGCAACATTTGTTTGACCCGGCCGCGTTCGCTGGGATGCACGACAACGGTGTCATCGTCGATGCGGGCGCCCAGCATCGGTGCAATCTTCTTGTGGCGCAACACTTCTTCGAGCACTGCGCGGTCCAGGCTCACCAGGGTCAGTCCGTGGACCGGGTTTTTCACCAGCTGCAGCCGCCCGTAGCGGGCCATCGTGTCGACGATGTCGACCAGCAACGGCTGCGGGACCGCGTAGCGGGAAAAGCTGACCAGGGCGTCGACGACCTGCTCGGCATCGTGGCCCGCGGCGCGCGCATTCCACAGCGCCAGTGGCGTGATCCGGTAGGTGTGCACGTGCTCGGGGGCACGTTCCAGCTCCGCGAACGGTGCGATCGCGGCGCGCGCCGCACCGGCGAGCTCGTGGTCGATTTCGAGCAGCACCGTTTTGTCGGACTGCACGATCAACGGTCCGTCAGTCACTGGCGCCGCCCCTCCCCATCACTTCTTCTGCATCGTCGCCGCCGGCACATCTCCATTATCCGTAACCCGCCGACAGCTAACGCCGGTCCTCGTCGTCGGCCGACACGACCGAGGTGATGCGGTGGATGGCGAACTCCCGGGCCCGGCTGGAGGCCGAATCGAACGCCACCAGCTGACCGCCGGCCACCGTGATCGGCGATACCACCCGCTGCGTGGCCACCCCGGCGGCGTCGACGTAGTTGATCAGCACCGTCTCGTCCTGCCGAGCGGCTCGCTGCAGCAGCGACATGGCCACCGCCGGGTCGATCCGGACACTGCCGAACGGCGCCGTGGTCACTTTGCGCAGCACCGCGACGACCGCGCTGAGGGTTTCGTTGCTCGGCTGCGGCATCGGCCGGTGTGGGCGGTGGCGCTGCGGCGTGGGAACTCGCGCTCGGCGGGCCCGGATGTCGACGATGGTGCCGGTGGAGTCCTCGGCGGCGGGAGCGAATCCGGCGTTCTGCAGGGACGCGAGCACTTCGCTGACCGGCGCCTGCGAGATCGCCACGGTCGGTGCCAGCACCCGCAGGCCGAGATGTTCGGCGCCGGCCACAGCCTGGGCGAGCAGCGTCGGATCCTCGCAGCGCACGAAGGATGCGGCCATCCCGATCCGCAGTTGCCCGTGCCGCCGTGCGACATCGTCGATCAGGTATGTCAAGCCTTGCGGCACAGGCGTTTTAGAGTTCCTGTGGAACAGGTTATGCAATTCGTCGGCGGTTTTGCCGATGTCGAGAGCGTGCCGGATCGACTGTTCACTGACGCGGTACACCATTGCCGTGCCCGCGGACTCGACGGTGGCCACCGCTGAGAGTTCCTCGGCCAGATGGCGCTGCAGCGGACCGGGCACGACGACGGTGAAGTCGGCCTGCACGAGAAAGTGATCGATCGGCGGCGGCAGTACGCGGGCCATGGCGGCGATCGCAACCCCATCGTCCGCGCCGTCGATGAACGCTCGGCCCGGCGTGGTGATCGCGCCGCGGCCCACCAGTCCGAGCGTTTGCGCTTCTTCCAGTAGATCGGCGACCGGCCCGGGCTGTAGCCGCTTGGACCAACGCGGCCGTCGCCAGATCAACGCGGCCGACGCGGTGTTCTTGTCCACCCCGGTGCCGGGCGGCAGCTGGGCCAGCATGTCGAGCAAGAGACGACGGTCCAGCGGGGCAGCCGTCGAGTACAGCGAATCCGACAGCGCTGCATAGGGTTTGGCATCAGGGCCGCGGCTCCCGATCAGCGCCGGCCTGGCCGCCAGGTCGAGCCAGGTAGTGGCCAGCAGATGCCAGCGTTCGGCGATGGTCGCGTCGGTGAACCGGTCGGCGGTCACCGTCGGCGCCCAGTAGGGCGGCTCGCCGCCGACCGGTTGCGGATCGGGGATGCCGCTGGCGATCAGACCCGCGGCGGCGGCCAGCTCGAGGACCAACCCGAGTCGGGCCTCGTCGACGCCGGTGATTTTCGCCAGCCGCCGAACCTCACGTACCCCCAGCCCGCCGCTGCGTAGCTCGGAAATCGGTGCAGCGCTGAGTGTTTCGATGAGCACGTCGAGTTCGCGCAGCAGGTCGATGATGGCGCCACCAGCCGCGGCGTCTACGTCGGCGGGCGTCGTGCTGGACACCACCGGATCTGGTGCGGCCAGCCGCACCGGCCCGGGTTCCTCGCCGCGCAGCACCTGCCCGACGTGGCGCGGCAGGATCACCGTGTCAGCATCGATACGCCGCAACAGCCCAATCGAGAGTAGTTGCGGCACTGGGCGATCCGCAGGAGCCCCGGGTGCCGCGTCGCGGGTGCGGCCGAGCGGGGAGCCTTCCAGCAGCCTGTCCAGCAGGTCGCGCTGCGGCTCGTCGAGGCCGTCGATCAGCTCGGCGATCTGCTCTGCACTCTGGGAGGCGTCTTCCAGCGTCACCTGGCCGACATGCCAGGGCAGGCCGGCCACGGCGTCGGGAGCCAATCGCAGCTCGACATCACCCCAGACCAGGGCGCGTTGCTTCAAGTCGTCCAGCGCGTCGAGGACCTCGGCTTCGGGTGCCCGTTCGCCGATCAGCGTGAGCAGCTTGGCGACGGGCACCGACGCGGCGTCGGCCTGCAATACCAGTAGCGCGTCGATCACGGACAACCGCAGGAAGTCCAGCTCGTCGCTGGCAGCCTTCAGCGACTGGCGAGCCTGAGCGCGGGCGGCCAGTGCGGCGATGCTGCCCGGTGGCGGCTGGGCGAGGTCGGGCCGCAGCTCCAGCAGACGGATCAATCGGTCATCGGGCAGCTCGGCCAGCCAGGACCCCAGCGGGATGCCCAGGGTGAGTTCGGTCATTGCTGACCAGCGTAAAGCAGCCGGCCGAGTGAGCCTTCCCAGGCGACGGCGGGCGAACGGGGCCGATGCGAATCGGAGAGCCCACCCGTCAAGGTTGCAGGAGGCCTGTCAGAATGGAACCCGTGGCTGACAAGAAGGCGCAGAAGACTCGGTACGTCGACAACGGCTGGCCGACGACCAACCCCGACGACCACGCCGTGAGCGAACTGGCAACCGATCGGGTCGGCGCACTGTCGCCCTTCGGCGACGTGATCTTCCCGGTGCCTGCCGATGAGCTGCCCTACGTGCATCCAGTCACCGACGTCAGCCGCTAGGCGGATCACCCGCCGTTTGCGACGTCCTGCCAGCGCCTGCTAGGCGAGGGAAGACAGCGCCGGGTTGCCACTCACGCTCTGCGACTGAATGGCTTTCAGCAGATCCTTGAGGTAGCTCGGGTCCAAGTTCTGCGGCACGACTGTCCACTGCGCCACAGCATCGGCCTGATGAACGTCCTGCGGCCCGTCCGCGGGTGCCTCGACTGCGACGGACTCGGCCTGGATCGGCGCGGGTGGCTCCGGGGGCGGCGGCGGTCCGTCTGCGGGAGCGGGTGCCTCGACTGTGACGGACTCGGCCTGGATCGGCGCGGGTGGCTCCGGGGGCGGCGGCGGTCCGTCTGCGGGAGCGGGCGCCTCGACGGCGACGTCTTGGACAGGAGGGGCCGGGGGAGCAGGCTCGGGCGGTGGCGGCGGAGCGTCGACCGCGGCAGGCTCGGCCGGGGGCGGGGGAGCAGGTGGCTCCGGTGCCGGCGGCGGGGCGTCAGCCGGGGGCGGGGGCAGCGGAGGCTCGAATGCGGCCGGCTCAGCGGGTGGTGCGGGGTCCGGCGCGGGCGCGTCAGCAACGACGTTGCGCGGGGAGGCAGCCGACAGGCCACGTCCGCACACCGGCCAGGCGCCGCGGCCCTGACTGGCCAGCACTCGCTCTGCGACGGCGATCTGCTGATCGCGGGTGGCCTGGTTGGCCGACGAGGCGTACTCGCCGCCACCGTGGGAGGCCCAGGTGCCCTGCGAGAACTGCAGCCCGCCGTGGTACCCGTTGCCGGTGTTGATACCCCAGTTACCGCCCGACTCGCAGGCGGCGACGCGATCCCATTCACTGTCGGGAGCCGCGGCTGCGTGACCGGCGAGGGCGATGCCACCGCCGCCGATGACTGCGCCGGTGAAGGCCAGTTTGGCGACGCCGACGGTTGACGTGGTGGGTTTACGGTGACGGCCGCTGCTCATACCCCAGTGATTCCTCTCGAGAAGCGCCTACGAGGTCAGCTGTCGGGTTCGGGCGGAAGAGGTCGCCCGGCCATCGTCGTGTCCTATCGGACACGCGTCGGCTTCACCCCAAGGAGCCGCGGACGGCTCCAGGTTCGATTTCGGCGGACCGTTGGGTCCCCCGCCTCCATCCATGGGTTGGCGTTGCTCGCCTATTGGATGGAGCTCGGCGCTATAGGCGAGAAGGTTTACCGTGCAGGGAGACTCGGTAACCCGCGGACGACGCTAGCTCTTGTTAGCGGCAGAGTCATGTTGTGACGAAACCGGCGTTTCGCATTTTTTGAGCACGAAAAACGCCAGGAAAACCTGTCGTATGCGCTGGTTAAACGCTTCGAAATCAGGCCGTTGCCGTGCCGTGATCATTCCGTTATGTGACTGAACTCACATAACGATTGGGGATTAATCCCTGGTCACAGACTCCGGTTCGCTGCGCCGAAAATCAGCGTCGTAGCGCTCCAGAGTCCGCCCGTGGCGTCAGGTGATCCACCGGAACGATCTCCTTGCCAAGCGGCACCAGCGACACCGGGATCAGCTTGAGGTTGGCCAGCGCCAGCGGCAGGCCGATGATGGTCACCGCCATCGCCACCGCGCTCACCAGGTGCCCGATCGCGAGCCAAATTCCGCACAGCAGCATCCAGATGACGTTGCCGATTAGGGAGCCGGTGCCGGCGCCGGGCCGCTCGACGATCGTCCGGCCGAACGGCCACAGGGCGTACGACGCGATGCGCAGCGCCGCGAAGCCGAACGGGATGGTGACGATCAACAGGAAGCAGATCAGTGCGGCCAGCAAATATCCGAGGGCCAACCACAGGCCGCCGAAAACTAACCAGATGACGTTCAGGATCAGGCGCATTGTCTCCTCCAGGGGCGCCGCCAGCCTACCGAGAAACTTCGGTGCTCAGCCGGCAGCGTTCCGAGTAGGATCGGTCGGCATCGCGTCCTGCGCAGGCGGGGCGCTTCGTTGTGTTGCCCCATTGAGCTACCCGTGAGACAAGCAGGTGAGACCGGTGCCAGATGGCAAGGTGAAGTGGTACGACGCTGAGAAGGGATTCGGCTTCTTATCTCAGGAGGACGGCGAGGACGTCTACGTCCGTTCCTCGGCGTTGCCCGCTGGCGTGGAAGGACTCAAGGCGGGGCA
>Ga0302178_10001690_pt1 | contig 18228 bp, 17 predicted proteins | sample I_Palsa_E1_3_FD_198790 | JGI IMG/M metagenome (GOLD analysis project Ga0302178, IMG submission 198790) | Peat permafrost microbial communities from Stordalen Mire near Abisko, Sweden - I_Palsa_E1_3 | ecosystem: Environmental > Terrestrial > Soil > Palsa > Peat permafrost | place: Sweden... | reverse complement strand
GCGGCATCTTCTCAAGCGCCACGCTCACTGCACTTTCTCACTTCCCTTCGCCTCTTGGTGAAGCGAAGGAACGGAATTCTAGTGCCCGTTTCCTCCTCGCGCAAGGGGTTCGCGAAAAGAATTTCAGCGGGACCTTCCCTGCGGTAATAAAGGACGCAAAAAGAAAGGTGCAAACCCGGCATCGCAGAGAGGCGATGCACTAATGGTCCAACCGCACGCATAGCGACTACAATCTACGGTTCTCTGCACCTGATAACTGCCTCCTATGCGCTCGCGAATCGCCAAACGACTTCCCCCGGATGCCGACAAGCTCGTCGGTCTTTCGCTCTCGCTCTTCGCATCGGGTAGCCGTATAGAAGACCGGTTCTGGGAAGCGCGTCTCGACACTCTTCTCGGGAAAATGGTGCGCAACGGCAATCAGACTGCGCTCGATGCCGCGCTCGACCATCTTCAACTCAAGTTTCCGGACGCTTACGGCGCGCTCGCCGATATGGCGGAAACACAAAGCGAGTCGTTCGCGATCGAGATCGACGGCGCGCCGCACGAAGCACTGCTGATCGCGGCCCCCGTGCTGGCATGGACGCGTTACTCGATCCCGTCCGGGCCGCTCAAGGCCGACGTGGTAGACGCCTTGCGTGCTCAACTGCAAGCGCACGTGCTCGCGGAAGGCGCCAAGGTGTCGGTTGCGCCGTACCTCTATAGCATCGACCAGTTGCCGCGCCACCACGTGGAAACTGCGCGTGTAGCGCAGCAACTCATACAAACCGTACTCGGCAACGCGCCAGCGCGTCTCAATCTCGGTGACCTGCCTGAAACCTCACCGATCCTCGCCGATCCGCGCTTTTTGCTTGCGATGGCCATCGTTCCTGCTGGCAACGCGCTGTTCCGGTGGCAAGAGGAAACGGCCGGCACCCGGATCGAACGCGGCCAGTGCCTTGAACACTGGGCAACCCAAGGCGGCGCCAGTTTTGCCGCCATCCTGCCTGGTTGCGAATTCGAATGCCTGTTGCCGGACGCCTACTACTCGGCATGTCGTGACGCCGACGAACAAGTTCGGCCACACTCGGTTCGCACCGCCGTTCGCTACCTGTTCGACACGCTCGGCACGGCGCCTGACGAACTACGCGCCGTCATTGCAGGGTTCGGCGAGCAGCGCGTGGATGAATATCGGATCGGCTTTACGCGCCGCGGCAGCAATGACGTGATCTATGGCGTCGTCTGGCCGCTCTACGGACGGGAAAACGGCGAAATTAATGCAGCGGAAGAAGCGGCCGAACTCGAAGGCGCGGATGGTCCGGTAGAGGAGATCGTTGCGTTGTTGAAGCGTTCGGGCGTAACCGAAGTACGTCGTCACACCGGCCGTTTCGAGCCGGAATATTGCGATGATTGCGGCGTGCCGCTGTATGCGGATCCACTCGGGGAAATCGTCCATGCGGAAATGCCGGAAGACGCTGAGCCAGCCCAGCCGCATTTTCACTGACTAAGGCAAAGTAAGAGGCAAAGCGCGGAGGTCGAAGGCGTTGGCCGCTCGTATGCCGAACGTTGGCGCCCTCCCCGGTTTGCATCATCGCAAACGATCCGGAGATCAACGTATCCGGACTGGCGGAATACGAGGCATCGCAAATCCTGACGGGTCCAACCTCAATGTCCTGATCCGATACAAAAAACCGTTCCAGCGCCCATTGGAACAGTTTTTTTGCGTGACGCACTCACAACGCTCGACTACCGATTGCATGGGACGTCTCCGGAATCCGCGTCGCGCGAACAAACAGTCGCGCTCCAACGCCCCACAAATAAAGCCCATTTCACGAAGCAGTCCAAAGCGTCGAGTTCGCTACCGCTAGTAAGGATCCTGGACAGTTGATCCGCCCTATCGCCTATGCGATGCAACCCGGATAGCCGCGTCGCTATCGTGTTTTCATTCCCTGAGCCCCTATCTACTACTCCGTCGGCGCGACTGAGCGGACGAAAATCAATGTTGAGAAGCAGCGAAAAGCTCAAGCCACTTGCCGCGTTGTCAGATCAAAACAACGCCGTTAGCGGACTCAAGCAAGATCAACCCAAATTATCCCCATGCAGTGCGATGCCGCGACTCGAAAACACGCCCCAGATAAGTCTCAATACGTCTCGTATTCACACTGCCATTTAAGAAGCACCCCAGCTTCGATCATAGATATTTGAGACTCCTCTTAGCAAACCTGCCCTGAACAGAAATTAATTCACCAAATCAACCGCCAGGCGAAAAACAGCCCGGGATTTTGTGCGTAATGCCTATGCCGTTCGGTCAGGGCGTAATTTCGGCCGCGATTGGTCATTATCGGTTCAGTCGCATATCGCCCGCCCGGAAGCGGGCATCGCGCCGAACCCATATAACAACGAGGCACGCATGAAATTCACCATAGTCAACTCCGAAGCCGAGCGTCGCGAAGGTTTGAAGGCCCTGTTAAGGCATATCGACCGGCGCGCGCGTTTTAACGAGGCGAAAGACTGGCGGCAAGCAGCAAGTGCAGTCCTGCGGCTCGACCCGGACATGATTGTGATCGACTGGCACGACGCCATGCGCATGGCAGATCTGCGCACGCTGCTGAGCGCCTTCCCCAGGATCCCTGCGGCAATCATCGTAGACGAAGCATCAACCGCGCAGGTCCGCATGCTTCTCAGCGCCGGCGCGCTCGGCGTGGTGCCACGCGATCTTGACCCTACATTGATTGTTCGGGCGCTTGAAATGGTTCTGCTGGGTGGCCATTACGTTCCTGCGTGCGCGCTTGATCCGACGCTCGAGCCCGTTTTCCTGCCACGTCGCGACACCGAACCGAAAGAGTTTCGAAAGGGCTCAAAGCGATTCAACACATTGTCACTGCGTCAACAACAAATCATGCGCTGCGTGCACATGGGCAGCACCAACAAGATCATTGCGAAGACACTTGGAATCAGCGAGGGCACCGTGAAAATTCACCTGGGCAGTATCTTCCAGCAACTCGGTGCACCGAATCGCGCCGCAGCCGTTGCCATTTATAACGGCTGGCAAAACGGCTACCTTGAAGTCCTGAAGCGCGAGGCTGACGCGTCGCCACGGCCAGCGCTCGGCGATGCCGGTCCTGTGCCACTGCGCGCGGCCGCCTTGCTGACGTACGCGCCGCGTCCGGAAATAGAGGAACACTTGCTGCCCATGGCCGCCGAACCCCAACCCCGCTTCGGCGACTGAACACGGTTATTTCACAGTCTGGACGCAACGCGTAGATTGACGCGTTGCGTGTTGGAAAATCCCCGCTGGCACAGTCAATGCACACGTTTTCCGGCGCAAACGAGTAATATAAGATTTATGGGTTTCTTCTACACACCTCTTCCGCTTTGGCTCGCAATAGGTGGCTGGATTGTCACCGCGGGCGTGCTCGCGCTTGCGATCTGGAAGAACCCGTTTCGACGGTTGCAAGATGGGACGCTTCAGCACGTCTGGTTCGGCATTGTCGTCGCGGTGACGGTACTGTGGGCGTGCAATACCTGGTTCGAAGACGGTCCAGCCATTCATCTGCTGGGCGCAACATTGATGGTCACGCTGTTCGACTGGCAACTCGCGATGGTCGGCATGGCCGTGACAACCGGTCTGGCGGCCGTCGTGCTGGATGCCTCATGGCCTGGCGTTCCCGTGACCTTCATATTGTTTGGTGCATTGCCCGTCGCCGTATCGTCTCTGCTACAGAAAGCTATCCAGGCGTGGATTCCGCGAAGTCTCTTCGTGTTCATCATCGGTCACGGGTTCCTGACGTCGGCATGCGCCGTCGCAATAGCGTGCTCGGCAGGACTGCTGCTGCAAATCGTGCTTGCCGACGGCGAGCTTATTATCCCGGCTGGGTTCACGCTCGCTGCCTCCCTCCTTGTAGCCGGCGAGGCCTTGTTTACCGGCGTGTTCACCATCCTGATCACCGTCTACCGACCTACCTGGATCACTACGTTCGACGTCCGGCGTTATCGGCTAGATCGTGGGCCGCGCGTCTGAACGCCGCATCGATTCCAAACCCATCCATTCCAAACCTTTTCGCGTATCAAAATCCGCGGCAGAACCTGCGTCGAGGCAGGACATCACTGGCGGTTCGTGAAAGAATTTAATATAAGATGGAACTCCCGCTCACTGTCGGGCATCTTACGTGCCTGTTGTCTCTTTAGTGCAGAACCCGATGGATAGTATTCAAGTACCGCGTCGACTGCTCCGGCTGGTCGGCCGGCTGGTGGTAATTGCATCAATGGCGACACTCGCGTCGGCCGCATGCAGCGCCACCGCGTTCGCCGATACGCTCGACGAACGCAACGAGCTCGTCAATCACTTCGTCACTGACTTCAACGCCAATCCCTTGGTGGCCGACTGCGCTGCACACGGAAGTTTCGTGGCAAGTACGTCGACGGCGTTCGACCACGTAGAGTTTCCGGCCAGTTCCTTTGATTCCGCTCATGGCAGCATCGCCCCTTGGAACGACGCCTTCGACGACCACAAGCAACGCATCAAGGTGGACAACGTCGTGACAGTCGAGGGACTTGGGGTCACCAAGGACGGCGACTCCAGCCCTTCCACGTTGAAGTTCCGCTGTGGCTACGTAGGCAGCCAGATGTTGGCTTTCGGCTGGAATGATCCCGTGCCGTCAGCCAGGCCGCGCGCCGAACCCCGCTCGAGCCACGGCGCAAAAGGCCGGCATGGCGCGCTCAAGGGCAAAGGCAAGACGAGTTCGAAATCGGCAGGCAGCAAGACGACGAAAAAATCGACGAGCAAAAAGAAGCACTGAGTCACCGTCCTCTGAGCTGCCGTCTACCGACTCACCGTCCTCCGCGTCACCGTCTCGAGTCCGAACGCCGAGACAAAGGGGCGTGATCGCCGTCCAGCGATCACGCCCCTTTGATGCAGTTCCTTCGATACGCACCCGCATCGCATACGGTCACTGGCGCTCAATCACTCCGCTCGTCAGCCTCAGAACGCCTGCAGATGCCGCAGGATAGCTTGAAGCATCGACGCCCCCAACGCAGCGCTGCGCTCGCCGTTCCATCCAACCCGCTCGTCCGGCAGATTCGCGTTGTCCTTGAATGGCATCTCAAGCGTCAGCGACAAACATCCGAACTCATTGCCCACATATTTAGACGCCAGCTTCAACGCGTCCGTCTGGTACTTGCTCGCTTCATAGCCGTACACGTCCTGAAAATCAGGACTCGCCTGCTTGAAGCATTCAATGAACGCCTTCTGTTCCTGCGCTTGTTTTTCGGTAAAGCCGGGCAGCATCTCCGATCCGGCCACGAACACGTACGGCAACGCTTCGTCGCCATGAATGTCGAAGAAAAGATCGCAGCCCAGTGCGTGAATGGCGTTACGAACGGCCAGCACTTCAGGGCTGCGCGCCGCGTCGGGTTCCATCCATTCGCGATTCAGGTTGGCACCCGCGGCGTTGGTGCGCAGATTGCCGAGCACGCTGCCATCGGGATTCATGTTCGGCACGATATGGAACACAGCGTGATCAAAGATCAATCGTGCGACAGGGTCGCCCGCCCAGTCGCCCCAGCCCGCCAGCCGTTTGATCAACCCTTCCACGAACCACTCGGCCATGGTCTCGCCGGGATGCTGGCGCGCGATGATCCACACGTTCTTCTTCGGCTTCACCGGGCGCTCGGTCTCTTCAGTCAACCCGAGCGACACCAGCGACATGGGCCGGCCTTGCACAGTCTGGCCGATTTCAGTGAGCGTCGCGTGCGGCATCTGCTGCACAGCGCCGAGGAAACCCGCATGGCGCTCTTCGCTATACGGCTCGAAATAGGCGTAATAGACAGCGTCGAAATCGGGCGTGTGCTCGATGGTCAATACGCGGCCGTCGTAACGCGTGGGTACGCGAAACCAATTGATCCGGTCGTAGCTCGCCACCGCCCGATACTCGCGCCAGCCATCGGCGAACGCACAGTCGGCGGCGTTCTCGAAGGTCAGTGTGAGCGGCTCGTCGCGCGCGCCCGAGACACGGAAGTAGAACCACTGCGCGAAGTCGGCGTGACTGTCCGGACGCACACGCAGGCGAATGGCCGCGGGATCGTCGCTAGACACGACATCTATCGCGCCTGCATCGAATTGGCTCGTGATTGAAATGCTCATGACGCTTCCTTAATAGTGCGGAATCTGGTGCCGAATCTCGAACGTGCCCGCTGCGCTCAAAGACCCAGCCGCCGGCGATACACATAACTCGTTTCAGTGGATGCCTTTTTATCGAAGGTATAACCTTCGTTCTCGAAAGCCTTCAGGCCTTCCGGCTCGTCAATTCGATGCTGAACCGCAAATCGCGCCATCAGGCCGCGTGCGCGTTTAGCGTGAAAACTGATGATCTTGTACTGGCCATTCTTCCAGTCCTGGAACACCGGCGATATCACCGGCGCGTCCAGGCGCTTCGGCTGCACCGACTTGAAATACTCGTTGGACGCGCAGTTCACCAGCACGCGCGCGCCCTTCTGTTTTTTCATCTGCGCGTTCAGTGCAACCGTAATGCGGTCGCCCCAAAACGCATACAAATCCTTGCCGCGAGCGTTGGCGAACTTGGTGCCCATTTCCAGCCGATAAGGTTGCAACAGATCCAGCGGCCGGAGCAGCCCGTACAGCCCGGACAGCACACGCACATGAGTTTGTGCGTAGTCGAGATCGGCTGCGTGCAGCGATTTTGCGTCAAAACCCTCGTATACGTCCCCGTTGAACGCCAGCATGGCCTGTTTCGAATTATGCGTGCCAAATGTCGGCGACCAGTCCGCATAACGCTGGAAATTGAGTCGCGCGAGCGGATCGGAAATATGCATGAGGCTGCCGATGTCCTGTGGCGAGAGCTTGCGCAACGCGTCGATCAATTCAGCGGAATCGGCGGCGAATTCAGGCAACGTGTGCTTGCTGACGTGAGGCGGGGTCTCGTAGTCGAGCGATTTGGCCGGCGATAGAACGATTATCATAGGGGCTCGCCGGCATGCTGCCAACGATGAAGACGGAAACCCTTGATTGTATCGAATGAAAAAATCCCCCGTGCTGCGCGCCGTGCTGGATTCGAATGTCTGGATCGACATCCTGGTGTTCGATGACCCCATCACGCGTCCAATCCGCGCCGCGCTTGAAGCCGGTACGCTGGAAGCGCTGATCGATTCGCGCTGCCTCAAAGAACTGACGTATGTGCTGGACTATCCGCAATTCGTGCGCTTCGCCGTGAATAAGTCCGAAGCGCTCGAAACTATCGCGCGGCTTTCGCAACTCGTTGCCCCCGAACCACCGCCCGCCGACGCGCCGCCGTTGCCCAAATGCCGCGATCGCGACGACCAGAAATTTCTTGAACTGGCGCACGCGAGCCGAGCGGACTGGCTGGTTTCGAAGGATCGCGCGGTGCTTAAACTCGCGAAACGCACGGCACGCGACTTCGGGTTTCGCATCGCGCAGCCCGCGCCATTCGTGGCCAGCTTTGAAGCTAGCCTCGAAGCGCACATTGAAGCTTATGAAGAAACGAACAAAGAAACGAACGCCATCGACGTTTAAAATGGGACATATTTCCCTTTAGCGCAGCCGATCGCCCATACCATGAACGCCTCGCACGACCTTTCGTATTCGCCCGCCGTTCCTGCCATCACCTCGCGCCTGCCGAACGTCGGCACGACCATCTTCACGGTCATGAGCGCGCTCGCAACGCAGAAAGGCGCAGTCAATCTAGGCCAGGGCTTTCCGGATTTCGCATGCGATCCGCGCATTGTGGACGCCGTGTCGAACGCCATGCGCGAGGGCCACAACCAGTATCCGCCGATGGCCGGCGCCGCGCCGCTGCGCCGCGCGATCAGCGAGAAGATTGAACGGCTGTATGGCCGCCAATACGACGCCGAGCGCGAGATCACCGTCACTGCAGGCGCGACCCAGGCCATCCTCACCGCCATTTTGTGCTGCGTGCACCCGGGCGACGAAGTCGTTGTGATCGAGCCGATGTACGACTGCTACGTGCCGGCCATCGAGCTGGCGGGCGGCAAACCGGTGTTTGTCGCGCTGGAAGCACCCGATTACGCGTTGCCCTTCGACAAGATCGCCGCTGCGATCACGCCGAAAACGCGCCTGCTGATCATCAACTCGCCACACAACCCGACGGGCCGCGTCTGGCGCGCCGCAGACATGCACAAGCTCGACGAGATCCTGCGCGGCACCGACGTGCTGATTCTCTCCGACGAAGTCTACGAACACATGGTCTTCGACGGCGCTCCGCACGAAAGCGTGTGCCGCTATCCAGACCTGGCCGCGCGGAGTTTCGTGGTGTCGAGTTTTGGCAAGACCTTTCACGTGACGGGCTGGAAGATCGGTTACGTCGCCGCGCCCGCTGCGCTCACGGCGGAATTCCGCAAGGTCCACCAGTTCAACGTCTTCACCGTGAACACGCCGATGCAGGTCGGCATTGCGGACTACCTCGAAGACCCCGCTCCGTATCTGGAATTGCCCGCTTTTTATCAGCAAAAACGCGACTTTTTCCGCGAAGGCCTCGCCAACTCGCGCTTCAAGCTGCTGCCTTGCGACGGCACGTATTTCCAGTGCGTCGACTATTCGGCCATCAGCGAGCTGCCTGAGGCCGAGTTCTCGCAATGGCTCACGAGCGAGATTGGCGTCGCGGCCATTCCGGTGTCGGCGTTTTATCACGAGAGCCACGAATCGGGCGTCGTGCGCTTTTGCTTCGCGAAAAAGGAAGAGACGCTGCGCACCGCGCTTGAACGTCTCGCCAGTCTTTAAAGGCTAGATCTTCGGCAGCGCTTTTTTCTGCGCTTCCATGAAAGCGAGCCGGTCCGCCGTAACTTTCTGCGCGGCCGGCCGCTCGCCCACCAGCTTGTTGTGCGTCTTCCAGTCAATTCCCGCTTCCAGCGGGAAATCCGCTCCATAGATCGCTTTCGTCGTCAGTCCGATCAGCGGCAAATTCACGAATGCACTCACATCGGCGATACTGAAGGTCGTGCCGAGTGCATACGGTTCGAACCTCGCAATCCGCTTGAATCCGGCAATGCCATGCCGGAGCCGTTTTTCCGCGCGCACCTTGGTGTAATCGGTCACAGTGCCGCCGAAAAACGCCTGTTTGTAGAGCTCGCGGGCAACCAGCTCCAGATGTGTCTCGAGGAACGCGATCATTTCGCGCTCCTTGGCGGCCGTGAAAGGATCGGCGGAAAAAATGGGTTTCTCCGGATAAGCGCTCGCCATATATTCGACAATCACCTGCGACTCGCACAGCGCCCCGGCCTCGGTCTCCACATACGGAACCTTGCCGAGCGGCGAGAGCGCGAGTGTTGCTTCGTCCTGGCCGAAATTCGCACGCACCTCCTCGAACGGAATGCCGTGTTCGAGCAGCACGAACTTCACCTTGTTCACGTAGTTGGACAGCGGAAAACCATACAGCTTGAGCATCTTGAGTCTCCTGAACATCTTTGGTTTTGAAGCAATGCAGGCAATCGGCGGCCTTCAAGGCCACCTTATAAACAGTACGATCGTGCTAATCTAGCAATAAGGAGTGAGACACGCCATGAGTTTTCGCGACACAGAGATTCGGACCCTGGGTATTGTCGGCAGCGGCGCGATGGGACGCGGCATTGCACAGATCGCAGCGTTGGGCGGCCTGAACGTGCGTCTGTATGACACCAACCAGCAAGCCATCACGGCTGCACTCGAGTATCTCGCCGATACCCTGAACAAACTTGCCGCAAAAGGCAAGCTGAACGAAGCTGATGCGCATGCCGCACTGGCTCGCATTCATGCGGCCGGTGCAATCGGCGACCTGGCCGATTGCGATGTGGTCGTTGAAGCCATCGTGGAAAAACTGGATGTCAAGCGGGAACTGTTCCGTGAGCTCGAAGGCGTGGTCGGCGAGCATTGCATCCTGGCGTCGAACACGTCGTCGCTGTCCATTACAGCCATTGCCGCGGGCTGTGCCAAACCGCAGCGCGTGGTCGGCCTGCACTTCTTCAACCCGGTTGCGCTGATGAAAGTGGTCGAGGTGATCGACGGATTGCGGGGAGACCCCGCTGCCGGCGACGCGCTGATGGCGCTCGGCCGCCAGATGGGCCATACGGCCGTGCGCGCGAAGGACATGCCTGGTTTTATCGTGAATCACGCCGGGCGCGGCATGAACACCGAAGGCCTGCGGATCGCGAGCGAAGGCGTGGCGAGTTTCGCGGATATCGACCGGATCATGCGCGAACAAGCCGGCTTCCGGCTTGGACCGTTCGAGTTGCTGGACCTGACTGCGCTCGACGTGTCGCATCCGGTGATGGAATCGATCTATCACCAGTTTTATGAGGAACCGCGATTTACACCGTCGCCTATCACGGGCACGCGGCTCGCCGGTGGGTTGATCGGGCGCAAGGTAGGCGAAGGTTTCTATAAGTATGTAGACGGCAAGCAGCAAACTCCCGAAGAAACGCCCGCGCCCACGACGCTGCCGCGTCGCGTATGGGTCAGCCGGGCATCGGCACATGCGCGTGAAGAAGTGTTCCGTTTGATCGCGAAGATGGAAACGGCTGTCACTATCGATACCGGCGGCACGCCAGCGCCGGATTCGCTGATCATTGTCACGCCGCTCGGCCACGATGCCACCACCGCAGCCGTTGCGGAGAAGCTGGACGCGTCGCGCACGGTCGCTATCGACACCTTGTTCCCGCTCGCCGATGCCGCGCGCCGCACGATCATGACCACGCCCGCCACGACCGCCGAGTTCCGCGACGCCGCGCACGCGCTCTTCGCATTCGATGGCGTTCCCGTCACCGTGATCCGCGATTCGACGGGCTTTGTTGCCCAGCGCGTGGTGGCGACCATCGTCAACATTGGTTGCGATATCGCGCAGCAACGCATTGCAAGTCCCGCCGATATCGATCTTGCCGTGACGCTCGGCCTGGGTTACCCGCGTGGTCCGCTTGCCCTTGGCGATGCGCTCGGCGCAAGCACGATCCTCATGATCCTGCGCAATATGCAGGCCGTGCTCGGCGACCCGCGTTATCGTCCGTCGCCCTGGCTCGCGCGCCGTGCGCAGCTCGGCTTGTCGCTCACCCTCGACGAGGCCGTAGCATGAGCGCCGAACTGCTCTCCGCCCGCCCTGCCGAAAGCGACACCACGCTCGTTCTCAAGCTGTCCAATCCGGGCGCACGCAACGCGCTGCACCCGGACATGTACACGGCCGGCATTGAAGCAATGAACACGGCTGAACGTGATACGTCGGTGCGCGCAATCGTGCTGACCGGCGCCGATAACTTCTTTTGCGCCGGCGGCAACCTGAACCGCTTGCTCGAAAACCGGGCGAAGGATCCGTCGGTGCAGGCCGCGAGTATCGATATGCTCGGCGAGTGGATCGTGGCATTGCGGTCATCGACGAAACCGGTGATCGCGGCCGTCGAAGGCGCTGCAGCGGGTGCGGGTTTCTCGCTGGCGCTCGCGTGCGATCTGCTGGTCGCCGCCGAAGACGCCAAGTTCGTGATGTCGTACTCCCGCGTGGGTCTCACGCCGGATGGCGGCGGTTCATGGTTCCTCACGCGCGCGTTGCCGCGTGCGCTCGCCACCGAAATCCTGCTTGAGGCGAAACCGGTTGGCGCCGCGCGGCTGCATGACGTGGGGGTTGTGAACCGCGTGACGAAACCGGGCGCAGCCCTCGATACCGCCATCGCGTGGGCCGATGAACTGGGCCGAATGGCGCCGAAAGCACTCGCGCGGATCAAGACGCTGATCGAAGCGGCCGAGACGCAGTCGTTGGCGCAACATCTGGACGACGAACGCGATGGTTTCGTGGATGCCCTGCATAACGGCAATGCGCTCGAAGGCATCAACGCGTTCCTCGAAAAAAGGCCACCGCACTACAAATGACGACCTCGTACGAACTGCCCAAACGCCGCCGCATCTTCCTGATGCGCCACGGCGACGTGACTTACTTCGATGCCAGCGGCCGTGCCATCGACCCGGAAGGCGTGCCGCTCAATGAACGTGGCCGCGAGGAAGCGGGCGCGGCGGGACGCGAGTTCAGGGCGCAGCAAATCCGCTTCGATAAGGTTATCGTAAGCGGCCTGCCGCGCACGATCGAGACGGCGCAACGCGTGCTGGCCGAAACCGGTCAGCAGATCGATATCGACATCTGGCCGGAGTGGCAGGAGATTCGCGGCGGCCGGCTGAGCGACCTGCCGGCCCAGGATGTCGAGCGCGCGTTTCTCAGCGTGTTCGATGGCATCGTGCCTGAAACAACGTCGTTTCTGGGCGGCGAGACTATTGGCGAGTTGCTTGACCGCGTGTTGCCGCCGCTGCAAAGCCTGCGTGACGATGCATCGTGGGATACGGTGCTCCTCGTGCTGCACGGCGGCGTCAATCGTGCGTTGTTGTCGCACGCGATCACGAGCGGTGGCCGTACGTTTTTCGGTCATCTTTCGCAGACTACCGGCTGCATCAACGCGCTCGATGTCGGCGATAAACCCGGCGACTGGGTGATCCGCGCGCTGAATCATTCACCGCCCTCGCCGCTTCACGCCGCTGTACGGAACACGACCATGGAACTGCTGTATGCGCAGTTCGTCCGTTTTAAGTCGCACATGAAGTCATAGCGGGCACGCAGTCTGCACGCCGCTGATAAAAACCCCGTGAACGGTGCGACGCGGCGTGATGCCTCAACAAACGCAAGACCGGAGGAGACAACGATGGCTGCAAATAATACCCCCGTACCGCAGGATTTTTCAGCATTCGAGGGAACACGCCCGGTCAGCGAGCGGCAACAATTCGATCTTCTGACGTTATCCGCATGGCTGGAATTGAACGTTGAAGGCTTTGCCGGACCAGTTACGATCGAGCAGTTCGCCGGCGGCCAGTCGAACCCCACCTTCAAGCTCATCACGCCCGCGCGCAGCTATGTGATGCGATCGAAACCCGGGCCGGCGGCGAAGTTATTGCCATCGGCGCATGCGATCGAACGTGAGTATCGCGTGATGGACGCGCTCGCCGGCACCGACGTTCCCGTCGCGAAGATGTTCGCGTTGTGCGAGGACGAAAGCGTTATCGGGCGAGCGTTCTATGTGATGGAGTTCATCGAAGGCCGCGTGTTGTGGGATCAGGCGCTGCCGGGTATGACACCGCGCGAACGCGGCGCAATCTACGACGAGATGAATCGCGTGATCGCTGCGCTCCATTCGGTCGATATCGCGCACGTCGGACTTGATACCTACGGCAAGCCGGGCAACTATTTCGAGCGTCAGATCGGCCGATGGAGCAAACAATACGTTGCGTCGGAAACCGAGCCTATCGATGCGATGACCAAGCTGATCGAATGGTTGCCGAAACATATTCCGCGCGGCGCAGAAGGCGCACCGGCGCAACGTGTATCGATCGTTCATGGCGACTTCCGGCTCGACAACCTCATCTTCCATCCAACCGAACCACGCGTGCTCGCCGTGCTCGACTGGGAGCTGTCCACGCTTGGCGATCCGCTCGCCGATTTCGCTTACCACTGCATGGCGTGGCACGTGGATCCGACGCAATTTCGCGGTATCGGCGGCCTCGACTGGGCGGCGCTGGGCATTCCCGATGAGGACGAATACGTCGCGACATACCTCTCCCGCACCGGCCTTGCCATTCAAGGCGACTGGAATTTCTACCTCGCGTACAACATGTTCCGAATTGCCGCAATCCTGCAGGGAATCATGAAGCGGGTGAGCGAAGGCACGGCGGCAAGCACACAGGCTGTTGATGCCGGCAAGCGCGCAAAACCCATGGCCGAACTCGCGTGGTCATATGCGCAGAAAGTCGGTGAATAAAGACCAATGAGGAGACGATATGAATTTCGATTACACGCCGAAAGTGCAGGAACTGCGCCAAAAGCTAAGCCATTTCTTCGATGAACACATCTATCCGAACGAGCGCGCGTTCAATAGTGAAGTCGCCGCCAATCGTGCGAACGGCAACGCATGGGTCCCGACGGAGTTGATCGAAAGGCTCAAGGAACAAGCCCGCGATGCCGGCCTCTGGAACCTGTTCCTGCCCGCATCCGAACGCGGCGCAGGACTCAGCAATCTGGAATATGCGCCGCTCTGCGAGATCATGGGCCGCGTGCCATGGGCGCCGGAAGTCTTCAATTGCGGTGCGCCGGACACGGGCAACATGGAGACCATCGAACGGTATGGCAGCGAGCAACAGAAACTGCAATGGCTCGAACCGTTGCTGCAAGGCGAGATCCGTTCCGCGTTCCTGATGACCGAGCCGGACGTGGCTTCGTCGGATGCGACGAATATTCAGTGCAGCATCGTACGCGACGGAGACAGTTACGTGATAAACGGCCACAAATGGTGGTCGTCGGGCGCCGGGGACCCGCGCTGCAAGGTGTACATCGTGATGGGCAAGACAGATCCCGACGCACCGAAGCATCAGCAACAATCGATGATCCTCGTCCCCGCCGACGCGACCGGCATCACGGTTCACCGGCCGCTCTCGGTGTTCGGCTACGACGACGCGCCGCACGGCCACATGGACATTACGCTCGAGGATGTACGCGTATCGGTGTCGAACATGCTACTCGGCGAAGGACGCGGCTTTGAAATCGCGCAGGGACGTCTTGGGCCGGGTCGGATTCATCACTGCATGCGCCTGATCGGACTGGCTGAACGCGCGCTCGAATTGATGTGCAAACGTACGCTGCAACGTGTCGCTTTCGGCAAACCGATCGCCTCGCACGGCGTGACGCAGGAGCGTATTGCCGAGGCACGCATCATGATCGAACAGGCGCGTCTGCTTACCCTGAAAGCGGCTTACATGATGGACACCGTCGGCAACAAGGGTGCACGCGGCGAGATCGCGATGATCAAGGTGGTAGCGCCGAATATCGCGTGCCAGATCATCGATTGGGCCATCCAGGCGCATGGTGCGGCCGGCGTGTCCGATGATTTTCCGCTCGCTTACGCCTACGCGCATGCACGGACACTGCGGCTTGCAGATGGGCCCGATGAAGTGCATCGGAACGCGATCGCCAAACTGGAGCTTTCACGGTACGCGTGAGACGGTGTCCAGCGTCTTTTTGCGAACTATGGTCTAATTTTCGGCAGCGTTTTTGGGCGGCGATTCCTGATTGGGCGGAGTGGTCGCTTTCCCGTGTTGAGCACCAGGAGCGAAAATGATCGACGCCTATAGCTGGGCCACGCCGAACGGCCACAAGATTCATATCATGCTCGAAGAACTCGGACTCGAGTACAAAGCGATTCCCATCGATATTGGCGCAGGCGATCAGTTCACGGCCGAGTTCCTGGCTATCAGCCCGAACAACAAGATTCCCGCGATTGTCGATAGCGATGGCCCAGGCGGTAAGCCGTTAGCGCTCTTTGAATCCGGTGCGATCCTGTTTTATCTAGCTGAGAAAACGGGGAAGTTCTTGCCTCTGGATCCTGTCGGCCGATATACGACCATGCAGTGGTTGATGTTCCAGATGGGCGGCGTTGGACCCATGCTCGGCCAGGCACATCATTTCCGGATCTACGCGCCCGAGAAGATCGAGTACGCGGTCAATCGATATTCGAACGAAGCCAAGCGCTTATATGGCGTGATGGACAAGCAATTGGGCGTGACGCGGTATCTCGCGGGAAATGATTATTCGATCGCCGATATCGCGACGTTTCCGTGGACGCGATCCTGGAAAAACCAGGGTATTGAACTGGATGAATTTCCGAACGTAAAGCGTTGGTTTGACGAGATTGCCGCGCGGCCTGCGGTTATCCGCGGCGTTGAAGTACTCGCTTCTGCTCGCAAGGAATTGACCGGTGACAAACAACGCGAAGTGCTGTTTGGCGCGCAGCAGTATGCGAGGCGATGACCGCACTACACGACATTGCAACTCTTGCTTCCAATAGACCCACGGTTCCACGGCTCACGATGGTCCTGTCTACTCAAAAGAAATTTTCAGGGCCGTCCTAATGAAGAGCACAAAGTCCCATTTCCACGGGGCTTTGTGCTCTTCATCTCTGCACTATCGCGTCAGTTACCAGGCGCCACATCAACGTACATAAGATACGTCTCATTGACTCTTAATCAATGTTTTCGATAAAACGATCGTAGACATTTTTATAAAGAGGACACCCGAACAATGCGACGTTCTTACATTAAGCAGGGTGACAGAACAACCAGCGGCGCAACAGTCAATCAAGGTATCAAAGGTGTGAGCCATCGAGGAACGAACGTTTCATTCCTTGGGGCGGAGATCTACTGCCCGAGATGCAAGTCCACGGGTTACCTCGCTGGGATCGGCCCACGCCATCCGCCGACGTGGATGAAGCAACAACCCGCACTTCACGACGATTTGGCTATTTGCAAATGCAAGCCCACACCGCGGGTGATTGCCTCGCAAAACGAAATGTTCGAATCATATGGCATAGCTTATCTGGCGAAGATGGGTTTCGCACCGAACGGCGATGCGTTGACGAGAGGCACACAAATCGCCCCCGCTATGCTGTCCATCAGCGATTTCGAGAGCGATGCCGATGCCGAGCCAGGGCGGGTACCTGCGCCAACCAATAAGGGGTCTTTCGATTGCTCTTATCTGGATGGATCAAAGGGGCGAATCGACGCGCCAGCCGACCTGTACAAGAAACGAAACCCCGTGCAACTGATCCCCGGAAAACAGATGCAAGTCGACTTCCCGAGCGGGGAATCTGGGCCAGCTACAAAATATGACGCAATAATCAATGGACAGACGATACCTATCTTGGTACCGCTCCAAAAGCCACCTGTCGACACTGCGCTTGCAGAACCACGTCAGATCGCGGAGGCATTAGGAAAACTACCCGATCAAAACTTGCCGAATATCAACCGGGTGGTGACCAACGCCGCCGCCAATCCTGACGACGCGAAATGGGCCGCACAGTATGGACAAGCCGATTTCTATTCAGCGGCGACCGCTAACATCCAACAGGGCGTTGCGGTCTATCCCTGGCACGGGTGGACTGGAACCATTCCACAACGATACATTGACAGCACGATGGTCCACGAAACTGCGCATCAGGTAAGCGAAGCTCTGTGGAGTGCAGACCCCGGAATGCGGGACGCATATCGCGATGCTACGAGCAGCGACGGTCAAGCACCTTCGCTATATGCGCAAAAGAATCTAAATGAGGATTTTGCAGAATCCGCAAATATGTATTGGACGAGCAAGGGAACGCCATGCGAAGAACAAGGCCGTACGCGCTACCCTGCGCGATATCAATACTTTGATTCGATCTCGGGATGAACCGTTATCTACGTCGTAAAGTCTTTTCGCTATCGTCCATCATTACTTTAATGGCGTGCAGTTCTTCACCGATGCAGGTTGAGATAATGAAAGTCCCTAAAATTACTGAGCTTCGCGGCATGCGCGATCCGCGGTTGCCGCATCCAGGCACCATTGAATGGGTCTATTTGTGGAACGACTCAAAACAATATATGCCGGTGGCAAACTGGCCGGAGCGCATGGCATGGTATTGCGAAGATACGAACCATGCCGAGGTAAGCCATGGTGACTCACGAGCCAAGGCCTGTATTCCCATAGTCAAGATCGTAACGTTATCGCTCGATGAGCAAGGAGCACCCGTCGCGCCCAAAGACGCGGACTTCATCGAAGCAAGGGAATATGGACCAAACGATGTCTTTGTGCGATCAACGGTTACGCCACCGTCTCTGAAGAAATTTTCTAAGCGCTCCCCACCCTTATCAGAGTTCGCACCACCGGGAGCCTCACCGCCATTGGCAGCCTCAAGCACCTTGCCTTCGTTGGCTAACCCACCGGCGCCTGACGCAAATCGGATGAGTTTTTGGACAAAAATACGTCGACTCCTTCGATCGACCTAACGAACCCGCGCATTCGACACACAATCCAGTAGAGCAAACGTCGAGTGGGCGCTTCTAAAGATCCGAAGTATCTAAAGCGTCGATGAGCCCACGAACGCTCAAAGTGGGCTCTCATCGGGCGATATTTGAGTTGCCCTCCTCAAGCGATGCTTCCCCTCTGCTCTTGCGGATCGAAACATGATCGCATTACTGACTGCCGCCCCCGCCCTGCCTTTCAGAAGTAATGCCGGGTGATGAATTCAGCGACGCATGCTGGCTTCACACCGCCTTCATTCTGCACGGTCACACGCCAGATCACCTGCACGCCACCCTCTTCCACGTCGGTCACCGTTTCCGCTACGAACCTCGCCCTAAGCTTCGTCCCGACCCGTACCGGCGACATGAACCGCACCTTGTTC
>Ga0302178_10001684_pt1 | contig 18284 bp, 15 predicted proteins | sample I_Palsa_E1_3_FD_198790 | JGI IMG/M metagenome (GOLD analysis project Ga0302178, IMG submission 198790) | Peat permafrost microbial communities from Stordalen Mire near Abisko, Sweden - I_Palsa_E1_3 | ecosystem: Environmental > Terrestrial > Soil > Palsa > Peat permafrost | place: Sweden... | reverse complement strand
GGCGAATCCTCCCACGGCTCCTGGCGGCCGTACACGGTGAGGTCCATGAGCGCGTAGCTGTAGTCCATGGCCTCTACGCCGCGGCGTTTCGTCCAGTAGGTTTCGAAGACGCGGTCGCCGTCTCGCAGGTAGCACACGAGGTGGAACAAACCGATCTCGCGCCCGGTCAGGAGCGCGTCGAGGGAGGCGTGCGCGGAGTACCAGGGCATGTCCCAGCCCATGAAATCGCGGTAGCGGACGCTTTCGTCGTAAGGAAGCGCCGGCGGGTGGTCGCACCCGACATTGCGCCCCTGGCAGAAGACCGCATAGGTGATGCCGCGGGAATGCAGGTAGGACAGCTCGCTGACCTGGCTGGTGTAGAACGTGCAGCCTTCGCACTGTTCGGCCGCAGGGTGGCCGGGATGCCACATGAAGTAGTAGGCGATGAGCTGCCGGCGCCCTTCGAACGCGTCGAGCAGGGTGAGCGGCCCGTGCGGACCGGTTAGCGGAATGCTGGGATCCATCTCGACCATGGGCAGGCGCCGCCGGGCCGCGGCGATCGCGTCGCCTTCCCGGGTGTGCGCCTTCTCCCGGACCCGCAGCCGGTCCAGCTCGGCCTGGAAGGTGGCCCGGTCGGCCACCTCAGGCATGTCCGGCGCGGGCAGGCCCGGTGCGTTGGCGGCGCCGGTGGCCGGCCCACCGAGGTTTGCTGATTCATCCGTCATGGCGGCCTCCTTCGAGGGGAGTGTTAGAGCCTTCTTCGAGGGGAGTGTTAGAGCCTTCGTTTTTCTTTGCTTGGGCGTGCGCCGCCTCGGCGAGCCGTTTGATCGCGCCGAGTCGCCGGTCCCATTGCGTGGCGAGGTCAGCCATGGCCCGGGTGGCCTGGTCGAGGCGGTCGGCTTCCACCTGGTAGAGAACCTCCCGGCCCTGCTTGCGGCGGCTGACCAGCCCGGTCTGTTCCAGCACGGCCAGATGCTTGGAGACCGCCTGGCGGGAGAAGGTCACGTGGCCGGCCAGCCAGCTGGCGCTGACGGCACCGTGGCTGACGAGGAGGTCGAGGACCCGGCGGCGGGACGGGTCGCCGATGGCCGACCACAGCTCGTCATCGGCCTGCGCCGTCATCCCGATTGGCGCTTCGCGAGTATCTGGGCGAGGCGGTCCAGGTACTCGGCCCAGCCGCCCCGGTGCTCGTCGGCATAACGCTGCTTCTCCTCGTCGGGCCAGGCGAGCAGCTCGTGGCCGCGTTCGGACACGCGAAGACGGGTCCGCTCGTCGCCTTCCGGCGTCAGCGTGAACTCCACCAGCATCGAGTTGCCGGTCACCGGTTCCTCCCCGCGGGGATGGTTCCAGCGGAACGAGAAGCAAACCGGTGGATCGACCGTCTCCACGACGACCGGGCCGCCCTGGTCCCCGAACCCCATGAAGCCGTGAGCGCCCGGTTCCACCACCAGTTCCACCCGGTCGGCGAACCACTGGCTCATCTGATCGGGCTCGGTGATGGTGCGCCACACCACCTCCGCCGGTGCCTCGATCAGGACCTCCCGCTCAATCACCAGGTCTGCCATCAGTCTTCGATCCCTTCCTATTCGCCCCCACTCTCGAACTGCAACCAACGGTAGCACGTCAGCTGAAAGACGTGCAACCAGTTCTTGCAGTTCCTTGCCGTACCCGACGCTCGATATGCAACTTTTTGTTGCACATCTGAGCCGAGATGTGTAACCGTTGGTTGCACGTCGAGGAGGAAGACATGCAGAACGCTCTACGCACTGGAGGGGCCGGTGCCCCACCCGCTGGGACCCGGGCCGCCGGCCGGACCGCCGCCCGGCTCGGGACGGGCCAGCCTGCCCAGACGTCAGGCCAGCGCTGGCGAGCCTTTGCCCTGCTGGTCGTGGCCTACGTCATCACCATCGTGGATTTCACGATCGTCAACGTCGCCCTGCCGACCATCGGCCGTAAGCTCCACTTCCCCGAGTCTGACCTGCAGGGGGTGGTCACCGCCTACGGGCTGACCTTCGCCGGCTTCCTGCTCCTTGGTGGCCGCGCTGCTGACCTGCTCGGCCGGCGCCGCCTCCTCATGGCCGGCCTGGTCGTCTTCACCTGCGCCTCGCTCGGTGGCGGTCTCGCCGCCGCGGACACGTTCCTGATCGTGATGCGGGGGATGCAGGGACTCGGGGCGGCGCTCGTGCTCCCCGCCGCGCTGTCGATCGTGATGAACATGTTCTCCGAGGGGGCCGAACGCAACAAGGCGCTGGGCATCTGGGGCGGGGTGGGCGCGCTGGGCGGGACGGTTGGGCTCCTCGCCGGCGGCGTCCTCACCACCTATGTCGGGTGGCAGTACATCTTTTTCTTCAACGTCCCCATCGGCGTCGCCGCGCTGGTTCTGGCCCCCAAGCTGGTGCCCGAGAGCCGTGTGGGCAGCCCGCACCGGCGTTACGACCCCTTCGGCGCCATCTCGATAACCGCCGCGCTGCTGGTCTTCGTGTACGCCATCTCTCAGGCGCCGCAGGCTGGCTGGGCGGCCGCTCAGACCGTCGCCATGCTCTCCTGCCGGGCAGCGGGGTCGGCTGGGTTCTGGTCCAGGTTGGGCTCCGGCTCGCCGTCCGCCAGGCTCCCGCTCAGCACTGCGGCTAGCTTGCTTGGCTGCCGTGCTCGGGGGCCGACCAGTCCAATGCGATGGCGGCCGTCCAGGACTGGTGCAGCGAGCCGAGCGGCTTGCCGGTGAAGGGCTCGAAGTACTCGGCGAACTTCCCGGCCGCGGCGATCTGGCCGAGCGAGTCGCGGCGGAGTTCGTCCGCGCGGCCGGAGTAGCCGAGCTGGCTCAGCGAGTGCCACAGGAGCCAGTCGATAACCGGCCAGACCGGGCCACGCCAGTAGTTGTGCGGCTCGAACGACGGCTCGGCGGGACTCGTGCTCGGCAGCAGACGCCAGCGGAACCGCGGGTTGCCGCAGAAGTCCGCGGAGTCGAGCAGCCGCAGCTGGGCGGCGCGCTGGCCAGCGTCCGCGGTCTGCGCGAACAGCGGCGCGAAGCCCGCGAACGTCCGCAGCCGGATCTGCTCCGCGGCGCGGACGTCGTAGTCGGCGCACAGGCCGGACTCCGCGTCGAAGCAGCGGGCCAGCCCCTCGCGGCCGCGGTCCAGCCAGCGGGCCAGCTGCCCGCGGTCGCCGTCACTGGCCCCGGCCACATCGGCCAGGTCGAGCAGCGCGGCGTTCGCTGAGACGAGAACGGCGCTGAAGAATACGTCCTTGATCAGGAACGGGTAGTGACGGTATATCTGCGCGTCGTCGTACTGGTACTTCCTCAGTAGGCTAACCAGCCATAGGTACCGGTCGTAGTCCCAGTCGGTGGGCCGCTGCGAGGGGTCTGCTACCCGACGGGTGTCCACGCGGGTGTACGCGCCGGGCTTGGCTACGTCGATGCGAGCCAGCGCCCGGTCCCAGCGCGGGGAGTTGTCCGTGCTCTCCCACGGGTGATAGCTGGTGACCAGCCCCGATGCCTCGGGATCGCGCTGCGTGGCGAGGTAGCGGTGCCACTTGACCAGCCGCGGGTAGAGCGCCTGTATGCGCCCACGGATCTCCGGCCGCTGCGCCTGCGGTGTCAGCTGCCAGATCCGCTGCACGGCTATGGCATGGACCGGCGGCTGGCAGATCCCGGTCGTCTGAACCGGCGGCGCTGGCGCCCCCGGCGCGATGGCGCAGGTCCACCGCTCCGGCCCGGGAAAGTACGGCTCGCCCGGGCCCGCCCGGAACACGATGTGCGGCACCATGCCCGTCAGCCATTGCGCCGCGAACAGGTGCTCAAGCTCCGTCATGGCCCGCCGGACGTCCAGGTGCGCCCATCCGATCGCGCTGAAGGCGCTGTCCCAGTTCCACTGGTGCGGGTATAGATGCGGCGACGCCTTCGTCCAGACGCCTGCGTCATTACCATGCAGCACCGCGGCTGCCCGGCCCCGCAGCACTGCGGCAGAGTCGGCGGTCACGCTCACGGTGAGTCTTCTCCTGACGCTCGGGCCCGGTTACCGCAACGCAACCGCCGCGGTTATGCATCCTGTTCCGGGCGAGGCGGAGTCCGCGGCCCGACGCATCGTTACGCCACAGCCACGACCATCAGGATCCTCACAGCCTCCGGCCGTCCTCGGGGATCGGCGTTAAGGAGGGAAGATTAGACGCCAGAAGGATTCCGCAGCCCCATCGCTCGGCAGTCCAGAGTCTCACAGAATGGCCTGTTATGTCGCATCGCCGCTGGCATAAGCCCGAACGGCACTTGCTGTGCCGATCGGCGGTTCCGAACGCAAGGACCTAGGCCTTCGCCGCCTCGTCAGGCGGCCTGCCTGGGTGGTCCGTGGGAGTGGAGTGTGCGTCCGTCGGGTGCGGTGGCGGTGGTGGTTCCGTTGGGGTGGCAGGTGATGTTCCAGCCCCAGCGGTGGATGACGATGCTGTGGTGGTACCGGCAGAAAAGTGCCAGGTTGCCGAGGGTGGTGGGGCCGCCCTTGGCCCAGGGGATGAGGTGGTGGATCTGGCAGACCGAGGGGGGCTGCTGGCAGCCGGGGAACCGGCATTTCTTGTCCCGCTGGATGACGGCTTTGCGCAGGTGGGGCGGGACTACCCGGGTGGTGCGGCCGAGGTCCAGGGGCTGGGACAGGCTGGTGAACCGGGCGGGCAGCAGGTGGGTGCGCAGGCAGGCGGGGAATCCGGCGGGCCCGGACAATAGGTCGATGCTCCATTGCAGCAGGGTGTGCTGGAGGCGTTCGCGGGTGGCGGGGTGCAGGGGGCCGGGGCCGGTGCGGTGGTGCGGGACGGGGCAGGTGCAGCCGGTCCCGAACGCGCTGCGCTCGCCCGGGTCGTCCTGGGCCGATTCTGCCGCCCCGTCCCGGCCCGGGTCCGCGTCCTGGTCCTGGCCCGGACCCGCGTCCTGGCCCGCGCCTGCGTCCCGGCCCGCGTCCTGGCCCTGGTCCTGGCCCGGGTCTGCGTCCGGGCCCGGGTCTGCCTCCTGGCCCGGGTCCGCGTCCTGGCCCTGGTCCGGGCCCGCGTCCTGGCCCTGGTCCGGGCCCGCGTCATGGCCCGGGTCCGCGCCTGCGTCATGGCCCGGGTCCGCGCCTGCGTCCTGGCCCGGGTCTGTGTCCTGGCCCGGGTCTGCGTCCTGGCCTTCACGGTGGCCGGTGTGCTGCAGGTACAGGCTGGTGAGGTGGTCCAGGACAGCCCAGTCGATGTGGCCGGTCACGATCGGGGTCAGCGCCGCGTCGCAGGCGGCGGCGTCGGCGTCGGGCCCGGTCAGGTACACCGATCCGGGGATGCCGGCGGCGGCGGCGCGGGCGGTGCTCCAGCCCTGCTCCAGCCCGGCGGCGGCGGGCTGGCCACGCAGTTCGGCCAGGTCGACGTGCACGGTCAGCTGCAGCGGCTGCCCGTCCCGGCCGGGCAGCATCCCCGATTCGATCAGCCGCTGGCAGGCCTCGGCCAGCGCATCATGCTGGCGCTGCGGCAGGGTGCGGGTATCTTCCGCCCCGCCCCTGGCCGACAAGGCGTCCAGCACCGCGGCCACCGCGGCGGCCGCGGGGCCGGTCAGGTCCCCCCTCAGCCGCCCGGCCCCGCCGATGGTGGTCTGCAGCCACACCGCCCGGTCATCGAAGGTGCCGGTGTCACGGTCGGGGGTGCTGCGGGACCGCTCGATCATCTGCTGCGCCAGCGCGGCCAGATCCGCCAGCCCCGCGCCGCCCCCGGCGGCGGCCAGCAGGATCCGGTCCGCGTCCGCCCGGCGGTCCTCCGGCAGCTGATCGGTCCACGCACACAGGGCCTTCGCCCACGAGCTGCTCAGCTCGCCAGCTGCGAGCGCGGCGGCGACCAGCGGATGAGCGGCCAGCCGCCGGGCCCACGTCCCCGCCGCACCCGCAGCGCCATTGGTGACGTTGGTGAAGGCCCGCAGCCACGAGGCGGGCCCGTACTGCCCATCCGCCTGATGCCCCCGCTGGGCACTGAACGCGGCCAGGATCTTGGCCCGGGCCGCCGTGTGCTGGGCCCCGGCCTGCTCCAGCCCGATCAGCGCCTCCGCCTGAGCAGACGTCCCCAGGCTGGCAGCATCACACCCAGACAGGAACCCCAGCCCGGCCCGCACCATAGCCAGCGCCTGCACCGTACTCGACGGCGCAGCCGGCTCACTAAGAGTGCACACGGACGGGATCACCTCCCTTACGGGACGGGCCGGCGGGACGGGCCGGCGGGGGCGGCCCGAACACCCCGGGCCTACGACTCGATCACTAGTTCGATCCTATTGAGAGGGTCCGACAAACGACGGGCCCCGGACCGGCCTGTGGAGAAAAGAAAAAATCCAGCCGACCGCATCATTCCCGGCGCTCGGCAACTCCAGATAACTAAGCGGACTGAACAGTTTCGCGCTCTCGTACGACCCGACCGACCGTACGACCCGACCGACCGTACGACCCGACCGACCGTACGACCCGACCGACGTGAACATGACGCACGCGGATGCCCTTGTACCGTGGCCCGCGCTGTGACAGACCCAGCACCCGCAGACGGCCGCCAGAGGCATGGGTGAGCGATGACAAGATCCCGGAGGACCAGACAGATGAGACAGATGAGCTGGCCGAATGCTTGAGCCCACTCCCGCAGCCGCGCCCTCGTCCGCGCCCAAGTCTTATGTTGCTCCGACCGCTAGCGCGCTCGCCATGGCATCGGGAAGCAGCGCTCTCAAGGGCCTCCCGCGGTCGGCCCGACCAGCGCGCCGGCCGCAGCAGGTCCGGTCAGCTCAGCCGGCTGGGAGACAGCCGCGGCAGGCCCGGTCAGACCAGTCAGTTGGGAGACAACTGACGGCCCGCGAGGCGGTCACGGAGCTGTACACCAGCCACTATGGTTCGCTGGTCCGCCTGGCAGCCCTGCTCGTCCGGGACGAGCCGACGGCGGAAGAAGTGGTGCAGGAATGCTTCATCGCCATGCATGACGGCTGGCATCGCCTCCGGGACAAAGACAAAGCCCTCAGCTACCTCAAGCAGGCGGTCGTCAATCGATGCCGATCTGTGCTGCGGCATCGCAGCATGGTGCAGCGGAACGCGCCCAAGCCGACGCCGGACATGCCGAGTGCCGAGCAGGACGCGATGTCCCTGCTGGAGCGGAGCGCGGTCATCGCGGCCCTCAAAGCCCTCCCAGGCCGGCAACGCCAGGCGCTCGTGCTTCGGTACTACGCCGACCTGTCGGAGGCGCAGATCGCCAAGACGATGGGAATCAGCCACGGGGCGGTCAAGAGCCACACCGCGCGGGGCGTGGCCGCCCTCCGCACCGTCCTGGAGCAGATCGCTTGAGCCTCTGGAACAGACTGCTCGGCCGGTAGGTCGCTGAGCCGCGTCGGGCCCGGCGGGAGGGGCCCCGGCGGGTCGGGCCCAGCGTGTCAGGCCCAGCGGGTCAGGCCCAGCGGGTCAGGCCCAGCGGGTCAGGCCCGGCGGGTCGGGCCCGGCGGGTCGGGCCCAGCGTGTCAGGCCCAGCGTGTCAGGCCCAGCGTGTCAGGCCAGCGCGTCAGGCCAGCGCGTCGCGCATCATGGGCAGCACCTGTGTGCCCAGCAACTCGATGGACCGCAGCACCTGGGCCTGCGGCATGTGCCCGAGGTCCATCTGGATGATCTGCCGGCTGTGCCCAAGCACCCACTGGAAGTCGACCAGCCGCCGGGCGATCTCCGCCGGGGAGCCCGCGAACACCATCCCGCCTGGCCCGTAGTTGGCCTCCAGCCGCGACCGCCCTGGCCGGGGCATCCCGCGCGCACCGGCGTGCGCGGCCATGGCGGCCACCTCGTGCTGAAAGAACGTCTCCCGGGCCTGGTCGCCGTCCTCCGCAATGAACCCGTGGCTGGCCACCGCGACGTCCAGCACCGCAGGGTCGTGCCCGGCCCGGCGTCCGGCCTCCCGGTACAGGCTCGCCATACCGGCCCACTGCTCCGCGCGGCCGGACAGGATCCCGTAGGCGACCGGCAGGCCGAGGGTCCCGGCCCGGACCGAAGACTCCGGGTTGCCGCCTGTCCCCAGCCAGATCTTCAGCGGCCGCTCGGCCCGCGGCACCACCAGCGCATCCTCCAGCGGGACGTCCCGGTACGGCCCTTTCCACGTGACCCGCTCCTGCCGGTTCACCGCGAGCAGCAGGTCGAGCTTTGACGCGTACAGCGCGTCGTAGTCCTCCAGGTGGTAACCGAACAGCGGGAACGAGTCCACCGAAGATCCCCGGCCCGCGGTGATCTCGACCCGGCCAGGCGCCAGCGCGTCGGCCGTCGCGTGCTGCTGGTAGACCCGGATGGGATCGTCGGTGCTGAGCACCGTGACCGTGCTTCCGAGCCCGATCCGGTGGGTGACCGCCGCGGCGGCGTTGATGACCGAGGCGGGGGAGGACACCGGCATGTTCAGTGTGTGGTGCTCGCCGATGCCGAAGAAGTCCAGCCCGACCGCCTCGGCGAGCTGGATGGCCTCGATCAGGTCCCGGATCGCCTGGCCGGTGCGGCCGGTGGTGCCGTCGGGCTCGAGGGGAGTGTTGCCGAAGCTGTACACACCGAGCTGAAAGGCCATGCCCCCACCCTACCCGGTAACTGGGGGACACCCCCCGTTTCAGCGCCGGGCGCTGGCCGAGAGCCCGTTGCGCACCAGCGATTGCGCCGTCCGCACCACGGTGTCCAGGGAGGTACGTCGTCCCGGGTCCCACCACTCGGCCGCCCAGTTGAGCGCGCCGAGGACCAGCATCCGGGCGGCCAATGGCTCCAGTTCCGGGCGCAGCAGGCCCGCCTGCGCGGCGTCGTGCAGGAGCGCGTGCCAGATCTCGCCGTACTTTGCCGCCTCGGCCGAATACCGGATCCGGATGTCGTCCGGGACCTGCCCGGCGTTGCGGATGGCGGCGGTCGTGTAGTCGGAGATATCGAGCGCGTAGCGCAGGTGCGCCGCGACGGCCGCGTCGATGCGCTCCATCGGCCCGGTGCCCGGCGGCAGCGCCGCGAGGACCTGTCCGACATGCTCGCGCATGAGCCAGATCCCGGTCCACATGACCTCTTCGACCAGGGCCTCCCGGGAGGGGAAGTAGTAGTAGATAGCGGGCGCCTGCAGTTGCGCCTGGTCGGCGACATCACTGAGCCTGGTGCCCGCGTAGCCTTTCCGGCTGAGCACGTGCGCGGCCGCGTTCAGAATCCTCATCCGGGTCCGTGCCGATTTGGACCCGCCGGTCTCCACGGCGGCTGGCGCGGCGGATTCTTCAGGCACGAAAAAATCATATGTGCCGAACGGAATTTCGCTCGGGACACCGTACGGCTCATGACGTCCGTGCCGTGGGGTTTGACCAGCCTCAGCCCGGAGTCATGGCCGACGAAGGGCGCTGTGGCAGGGTGACGGTCGAGCAGGTCAGTCCGGTCTCGAGGAGCGCCGCATGACGACACCCTCTCGCCTGGTCCCGTTGCTGCAGCAGTTCGATTTCGGGTGCCAGCGGCTTACCGGCCGGATGGCCGGACCGGTCATGGACAGCGGCAACGGAACGAGCGTCGAGGTCAGCCCCATGACCGACGAGGAGTACCGCTGGGAGCCGGTGCCCGGCTGCTGGTCGGTCCGGCGGCGTTCGGACGGGCCGGGACCGGGCGCGACCCTGCTGACCGGCGCCGGTGACTGGGGGCGGGACGGCACGCCGGCCCCGCCCCTTACGCCGCCCGTCACGACCATGGCGTGGCGGCTGAGCCACCTCAGCGAATTGCTCACCCTGCGCGCCGACCACACCGTCGGGAGCCACACGCTGACCCGCGACGACTACCGCAGCAGCGGCGACGCCGCCGGCGCGATCGCGGCCTTCGAATCCGGCGCCACGGCGTGGCGGGAAGCGCTGCTCAGCTCAGACGACGCCGCGCTCGACACGGTAGGGCTCAGCACCTACCCGCACGGCAGCGACCCGGATGATCCGTTCATCGACATCGTGTGGTGGGTCAATCAGGAGGTCCTGCACCACGGCGCCGAGATCGCCCTGCTGCGCGACCTCTACCGGGCCCGGGCTCGCTGATCAGCAGGTCCAGCGGGCCGGGCGCCCCCGGTCTGGCCAGGGCGGCGTCAGGCCAGGACGGCGTCAGGCCAGGACGGCCAGGAAACGCCAGTCCAGCACCTGCTGCCCGGGTGCGGAGTAGACCCGGGAGCGCAGGCCCACCAGCCCGCCGGCGCCCAGCGCCTCGGCGGATTCGATCTCGATGCTGCTGTGCAGGGTGTCTCCCTCGTGCACCGGGGCCAGGTGGTCGCAGCTGAACCAGCCGACCACGGTCACCAAGCCGGGCAGGGCGCGGGCGGCTTGACTGAGCGCGAGGCCGATCGTGTGGCCGCCGTAGACGAGCCGGGTGCCGCCGGCCGCCTGCTCGTCGTGGTGCACGGCCGCGATGTTGAGCGTGAGCCGGGCCAGCTCGGGGGCGCTGGACACCACGTCGCCCCCGGCCACCTCGACGACGTCGCCGGGTACGAGGTCGCCGTACTGCGGCCAGAAGCCGTGCGCGGCGAAGCGGTCCAGCCGCCAGCCGTCCAGCAGCGCGGCCGGGGAGGTCGGGTTGGCCGTTGCGCCGGCCGCATCCAGGTCGTCGGCGTGGCCCGTCTGCCCGCTCGGGTCCCGCAGCGGCAGCATCGCGCATCGCCAGAAGTCCAGCACGGGACGCTCGTGCTGATCAACGGTGGTGATCCGGAGCGCGGCCAGTCCCGTGGGTGCGCGGCCCTCCCGCGGCCGGTTCTGCCGCAGGCTGTCGACCCGGGTGGTCGTGCGCAGCGTGTCCCCGATGACCGGGAAGCGGCGGAACCACAGGCCCCGGTAGAACAGGTTCGCCTTGACGTGCTGGGTCGCCACCGTGGACTGGCCGATGGCCACGTCCCAGACCAGCGCGGGATTCGCTGGCCGCCCCGCCCCAGGGCCGGTCCCCGCCCCAGGGCCCGCCCCAGTCCCGGCCCCCGCACTGGCGCCGGTGACCTCCTCGGCCAGGGCGGTGTCCAGGCTGAGCGCCAGCCGGTCACCGGTGATGCTCTGGTGCACGGCGGCCAGGCCCTCGGTCAGCGTGATCCTGGGCACCGCCGGGAACGCCTGCCCGGCGGTGAGCTCATCGAAGTACGGGCCCTCGGCCTTCATCTGCCCCCCTCGGGCTGGGCGGCCAGCGGGAAGCGCGCGGCGATCTGGTCGGCGACGAGCTTGGCGGTCTCGGCGCACGCGGTGGTCCCGCCATTGGCGTACTCCTTCACGCCGTCCCCGACGTTCCACAGGTTGGCGACCGGCGTGCGGAACGGAAGGTCGAAGCCGGCCACGGCCCGCTGCGGCGGCCAGTCATCCCGGGTCACCACCGTGGACAGCACGCGGGCCCCGTCGCCGAAGCGGGGGATGAAGCCGCCGCCGCCCGCGGCGAAGCCGTGGACCTGCGCGATCACCGGCGGCTGGAGCTGGATCAGGGCCGAGGTCGCCAGCTGCAGCCAGGCGGTCGCCTCCCGCAAGTAGTCCGGCAGGCCCTCGCCCCGGGCTGCGAACGTCCGGACGTCGCCGCCGGCGCAGAAATGCCGGCCCTCGCCGGACAGCACCACCACCCGGACGGCCGGGTCGCCGTGGCAGCGCAGGATCGCCGCGTGCAGGGCCTGCAGCAGCTCGACGTTCATCCCGTTGGACGCGTCCGGCCGGTTGAGCCGGATCCGGGCGATCGCGTCCTCGCCGATGTCCAGCAGGACGGGCTGTTCGCCTTGCCCCATCGACACGCTCCCTCGCGTCCGGCCCACCGGCAGCCCGCTCCGGGTCGTCCCCGCGAGCATCCAGGCCGCTAGATTTTCGAATCCACGCTAAATTATCCTGGACAGTAACGTCAACGCGGATCGGGGGCGGCGCAGGGCGGCCGCTCGCCGCTGGGCCCCGGCGCCGGAGGCCCCGCCGCGAGAGCAGGGAGGCGCGGTGGATCTCGGCCTGGCCAACGCCCGGGTGCTGGTGACCGGGGGTGCTTCCAACATCGGCCGCGGCATCGTGCACGGCTTCGCCGCCGAAGGCGCCCGGATCGTAATCGCCGACGTGGACGAGGCCCAGGCGGCCAAGGTGCGGGCCGAGGCGGTGGAGCGCGGCGCGGCAGAGGCGGAGCTCGCCCTCGGCGACCTGACGACCAAGGCCGCGCTCATCGCGCTCGCGCGCACGACCGCGAAGGAGCACGGCCGCCACGGCATCCGGTCCAACGTCGTCTGCCCGGGGCTGGTGCTGCCCGACGGCCCGGGCGCGGTCGGCGCGGCCAGCCTTAGGGCGGCGGGCCAGGACGCCGTGTTCAATGAGCAGCAGATCGACTACCTGACCAAGGACATTCCGCTGCGCCGGCTCACCGACGCGGCGGACATCGCCAACGCGGTCACCTGGATCTCGTCCGCCCGGGCTGCCCGGCAGGTCACCGGCCAGGTCATTTCGGTCAGCGGTGGGTACACCATGCCCTAGGACCCGCCCGCCGGATCATCGCCGCTTCGGAGGACCCATGTTTCCCGGCACGTTCGCGCGCATCACCCCGGACAAGCCCGCCGCCGTCATGGCCGGCTCGGGGGAGAGCCTGACCTACCGGCAGCTGGCGGACAACTCGGCCCGGCTGGCCCGTTACCTGCACGGCTTCGGGCTGCGGCGTGGTGACAGGCTGGCCATGCTCACCGACAACCAGCTCCCGGCGTTCGAGATCTACTGGGCCGCCATGCGGTCGGGCCTGTACCTGACCGCGGTCAACCACAACCTGACCCCAGCCGAGGTGGCCTACATCGTCAACGACTGCAGCGCCCGGGCGCTCATCGTGGCGCACAGCAAGCGCGGGCTGGCCGGGGCGATCGCCGGCAGCATCCCGGTGGTGTCCATCCGGCTGGCGTTCGGCGGCCCGGTCGAGGGCTTCGGCAGCTACCCGGACGCGCTGGCCAGCACGCCCGCCGAGCCGCTGCCGGAGCAGCCGCGCGGCAGCGACATGCTCTATTCCTCCGGGACCACGGGCCGCCCGAAGGGCATCAAGGCGCCGCTGCCGGACCGCCAGGTGGACGAGCCGGGCGACCCGTGCGTGCAGTTGTTCGTGCCGTACTTCGGCTTCTCGGCGGACAGCGTGTACCTGTCGCCCGCGCCGATCTACCACGCCGCGCCGCTGCGGTTCTCCGCCACCATCCAGTCGGTGGGCGGGACCGTGGTGATGATGGAGCGGTTCGACGCCGAGGCCATGCTGGCCGCGATCGAGCGCTACCGCAGCACGCACCTGCAGGCGGTCCCGACCATGTTCGTGCGCCTGCTCAAGCTGGACGCGGGCGTGCGGGCCCGCTACGACCTCACCAGCCTCCAGGTGGCGATCCATGCGGCCGCCCCGTGCCCGCCGGACGTCAAGCGGGCCATGATCGGCTGGTGGGGGCCGGTGCTGACCGAGTACTACGCCGCCACCGAGGGCAACGGCCTGACCCTCGTCACCTCGCAGGACTGGCTGAAGAAGCCCGGTACGGTCGGCACCCCGGTCCTGGGCATCCTGCACATCTGCGACGAGGCGGGCGCTGAGCTCGGTCCAGGTCAGGTCGGGCTCGTCTACTGGGAGCGGGACACGCCGCACTTCGAGTACCACAATGACCCGGTGCAGACCGCCGTCGCGCGCCACCCGGCGACCGACAACTGGTCCACGGTGGGCGACCTCGGCTACGCCGACGAGGACGGCGACCTTTTCCTGACCGACCGCAAGTCATTCATGATCATCTCGGGCGGGGTCAACATCTACCCCCAGGAGATCGAGAACGCGCTCACGCTGCACCCTAAGGTCCTCGACGTGGCGGTGATCGGCGTCCCGGACCCCGAGATGGGCCAGCAGGTCCAGGCGTTCGTTCAGCCTGCCGACGGGGTCCCGCCCAGCCAGGCGGTCGCCGACGAGCTGGCCGCGGACCTGCGGTCCCGGATCGCCCGGTTCAAGGTGCCGCGCCGCTTCGCGTTCGTGGAGCGGCTGCCGCGCACCGCGACCGGCAAGCTGGCCAAGCACCGCCTGGTCCATGAAAACCCGGACGAAACCGGCCTCAGGATGGAATTCACCGTGGGCGGCTCACCGGCGCCCGACGAGGACGCCAGCACCCCGGCGGGGTAGGCCGCTGACGGTGACAAGATGTTCCACGGTGAGCGTCCGCAGCTTGGCCGGCTGGCACCCGTCTGGGTGCCAGGCCGCCGCATTATTGCGCCCTGACCGGCGCGGGTCATCTACTGGTTTCGTACGGGAGGACGATCATGCCAACGAGAGGAGCAGGGCCGTGGACATGAAGCTCGGGATTGTGGGAAAGGAGCTGCCCACATGAACGACGGCTATGACGTCATCGTTATGGGGGGCGGCTCACCGGGCGAGCACTGCGCCGGTGAGCTGGCCGACGGCGGCCTGCGCGTCGCCCTGGTCGAGCGTGCGCTGGTCGGCGGGGAGTGCTCCTACTGGGCCTGTATCCCGTCCAAGACGCTGCTGCGTCCCGGTGAGGCGGTGCACGGGGCGCAGGAGGCCGCGGGCCACGCGGAGGTCGACGTCAAGGCCGCGTTGGCTTACCGCGACTTCATGGTCTCGGACTACTCTGACGCCGGGCAGGAGCGCTGGCTGGCGAGCAAGGGCATCGACCTGATCCGCGGCCACGGTCAGCTCGCCGGGCCGGGCGCGGTCGAGGTCGGCGGCGTGCGCTACACCGCTCGGCACGTGGTGGTGGCGACCGGCTCGGATCCGGTCATCCCGCCCGTCCCGGGCCTGCGCGAGCTGGACGACGTGTGGACCAATCGCGAGGTGACCGGCATGAAGACGGTCCCGCGCCGCCTGCTCATCCTGGGCGGCGGGCCCGTCGGCGCCGAGATGGCCCAGGCGGTGCGGCGCCTGGGCGGTGAGGTGGCCCTGGTCGAGGCCGCGCCGCATGTGCTAGCCCGCGAGCCCACGCCGCTGGGCGAAGCGCTAGGGGAGGTCCTGCGCGCCGACGGCGCCGAGCTGCACCTGGGCGCGCACGCGACCGCCGCGCGGCGCGACGGCACGGACTTTGTGCTGGCGCTGGATAACGGCCGCGAGCTGCGCGGCGACCACCTGCTGGTGGCCACCGGCCGCCGCCCGCGCACCAGCGGGATCGGCCTGGAAACAGCCGGCGCCACGGTCGACGAGCACGGTATCCGGGTCGACACGCACCTGCGCGCCGCTGCGGGGCTGTGGGGCGTCGGCGACGTCACGGGAGTGCGGTTGCTCACCCATGTCGGCAAATACCAGGGCGAGGTCGTTGCCGCCAACATCCTCGGCGAGCCCCGCGAGGCCCACTACGAGGCCATACCCGACGTCGTCTACACCGACCCGCAGGCGGCCTCCGTCGGCGCCACCGAGGCCCCATTCACCGCAACCACCCCGATCTCGGAGGTGGCCAAGACGGCCACCTACACTCACGCCTACGCCCAGTCCAACGGCTTCCTGACCCTGCTGTCGGACGGCGAGCGGCTCACCGGCGCCTACGCGCTTGGCCCAGAGGCCGGTGAATGGCTGCAGCAGGCCACGGTCGCCATCCGCGCCCGCATACCCCTCACCGTGCTCCGCGACGTCATCCAGCCCTTCCCCACCTTCTCCGAGATCTACGTCGCCACCCTCAAGACCCTCCACGGCCAGATCAGCGCGGCCGGCCGCCCGCCCTCCGCCCAGACCAAACCGTAAGCCGACGGCCGGGGCAAAGCAGCATCACGAGCCGACTCGGCGTGGTCGCCGCGGCGAGCAGCAGCCGTTCCCGGGTCCGCTCCGATTTAATCCGCTCGGTCCGCGACGGTGCCTCGGTGGCGCCGTTCGGGCCCTGGGCTGGCGTGCGGCCCCGGCTGGGGGAGCTGCTGGGTGCTGGCACCCGATCACCCTAACGGGACGGCCGGGCCGGCCCTGAGCTGCTGCCCAGGCCGCCCCGGCTGATCAGCTGCGCGACGATGACGTTGCGCTGGATCTCGTTGGTGCCCTCGCCCACGATCATCAGCGGCGCGTCCCGGAAGTAGCGTTCGACGTCGAACTCGGTCGAGTAGCCGTACCCGCCGTGGATTCGGACCGCGCTCAGCGTGATCTGCATCGCGGCCTCGGATGCGAACAGCTTGGCCATCCCGGCTTCCAGATCGCACCGCTCGCCCGCGTCGAACCGTTCCGCGGCGTACCGAACCAGCTGCCGTGCCGCCGTCAGCTGGGTGGCCATGTCGGCCAGGTAGTTGCCGATCGACTGGTGCTTCCAGATCGGCTGGCCGAACGCCTCCCGTTCGGTCGCATACCGCAGCGAATCCTCGAACGCGGCCGCGGCGACGCCCAGCGCCCGGGACGCGACCTGAATGCGCCCGGTCTCCAGGCCCTTCATCATCTGCGCGAAGCCGGCCCCCTCGGTGCCGCCGAGGATCGCGTCACGGGGCGCGTGGTAGCCGTCGAACACCAGCTCGCATGTTTCCACGCCCTTGTAGCCGAGCTTGCCGAGATCCCGGGAGACGGTGAGACCTTCGCCCGGCTCGGCGAGCAGGATGCTGATCCCCTTGTGCCGCGGCCGCGCGTTGGGATCGGTCTTGCATAGCAGCGCGATCAGGCCGGACCGCCGCGCGTTGGTGATCCACATCTTGGACCCGCTGACCGTGTACCGGCCCGCGTCCTTGTCACTGGCCAGCGTCGCGGTCGTCTGCATGGCCTGCAGGTCCGAGCCGCCGCCCGGCTCGGTGAGAGCCATGGTCGCGCGCAGCTCACCGGTGGCCATCCGTGGCAGGTAACGCTGCTTCTGCTCCTCGGTGCCGAACGTGACCAGCAGCTTGGCCACCACCGTGTGGCCGCCCATGGCCCCCGCGAGGCTCATCCAGCCGCGGGCCAGCTCCTCGGTGATCATCGCGTAGCAGGGCATCGAGACCTGGACGTCCCCGTACGGCTCCGGGATGGCCAGGCCGAAGATGCCCAGCTGCTTCATCTGGTCGATGAGCTTCTCCGGGTAGGTGTTCCCGTGCTCGAGGTCGCGCGCCACCGGGCGCACCTCACGGTCGACGAACTCCCGCACGACGTCGACGATGTCCTGCTCGTCCTGCGACAGGCCGGTCATGAGCCTCCTCAATCCGCCGGGCCGGTACCTTTCGGGCCAGTGGCTTCCGGGCCGGTGCGTCCCGGGGTCAGTACGACTCCGGCAGCCTGAGACTGTGCTGGGCCACGAAGTTCAGCACCATCTCCCGGCTGGTCGGGGCGGTTCGCAGCATACGAGCCAGGAACCACAGGTCGGCCAGGCCGTACTCGCGGGACAGCCCGTTGCCGCCGTGCACCTGGATGGCCTGGTCCAAGGTCCTCAGGGACGCCTCGGCCGCGGCGAACTTGGCCATGTTGACCGCCTCACCGGTGCTGTCGCCGGCGTCAGCCAGCTCGGCCGCCCGGGCCGTCAGCAGCCGGGCCTGGGTCACCGCGATGTAGCACTCGGCGAGCGGGTGGGCGACACCCTGGTGCGCGCCGATCGGCGTCTTCCACACCGACCGGTCCCGGGCGTACTGGGTCGCCCGCTCCAGCGCGTACCGGGAGATGCCGTTGCTGATGGCCGCCGCGGTGACCCGCTCGGGATTGAGCCCGGCGAACACGGCCCGGAACCCCTGCCCGGCCTCGCCGACCAGCGCGCCCGCCGGGACCCGCACGTCGTCGAAGAACACGGTGAACTGCTTTTCCGGCTGGACCAGCTCGGCCTCGATGGCGTGCATGGTCAGCCCGGGAGCGCCGCCCGGCACCACGAACATCGACAGCGGGGTGGGCCGGCCCGCGGTGGCGCCCGCGTCCGTGCCCGCGGTGGTGCCCGCGTCCGTGCCCGCGGTGGTGCCCGCGTCCGTGCCCGCGGTGGCGCCCGCATCCCTGCCCGCGTCCTTGTCCGCGTCCCGGGTGACCACGAGGATCGCGTCGGTCTGGTCCGCGCCGGAGATCCAGTACTTGGTCCCGCTGATCACGTACGCATCGCCGGACCGCCGCGCGGTCGTAGCCAGCGCGTGGGTGTTGGAGCCCGCCTCCGGCTCGGTGATCGCGAACGACATGGTCCGGGTCCCGTCGGCCAGGCCCGGCAGCCAGGCCCGCTTCAGCTCCGGCGACCCGTGCGCGGCGATAATGGACCCGCAGATGGCCGGGGCGATGACCATCATCAGCAGCGGGCACCCGGCCGCGGAGACCTCCTCGATGACCGCGGTCAGCTCACCCAGGCCCGCCCCCCCGCCGCCGTACTCCTCGGGCAGGTGCACGCCGAGGAACCCGCCCGCGCCTAGTTCCCCGTACAGCTCGGTGGGCTCCTTGTGCGAGGTGGCGCACTCCACGAAGTACCTGTGCCCGTACTTGTCCGCGATCTGCCGCACC
>Ga0302178_10001682_pt1 | contig 18302 bp, 12 predicted proteins | sample I_Palsa_E1_3_FD_198790 | JGI IMG/M metagenome (GOLD analysis project Ga0302178, IMG submission 198790) | Peat permafrost microbial communities from Stordalen Mire near Abisko, Sweden - I_Palsa_E1_3 | ecosystem: Environmental > Terrestrial > Soil > Palsa > Peat permafrost | place: Sweden... | reverse complement strand
CGGATATCATCGACTAACACCGTCAGTTTGGAGAATCGCGCGAGATGCTCCTCAATACAGGCCAACTCTTGAACGATAGGGGTATCAACCGGCCCCTTGTGCGTATCGCCCGCCGAATAATGTCCGTCGAGCCAGAAATTGACCTCGGCGGGCAAGGTCGGCAGCAATTCGGGAAATACATCTTCGCTCAAGCCGTTGATGATTTTTATATTGGGCCTATCCGCAAATCGGTTGAGCGCTTTGGCGAAAAGAGTAGGTTCCGGCTCGATGCTAAAAACAAATCGAAAGTTGAGCGCTAGAAAATGCGTGGTGTTGCCATAAAAGGTGCCGGTTTCGACCCATATGGCATCGGGCTGGCCAAGGCGCAGCAAGACCTGTTCCCGCACCCGGTCAGGACTAGGCGCGGTATATTGCCGCTCCTTCCATGCGTCAAACAATCGATTATTGATTTCATCAAGATCCGCTTGCGTAAACATGGTGCTCCCGCGATAAAATTTATCTTGTTGGCGACGGTCAGGGCTACCATTCGCAATAAAATTATAATGACATAAATCTACCGCGCATAGAGACTCAGATCCTATGTGCGCCATGCCGGAAATCGCCATCGCTGTTGGTTGGCGCCCGCTATGCTGCGCTTGCCGAGATGTTTTAAGCTACCCCTGGAGAGCGGCTGCGGCGCCCAACTCAAGCAACCAGGCGTGGACCATGTCGACGGCAGCCGCCCGCGCCGGCAGAGCCGATTTCATCAGCCACAGTTCGGGCAATGCAAAACCGGGAATGTGCGGAAGTGCGGCCAGCCGACCGTGCGCAAGTGCATCTTTTACGAGCAGATGCGACACCATTGCGATGCCCATTTCTTGTTCCGCCGCCTTGAGCAAGAGCTGCGGGTCGTCCATGGTGAGCGCTCGGGTCGTCAACAAGCCTTCGCGCCGATATTCCGGCAGCCAAGGCGCCCAGTCGGGCCGCTGTTCATCAACCAGTAAGGGCGCATCCGTCAGCACCTCGGGGAACGGGCGCGCGGCCAGTGTTTCGGCGGTGCGCGGCCCGCACACGGCGATAGCGCGATCGGCCAGCAGCGACACGCACACCACCTCCGAAGTCCGAAGCGGTTGTTCGGAGATGATCAAATCGACGTCGACGCGGTCGATTTCACGGACCTCTTGCTGCGTGATAATCCAGATCTCCAAGCTCGGGTAATCAGCCTTGAGCGCCGGCAGTTGCGGCAACAGCAAGCCGTGGGCGAACTGGGGCGGGCAGTAGAGAATGACTGAGTCGGGGTTGCCATAGGGCTCGATGCGGTCGCGCCCGTCGGCGAGCAGTTTCAGCGTGTCGTTGACGGTGCGCGAAAACAGCCGCCCCGCATCGGTCAGCGCCACGCCCCGACCGACCCGCAGGAAGAGTCGCAAGCCCGCCCAGTCTTCAAGTTGCTGGATCTGGTGGCTGATCGCGGACTGGGTTAGCGATAGCTCTTGCGCCGCGCGCGAAAAACTGCCCAGGCGGGCCGCGGACTCGAAGGCGAGCAAACTTTGCAAAGGGGGCAGGCGGCGCATCGCTTCAGGTGATCAGTTATTAAAAATATCGATACTACGAGAAAAATCTTTCGCTTTTTTTTCCACCGGTCTTGCCTGATGATTCAAGCCAATGCTAGACCAAAACGGCATGCGGCAAAATTAAAACAAGTGAAATATTTTTGTTTCAGGCCTAAACATTGCCATTCGCACCCCTTTCTTAACTTATAGCTTGATTGACGATATGACTTCTGCCGATATTCGAAACCATGAACCGCATCCGCAGCTTGCGTCGGGCCCTCAACCCGAGGCGACCTATGCCGGCGTGCTGTCCTTCCTGCGTCGCCCCTACACACGCGATCTGACGGGCGTCGATGTGGTGGTGTCGGGCGTGCCGCTCGACCTGGCGACAACGTACCGCTCCGGCAGCCGCTTCGGGCCGGCCGCGATGCGGGCCGCGTCCATGCAGCAAGCCGAACTGTTGCCGTTTCCTTGGGGTTTCAATCCCTTTGATCACCTCAATGTTATCGACTACGGCGACTGCTGGTTCGACGCGCACAATCCGCTGACGATCCACCAAGCGATCGTCGCGCACGCCCGGACCATTCTGGCGTCCGGCGCGCGCATGCTAACCCTGGGAGGTGATCATTACATCACCTATCCGCTGTTGCGCGCGCATGCCGAGAAGATCGGCCGCCCGCTATCCTTGATCCACTTCGACGCCCATTGCGATACCTGGGCGGACGACAACCCCGATTCGCTGAACCACGGCACCATGTTCTACAAGGCGGTGAAGGAAGGGTTGATCGATCCGCAGCGCTCGGTGCAGATCGGAATTCGCACCTGGAACGACGATTTTATGGGCATCCCCATTCTCGATGCGCCATGGGTCCACGCCAATGGAGTTGAGGCGACGATTGCCAGGATCTTGTCGATTGTTGGCGATGCGCCCGCCTACCTGACTTTCGATATTGATTGTCTCGACCCGGCCTTCGCTCCCGGTACCGGCACGCCGGTCTCGGGCGGGCTCAGTTCCGCCCAGGCGCTTGCGATTGTGCGGGCGATGGGGCCGGTCAACCTGATCGGCGCCGATGTGGTTGAGGTGGCGCCGGCTTACGATCAGAGCGATATCACCGCGATTGCAGCAGCCCACTTGGCGACCGATCTGCTGTGCGTGATGCGTAACCAAAAGATGCAGGGCCGTTAATGTGGAGCAATGTGAGTTTAAAGAACTGGGGAGAAGTCCGAATTGCCTTGGCGGGCTATTGACAGCTAGAATTGGTCGCAGATACGCGCATGACTAGAAATGATTTCTAGAAAATAAGGCGTTATCTACTTAGATAACGCAACATGCCGGCCGGTCGGACTGGCTGATTCCCCTGGCAGGGAGCGCGAGATGGACCGTGTCGATGGCTCTGAATCCAGTTTGGCGGCCAAGCGTCGCGCACTCTGCATGGCGCTGGGGCTTTGGCCGATGTGGGCAAGCGCTTTCGGCAACGCGGCATTTTCCTGGTCCGACGCCAAACAGAGTGTGCTGAATGCCGCTCAGCCAAGTGTCCAATGGGGCGGTCCGAATACCGGGCCGGTTGCCCAGAGCCACAAGAATATAGCCTTATGCGCGACGAATTTACGCAATGGCGGCGTGCTCGGGGTTGCTTTGGGTATACGCGAGGCAACTCGCGTAATGGGCTGGAACATGCAGGTGTTTCATTCCGGCGGCAGCGACGCCACAGAACACGACATGGTCGCTGCCGCGATTGCTTCGGCGGCGGACGGGCTGGTGGTGGTCGGCAGCGACCACCATGGCATGGACGCGCAACTGAAGCCTTATGCCGCGCTCGGCCGGCCGATCATCGGCTGGCATGCCGGATCCGAGCCCGGGCCGATTGCGGACAGTGCGATTTTCTTGAATGTGACGACCGACCCGCTTGAAGTTGCGCGCGTCACGGCGCTGGCCGCCATGCTGCCCACGCATGGTCAAGCGGGCGTGGTGATTTTTACCGATAAACGCTATGAAATCGCTCGCGTCAAGGCAGACAAAATGGCCGCTGTGGTGCGCGAGTGCGGCGGCACGGTGCTGGATCTGCTGGACCTACCGCTGTCCAGTTCACCTCAGCAAATGGCGCAAGCCGTGCAAGCCTTGGTCGCTCAATTCGGCGCCCGCTGGACCCATGCGCTGGCTATCAACGATATTTATTTCGATTACGCTGTCCCGGAACTGATCAGTTTGGGTTTCTCGGAGGACCGGCCCAAGATGTTGTCGGCCGGCGATGGCAGTGCATCGGCCCTATTGCGAATACTGGCCGGCTCATTTCAAACCAGTACCGTAGCCGAGCCGTTGAATCTTCAGGGATGGCAAATTGTCGACGAATTAAACCGCCGCTTTGCCGGGCAAGCCCCGAGCGGTTATGTGGCGCCCGTGCATTTGGTGACGCAGGCTAATCTCGATGCCGATGGCGGTACGCGACTGATGTATGACCCGGGAAATGGTTATCGACTCGCTTATAGCCGTATCTGGGGGCGCAATTGATCATGCCCGCGTCGCCTGTTTCGAAACTTCTCTTCGGCTCGGTGCTGCATTCGCTACGTCGTCAATGCGCATTTGTCTTGATGATTTTGACGACGCTGATACTGGCCTATGGCTTGACTGCCATCTATGCCTTGCATCGAGCCAGCACGGCTACACGCGAGCTGGCCGAGCAACGCCTGGCGCGCTTGCAGACGGCGCAGGATTTGGTTTGGCAGACGATGTCGGCCGCACGGTTTGCAGATCAATTGGAGGCGGTCCCGTCTTCAGAGAACACCAAAATACGCTACGCCGATCTGCTGCAACAACTCAACCGCATCGATCAACTGGTCGACAGTATCAATAACGGCGACAACGCGCTCGGTGTGCTCGATCTGCAACATGCCGATCAATTGTTTATCAGCACAGCGAATACACTGGCACAGCAAAACGGCATTCTTGCTCGGGATCGGCAGGCCTTCGATCAGGCCTATCAACTCAGCATGACGGAATTGCAGCGTCGCACAGGCATCAGCAACCGGCGCGCGCAAGCCATTTTATTATTGACGGCGACGACCAACGATTTGTCGACACTGCAGCAATTGCGTGAAGACGTCTTGCGTCTGCCCGGATGGATCAGCCCATGGCGTAACGCCAGCCTGGATCCTTTCGGTCTGAGGCTCACTTTGGTCAAAAGAGTCAATATCCTCAATCGTCTGGAGGATGTACTGCATCAACAAGCATTTCGAATGATGGATGCTGCGCGCGAGCAATCGGATTATTTTACGCAGGACTATCGGCAGGCCATCAATCAATTGGCGGCCACGACACAGCGTCAACAATATTGGGTTATCGCCTACCTGACGGGGAGTTTACTGGTCGCCTGGATGATCGGTTACCTGTTTCTGGGCCGGCATGTTCTGGCGCGGCTCGCGATTGTCAGCCGTTTCTTGAGGCTTAATCGCTCGTCGGATCAAGTGCCGCGGGTGCCGGTGACGGGCCACGATGAAATCGCCGGTATGGCCCGCGCGGTGGAAGGATTTTTGGAGGACCGCAATCAATTGCATCGGGCCCGTGCAGTACTGGAGGCGAGCGCAAGCCGTATGGCCGCGATAATCCAATATGCGGCGGATGGTTTTGTGATTGTGCAAGATGGACTGGTGCGCCAACTCAATCCGGCAGCCGAGCAATTGCTGGGCTGGCAGCCTGGCGATACGCCGCGACTCGATTTAAGCGATTCGCACGCGCGCAGCGAAAACGCGGCACAGTACGACACGGTGGCCTATCGTAGCGATGGCGAAGCGATCCCGGTTGAAGTCTCGGTCAGCGAAGTCATTCTGCTGGCATCGCCCGTGAAGATACTGGTCGTGCGCGACGCCCGGTTGCGCCGCGAGACCGAGCGGCAACTAACGGCCGCCAAAGATGCCGCTGAAGCTGCACGCAGTGCGCAGGCGGCCTTCCTCGCGAATATGAGTCACGAATTTCGCACGCCGCTCAATGCAATTATCGGCTACGCCCATATTCTCAAACGCGACGATGATATCTCCGAGCGCCAGCGACGCGGCCTGTACACGATAGAACAAAGCGGCGAGCATTTGTTGCTGTTGGTCAACGATATTCTGGATCTGGCGCAGATCGAAGCCGGTCGTCTCGATCTATTCCCGAACCCGATCGACTTGGACAATTTCCTGCGCGTCATGACGGACATTATTCTGCTCAAGACCGAACAAAAGAGCTTGCTATTCCACAGCGACTGGCCGCCCGGTTTGCCGGCGACCGTGATCGCCGACGAAAAGCGCTTGCGCCAGGTGTTACTGAATCTACTCGGGAATGCCGTGAAGTTTACTGCGCGCGGTCACGTGACCTTGCGGGTTAACTGGCATGCGCTCGATGAATTCCAAGGCGTGTTGCGCTTTGAAATCGAGGACAGCGGCGTGGGCATTGCGGAACATCAGTTACAGCATATTTTCGAGCGTTTTACCCAGGTTGGCGAAAGCAGCGCGCGCTTGAACGGCACGGGTCTGGGCTTACCGATCAGCCGCCATTTGTTGGCGCTGATGGGCAGCGAGCTGCAGGTACGTAGCCAATTGGACCGGGGTAGCGTGTTCTTCTTCGAACTGACCTTGCCTTACGGCGGGAGTAGCCCGACCGAGCCGCGGCTACGGCCGGTTGTCGGTTATCGCGGCGCCAAACGCCGGGTGTTGGTGGTTGACGACGGCGAGGGAAATCGCAGTATGCTCGAAACCATGTTGAGCGAACTCGGCTTTGAAATTATTCTGGCGAACGATGGGCAAGCAGGGGTGGCGTTGGCGCGTAGCGCGCGTCCCGACCTGATTGTGATGGATGCCATGATGCCGAAGCTAGATGGCCCGACCGCAGTGCAGCAAATTCGCGCCTGGCCTGAACTTGGTCAAGTGCCGATTATCATGGTGTCGGCCGACGTGACGCAGGATAATCAACGTATGGCACGGCAGGCCGGCGCCAATGCCTTCCTTGCCAAACCCTTGCGTCAGGACGAATTGACGCAAGAGGTGGGCCGCTTGCTGGATCTGCAATGGGATTACGCCAAACAGGCGCCTAAGGAATCCCGCGAAACCGTGCTGCCGCCGCCGCCGCAGGAAGATCTGGCCGCACTGTATCAGCTTGCCCAATTAGGCGATTTGCAGCAAATTCAACAGCACGCGGTGGAGTTGGCCGAGCGCGAGGCCTGCTATCGGCCCTTCGCCGAGCGGCTTGGGCAGTTAGCTGCGGAACTGCGCTCCAAAGCCGTTTTGCAACTGATCAAGCAGTATATCGACACGGACGCACCATGAGCTCGCCCATCAAGCCCACGATCCTGGTGATCGACGATACCCCGGCCAATGTCCATCTTGCTATGGAGTTGCTGAGCGCCCAGGGCTATCGCGTGCTGGTGGCGGAAGACGGCGAAGAAGGTCTGGAGCGCGTGCGTTTGAGTCTGCCGGACTTGATTTTGCTCGACGTGATGATGCCCGGTATTGATGGCTTTGAAACCTGCCGTCGCTTGAAAGCCGATCCGTGCACACGCGACATCCCGGTGATTTTCCTGACGGCTTTGGCGTATACCGAACAGAAGCTGACCGGTTTTACGGTGGGCGGCGCCGATTACATCACCAAGCCGATCCAGCAAGAAGAGCTATTGGCCCGCGTGCGCACCCAATTGGAAAACCAGGCGGCTAAAAAAATCCTGAAAGAGCAGAACACGCTGCTGGAAGCCGAGGTGCTTAGGCGCACGGCAGAAATCTCACTGATCCAGGACGTCACCATACAATGCATGGCCTCCCTGGCCGAAACCCGCGATAACGAGACCGGCAACCATATTCGCCGCACGCAATACTACGTCAAGGCGCTGGCTCTGAAATTACGCGACCACCCGAAATTTGCCGCGACGCTGACGAGCGAGGCCATCGAGGCAATGTATAAATCGGCGCCCCTGCATGATATCGGCAAGGTTGGGATTCCCGACGCCATTTTGCTCAAGCCCGGTAAGCTGACGAGCGCCGAATTCGAAATTATGAAAACCCACACCACGCTAGGCCGCGACGCCATTGTGATTGCTGAGCGCATGCTCGATGCGCCGAATTCCTTTCTGCGTTTCGCGCGTGAAATTGCCTATTCGCATCAGGAGAAATGGGATGGCTCGGGCTATCCGGAAGGCTTGGCGGGGGAGATGATTCCCATATCGGCGCGCTTGATGGCGGTGGCCGACGTCTACGATGCCTTGATTTCCAAGCGTGTCTACAAGCAGGCGTTCTCGCACGATCAAGCCGTGCAGATTATTCGCGCCGGTAGCGGGCAGCACTTCGATCCGACGGTGGTCGAGGCATTCTCGGCCATCGAGGACGAGTTTATTGAAATTGCTGAACGGTACAAAGACTAAAATTCAGCCCGGGCAGATAGCCGGCGTGGGACTATTTGCAACTTTGATCCGAGGAACAGCCCGCCGCCCTGGAATTATGGCGCGGCGGGTCTGCTAGCGAGTCGGCAGGTCGCAAGCCGATTTGTCAGGCGGGCGACGATTGCTCAACGACGTTGGGCCGGGTCGCAATACTCACCAGTGCCGTGACCACGACATTCAGCAGCAAGGCCACCAGACCGACGTTGAGATCCTTTAATGCGTCCGGCAAGAAGGGCAATAAACCGCCGATTGTGCTGTGCGTCAAAGTGATCGCGGCCACGCTGCAAGCCCCCACCAGGATGCCCACAAACGCGCCTTGCTTGGTTACCGGGTTGCGTTTCATCAAGCTGCAGATTAACGCCGGAAACAACTGGGTGACGAAGTTATAGCCCATCAGCAGCATGGCGACGATGGTCGCACCGCCATGCAGTGTGAAGGTAATCGCAACCAGGGCAATGACCGGCACCAGCAAACGCGCGAGCCGGGTCACAGCCGCATCCGAGGCCTCGTGCTGCACGCCGCCGCGATAGATGTCGTTAGCCAGCAGGGTTGCCGCCGTAGTCAGTATCATCGAGCCCGGCACCAAGGCGGTGAGTACGCCGGCCGCACCGATTACCCCGACAAACCACGGGTCGAAGGTTTGAATCGATAATTTGAGCAGCGACAAATCGATATCGGGTCCTTGCAGGCCCGGGATTTTAAGCGTCGCAGCAAAACCGACAAAAAACACGAACAGCAAGATCAGTTGATAGATCGGCAGGATCACGGCATTGCGGCGGAAAATCCGTTCATCCTTGGCCGTGTAAAGTGAGCCGAAGGTATGCGGCCACATAAAGAAACCTAATGCGGTCAGGACCACAGTCGACTGGAACCAGATGACGCTGGCGCCCTTTGCCGGAAACACCAGGAAACCAGGTTTGGCGGCGTCGATGGCATGGAACATCGCACCCAGGCCGCCATAGTAATGAAACGGCAAATAGATGCCGAGGAAGATGGCGACGCCGAGTATCAGAATATCTTTGACGACCGCGTTCCATGCCGAGCCGCGCACCCCGGAAATCATCACGTAGACCGTCACCACGGCTGCACCGAGCCAGATTGCCAGGGTCGGAGAGATGGTGCCGTAGGAGGCGATCGAGACAATGATGCCCAAGCCTTTCATCTGCAACACCAGATAAGGGATCAGTGCGATCACGCCGACCACGGCGACCAAGAATCCCAGCGCGCGGCTATCGTACTTTCGCGAGAAGTAGTGCGGCTGCGAAATCAGGCGCTCTTTCTTGGCATAACGCCAGATCGGCGGCAGCATCCAGTACGAAATAATATAGCCCAGCGTGCCGTAGGCCAGGATGTAGTACACCGGCGCGCCCTTGCCGTAGGCGAAGCCGCTGCCACCTAGGAAGGTGAAGGTGGTGTAAATTTCACCGGCCATCAACAGGAACACGATGGCCGTGCCGAAGCTGCGCCCGCCTACGGTCCATTGTTCCAGATTCATATCGCGGCCGCGGCGGGCCCGCACGCCCAACAGCAGCGCGAACGCCGCCGCCAGGAAAATAATCAGCAAGGCTGAGTTCATGGTCGCACCTCCGGCGTGTCGTCAGCCGTAAGATTGGCGGGATCGAAGTAGTAAATAATTCCCATCACGGCCGCGCTAAGCACAATGCAGAACACCAGCCAAGCGAGCAGCAGCGGCATGCCGAGCACCAGCGGCTCGACCCGGTTGACAAACGCCACCCCGACAAGAATGCCGAGAAAGGGCAGGACAGCGAGAAACCGTAAAGACATGCGGAAATCCTCCTGCAAAGATGAAGCGGACGTATAACGGAATAAGCCACAGTGTCTGACTTTATGCTGAATCGCCAGAGGATGTAAACGGCAAAATAATTCATGCCGGATAGCGGGTTGACGCGGATAGACAGGGCCGAAGTGGCAAGATCGACGTGGCAGCCTAGGCAATTGATGCTTTTTTGGATAAAAACGGGGCGGCGGCTATCTGCTCTAAAACTGCATCGCCCGATTGACGCCGCCCATATGATTTCCCCTATTTGAGCTCAGGTGGGGATTCATGGGACACTGATCTTTCCGGCGTGGCGCAATAGAATCGATATAATAAGTTCGCGTCATGTTAGGTTGCCTAAGTTGATCCATGGGCGGCTGCGAAAGCGGTGAGTTGCACCCTATTCATACCTGCACCATGAATCCAGCATCGCTCCAGGCATTGTTTTCACCTCCTGCCGACCCGGCACTGCTGACGTATGGGATTTACGATCCCTGGTTAGTGGTGCTGTCTATCATGATTGCCATTTTTTCCTCGTGGATGGCTCTGCACATGGCCGCTCATGCGGCCAATGCGTCCACGCGCTTACTGCGTGCGGTGGCGCTGCTCACCGGCAGCTTAGCGCTCGGCAGCGGCGTGTGGGCCATGCATTTTATCGGCATGCTGGCGTTTGATCTGTGTACGCGCGTTGACTACGATCGGGCGATAACCATCCTGTCGATGCTGCCGAGTATCGCCGCTTCTTTTGTCGCGCTCTCCTTGATTGGGCGCCGGCGCATTGGTGGAGTACAACTGCTGATCGGTGGCGTACTCGTGGGCTCCGGCATCGGCGCCATGCATTACGCTGGAATGGCAGCGCTGCGTAGCAATTTGGCATTGCGTTACGACCCGCTGATGTTCGGCTTGTCGATCATGGTGGCGGTCGTGTTGGCGACATTGGCGCTATGGGTGCGCTTCGGCTTGTTGCGGCTGAACACCGGTTTGAAGCAGGAATGGCTGCCACCGATCAGCGCCGTCATTATGGGCTTTGCCATTGCGGGCATGCACTATACCGGTATGGTCGCGGCCCGTTTTGTCGGCCATGTAACACCGAATTTTTCCGCTGGAACGGCGAACGTGAATTTTATTGCGCTCGCGGTATCGTTGATTACGATCGCGTTTACCACCTTTGTGGTGGCCGCTAATGGCCTGCTGCGTTATCGGGCCGTGTTTCGGCAATTGAGCCAGAGCGAACTGTGGATGCGTACCCTGCTGGCGACTGCAGTCGACGGCGTGGTTGCAGTCGATGCGGACGGCATCATTCAAACGTTCAATGCCTCGGCCGAGCGCATTTTCGGTTGGTCGCAGGCGGAAATTGTCGGGCGCCATGTGCGCTTGCTGATGTCGGATGAGAGTTTCTCGGAACAGCGCGGTTTGTTGGGTTACCTGAAAAACGTTGACCGCGACCTTGTCGGTAAGAGCAACGAAGGTTTTGGCGTGCGCAAGGACGGATCGTCGGTACTGGTTCGTAATGCTTACGGTAGTGCGCGCTTGGCCGACCGCGAGCTGTTCGTGTGTTTTGTCACCGATCTGAGCGAGCGCGAGGCCATGGAGCAGGCGCTGCGCGACAGTGAACAGCAATTTCGCTCCTTGATCGGCAATATCCCCGGGATTTCCTTTCGGTGCCTGATGCAGCCGGAGCGCACAATGGTCTTCGTCAGCGAGGCCATCGAGCGCCTGTCCGGTTATCCTGCGGCCGATTTTATCGGCGCGGCGCCGGTACGGCACTATGGGGAATTAATCCATCCCGACGATCGCGAGCGCGTCAGGGCTGAGATAGAAACCGCGATCCGCGACGGCCAGCCTTTCGTGATCGAATACCGCCTGCAGCATCGAGATGGTCGTTGTTTGTGGATGTGGGAACACGGCAGCGCCTTATTGGATGCCGCGGGCAAGGTCAAATGGCTGGACGGGGTGATCCTCGACATCGGCGAGCGACGGCGCATGGAAGACGACCTGCGCGATGCCAAGGAGCGGGCCGAGCAAGCCGCCGCGGCGCGGGCCGCATTTCTCGCCAATATGAGCCATGAAATCCGCACGCCGATGAACGCCATTCTTGGGTTTACCGACGTACTGTTGCAAGAGGAACTGGCGCCCGAGCAGCGACGTCATCTGGATACGGTACGTAACGCTGCGCGTTCGCTGTTGCGCTTGCTGAATGAGGTGCTGGATACCGCCAAATTGGACAAAGGCGCGGTGGAACTGGAAGTGGCGGATTTCAATCTGCTTGGTTTGATCGACGAATTGTCCTCCACGCTGGGCGCTGGCGCGCGTAGCCGGGGGCTGACGCTGAACATCCGCTACGACAACAGCTTGCCGTTATTTTTTCGTGGCGATGAATTACGGGTGCGCCAAGTACTGACCAATTTGCTTGGCAATGCGATCAAATTCACCGAGGCTGGCAGCATCGATCTAACGGTTGAGCCGGCGGATCAGCAATTGCATTTCATGGTGCGCGATACCGGCATCGGCATTTCGGCCGATCGATTAGCCATGATTTTCGATCCATTTACTCAGGCCGACTCCTCAATGAGTCGCCGCTTCGGCGGCACTGGACTGGGCACCACCATTAGTAAGCAACTGACCGAATTGATGGGTGGCCGCATCTGGGTCGAAAGTACGCTGGGGCTGGGCAGCGTGTTTCATGTGCTGCTGCCGCTGGAGGCCGCGCGGATGACGCAGCAGCAGGGGCGGCAGCGCGACGTGGTGGTGCTGCCGCCCCTGCGCATCCTGGTCACTGACGACGTGCCGCAAAATATTGAACTGTTGACCTTGTTGTTGGGCCGCCTGGGGCACAATGTCATCGCCGCGAGTGAGGGCCGTATTGCCGTCCAACTGGCGGTCAGCGAACGTATCGACCTGATCCTGATGGATGTGCAGATGCCGGGCATGAGCGGCCTCGAAGCTACACGGCAGATTCGCGCGGCTGAAGCCCTGAGTGGCCGGCGGCGTGTGCCGATCATCGCCATGACCGCCAGCGTGCTTGATGCCGATCGCGAGGCGGCGCAAGCGGCCGGCATGGATGGTTTTGCGTCCAAACCGGTTGACCTGGTTGCGCTCACGCATGAAATTGCCGGTGCGCTTCATCTGGACCCCGCTGTCGGCATCGAGCCAGTGCGCCGTCCCTTGGGCGAGCCGCAGCTGCTTGACGAGGTGGGCGCTCTGCGGCGCTGGTCCGGTGAACGGCTCAGCTATCAGCGCGCGCTGCGAGAGTTCGGTTCCGACCTGGGAAGCGCCGCGACGCGTTTCTACGCTCTGGCCGAGGCTGGGGATAAGCTCGACCTGCATGAGTACACACATAAGTTGAGAGGCTTGGCCGCCAATCTCGGCCTGGAGCAACTCGCCGCGGTACTGGCGCGATTGGAGCAGCAGGCGGTGACGGAAGACGCAGCTGCCTTGCTCGGGCTTGTGGAGGAACTGCCTAAACATCTTAGCGCGGCGCATGCGGCGATTGCCGCGCATTTGGCTCTCAGCTCTACGGTCGGGGCGACGCCGCTTGTGGCATCCGATGCTGCAGCCATGCCCGAGCAGTCGTTCGATGCGCAACGGGTACGTCAGTTGGGCGCGATCCTGATGCAAGCATTCGGGCGTGGAGCACTCGATGACGCCGCGCTGGGCCAGTTAGCCGCGGCCCTCGGCGGGTACACTGTTGCGACCCGCATCGACGAATTGCAGCGGGCACTCGACGACTTTGATTTCGGCGCAGCTCAAACCAGCTTGGCCAGCTTGCTGTCCGAATGCCCAGAACCCTCATGATCGCGTTCCCATGATAACTCAGCAAGCCAGTCATTTGCCCCAACTCCTGCTCGTGGACGACGAAGCGAGCAATCTGCAATTGTTGCGGCAGATCCTGCAGAACCACTATCGCCTGCTGTTTGCCAAGGACGGTATGCGTGCGCTTGAGCTGGCTCAGGATGAACGACCCGATTTGATTTTGCTCGACGTCATGATGCCGGGCATGAGCGGCTACGAGGTCTGCCGACAGTTAAAGGCGAATCCCGCGGTCGCCGCTATTCCGGTGATTTTCGTGACAGCCTTAATCGACACGATGGATGAAGTGAGCGGCTTCGAGGTCGGCGCGGTGGATTACATCACCAAGCCCATCAGCCCGGCGATTGTCCGGGCTCGCGTACGCACTCACCTGTCGCTGACGCATCTCGACGAATTGCGCGAAACGCGTTTGCAAATCGTGCAGCGGCTTGGACTTGCGGCGGAATATAAGGACAACGAAACCGGTCTGCACGTGATCCGCATGAGCCACTATTCAAAAGTGCTGGGTCTGGCCAGCGGCATGAGCGAGATGCAGGCCGATGACCTGCTTAACGCCGCGCCGATGCACGACGTCGGCAAAATCGGTATCCCCGACCGGATTCTGCAAAAGCCCGGCAAGCTCGATGCCGATGAATGGAAAATCATGCAAAGCCATGCCACCATCGGTGCGGACATCATCGGCAGTCACCAACATGGCATGCTGGCGATTGCGCATGATATCGCGCTGACACATCACGAGAAATGGGATGGCAGCGGCTATCCGGCCGGACTCGCCGGGGAGGCGATTCCCTTGGTTGGACGGATCGTCGCGATCGCCGATGTGTTCGACGCGCTGACTACGGTTCGACCCTACAAACAGGCGTGGACGGTGGAGCAAGCACTCGATTATCTGCGCGAGCAGCGCGGCCGGCACTTCGATGCGAGGCTGGTCGATTTGTTTCTCGAGGAGCTGCCGACCATGGCACGGATTATGAGCCAGTGGGCTGAAACATAATGGCTTGGGCGCAAGCGGTGTTCGCAAGCCTATCATTTGCGTGAACTGGTCTTAGTGCCCCGAATTGGACGTTGGCATGATATGAAATCGCCTAGAGGGTGTCATGCGGCGTCACGCGTCACGACACCAAGGTTGATACTCGGAGATCCGATGTTTGAAGTCGTAAAAATGGGCGCGCTGTTTGCCGTCACCGCGCTAGCTGAAATTGTCGGCTGCTATTTGCCCTGGCTAGTGCTCAAACAAGGTCGGCCGGTGTGGCTGTTGCTGCCGGCAGCGCTATCGCTGGGCTTGTTTGCCTGGCTGCTGACGCTTCATCCCACGGCTGCGGGCCGCACCTATGCGGCTTATGGCGGCATGTATATTGGGGTGGCGCTGTTGTGGCTGCGATTCGTCGACGGTATAGCGCTGAGCCGCTGGGATATGGCGGGCGCAGGCATGGCGCTGCTGGGGATGGCGATTATTGTCGTCCAGCCGTAGAGACAAGGTGTACGTCGGGCTGTGTCTGTCGTAATTGAGAGCGCGGACACGCGTCACTGACTGGCAGAACCGTCGATGATTACCCGAGATTGCGAGCTTGTTGGGGCACTATTGATATCCGTTCTGGCGGAGCGGTGTCTTCCACATTGGGAGCTATAAGTCTTGCCACAGTTGAGCTCCGGAAATTTCATCGACCGAGTTGCCACGTTTTTTACCACGAATACTTGCTAGCTTCCGCGTGGCTGCGACCCGCGATAACGAGATACGACTTTCAGACTACAATACTTTCGCCAGCACAAATTTCCACGTCCGGGAGCCGGTTATTCGGATGAAATTCTGACCGACCACCCCAACGGTTTGTGCCGGCACAAATCATCTACCGCTCCAAAGCGTCAGAATTCGGCAGATCGACCGACGTGTTCGATCTGGAGGTCGGCCGACACCAAAAGGAAAAATGTAAGTTATGTGATTGTTGGATAGGCTTGCGCCGGTATTGGGACGCCCATGTCGATTTACACGAAATACTTCCCAAGGTCCCATTCACTCACGATAGTCACACAGAGACTCGTAGGGAGGTCAGGTTGTTAACATATCGCGCCACTCCATATCCACCATCCATGCCGTCCTCCAGCTCTTCAACATATCCGCAACTCAGAACAGAAAAATACAACGAGGCCTGGCAGTGAAAAAATGGCGATTACTACAGAATTCTGGACTTATTTTGGATGAGCGAAGGGTATATCTTGGTAACACTGCAACGTCTCAGGGAATCTTTCGGATCTAATGGAACGTCGCAGATCAACGCCGCCCACACTGTAGTTTGGCGTTGATGTTTTGAATAAAAAAAGAGCATTTTGACGAACTCACAAAACCATTTCCGGTCTCGTGGCGAGTTCGATTCAAGCGCCTGTTGTTACTTAAGTTGCATTTCTGCGCCGCCGACTACCCCCTTAGGCGGCGCCTTTTTTTTTGCAAAATTATTTCGTATAACGAATTACATTGGCAAAAATACCTCCTTCCGCCGCAACGGTCTCTGTTGACACGGGAATCACATGCGTCGCGTCGCACAGTAACAAAGCTCCTCCGTCTCAACCAAGGCCGTATTCTTCATGAAATACGACGCATTGGCGTGCTCAGCATCATTCGTCTTTCCGCAGCCGGTCTAATACGGAGCGAATTCCGCAGCCTGGACTCCCCGGCCCCGATCGATAATCGAGACGCAGCAGCGAAACCCGCGCATACCTGGATAAAACCACCGACTTGCACGTCACCCTATCTCGTAAAAATATTCCCACTCTTGCATAGAGGCTGGATGGGAATCAGTCCGAAAGTAATTTTAGATAACTATTTATATCTGAGACAGAGTTAGGCTGCTTTTTTACGACTGCCGACATCTCAACACAATGACGCTTATTAGCCCCACTGAAGCCGAATATGTCGGTTGTGGTCTATTTTCTGCCGGTCCAGCATGCTGCCTTAGCTCACACCTCCTTGCTGGCGATCTATCTTCTGTATGGAGACTCCTATGGAAAACACAGGTCTGTTAGGCAATGATTTTTATAAAAATAATCCGTTGTTCACCTCAACCGGCGTGATAGTGGAATTCTCGGCACCGTTGACATTGCTACGGCTAGATTATTTTACATTCGACAGGCACTATTGCGATGGATCAAGAATTTCACTGACAAATGCTGCAGATTGGATAGAGTATTATTGGAAAGCAAAACTCTATGAAAGTGCAATTTTCGAAAAGGATCATCTTAAATTTCGAGATGGTCATGTCTTTTGGAGTTGGCTAAATAGAGATCCTGTCTATTCTGCTGCCTCTTTGTATGGAATTGATGGTGGTATAACTATATCCGAAAAGCATGAAAATTATTGCGATTTCTTTAATTTTGGATCAGTCAATAACAGATCAATAACCGATGACTATTTGGTTGAATGTCTTCCCTGGATGCATCAATTCACAGGCTTATTTAAGTACCGGATGAAAGATTTGATCTCTGATGCCGAGAAACACAAGTTTCCTGTTCCAGGCATCGTTAACCAAAGCGATTGTATCCAGCATGTCATATCTCACGCCAATACTTTGGTCGACAGCCAGCATAAGTATATAGGCCAAAACAATTTCTCAAGAATTTACCTGGGCGACGATTTCGGAAATTCTTATCTGACTAAAAAGGAATTTGAGCTAGTCATGTTGCTGGCCGGTGGCTCGACCACCGCCGAGGCTGGCTTTAAACTCGAAATATCAAGCGACACGATCAACAAACACATCAAAAACATCAAAGAAAAACTCAACTGCAAAACTTTATGTGAAGTCGGCTTTTCGGTCGGAAAGATAGCATCAAGAATTGCGTATCCATTTAAAAATTAAGGTAATAACAATGAAATTATGGCTTGATACGATTGATTTCAGTTTGATAGAGGATGCTTGCAAGCTGAATGCGCTGGCTGGCGTGACCACCAATCCCTCTATTTTGGCTGGATCGGATGCAGATCCCGAGGTGATTATCAGGAAATTGCTTGATATCCAGCCGGGTGGCGTTGCCGTTCAAACTACAGAAACCGAACTTCCGGCCATCGTCAAACAAGCGCGTCGAATAGCAAAAATTAGCGAACGAATCATCATCAAAATTCCCGCCATCAACGATGGATTTCGCGCTATCGCGATTCTTGAAAAAGAGGGTATCCATACACTGGCGACCACAATATTCGAGGTCAAACAAATTGTTTTTTCTGGAATGTTGGGCGCGACATATGCGGCACCCTATGTTGGCAGAATAGAATCTGCGACTGGAAACGCGTTTCAAATATTAAGCGAAGCACAGAACATCATCTCAAAATATCACTATGACACCAAGATAATGGCAGCAGGCATTCGCACACCTGAACAATTTATAAAATGTGCGGCGTTGGGAATCGCCGCAGCCACCATACCTGAAATTGTGTACAAAGAATTATTTTCATCAAATTCAGATATTGACTTGTGCTTGGAGAAATTCAATTCTGCATGGCAATCTAATGACTTAACTGCGCGATCAAATTTGTTTTGTTGTGATCGGAAAAATTATTAAGTACTATCAAGATGGGAAAAATGGATTTCTCAGAAAATATATCGACAGTGATTAAAACCTTAAATTTTAACCTGCCGCTATGTTTGCTTACCTGTGTTTTCTTTTCGTGGGGGCTGTCATACCAATCCACCCAAGTTAAGGAAATCATGTGCGTGTAGATAATTTATTTTCAAAATTTTCCGAGAAATACTTGACATTGCATTAAAAGCGCGGCGGCCAGTGTGAATTTTTATTTCC
>Ga0302178_10001681_pt1 | contig 18307 bp, 15 predicted proteins | sample I_Palsa_E1_3_FD_198790 | JGI IMG/M metagenome (GOLD analysis project Ga0302178, IMG submission 198790) | Peat permafrost microbial communities from Stordalen Mire near Abisko, Sweden - I_Palsa_E1_3 | ecosystem: Environmental > Terrestrial > Soil > Palsa > Peat permafrost | place: Sweden... | reverse complement strand
CACTATGCGGCACACCGCGGCACGGCTGCTAGCATGACCTGATTAGCCCCTGAAAAGCCTTTATGCAGGTGAAGCGGGCTGACGATAGTCGCAGCCCCAGCTGGCCCCGGTCGTTACAGGACTTCTGTTAACCGGCAGGTTCCAAGTTCGAGTCTTGGCGCGGGAGCAATAGAGGTCCTGAGCTGCGGAACAACTCAGGGTCTTCACTGTTTCCGGCTTCGGTCACAGCAAAAACCTTGGTCGACGGGTCGATGTGATCGAACTCAAGGTCCTCATTGGCTCCGCAGCGCACGCAGCGGCCACCAAGCATCTCGATGAGACGAGCACGCCGAGCCTGCTTCCAGGCCTTGTTGTAGCCGCGCTGATATGCCGCTCGATTTTTGACCAGCGGGTACTGCTATGTGCCGACACGCGTCAGGCGGCCAGTGCGCGGGTCAACCACCCCGGCTGCCGGGCAGCCGGCCTGGAGCGGAGGTTTCAGGCGGTTGCGGGCGGCCGGGTGACCGAAAGCTCCGGCGGGATGCCGTGGTACGGCTCGATCTCGACGAGGGCCAGCTGGCCCGTGCAGCCTTGGCTGAGGGTGGAGGAGGGGCGGTCGGCGGTGAGCACGTTGGGGTTGCCGTGACGGCAAAAGCCCGGGTTGGCCGGGTCCGGGTCGTACCAGGCGCCGGTGGAAAGCTGGGCGACCCCGGGCCGCACCGCTTCGTCGACAGCCAGCCCGGCCAGGCAGGCACCCCGGTCATTGAAGATCCGTACGAGGTCCCCGTCGCGCAGGCCGCGGGCGGCCGCGTCGGCAGGATGCAGCCGCACAGGTTCCCGCCCGGCGATCTTGAGCGACTGGCTGTGCGCGCCGACATCCAGCTGGCTGTGCAGCCGGGACCGCGGCTGGTTGGCGACCAGTTGCAGGCGGAAGCGCCGGGCGGCGGGGGAGCCGAGCCATTCGTCCGGTTCGCGCCAGACCGGGTGGCCCGGGCAGTCTGGGTAACCGTAGCTGTCGATGGTTTCAGAGAAGATTTCGACTTTCCCGGTCGGCGTGGTGAGCGGGTGTCCCTCCGGGTCGGCGCGGAAATCAGCGAACGCCACCTGCGGCTCGCTGGCCACCGGCAGTTCGAGGCCGTCGCTTGCCCAGAACTCGTCAAAACCCGGTACTGCCCGTCCCCGCTCAGCCAGTTTGCCCCGCCACTCGTCATACAGGTGGCGCAGCCAGTCCATCGCGGTGCGGCCCTCGGTGAAATCCTTGCCCGCGCCGAGCCTTTCCGCTAGCCCCGCGAAGATGGCGTAGTCGTCCCGGGCTTCGCCGTGCGGCCGGGTCAGCGCTGGCATCGGGAAAAACATCCGGTCGTTCTGCCCGGAGCCGTAGTCGTCACGTTCGATGGTCATGGTGGCCGGCAGCACGATGTCGGCGTGCCGGGCGGTCGCCGTCCAGAACGGGTCATGGACCACCACCGTCTCCGGCCGGGCGAACGCCTCGCGCAGCCGGGCGAGGTCCTGGTGGTGATGAAACGGGTTACCGCCGCACCAGTACACCAGCCGGATGTCCGGGTAGGTCAGCCGCTGCCCGTTATAGTCGTAGGCCGCACCAGGATTCAGCAGCATGTCGGCGACCCGCGCCACAGGGATAAACGCGGAAACCCCGTTCCGGCCCTGCGGCAGCCGCGGTACCTGGACCTGGGGCGCTGGCTCGCCGACCAGGGACGCGGACCCGTAGCCGTGGCCGAAACCGCCGCCCGGCAGCCCGATTTGGCCGAGCATTGAAGCCAGCACCACACCGAGCCACAGCGGCTGCTCCCCGTGACGGGCGCGCTGCAGCGACCAGCTGACGGTCACCAGGGTGCGCGCCGCCGCCATCTCGTGCGCGAGTTCCCGGATGCGCGCCGCCGGCACGCCCGTGATCGCTTCAGCCCACGGGGGATTCTTAACGACGCCGTCTACCTCCCCGCGCAGGTAGCGGGCGAACCGCAGGTAACCGACTGTGTAACAGTCCAGGAAGCCGGTGTCTGCCAGGCCGTCGGCGTCCAGCACCTGGGCGAGCGCAAGCATCAGCGCGGCGTCGGTTCCAGGCCGCGGCGCGATCCATTCGGCCTGTGCCTCGGCGGGCGTGTCGTCGCGGATCGGGCTCACCGAGACGAACCGGCAGCCCCGTGCCCGGGCGGCGCTCACCCAGCTGCGGGCATTATGCCGGGACACCCCGCCCGGTGACACCGCCGCGTTCTTCGGTGACAGCCCGCCGAAGGCGACCACCAGTTCGCTGTGCTCCGCGACCACGGACTTGGCCGTGGCCCGGGTGAGCAGCACGTCCACGTCGGCGATCACATAGGGCAGCAGCACCGTGGAGGTGCCGAGACTGTAGCTGTTCACGTGCCGCACATAGCCGCCGAGGCAGTTCAGGAACCGGTGCACCTGGCTCTGCGCGTGGTGGAACCGTCCTGCGCTGGCCCAGCCGTACGAGCCGCCGTACACCGCTTGCGCCCCGTGGTCCCGGTAGACCCGGCGCAACTCCCCGGCTAGCAGGTCCAGTGCCGTGTCCCACGGAACCGGCACGAACGGCTCGTCGCCGCGCCCCGGCGCACCTGGGCCATGGTCCAGCCAGCCCTTGCGCACGTACGGCCAGGTGAGGCGGGCCGGGTGATGCTGGGCCGAGGCGACGTTACCGATCAGCGGCACCGGCTCCGGGTCACCGCGCCACGGCCGCACCTCGGTGAGCCGCTCACCATCGCTGACCGCCTCGAATGCCCCCCAGTGCGTCAGATGGACAGTCATGCCATCAATCGTAATCGCCTGGGGCGACACGGCTGCCGGCGCTGACGGCTCGGTGCGGGTGTCCCCGCCCCCGAGCCGGACATCATATCCGGCAGTAAACACCACCCGTCCGTTCGGAAAAATCCTTGATACCGAACGGACGGTGGCTCAACTCTGCGGCCTTCTGCTCGGCATCCCAGGCAGGGGTGCGTCCGTGGTGCAGTGGCGCGCCCGCTCAGCTGATGACGTCCACACGCTACTTGATATACAATTTGATCGGGTAGCAGACATCACTATCTAGGAGGATCTGATGTCGAGAACGATGGTGGACCTTGATGATGAAGCCTTGTCGCTGGCGAGCGAGGAACTGGGCACCAAGAGCAAAGTGGCGACCGTGAACGCCGCACTGCGCCGGGTGGCGAACCAGCGGGCAGCGGCCCACATGCTTGAGCTCCTCGACGAGACCAGCGCCGACCTTTCCGATGAGGCGCTGCGCGGCGCGTGGCGGGACGGCGGGCGCGGTTGAGCGTGCTGCTCGCGGACAAGTCCGCGCTGGAGTGGGCCAGGCGAGACAAACGCGCGCGGGCCGCGTTCCTGAGCCTGCGCACCGCGCACGTCATCGCCGCGTGCCACCTGACCGCCCTGGAGATCTGCTACTCCGCGCGGAACCAGGCCGATCTGGAAGCGCTGCTCGCCGGCCAGCGGGCACTGGAATGGCTGCCGGTCAACGAGGCGGTGATGGACCGGGCACTGGAGGTCCAGCGGCTGCTCGCCGCGCACAGCGGCAACGGCCACCGGCGCCCGATCCCGGACCTGATCATCGCCGCGACCGCCGAACTGCACGGAGCCGAGGTGCTGCACGTCGACAGCGACTATGACATGATCGCCCGGGTCACCGACCAGCCGATGCGGCGCCTGTTCGATCCCGGCCCCACATGACCGGGGGATGGTTGGGTGAGTAGCGGTGCCACTGGTCCCGCATCGCCACACAGGTCAGAGCTGATGTGGCGGTAGCGATGGCGTACCAGGCGAGGTCCCCCGCGGGGTCGGTCAGAGAACTGCCGCTGCCGGTTTGCCCGTGGCGGCGCGACGGGCGAGGACTGAGGTCCCGGTGATCGCGAGGGTGATCGCGGCGACGATGTAGGCAGCGATGATGATCAGGTTGCCGGTGATGCCGTAGGAGCCGAAGTAGACGATGTTTCGCAGGGCCTGGACGCCGGCGCCGTTGGGCAGGGCGGGGCTGATCGCCCGCCAGAAGCCCGGTAGCAGGGGTGCTGGGTAGGCGCCGCCGGCGCTGGGGTTGCCTAGCACGACGAAGAGGATAAGCGTGAGGCCGACGCCGAGGGTGCCGAGGAGGACTTGGAAGCCCATGGTGACGACGGCGGCGCAGTAGACGATGAGGGCTCCGAGCGCTGAGATGGCGATGAGGTGGCCGGTGAGCGCACCAAGGACGGGCCCCACGATGATGGCTCCGGCGAGTCCGGAGAGGATGGCGTAGGGGATGAGCACGATGAGGCGGATGATCGCCCGGCGGGTCGTGGCCGGTCGTGGCCGTGTGGCGAGGCCGAGCAGGGCGGCGACGAGGTAGCCGCCGACCAGCCAGCCGACGACCAGATAGAAGCCCGACAGTCCTCGGGCGTCTCCCGGCTGGGCAGGGACGGCGTCGGTGACCGTCGCCTGGCGGTGCTGGGCGGCTTCGGTCCGGGCGATGACGTCCTGCACGGCGGTCGCTGTCGCTGCGCCGCCGCCCCCGGCGACGAGCAGTGTGTCTGTGCTGGCTGTGGGGTTGATGATCAGCAGCCCGCTGGTGGACCCGTGCCGCAGGAGGGTCCGGCCGATGGCCTCATCGGCGACGGCGGTGGCGTAGAGCGGCTGGCCACCGATCGCGTTGAGTTCGCTGACGAGGTGGCCCGAGATCTGCGCGGGGCCGAGCACGGCGATCGGCACCCGGTGCGGGCTTGGGTCGTGAAAGGCGCCGACATAGGAGAGCACGAAGCCGGCCTGGATGAGCAGCACCGCGATCACCAGCAAGAACGTGCGCCGGTCGAACGCGTCCAGGAATTCGGCGAGGAAGCTTTGTCGTGTGGCTGGCGCCGGCTGGGGCGGGGGTTGTGCGAGTGTTTGGTTCATCGCCGGTCCTCTTCAGTGGTCGGCCGACGTTGTTGTCCGCTGACTCTTCGCTTATAATACGTCAATGTATCGGATACGTCAACGTATCTAAGAAGGAGGATCATGACGCCTGAGCACACACCGGAGCGGTCACCCAGCCAGCGGGCCCGCCGGGCGAAGCTTCGAGCCGACGGGACGCCAGCGCGGGTGACCCGGCGCCGGCCCGAAACCCGCGGCCGGCTCCTGGACGCCGCCTTCGGCGTTTTCGCGGCCCGCGGGTTCGGGCGGGCAAGCATCGAAGAGGTGTGCGAGGCGGCGGGCTACACCCGTGGCGCGTTCTACTCAAACTTCGACAGCCTCGACGAGCTGTTCTTCGCCCTCTACACCGAGCGCAGCGAACTGCTCGCCCACCAGGTCGCCGCCGGCCTGACCTTCCCCCCCAGCGATATCCCCGAACTCGTCGCCCAAGCGGTCCAGGCGCTCATGGTGGACCGTGACTGGATCCTGGTCAGCACAGATTTCCGGCTCTACGCCGCCCGCAATCCCGAAGTCGCCGCCGCGCTCCGTACCCACCGCAACAAACTTCGTGACGCGCTCGCGGCCTCACTGGCCCCCGCGATCGACCGCTCCGGCCTACCTGCGTCCCTGCAAACCCCTGACGGACTCGCCCGGGCTGTCATGGCCATCCATGACGGCGCCACCACCGAACTGCTCCTCGACAACGACCCAGCCCGGTTCAGGTCCTGGCTCGCCGATCTGCTCACCGCGCTGCTCGAACACCCCGCCTGACCCGGACCTCCGCACCGGTCAGCGGACTTCGGTGTACTCGCTGCGGTCCAACTGCACGACGCCGGTGTCGTCGATGCCCTCCGGCTCTGCGGCGTCGGTGTACTGGCTGCCGTCCAGCTGCACGACACGGAAGCTGCGCCCGGCGACCAGCTTGCGCAGGTGCCGCATCCCGCTCATGCCTGCGACCGCGACAGCTATGGCGGCGGCGAGGACCGAGCCGCCGAACAGCGCGAGGCCGCCGGCGACGTGTCCCAGCAGCATCATGACCACTCCGGCCAGCAGAGCCACCGGCACGGCCGCTACCAGAAGCAGCGCGAGCAGCGTCACGGCGATCAAGGCCTTGGCCGACCTGCCCGGCGTCCGCTCGGCGTACCAACCGGTCATCATGCTCACCTCTCTCAAGGCCCGGAGCTCTTCGAGGCTCCAGGCCCATCACTAACACGATATGTCGTGTCTCCTAACTCAACGCACCTCTCGATCAGAATCATCCCGTGAGCGCCCGCGCTTGCACTGTGTCCATCGTCTCCATGATCGAGATGGTCTCGTCCAGCGGCATCAACGGGCTCTCCACGTCACCAGCGGCCAGCCGGCGCGCGACCTCGTCGGCCTGGTGGCGCAGGCCCCGGCCCTCGTGCACCGACGCGACGCGGACCGGGTCGCCGTTCCTCGGTACGAGCGTCACGGCCGCGGGAGCGTAGAAGTCGCCGTCGATCTCGATCCTCGCGTCGCTGCCGACGATCGTCGCCCTCGTCGGGCTCTTCGCCCGCAAGGTGCAGGTGAGCACGGCCTGGGCGCCGCTGTCGTAGCCGAACAGCATCGACGTCTGCGCATCCACCCCGGTGAAGGCCGGGTCGCTCATGCACACGATCCGGCTTGGCGTGCCGAGGACCATCGACGCGAACGACACTGGGTAGATGCCGAGGTCCAGCAGCGCACCGCCGCCCAGTTCCGGTGCGAACAGCCGGAACCCGGGATCCTCGGCAAACCACTGGCCGTGGTCCGCGGTCACGGTGACGACGTCGCCGAGCACCCCTCGCGCCAGCCAGTCCCTGATGATGGCCACGTGTGGCAGGAACCGGGTCCACATCGCCTCCATGGCGAACAGCCCGTGCTCTCTGGCCACCCGGACGATCTCGCGGGCCTCGGCGGCGTTCATCGTGAACGGCTTCTCCACCAGCACGTGTTTACCGGCCCGCAGCGCGAGGATCGCGTTGTCGTGGTGCATCGGGTGCGGCGTGGCCACGTAGATCACGTCGACGTCCGGATCGGCCACGAGCGAGGAGTAGCTGGCATGCCGGTTCGCGATGCCGAACTCGCCCGCGAAACGGTCCGCGGGTCCCTGGCTGCGCGACCCGACCGCGACGGCAACACCGGAATCGGTCAGCCGGAGATCGGTCACGAATGCGCTCGCGATCCCACCCGTCCCGAGGATTCCCCACCGCACGGGGCTGTCCGCCACGTCTTCGTCCCTCCGCCGGCCGATACCGGCGATCAGTTTATTTGAAGGCCGTGGTCCACGGCGCGGTCGATGAGCTGCCGGGGCCCGATCACCACAACATGCCCGCTCAAGCCGTCAACGACAACTGGTCGCCCATAGCGGGAACGGCGGGGTGAGTTGCTCGTTAGAGGGCGTGAGGGAGTTTTCTGCGGGGCGGGAATTGTCTAGGAGGTCCTGGTGAGGTTCAAGGTGGCCGCGGGAATGGAGGCTGCCGCGCTGTGCGCCGCGGTCGTCTCGTGCTCGTCCGGATCGGCGGGGACAGCGAGCACGCAAGCACCTCCGGTCACGGTGCTGACCAAGGGCGCGGACAACGGCAACGGCGACATCTTCCTGGCCCCGAGCGGCGGCCACTACGGCACCGGCCCGGAGGTCGTCAGCATCACCGGCAAGGTGCTCTGGTTCCACCGGCTGCCGGCGGGCACGTTCGCCACCGACTTCCGCACCCAGACCTACCTGGGCAAGCCGGTGCTGACCTGGTTCCAGAGCACCAGCACCCGCGGCGAGGACGTTATCTACAACGCCCGCTACCAGCAGATCGCCACCGTCAGGCCGGCGAACGGGTATGCACCCGATTTCCACGAGTTCCTGATCACGCCGTGGAACACCGCGCTGATCCTCGCCGACAAGCCCGGGACCGCTAATCTGACCTCGCTCGGCCTGTCCGCGCACCAGCAGGTCGCGGTCGGCGTCGTGCAGGAGATCGATATCAAGACCGGCAAGCTGCTGTTCCAGTGGGTGAGCTCGGACCATGTGCCCTACAGCGATAGCCACGCGCCGATGCCACAGCCGGGCCAGCCCTGGGACTGGTTCCACATCAACGCCGTTCACCTCGACACCGACGGCAACTTGCTGATCAGCTCGCGCTTCACCTGGACCATCTACAAGGTGAACCTGCGCACCGGGGCGATGATGTGGCAGCTCGGCGGCAAGCACAGCACGTTCGCCCTCAAGGCCGCGCCCGGCCAGAAGCTGGACCGGGCCGGCGAGATCTTCGCGTTCCAGCACGACCCCGAGGCGCTCGGCGGCGACGTGTACACGGTCTTCGACGACGAGTCCGACGGGCAGTCGACCCTGTATTCGTCCAGCCGCGCGGTCACGATCAGCCTGGACCTGGCCACCGACACGGCGACGCTGATCAAGTCCGTGAACCAGCCGGAGGGCCTGACGGCGGGCGCGACCGGCAGCGCGCAGACGACCAAGAACGGCGACCTGTTCGTCAGCTGGGGCGGGCTGTCATACTTCTCCGAGTTCAGCCCGTCAGGAAAGCTGCTGTTCAACGCCAAGCTCCCCGACGGCGTGGCCACCTACCGCGCCTACCGGCTGCCGTGGAATCCGGGCAGCTAGGGTGCCATCCGTGCCCGCGGGGTATCGAGGGCGCGGTCAGGACCCGGCTCCGGTCAGCCTGGTGGCTGACCTGGGATTCAGCCTGCAGGGGGACGACATCGCCGCCGACACGGAAGTAGCCTGGTGCGGTGTACGGACTCTACGCCTGGCTGCGCCGCCACCCGAAGCTGGTGGACGGCCTGCTGGCGTTGCTGGTCCTCGGCTTCGGACTCAGCGTGTACGGGAGCTTGACCAGGCACCCGGGTCTCATCCCGGTCATCGTCGCGCTAGCCGTACCGATCGTGTTCCGGCGCCAGTACCCCACGGCGGCGTTCGCCGCGGCCGTCGTGGTCGGCGCGGTGCAGGTGGTGGTGTTCAGGGGGCCGACCACCGCGGACGTGTCCGTTCTGATCCTCCTCTACTCCCTGGCTGTGAGCCGGCCACGGCGGACCTCCGCACCGGGCCTGGCCATCTGCGTGCTGGGCGCGGCGGTGGCCACCGTGCGCTGGCGGGCGGCCGGGGACGGCACGGTCTGGCAGGTGCTGCTCGTCATGGGGCTGGTCAGCACGCCGGCGCTGCTCACCTGGCTGGTCGCCGACTCCGTGCGCTGGCGGCGCGGCTACTACGCGGCGCTTGAGGAAAAGACGCAACGGCTGGAACGTGAGCGGGACGCGCTGGCGCAAGTCGCGGCGGCGGCGGAGCGGGCCAGGATCGCCCGCGAACTGCACGACATCGTCGCGCACCACGTCAGCGTCATGGTGGTCCAGGCGGACGGTGCGGCGTTCGCGCTTGAGAACTCCCCGGCCAAGACGCAGGAGGCACTCGGCGCGATCAGCGGGACCGGACGGCAGGCACTAGCCGAGATGCGCCGCCTGCTCGGCATGCTCAGATCACCAGCGGTCGGCCCCGAGCTCGCGCCAGTGCCGGGAACCGGCCAGCTCAGCGCGCTACTTGAGCAGACCAGGACGGCCGGCATACCGGTCACGTTCAGCCAGGAAGGCACGCCCGTGGCCAGCCCAGCCGAAGGCGCCGGCCTGGCCGTCTACCGGGTAGTCCAGGAGTCGCTCACCAACGTCCGCAGGCATGGCGGTCCCGGGGTCAGCGCGGCGGTCACCCTTCGGTACACAGCGGACGGCGTGACGGTCAGCGTCACCGATGACGGCCGCGGCGCGGCCGCCCAGCCGGCCCCAGCGAAAAGCGCCGCAGCCGACAGCACCGGGCACGGGCTGGACGGCATGCGGGAACGGGTCGAGCTTTACGGCGGAACCGTCACGGCGGGTCCCCGACCTGGCGGCGGGTACCAGGTGACGGCGACGCTGCCGCTGATGGCAGCCCAGCTGAGCCGAGGCGCCGCTTGATCAGGGTGGCGCTGGTCGATGATCAGGAACTCGTGCGAACGGGGTTCCGGATGGTGCTGGAGGCACAGCCGGACATGACCGTTGTCGGCGAGGCGGCCGACGGGCTCGCGGCCGTCGCGCTCGCCGCGGGCAGGCCGCAGCCGGACGTGATGGTGATGGACGTCCGGATGCCCGGCCTGGACGGCGTCCGGGCGACCCAGCAGATCTGCGCCGCCGGGCACCGGCCGCGGGTGCTGATGCTGACCACGTTCGACCTTGACGAGTACGCGTTCGCCGCCCTCAAGGCCGGGGCCAGCGGTTTCCTGCTCAAGGATGTCCCGCCGCACGAGCTGCTGTTCGCGATCCGCTCCGTGCACTCCGGCGACGCCGTCGTCGCCCCGTCAACGACCAAGCGCCTGATCGACCGGTTCGTGCCGCTGCTGCCCGCCGCGGGCGCCGAAGCCCCGCCCGACCTCGCCGAGCTCACAGAACGCGAACGCGAAGTCCTGATCCACATGGCCGCCGGGCTGTCCAACACGGAGATCGCCGGACGGCTGGTCGTCGCCGAAGCCACGATCAAGACCCACGTCGGCCGGATCCTGTCCAAGCTCGGCCTGCGCGACCGGGTCCAGGCCGTCGTACTCGCCTACGAGAGCGGTCTGGTGAAGCCGCGTCAGTCCTGAGGGGGACGCGAAGACCCGCTCCCCGGCGGACGCGGGAAACGGCCAGGCATCCCTAGCGTCCGTGGCATGACGACATCTACTCAGCTTCCCTGTACTCAGCTTCCCTGTACCCAGCCTCACTGCGCCGTCGCGACCACCGACCTCGTCAAGGTGTACGGATCCGGCGATACCGCCGTCCGCGCGCTGGACGGCGTCACCGCCACGTTCGCCACGGCCCAGTTCACCGCGATCATGGGGCCGTCCGGTTCCGGCAAGTCGACCCTGATGCACTGCCTGGCCGGCCTGGAGGAGGCGACCGCCGGCTCGGTACGGATCGGCGACACCGAGCTGTCCGGCCTGTCGGACAAGCAGCTGACCCTGCTCAGACGGCAACGGGTCGGTTTCGTGTTCCAGTCGTTCAACTTGCTGCCCACTCTCACCGCGGCGCAGAACATCCGGCTTCCCCTCGATCTGGCGGGCACCAGACCGGACCAAGACTGGTGGGATAAGGTCATCGGCTCGCTCAGCCTCACCGGCCGGCTCTCACATCGCCCGCCCGAGCTGTCCGGCGGCCAGCAGCAGCGGGTTGCCTGCGCGCGTGCGCTGATCAGCAGGCCGGATGTGGTGTTCGCGGACGAGCCGACCGGGAACCTGGACTCGCGCAGCGGCGGCGAGGTGCTGGACTTCCTGCGCACCTCGGTCCGCGAGCTCGGCCAGACGGTGATCATGGTGACGCACGACCCGGTGGCCGCGAGCTACGCCGGTCGGGTGATCTTCCTGGCCGACGGACAGCTGCACAGCGAACTGACCTCGCCCACGCCTCAGTCCGTCCTTGACCACCTAAGGCAGGCCTAGATGCTGCGGGTAACCCTGCTCGGACTGCGCTACCGCAAGGGCCGCCTCGCGCTGTCCGCCCTCGCCATCGTGCTGGGCGTCGCGTTCGTAGCCGGCACGCTGATGATGACCGCCTCGATCAGCCAGTCGTACTCCGGCAGCTTCTCCGTGGGCGCGCGGAATGTCAGCGTCGCCGTGGCGGAGCAGGAGTCCGCTGATCCGCCCGGCCAGATCGGCGGCCAGGTACTGCCAGCCGCGGCACTCGCCGCGGTGCGCGCGGTTCCCGGTATCGCCGCCGCTGACGGACGGCTCGGCGGCCCGGCATCGTTGCTCGGCAGCAACGGCAGGCTGCTCGGCCCGGGCTTCGGCATTAACGTGACGGCGCTTAACCCTTTCACGCTGGTCTCCGGCCACCTGCCCGGCAAGCCGGATGAAGTCGACGTCGACGAGTCGACGGCCGCCGACGAGCATTTCCGCCTCGGCCAGGCGCTGCGGGTAGTCGATTCGGCCGGCGGCATCAGGACCTTCTATCTCGCCGGGACGATCGACCTCGGCGTGAGCAGCGAGTTCGGCAACGCCAGCGTGACCGCGTTCCAGACCGCCACCGCGATCGCCGTTACCGGCCAGCATGGCTACAACCTCGTCGTGGCCAGTGCCGTCCCGGGTCTGTCCCAGTCCGCGCTGGCCGCCAGGGTCAGCGCACAGCTCTCCGGCCAGGGCTATGAGGTGATCACCGGCGCCGAGCTGGCCACCGATGAGGCGAGCAGCACCGCGCATGTCAGCAAGGTGCTCACCACCGGACTGCTCATCTTCGCGCTGATCTCCCTGGTGGTCGCGTGCATCGTCGTCTACAACACCTTCAATATCCTGATCGCGCAGCGGTCCCGCGAGCTCGCGCTGCAGCGCTGCGTCGGTGCCAGCCGGGGTCAGGTGTTCGGCAGCATGCTCGCGGAATCCGTCATGACCGGCCTGATCGCGTCGGTGGCCGGGGTGCTGACCGGGATCGCGGTGAGCTGGGGGCTGCTGCATGTCGTCAGCACCCATCCGCCCCTCGTGATCAGCGCGGCCGCGGTCACCATCGCGCTCGCCACTGGCCTGCTGGTCACGGTGGCGGCATCGGTGCTGCCGGCCAGGGCCGCGACCCGGGTCGCACCGCTGGCGGCGCTGGCGGTGGCGGTCGAGCCCGCGGTGACCGCACGGATCGGCTGGCGCCGGGTGGCGGTGGCGATCGCATCCTGCGCGACCGGGGCCGGGCTCGCTTATGCAGGCATGAACTGGGGATCCGTCACCGGGCTGGTCGGGCTCGCGGCAGGGGGCTGCATGTGCTTCGTGGCGCTGCTCGCTCTCGGCCCGCTGATTGCCCCGCCGGTCATCGCCTTCCTCGGCTGGCTGCCCGCGCGGCTGACCAGGGTCACCGCCCAGCTGGCCACGGCCAACGCACGGCGCAACCCGCACCGGGTAGCCACCACCACGGCGGCACTGACCGTCGGCATCACGCTGATGACGCTGTTCTCCGTGGTTGTCTCCTCGGCGCAGAAGTCCACCGACGCCGCCATCGACGGCCATTACCCGTTCGACTACATGGTGCACAGTACCGAGCATGACCAGCCGGTCCCGCCGCGGATCGTCGGCACGCTCGAGCGTTCGCCGCGGCTCGCCCTGGTCGCCGCGGTCTACCAGGACATGGCGACCGTCGGGCGGGCGAAGGTGCCGCTCGGCGCTTACTCCCGCGACGCGCTCGGCACCGCGGTCAGGCCCGCGATGGTCTCCGGCTCGCTGACCGCCATCGGCCCGGGCACCGCCGCCGTTGACATCAGCGTGATGCCGGCGCTGCACACGTCCCTGGCCGGCACGATCGTGGTGCACACGCCGGACGCCGGGCCTGAGCGGCTGCGCGTGGTGGCGGTGTACAACTCCGGGACATATCAGTCTCCGCTGCCCGCCGTGCTCATCTCCGCCGCTGACTACCTGCGCGGCTACCGGCCCTCCGGCCCGGACATGGTGGTGGTCGACGCGGCATCCGGTGTCAGCACCGCCACCTCCCGTGCCGTCGTGACGAGCGCGATCGCGTCCGATCCGCTGCTTGAGGTGGACACCGCGGCCGATTACAAGGCGCAGCTGGACCACAGCGTCGATACGATCCTGGAGATGTTCGCCGCGTTGCTCGGCCTGGCGATCCTGATCGCGCTGTTCGGCATCTCAAGCACGCTTACCCTGTCGGTGATCGAGCGGACCAGGGAGTCGGCGCTGCTGCGCGCCCTCGGCCTGACTCGCGGGCAGCTGCGCCGGATGCTGCTGTGCGAGGCAGCGCTGATGGCCGCACTGGCCGCGGTGCTCGGCATCGGTCTCGGCTCAGCCTTCGGCCTGGCCATGGTGCGTGCGCTCAGCACCCGCGCGAACGGCCGGATTTTGCTGTCAGTCCCGTACACCCAGCTCGCGCTCTACGCGCTGATCAGCGCCTGCGCCGGCCTGCTCGCCGCGATCATGCCGGCCCGCCGCGCCGCCCGCACCTCAGTGGTGACCGCCATGACAGACCATTAACCGCTCCATCCGTGATTCCGGTTGTTTTGTGGTTGAGTTGGGGTGCGGGGTGACGCTGTACCCACCGGAGGGCAAGGGCGAGAGCGAGGCGGATGAGCACCACCATCAAACAGCCCAAGGATCTGTTTGAGCTCGCGGCGACACAGCTAGCGGGGACCGCCGCCGAGAGGGTGCTCCTCGTCGTCGGGCCGTCGCTCGGCACTGCTGTCGGGACGCTCTGGGGGCCGTGCGCGGCGTGGCTAACCGGCTTCGAGGTGGTCGGATGGGACCTGCCGGGGCACGGGCTTAGCCGGCCTGCTACGGAAGGATTCACGGTCAAGGATCTGGCCGCGTCCGTGCGGGCCCTGGCCAGCGCGGCCGCGGCCGGCCGGCCGGCCTGCTACGCGGGTGTATCTCTCGGTGGTGCAGTGGCGTTCGAGCTCGGTCTGGTCCCTGGCCCGTTCCGGGCCGTCGCGGCCGTGGCGGCTGCTTCGCGCATCGGCGAGACGTCCTCGTGGACAGAGCGAGCCGAACTCGTCCGCAAGGCCGGTACGCAGGTTATGGTGGCCGGTTCCTCCCAGCGGTGGTTCGCCCCCGGTTTTCTGGAACGCGACGGCGACACCGCCGGGCGGCTGCTGCAAACCCTGTCTGATACCGATGCCGAGTCCTACTCGCTGGCCTGCGAGGCTCTCGCGGAGTTCGACCGTCGCCCGGACCTTGACCGGATCACGGTTCCGTTCCTGCTCGGACCTGGCGAGCACGACGGCGTCGTGCCACCGGCTCGTGCTCAGCAGGACGCCGACGCCATCACCGGCAGCCGACTGCAGGTATTCGCAGGGTGCGGCCATCTGCCGCCAGCCGAGTCCCCGAGTGCGGTCGCTCAAGCACTGACCGAATTCTTTGCCCTCTGATAAGGACACCGGACGACCGCGTGGGGTCCGCCGTTCTCGGCGGTCAGGGCGGCCCCGATCCCGGCTGCCTGTGCGGTGCTGGCGGCACCCTGCGGCAGTTCCCCGGCGAGTCTGGCAGGCCGTCGGCCCTCGGCACCCATCCAGTTAACGGTCAAACTAACCTTGATACCCCTAAAAGCGGCGCAGCCGGGTGCTGCCGCCTCGTCATCGGACCGGCCCGATGTTCCATCTGGCCGGTCCGATGCGGCCCGATGTTCCATCGGTGCGGTGGCAGCGCGGCCCGCGGCGGCCGGTCCGGGGCGGGTGGGGGTAGCGGCGGTTCCAGGCGGGGCGGCCGGGGCTGGAGAGGTCTATGGCCTTCGCAAGAATCACCGGTGCGTGTTGGCAACGTTGTCCCGCTCGGTAGAACCGCAAGCTGTTTCCGAAACTTAAGGGAGCATGCTGGCAGCAGCCGCGGCGAGGCTGGAGCGGAAATAGCGCGTTCCTGGGCCACCGGGCCGACCGTTAGCCATCCGGTCGCTACCGCTGGCCTACTTTCCGGTCTCCGGCTTGCGGCCCATGTTCAGCAGCTGTTGTTCGAAATCGGCCCATGTCTTGCTCCACTCGGTGAACGGGCCGAGGGCCTGCTCTAGCAGGGCAAGCTGCTCGTCGTACGCTGTCAGCTGGACCTTCAGTGTCTCTATGCTTTGTCGCTGGACGGCGATGCCGTCGGCGATCGAGGTTATCTGCGCCACAGAAAAGGCGCCAGGCAGCGCCACTGAACTGGGGGTTGGCAGGGGACCCCCGCCGGATCGGCCGAGGTCCTGCAGCTTCTCGGTGGCCGCCCAAAATTGACTGATGTATTCCTGGACCAAGCCGGGAATCACACCGAATGTGCTCTGCTCTTCGTCAGCCATCGACGTAATCCTTCCAGAGGGTCCGCAACCGCTGCCACCAGGCGAGTCTTCCCGATTGCCCGAAGTTAATGCCTACTGCAGGCGCTTGCACGCCGCTGCCCGCCGGAGCCTCATAGCGTTTCGCGCCAGTGATCCCGTCGGCGCGGCTCCAGGGCCAAGCGGCTCGTCTCAACGGCCGAGAGCATCCCGGATCGGCCTGGCGGCTGAAACGATCATGAACGAGGAGCCGATCGCCCGCATCACCACTGGTCGTTCGTCAGATAAGAACCGCTATTTTTACCAAACATGTCCTATTTTGCTTTTTTATGCCAAGCGGAGCGTGATATTTGCCCGAATCGTGAAGCAAGATCGAATTCCAAGCGTCGCCAACCTCCTGGCAAGAGGGTCGTTGGTCCCGTGACTAGGTGCCGTTCGGCGCTAGCCGCCCGTGGGCGGCAGTCCGAGGCTGACGAGCAGGCACCGGTGAGGCGTCGCAGTATCTCCAGGCGTCCTGCGCTCGTCAGCGCAGGGTGCTGCCTGGTAGGAGGCAGCCGTGAAAGAAGTCCTTGACACCATCCTCAGCCCCAGCAGCCAGCCTGCCGATTTCGCGGCGCTGCCGCTGCCGGAGGCGTACCGGGCAGTCACCCTGCACCGGGACGAGGAGCACATGTTCGACGGCATCCACACCCGGGACCGGGACCCGCGCAAATCCCTGCACGTAGAAGACGTACCGGTCCCCGAGCTCGGCCTGGGTGAGGCCCTGATCGCCGTCATGGCGAGCGCGGTCAACTACAACACCGTGTGGAGCTCTATCTTCTCCCCGGTCTCGACCTTCGCCTTCCTGCGGCGTTACGGGAAGCTGTCGGGGCCCACCGCGCGGCACGACCTGCCGTATCACGTGGTCGGCTCGGACCTGGCGGGCGTGGTGCTGCGCACCGCCCCGGGGGTGACCGCCTGGAAGCCGGGTGATGAGGTCGTCGCCCACTGCCTGTCCGTCGAGCTGGAAAGCTCTGATGGTCATAACGACACGATGCTCGACCCGGAGCAGCGTATTTGGGGTTATGAGACTAACTTCGGCGGCCTGGCTGACCTGGCTCTGGTCAAGACCAACCAGCTGATGCCCAAGCCGAAGCACCTGACCTGGGAGGAGGCCGCCACGCCTGGTCTGGTGAACTCGACCGCGTTCCGGCAGTTGGTCTCGGACAACGGCGCGGCGATGAAGCAGGGCCACAACGTCCTGATCTGGGGGGCCAGCGGCGGCCTGGGCGCTTATGCCACCCAGTACGCGCTGGCGGGCGGGGCGATCCCGATCTGCGTCGTGTCCAGCGAGCGCCGGGCCGAGCTGTGCCGGTCGATGGGCGCCGAGCTGATCATCAACCGCAGTGCCGAGGGCTACCAGTTCTGGAAGGACGAGCACACCCAGGACCCGAAGGAGTGGAAGCGTTTCGGCGGCAGGATCCGCGAGCTCACTGGCGGTGAGGACGTCGATATCGTCTTCGAGCATCCCGGCCGGGAGACGTTCGGCGCCTCGGTGTACGTGGCCCGCCGGGGTGGCACGATCGTGACCTGCGCCTCGACCTCGGGGTACATGCACGAGTACGACAACCGCTACCTGTGGATGAGCCTCAAGCGCATCATCGGCTCGCACTTCGCCAATTACCGGGAGGCGTGGCAGGCCAACCGCCTGATCTCCAAGGGCATGATCCACCCGACCATGTCGGCGGTCTACCCGCTGGCGGATGCCGGCCAGGCCGCCCTGGATGTGCACCATAACCTGCATCACGGCAAGGTCGGGGTGCTGTGCCTGGCCCCGCAGGAGGGTCTCGGCGTGCGCGATCACAAGCTGCGTGAGAAGCACCTGACCGAGATCAACCGATTCCGGGACGTGTAAGGATTGGGCAGAGCATGACCGAGCCGAACGGGCCGGGGCGATCGCCTCGGACCCTACGCCCGGCCCGCGAGCGTCCCTGGCTGATGCGGACCTATGCCGGGCATTCGTCCGCGAAGGAGTCCAACGCGCTCTACCGCCGGAACCTGGCCAAGGGGCAGACCGGCCTGTCGGTGGCGTTCGACCTGCCCACCCAGATGGGGTACGACGCCGACCATGTGCTGGCCCGCGGTGAGGTCGGCCGGGTCGGCGTCCCGGTCGGGCACCTAGGCGACATGCGGGCCCTGTTCGACGACATCCCGCTGGACCGGACCAACACCTCGATGACGATCAACGCCACGGCCATGTGGCTGCTGGCGCTGTATCAGGTCGCCGCCGAGGAGCAGGGTGCCGACATCGCCAAGCTCACCGGCACCACGCAGAACGACATCATCAAGGAGTACCTCTCCCGGGGCACCTACGTTTTCCCGCCGGGCCCGTCGGTGCGCCTGACCACCGACGTGATCGCCTACACGGTGGCCCGCATGCCCAAGTGGAACCCGATCAACGTCTGCAGCTATCACCTCCAGGAGGCCGGGGCCACCCCGGTGCAGGAGATCGCGTATGCGCTGTGCACCGCGATGACCGTGATGGACGCCGTACGCGACGGCGGGCAGGTCCCTGCGGAGCGGATGGGCGAGGTCGTCGGGCGGATGTCCTTCTTCGTCAATGCGGGCGTCCGCTTCGTCGAGGAGATGTGCAAGATGCGGGCCTTCGCCCGGCTCTGGGACACGATCACCCGGGAGCGGTACCAGATCGCCGACCCCGCGCGCCGCCGCTTCC
>Ga0302178_10001678_pt1 | contig 18350 bp, 15 predicted proteins | sample I_Palsa_E1_3_FD_198790 | JGI IMG/M metagenome (GOLD analysis project Ga0302178, IMG submission 198790) | Peat permafrost microbial communities from Stordalen Mire near Abisko, Sweden - I_Palsa_E1_3 | ecosystem: Environmental > Terrestrial > Soil > Palsa > Peat permafrost | place: Sweden... | reverse complement strand
AAATTTACCAACATCACCCAAAATCCGTCTACTGGTTTCTGACCAGCACTCGCTCCCGACCTCGTGCTGTCCCGTGCTCCGCAAGTTGACAATGCCCTTATGTCGTATCCAAGGCCGCCGTTGAGTCACTTACGTTGAACGCGGCCCGAGAGCTGGGCCCGTTCAATGTCCGCTGTAACGCCATTCTACCGGGCATGATCGACAACGCGCGCATGCAGCGCATTGTCGCCAATATTGCGGCGGAGAGCGGACGCACCACTGACGAAGTCGAGTCCGACTATCTCAAGTACATATCGATGCGCTCCAAAGTGCAGCCTGAAGATCTCGCTCAGATGGTGCTCTTTCTTGCCTCAAATCTGGCATCGAAGGTCACCGGCGAATTGATTGCCGTTAGCGGCAATGTTGAATGGGAAATCTAACATGTCCAGAAAAGTCATCTTAACTTGTGCAGTCACCGGAAACGCCCCGTTTAATCCTAAACACCCGGCGATGCCTGTTACTCCGATACAAATCGCCAATGCTTGCGTCGAGGCTGCGAAGGCCGGCGCATCCGTGGCGCACATTCACGTTCGAGATCCGCAAACCGGTGGCGGTAGTCGCGATCCCCAGCTGTTCAAGGAGGTAGTCGACCGTGTACGTCAGTCCGGCACCGATATCGTGCTGAATCTGACGTGCGGTCTCGGCGCGTTTTTCCTGCCCGATCCTGAAGACGAATCGCGCGCTCTGCCGCAGAGCGATGTGATTTCCGTGGCGGAGAGAGTGCGCCACCTCGAAGCGTGTCTGCCGGAAATCGCATCGCTCGACATTACGACAGGCAATCAAGTTGAAGGAACGCTTGAATTTGTCTACCTGAATACGACGCGCACATTGCGTGCGATGGCGAAGCGTTTTCAGGAATTGGGCGTTAAACCCGAACTGGAAGTCTTTGGCGCCGGCGATATTCTGTTCGGCAAGTCGCTTATTGCCGACGGCCTGATTGACGGTGTCCCTCTGTTCCAGATGGTTTTGGGCGTGCTGTGGGGGGCGCCTGCGACGACTGAAACCATGATTTATCAACGCCGTCTGATTCCGGAAAATGCACAATGGGCTGCGTTCGGCATTGCGCGCGATGAAATGCCGATGGTCGCACAGTCGGCATTGCTGGGCGGCAATGTGCGGGTCGGTCTGGAAGACAATCTTTACCTCAGTCGAGGTGTGTTCGCGACCAACGGGCAGCTGGTTGAACGGGCCCGGACCATCATCGACCATCTTGGCATGTCTGTTGCGACGCCTGCTGAAGCTCGCGAGATCATGCAGTTGAAAACCCCACACTAAGTCAGTTTCAGGGGTGTCCGGCTGCGAAATTTATTTCCTCGAACTAAAACTGATGACCTTCTCCCGCAGACTTTGGTTGCCGCTTGTCGTGAGCTTGGTGGCTCTGATTCTTGTATCACTGCTGGACGCATGGCACGCACGCGACATACGCATTGAAGAGCGCCGCCAGAATCTCCGGGAGGTCACGACACTAGCTGCAAGTGTCATCGGAGAATATGCGAGTCTCGCCGAGACGGGAAAGCTTGGCGAGCATGATGCACAGCAGCAAGCGCTCGATCGTTTGAAAGGTATGCGGTATTCAGCGGAAGGCTATTTCCTCGTTTACTCGTTCGACGAGATCATGCTGATGCACCCTTTCAAACCGGGAGCAGTAGGACATTCGATGAGAGGATATCGGAACAGCAATGGTTTGGCGCTGTTTGACGAAATGACGGCGATATCGAATCAGTCTGGTGGTGGTTATCTCAACTACCAGTGGCCGCATCTTGGTAAGGCAACGCCTTCCCCTCTGATCGGTTACGTGCAGCGCTACGAACCCTGGGGATGGATTATTGTCACCTCAGTGTATGTCGACGATATAGATGCCGCATTCGTACATTCACTCGCGCAGTCGACATTTATAACGCTGGCAATCGCGCTTGTTTTGACGCTTTGTGTGTCATGGTCCACGCGTGGCGTGCAACGCATGCTTGGCGGTGATCCCGGCGAGGCCGTTCGCGTCGCGACCCAAATCGCGGGTGGCGATCTTTCCGCCGCCGTTACTGTTCGGCCGAACGACGAGAATAGCCTTTTTTCCGCTATAAAAAAGATGCGCGATTCCTTGCGAATCAGCATCAAAGATATTCAGACCACCTCGGATAATGTCGCAACTGCTGCACGTGAGATCAACGAGGGTAATCGCAGTCTGTCCTCGCGTACGGATGGTCAAGCAGCATCTCTGCAGGAAACGGCGGCGAGCATGGAGGAAATTACAGTAACAATCCGTGAGACGGCTGAACATGCGAGCAATGCAAGAATGCTGGCTGAAGAAGCGACGCAAGTTACGCAAGTGGGCTGCGCGGCAATGTCCAAGATGATGCGTACGATGGGGGAAATCGCTGATGCATCGGCGCAGGTTTCGGAGATCATTGCAGTCATTGAGTCGATTGCATTTCAGACCAATATTCTTGCGCTCAATGCTGCAGTGGAAGCGGCGCATGCCGGCGACGGCGGGCGTGGATTTGCCGTCGTCGCGACCGAAGTTCGGGCGCTGGCGCAACGAAGTGCAAAGGCCGCTGGAGAAATAAAAGAACTCATTCGTGTCGCGGTCGAAAAGGTGGGAACGGGTTCCTCGCTCGCGGGCGAGACGGGGGCGGCCATCGAGGCGGCACAACACGCCATTGCGCGAGTGAGTTTAGCTGTTCTCGAGATCGATCAGGCCGCCGGTGAACAGAAAACCGGCGTGGAACAAGTGAGCACGGCCATCACCCGCATTGATGGATTGACCCAGCAGAACGCACAGCTGGTGCAAGAGGTCGCCTCGGTCGCGGATGCGCTTGAAGCGGAGGCTGTTCGCATGCGTGATGCCGTTTCGGTGTTTACTGTCTCGGAAGCAAGAGCAATTTGACTCGACACTTCGCAGTTCCGAAGCACTCCACTTGATCTGTCGACAAGACGTCGCCAGCTCGTTTTAAGCCTGGCCCCACATGCTGAGCTGTGCAAGGCCCATATCCACGAAATGCATGACCTTCGCAGGGAGATACTTGCGGCTGGGGTAGGCGATGCAGATATCCACGTGTTCCAGGGTCTCATCGCGAAGTACCCGAATAAGATGACCTTTCGCTAAATCGTCAGCGATCAGGAAGGACGGAAGAATCGCTATGCCCAAACCTTCGCTTGCCAGCATTCTCAACATGGCGGTGTTTGTCGTGATGTGCAGATTCGAACAGCCGGCCATAGAAAGTTTTTTTGCGAAACTTTTGAGGCAAAGAACGCGATGATTGCGAAGTTCCGCATAGGTTCGGGGAGGAGGCGCTTCAAGGTACGCTGGTGCACAGCAGGCTACGAATCGACTCTCGCAGGCGTCGCGAGTAATCACATCATCACTCTTTAGCATGTTATCCACCACGATGGCAACATCGAAACCCTCTTCGACGAGATCGATGGGCCTGTCGGCGAGTGTGATGTCCACCGAAACATCTGGATAGTGTTTGCAGTAGCTTGCTATCAACGGTGCGAGTAGCGCAAGGCCCAATGCGGATGGCATCGCTATACGCAAAACGCCGGATGGGGTGATGCGGTCAAGACCCGCGCGAGCGTCAGCATCAGACGTAGCTGTCAGGATTTCTCTGCAGCGCTCTGCATATTCCGTACCTATCTCGGTCGGCGTAACCTTACGGGTACTGCGTTGCAGAAGGCGGGACCTGAGTCGCGTCTCCAGTTGAGCCACCGCGCGCGTCACCATGGGTTTCGATAGCTCCAACGCGCGCGCGGCTCCCGCGAAGCTACCGCTGTCGATTACTTGCAGATAGACCCGCATTGTGAACAGTCGATCCAATCGGCACCTCACTGAAGTTTGCATGCGCCCTGGCTGAATCTGATCAAGGTAGGCGGTGTTTGGGAATAGCCCGGTCTTCGATTAAAATGATCTGTGATCACGTTTATATTATATACTAAGATACTGATTATCATCTATTTGTCTTTATATTGTAAGGGTTACATACCTATCCAGGTAATCGATGCCTGCGTCAAATATAGGAATTATGGAATAATAGTGTGATCACAAGTATCTAATTCTCTAAAAATTACTGCGACAATCTCTTTGAAATCCATCTTCGAAATTAAGGGGCACAAAGCATGATCGCCAAGTCTACGAACGCGCCGAATGACGATGAATTTATTGACACAAATATGCCGGCCGTTTCACGACTGAGCACGGTTGCATTGAGGGAGCGCGTCTATACCGAGTTGGCTAATGCGTTGCGCTCGGGACGTTTCGCACCATCAGCTACCGTCACAATTCGCGGCTTGGCCACATCGCTGGGCACGAGTACGATGCCTGTCAGGGAGGCGGTCAGTCGTCTGGTCACAGAAGGTGCGCTGGATATGCTGCCAAATCGCACATTGAGAGTTCCCACTGTATCGATTGAGCGGCTCGATGACTTGATAGACGCCCGTGTGGCTATTGAATCGCACGCGGCGTTCCGGGCCGCGGAGCGTATGACACCGGCGCAATTTTCTGCAATCAAGGCCGCTAACGAAGTCTATAGTCATGCCGTCGACGCAGGCGATGTCGCGGCCGCCGTCGCTGCAAATGAGAAGATGCATTTCGCCATTTACCGAGCAGCGCAGTCTAGTCTAATTCTGTCAATAATCGAGATGTTGTGGTTACAGAGTGGGCCGTATATTGCGTCGATTATGAAGAAAATGCAGGCCTCGCAGGAGGCATTGCATGATCGCGGTGTTATGCATCACTTTAATATTCTTGCCGCGTTAGCCAAGCGAGACCCTCGAACCGCCGCGGAGGCGCTTAAGTCCGATATTCTTGACGCAGCCGCCTGGTACAAGAATCAAATCTTTGAATCGGATAGAAGCGCCGAAGCGCAAGGAGGGATGCCGAGCGCGCAATAGCTTCTCGAAGCGATGCCGCCGAGCCCTCTTTGAAGAACTTTGCCGCGGGATCGCTCGCAACGAGACTTCGTTCTCAATTTTTGCTAACAAGACCGGGTTGCGATTCGACGTTGGCCGCCGAGCCATCGCAAGTGCTGTGCGGTGCCTTGTTTTTCGCAGCTACAATCTCTTCGGCAGCGCGCGCGTTTTGCGGATAAGCATATGCGTCCGTCGCACCTGGAATATAGCCAGCTTTTTCAAGCTGAATCAGCTGTTCGCGAACTTCTGCACGCGTCACCGGCGAGCTCGACTGAGCGAATGAAGCAAACGGTGCTGCGAGAGCGACAATGAGGGCAATAGTTTGAATCGGTGTTTTCATGTTGGCATACCTTCGAAGATTGTTGTTCGGTTCTACGAGCAATTGCGTTCGCATCCGATGAATACAGTCTAACGAAGGGTCCGGCACAGGGTTGATACGCGAGTCAACAACTCCGCATTGTCTAAAGTGAAATGGTACCTCCTTCAACATGACAATGCCCCGTAGCCTGCTGAGTGCTACCGCCTCGTACCTCGAACGCCAGTTAAAATTTGATATAAACCGAATTTCTTAAGCTTGATGTACAGGGTGCTTTTTGCGATGCCAAGATGTTTGGCCGCAAGTGTAAGATTGCCTTTGTCGGCCTCGATCGTCTCGCGAATAAATTTCAGTTCTGCAGCTTCCAATTTGCCTGTACCGGCGGGCGGTCCTAAGTTAAGCATACTACCGCAGGCAATTTCCGGCAGCCCGATTTCTGGCGGCAGATCCTGCAAACCCAAGACAGCGCCGCTTGCCATTAAGAACATGCTCTCGACCACATTGCGTAATTCGCGGACGTTGCCGGGCCAGCCATGCTGCTCCAATGCCGCGACCGCTTCCGGTTCGATCTGCTTGAGCGCCATGTTTTGCTGCTTGGCCAGCTTGCGCAGGAAATGCACAACAAGTGGCAGAATATCTTCGCTACGTTCTCGCAGGGGCGGGATGTGTATGCTGGTGACCGAAACGCGATAAAAGAGGTCCATGCGGAACCGTCCTTCGGTGACCTCCTCACGGAGATCTCGGTGGGTCGCGGCGATTAGTTTGAAATTGATTTTTCTCGGTGTAGTTTCACCGATACGATAAATTTCTCCCTCTTCGAGAATCCGCAGAAAATGGGGCTGCAAATCCAGTGGCATTTCGCCTATTTCGTCGAGAAACAAGGTTCCGCCGTTGGCCGCTTCGACCTTGCCCATCATGCCGCCGCGACGTGAGCCGGTGAATGCGCCTTCGCAATGACCGAACAGCTCGCTAGCCAGAAGGTCAGGGGACAAGCCGCCGCAATTTAGCGCCACAAACGGTCGTTGTCCGGTCTGTCCCGCGCGATGAATGCCGCGCGCGAAATTTTCTTTACCCACGCCAGTTTCTCCGAGCAACAGCACCGAAACTTGGGTTTTGGCCAATAGCTTGGCTTTTTGTATGGCCAGCGCCAAAGCCTTGCTATCGCCAACCATGCCGTCAAAACCTGGCTTATCGGCGCAGAATTCGGAGTCCGAATCGAGTATTTTAGAGCTGGTTCGCAGGTCGGATCTGGTGTGGGGCAAGCGTGGAATTGTCAGTAGTGTGCCGATCTGCTCGCCAGCGTCGACAATCGATTCGACCCAGTCGACGTTCAACCATTCGGGTGCCTTCTGTGCTGTGGTGTCTGCGAAATTTGCCGTACTCAAGGCAGGAATCGACATTGCATCTTTAAGATTGAAGGCAATGCCGCGGGCTAGTAGGGCAGCCACTGCCTGCTCATTCGCTTTGATCGGGTAGCCGCGACGATCGCAAATAATCACGGCATCAGTCGAGCTGGCGATCTTCTCCATACTACGTTCCAACAGTTGATAGCGAAAGCTCATTTCGAGTTTTGCCAACTGGCTTTCGATTCGGCTGGCGGTGGTGATGGCCAAGGCCAAGCTATGTGGATTAAACGTTTTCCCCAAACCGGAGACATCGATTGCGCCGAGGATCTTGCCGTCATAGGGGTCACGAATGACGGTGGCGGAACACGTCCACTGCTTGATTCCTTCACAAAAATGCTCGGCGGCATGTATTTGCACCGGCTGGCCGATCGACAGGGCCGTGCCGATGGCATTGGTCCCGCAAATCGGTTCGCTCCAACAGCTTCCGGCAATCAGATGAATGTTTTCGGCCGCTCCTAGTGCGCGCGGATCGCCCTCGACACCTAGGATCATCCCGTTCGGATCGGTAAGTATCATGATCGTCTCGGTTTCCGCGAGGAAATCGCGGGCCATGGCCATCACTTGTTTGCCCGCGCCGATTAACTCGCGATGCTGGTGCTGCAGGGAATGCAGCGTGGCTTCGCTGACCGGAGCCGAGGCCTTCTGGAGGCTCGGATCGACCTGCACATCGATGCAGCGCCGCCATGAATCGTCGATCAGGCAACGCAAGGCGTTGGGCGGCGGAACATGCCCGCTTAGAAAGCCATCCCAGGCATCCATGATCTTGCGATTATTGTGCGGATTGGACAATCGCTGGTTCGGTACATTGGAATACATGGTGTCTCCTACGGGCGATTCGCCTGATTCCTGCAGGGCCAGAACATCCTTCCCTCGACGTTGCAGCGTTGGCAGGTTCTTTATAAGTATCTCTCGAACTATACGCTTCAATTCAGGATGAACATTTAAGGGTGCTATGCCGCGCTATTGATTGGTGCTACCTGGATGCAGTTCCGCAGAGGGAAAGCGCTTGAGCGGGCACTGGTGAAGATCGTACGGCGTTCGATTTCCGGTCAACTCAAGTTGCGACCGTTCGAAAATGAGTCGGTCGAGTGCAGCCGCGCTGGCGCGTCGTTCAACTGCTTTTCTCTTTCGATTCATGGATGTAGCTTGTGTTATCGGGCGGTTCCACGGATTGGCATGCTCCTTGCGCTAAGTCATAGGCGGTTCAATCGTTCAGGCGCTTGGATGGCAGCGCATCACGCGTTGAATTGCCTACATTCCCTTCAGGAGACACTTATGCAAGCTCGACACTCACCGGTACAGGTGATGGGCATCGATGCCGGCGGCACGATGACCGACACTTTTTTCGTCAGGGAGGATGGATCGTTCGTGGTCGGCAAAGCCCAGAGCAATCCAGACGACGAATCTCAAGCCATCTACGAATCATCGGTCGATGCACTGGGCGAATGGCAACGCCAAGTCGATGATGTGTATCCCGAACTGTTGACCTGCGTCTATTCGGGGACCGCCATGCTCAACCGCGTGGTGCAACGAAAAGGCCTTGACGTGGGGCTGATGTGCAACCGCGGCTTCGAAGACATTCATTCGATGGGCCGCGCCATTCAGAGTTATTTGGGTTATGCGCTGGAAGAGCGGATACATTTGAACTGTCACCGCTACGACGAACCTTTGGTGCCGCTGTCCCGTACCCGTGGCGTCACCGAACGCACCGATGTGCAGGGGCAAATCGTGATTCCTTTGCGCGAGCATGAAGTTCGAGTGGCAACCCGTGAGCTGGTGGCGCATGGCTCCAAGGCAATTGTGATTAGCCTGTTGCAGTCGCATAAAAACGGAAAAAGTGAACAGCGCGCTCGCGATATTTGCCGTGAAACATTGCTTGAACTGGGTGTGAATATCCCCGTATTTGCCACGGTCGATTACTACCCATCGCGCAAAGAGAGTCATCGCACCAACACCACAATTTTAGAAGCGTATGCAGCCGAACCGTCGCGCGCCACGCTGAAAAAAGTCAGTGACCGTTTTAAGAAGCATGGCGCCAAGTTTGATCTGCGGGTAATGGCCACCCATGGTGGCACCATAGGCTGGAAAGCCAAGGAATTGGCTCGCACGATTGTTTCGGGTCCCATCGGCGGCGTTATCGGTTCGAAATTTCTGGGCGAAAAATTGGGTTACGACAATATCGCCTGCAGCGATATCGGCGGCACCAGTTTCGATATGGCGATTATCACCAAGGGTAATTTTGCGATCCAGTCCGATCCGGACATGGCTCGCTTGGTGCTGTCCCTGCCGCTGGTCGCGATGGATTCCGTGGGCGCGGGCGCCGGTAGTTTTATCCGGATTGACCCATATAGCAAAGCGATCAAACTCGGCCCCGATAGCGCTGGGTATCGGGTTGGCATGTGCTGGGCAGAGAGCGGGCTGGATACGGTATCTGTTTCGGACTGTCACGTCGTACTCGGCTACCTCAATCCCGATAACTTCTTGGGCGGCGCCATCAAGCTCGATGTCGAGCGTGCCCGTCGATATCTCAAGGAGCAAATCGCCGATCCGCTCGGTTTGTCTGTTGAGGATGCCGCTGCCGGAGTCATTGAGTTGCTGGATTTGAATCTACGTGAATATATGCGTTCGGTGATCAGCGCAAAAGGTTACAACCCTGCCGATTTTGTGTGTTTCTCTTATGGCGGCGCAGGCCCCGTCCATACCTATGGCTACACCGAAGGTTTGGGCTTCAAGGATGTGGTTGTGCCGGCTTGGGCCGCGGGTTTCTCGGCCTTTGGCTGTGCTTGTGCGGAATACGAATACCGTTACGACAAGAGTGTCGATATTGGCGTGGGCCCCAAAGCCAGCGATGAGGAGAAAGTGCAGGCCTGCACGACGCTGACGAGTGCCTGGGCCGAACTCAGCGAGAAAGTGATTGAGGAATTTGTCATCAACGGCTTTAAGCCGGAGGACGTGTTGTTAAGTCCCGGCTATCGCATGCAATTCATGGGGCAACTGAACGACCTGGAAATCAATTCTCCGGTCACCCATGCGGCCACTCTGGCGGATTGGGACCGGATGGTGCACGCCTTCGATGAAACTTATGCACGTGTCTACGCGACTTCCGCGAGTTCGCCGGAATTGGGTTTTGGGGTGACGGGCGCGATTATGCGCGGCAGCGTCGTCTCGTCCAAACCGGAACTGCCCGAGGAGCCCGATGCGGGCCCCATTCCACCGGCCGAAGCGCATATCGGCAGCCGGCGGTTTTATCGCCACAAGAAATGGTGGGACGCGCAGATCTGGTCGATGGAAGCCCTCAACGCGGGCAATCGCGTAGTCGGACCAGCGATTGTCGAGTCACCCTCTACGACTTTTATCGTGCCACAAGGTTTTGAAACCTATTGTGACACGCACCGCTTATTTCATCTAAAAGAAGTCAAATAAGGAGACGCGTCATGAATAGGATGTCAAGAAAGGAACTGGGCCAGCCGGATTTACTGGGCAACGGCAAGACTCTCAAGCAGCATCGCGATGAAGTCTTGGAGCGGACCAAACAAACTGGGTTCTACAATGGCTTGGAAAAGCTCGAATTCAAGGAATCCGATCCAATTACCTACGAAAAATTGTTTTCCCGGATTCGCGGCGGTTTGGTGCACGCTCGTGAGACCGCCAAGAAAATTGCCGCTTCGCCTATTGTCGAACAGGAAGGCGAGCTGTGTTTCACCCTGTATAACGCAGCCGGCGATTGCATCCTGACGTCCACGGGAATTATCATTCACGTCGGCACCATGGGTGCTGCGATCAAGTACATGATCGAAAACGCATGGGAACTGAACCCGGGAATCCATCCGGGCGATATGTTCACCAATAACGATTGTTCGATCGGCAATGTCCATCCCTGCGACATCGCAACGATTGTGCCGATCTTCTGGGATGGCAATCTGGTGGGCTGGGTCGGGGGTGTCACTCACGTCATTGACCTCGGCGCGATGACGCCGGGCTCCATGTCGACGGGGCAGGTTTCGCGCTTTGGCGACGGCCTGCAGGTGACGTGTCGCAAGACCGGCATCAACGATACGCCGCTGCGCGATTGGCTGCATGAGAGCCAGCGCAACGTGCGCACCACCAAATATTGGATCCTCGATGAACGCACCCGGATTGCCGGTTGCCATATGATACGTGCCCTGCTCGAGGAAGTGCTGGCGGCGGAAGGTATTGAAAACTACACCAAGTTTGCCCATGAAATCATCGAAGAAGGGCGGCGCGGCTTGCAAGCTCGCTTGAAGGCGATGACGGTGCCAGGGGTGTATCGTCGCGTCGCCTTTGTCGACGTGCCTTACGATCACGCGGATATGAGTCTCGCGTCGGAGTTTGGCAAAATGAACAGCATTATGCATGCGCCATGCGAAATGACGATACGTCCTGACGCCACCTGGCGGCTGAATTTCGAAGGCGCCAGCCGCTGGGGCTGGCATAGCTTCAATGCCAATCAAGTAGCTTTCACCAGCGGTATCTGGGTGATGCTGACACAGACCTTGGTGCCGACTGCGCGCATCAACGATGGCGCCTACTACGCGACGGAATTCAAACTGCCCAAAGGCACTTGGATGAATCCCGACGACCGACGCACCGCGCATGCCTACGCATGGCATTTCCTGGTGTCGGGCTGGAGCGGCATCTGGCGTGGCATGAGTCAATCCTATTTCGCGCGCGGCTATCTTGAGGAAGTCAACGCGGGTAACGCCAATACCTCCAACTGGCTGCAGGGTGGAGGTATTAATCAGGATGGCGAAGCGCATGCCGTCAATAGTTTTGAGCCTGCGGCCTGCGGCACCGGCGCTTGCGCAATCAAGGATGGCCTGAATCATGCAGCAGCAGTTTGGAATCCTGAAGGCGATATGGGTGATATCGAAATCTGGGAAATGGCCGAGCCGCTGCTCTATATGGGGCGCAACGTCAAAACCAATTCGGGCGGCTATGGCAAGTTCCGCGGCGGTTGCGGCTTCGAAACCTTGCGGATGGTGTGGAAAGCTCAGGACTGGAGCATGTATTTCATGGGCAATGGCTACATGAATAGCGATTGGGGTTTGATGGGTGGTTACCCATCGGCTACCGGCTACCGTTTTGAGGCGCATCACACCGACTTGGCTGCTCGTATCGAAAAAAATCTCTCGCTGCCGCTGGGCGCCGACCGTAATCCGGAAAATCACGAATACGAACGCCATATCAGTGCAACAGCCAAGGTAAAGCGCGATCAGCAATGCACCACCACGGAAGCCATCTTTGAAAATCACGACCTGTACTTGAACTATATGCGCGGGGGCCCGGGTTTTGGCGACCCGCTTGATCGCGATACCGCCTCCGTAGAGAAAGACATCAACAGCCGCTTCGTGTTACCCGAATACGCTCAGAAAGTCTATGGCGTGGTGATCTCGCAAGACAGCGATCAAGTGTGGACGGTCGATGCGGGCAAGACCGCAACACGGCGCCGCGAAATTCGCCTGGAACGGATTGCCAGAGCCGTGCCGACGCGTGAATGGATGAAGGAGGAGCGCGCCCGGATCCTGACCAAGCATGCCTCGGTGCAAGTACGCCATATGTTTGCAACCAGCTTCGGCCTGAGCGCGAAATTCAAAGACGAGTTCAAAACTTTCTGGGATCTGCCGGCCGACTGGGAGTTGCCGGAATCCGAACTGGGTGTGCCTTCATTCGGCTCCACCTACCGCATGGATTTGTCGAAGCTGCCGGATGTCCGCACCGTGACCTTGGTTGAAGAGTGAACGCACCTAAAAAATTGGAGACGCAACATGTCCGTTTATACGCAGGAACAAGTCAATTACCTGGTGGAAGGCAAGCTCGACTGGGAGACCACGATGCGCATGCTTTCCATGCCCAAAGACCAGGATCGTTTTCGTTTGTATCTGAACGCGCTGCAGGCAAAATTGCCATGGACTGACAAGATAATCCTACCGATTAGCTTGCATCTGTACGTCGCGCAAAACAAAGACAGCAAGGCGTGGGTGACCAAATGCAGTTGCGGCCACGAGTTTGGCGATTACCGAAAAAATTGGAAACTGGAAGCGTTGATTTACGTGCGTGATACACCTGAGGCCATGCATGAGGTGTATCCAACGCTGATGGCGCCGGATACTGACTGGCAGGTCTACAGAGAGTATTATTGTCCAACGTGCGGGATTATGCACGATGTCGAGGCACCGACACCTTGGTATCCGGTGATGCATGAATTCGAGCCGGATATTGAGGCGTTTTACAACGATTGGGTGCATTTACCCTTGCCCGAGCACGCGCACTAGAGAGTGGGGGGCTTGTTCTCCGATCCTGCGGCCAGAGCCCCTTAAATACTCCTTTTCTCGGCAACGACTACAAAGTAGACCGAAGGTATCCTGTCTGAGAACATAGGTTTAATTTTCACATCGGTGGTATGGTTAGTCATGGCGATCTGCATCGCCATGACTAACCATAACTCAGCAAATTTGCTCCTTCTGTTTGCGCAACATAGTCTTCTCCTAGCTTATCCATATCGTGCAGTGGCCAGTAGTGGCTGAACGCTTGACGAATATTGTCGCGCAACGCCTCGTTATCGCATGGCTTGAAAACCCGCCGCAATATCATTCTCTTGTAGGGCGCGCAACACGTCGCCTTCGAGATCACCTTCGATAAATTGGCGCCCGGCGACATTCACGGCAACTTGAAGCGGGCCAATCGAGGAACGCGCCCACAGGCCAATTTGTCGGCATTCATTTGCGTGGTAAAAAAACGGTAAGTGTCGCCACCGGCCTGCTTGGCGCTATACGTTGCAGTATAGGCCACAAAATTATCGCGAATATCTCCAATGATTGAAGATAAGTTGATATTGAGTTGGCGAATCAGCAACTGCAGTTGGCCAATGTCGTCGCCACGACTTACTTCAAGTCGCGTTGTTAAATCGCCGCCACAATTTTTCGGCCCCATCCGGCGCCAACCGCCCGGCCTTGTTTAATGGCGATGTTCTTAGGATTTCCCGATTTAATGTCTTTGTAGAGTTGTGCTGCCAGGTCAACTTGCTCACGCGTTGGCTTGGTCCGAACCGACATGTATCCGGTCGCGACACCATTTTCGATTACCGGCGTGACGTTGGCCAATACCCAGTAAAAATCGCCGTTCTTGCATCGCTTCTTTATCAATCCCGACCAGGGAAATCCGGATTTCATGGTTGCCCACAAATCTGCATAGACTTCCACCAGCATATCAGGATGGCGCAAAATATTTTGGCAGAGCGCCAATCAAGTCTTTTTCGGAAAATCCGCTGACTTCTAAAAAATAGCGATTTGCCGCAGGCGATATTTCCCAGAAGGTCTGTTGTTGATAGGATGGTTTTGCCATCAATCAAAACATATTCACGATCTGTGATCGGGAAAATTTTTACGCATATTAACCTGCCTTCATTTCGCATTTCAATATCGGCGGTTCCCCGCTGCAGTCGGTCCTCTCGCTCTCGACCGGAAAATCACAGCATTCACGTTAGCGCTCCACAGATCGAGCTGGAATCCGCTGCGTTGTTTTGTTTCCTAATTTAAACACTTGCAACGCATCCGACACCTCCAATGCTTGCTCACTCAACACATTTGCCGATGCCGCAGCTTCCTCGACCATTGCGGCATTTTGTTGGGTGACATGATCCATTTGCAGGATGGCGTCTTTAACCTGACCAATGCCGGCACTTTGTTCGCGCGTTGCGGCGCTAATCTCGGTCATGATGCCGGCCACTTGCTTGATTGCGTTGATGACTTCGCTCATATTTTTCCCCGCTTCGTCAGCCATCGCTGCACCGGAATCGACCTTGACCGCAGAAATATCGATCAAGGATTTGATTTCCTTGGCGGCAGCAGCACTTCTTTGCGCGAGGTTGCGTACTTCGGTCGCCACTACGGCAAAGCCTCTACCTTGTTCGCCTGCTCGTGCAGCCTCTACCGCCGCATTGAGCGCCAATATATTCGTTTGAAAGGCGATACCGTCGATCAAACCAATAATGTCGGCGATTTTCTTAGAAGAGGTGTTGATGTCTTGCATGGCGGCCACAACCTCCAACACCGCAATGCCGGCCTTTTCGGCAATCGAAGTAGCTCCGCCCGCAAGGGTGTTTGCTTCCGCGGAGTTGATGGAGTTAATCTCCACGGTCGAAGTCAGTTCCTCCATGCTCGCTGAAGTTTGCTCCAAACTTGAGGCTTGCGCTTCGGTTCGCGCCTGCAAATTCATGTTGCCTTCGGAGACTTCCTGCGTCGATGTAACGATTTGGAAAAAATTATCGCGAATATCTCCGATGATTGAAGATAAATTGATATTGAGTTGGCGAATCAGTAACTGCAGTTGGCCAATGTCATCACGACGACTCACTTCAATTCGCGTGGTTAAATCGCCACCAGCCAATATTTTGGCGGCAACGGTCGCTTCCTTCAGCGGTTTGATGATCGCTTCGTGGAGTGAATGCCAGAAATACAGCGCAATTACTGCGACGACCGCCGATCCGATGACTAGCGGAGGTTGTGACCCCGCAAGGAATGACTTCACACCTACCGCGCAGGATAACAGCGTGATAATTCCCATATTAATGGCGACACGACGCGCCAGAGATATATTTTTAAGCGTCAAAAATTTGCTGACCCATCCGGCGCTGACCGCCTTGCCTTGTTTAATAGCAAGGTTATTGCGGTTTCCAGATTGAATATCTTTGTAAAGTTGCGCCGCCTGATTAATTTGCTCACGCGTTGGTTTGGTTCGAACCGACATGTATCCAGTCGTCGCGCCGTTTTCGATTACGGGCGTAACGTTGGCTAACACCCAGTAAAAGTCGCCATTCGCGCAGCGGTTCTTTACCATTCCCGACCACGGCAGCCCCAATTTTATGGTCGCCCACAAATCTGCATAGGCTTCTACCGGCATATCAGGATGGCGCAAAATATTTTGCGGAGCGCCAATTAGCTCTTGTTCGGAAAATCCACTGACTTCAATAAAATATCGATTGGCATAAGTAATATTTCCTCGCAGGTCGGTTGTTGATACGATGGTTTTTCCATCGATCAAAACATACTCGCTATTCGTAACTGGTAAATTTTTACGCATATTAACCTGCCTTCATTTTGTATTTAAAATAAGACGGTTACCGGCTATGGTCGGTCGTCCAGCTATCGGCCGAGAAAGACAGTTATCGTTGTATATTTGTTTCTCATTCGCATTGTATTGGCAGATAGTTCTTCGACGCAGACGAAATACGCGAAGCCAATTTGCTTACAAAACAAAAAATGCCGACCGCGCCTCCAAACTTGAATCAAGTTGAGCGGTTCGTTGCTCCGGCGTGCAATCGTGCGGGGCGGATCTAATTCTCTATAAGCAAGGTACGCGCCAAGGCTTATCGGTGCCAAGTCCGTTCCATGCGGTCGTATATTTATTTGCTGCGTCTCTGTCCCTATTGGCTTTTAAGTCATTACTTGCAAAATTTTCCCTGGCTCGCGCCCCTAATGCGGAGAACGTCTGTAGCGAATTGCAGCACCGCATTTGCAATATTTACATTGCAAATTGTAATAGTTACTTCTGGAAAATGAGGTGCCTGGCGCGCGGCGTTCACTCACATTTCCGGGGCGGCAATGGAATGGAATTTGAAATGAGTGGGAGACAAGTTGACCCGGCGTTAAAAATTAATGTTAGCTGTCGCACCGAACTGATCGGTGGAGTGTCCGGTCTTTTTTGTCACAGAGGACTTTCAGGTCACTGAAATCCATCGCACCAGCCAATATGAAGGCGAATTCGTACAGCGTGTACCGTGTAGATTGTCAGCGGGCGACGAAGCTGGGAGGCATGCCGAAAACAGTCCGATCGCAGCAAAAAAATCGCCGAAATCGCAACAAATAGAGAGAATTGGCCGAGAACGCTGGCAAGATGTTATCCGCCGATGGGGCAGCGGACGAAGCGCATTTCAGGCGATCTTGAGAAAACGATTGTGGTTGTGCTAATAAAAGGCTGGCGCATACCGGTCGCGATGAGGAGAATGTCCTACATGCCAGGGTCAATCGTTTTATATAAGCATCCCTTAGCGATAGGGCCTTTGCTCGGCACACCCTTCTCACTACGGTGCTTCGGACTACATCAAGCTGTTTTTCGACGAGTTCGGGAACCCACCGAACTTTTCGTATCGTAGGTGACGCCGTGGTGTTGCAGATAATCTCGGATAAGTTGCCGTACAACTTGTGACGGCGTCAGGTCTTGTCCGGCGCACAATGCTTCGAACGCTTCCTTCTTTACCGGGTCAATCAAAATTGTGAGGCGGGCGCTTTTTGTTTCCATGGTATCGGGCCGATAAAAATAATGATAATAGAATTATAATGTATCGCCCATGTAGAGTCATTAGCCCTGTGCACAAAAAATGCAATCGTCGCAACTCGTTGTGTCTTAGGATGAATTCCGACTGAATCGGCTACTTTGACTTAACGGGCAACATTCACCAGTAGGAAATGATGACCTGCAGGGGTGATGGTTGCCACATTTCTAGCTGCTTGTGGCACCGATACAAATCCCGCTCGAATCAATTCTTGCCGAATTGACCAGCTGAGAACCGGAGCATCTCTGCCGTATCGTTGCTGAGCTAGTTGCGCCAGCGCCCAGCTAGCTTCATGCGATAACGTGGCAGAGGAATTTTCGTTAGTTTTCGTCATTTCCATCCTCCAAAATGTGATCGTCTCAAATTCCACGAAAACTCATCGCGGTGGGTTTGTCAAACATCACTCGGTAGATCAGCCTGTAACGTTTAATGATCTCGTCGTTCTGTATAACCATAGGCTCGTCGAGTTCGTGCCTTGCTAGACTTGATCGCCGATCACAGGGGGGATTTGTTGAGCTATGCATATTATCGTATTCTTTCAGTTGTATTTAGTGCATGCAGCTGGAAGCAATTTGAGCCAAGAAGACGCGCAGCAATGGGTCCCATGTTTCGTCTTGCAAGGTAACTTCAATGTTATCTAATTGAAGCATTTCCTGATTCAAATACACGGCTCGAAGTGATTTAGCACTCAATGTGTGACGGAAAAAATGTCCGTCGTCATCTAGAAACAGGCAATGCTTATGATGGTATCGCTCACTGAGTAACGAGATTGTGTCGAAAGCATGGTGAGCGGACTCTTTGGGATACACAAAGATGACCTTGATTCCGCAGCTTTCCAGCCGATCGCCCATCTCCGAAAAGCGGTGCAGCATTTGAAACCCACGCTCACCGGCTTTGCCGACACCAATTACGAGCAAGCCACGTGTTCCTGTTACATCACGGAGAAACTGGTGGGACGAGTCATGCAACAGCAGCGGAACAGTTACGTCGATCATCTCAGCCTCGATGAAGTGGAACGGATCTATCTATATGGCGAGCAATGACCACTTTTCAAAGGTCGATAACTTCCGAAGTTCAGTGCCGCAGGACATCGCTTGGAACCAATTCCATAATAATACTATTATCATATAATGTGTGTATAAAATCGGACGAAGCCGCTAGCCGAGCAGGTCATCCATCAGCGGCACAATAGCCAAAACCAGTAGCATGGCTGCCAGAGGAATTGTCGAGGCGTAACCGATATGTTTGAATCCCATCGCACCCGCCACACCACCAACCAGGAACATCGCGAGCATAGTTCCGTGGATTCTCAATTTCGTTCGATTTGCCAGCACAA
>Ga0302178_10001673_pt1 | contig 18368 bp, 18 predicted proteins | sample I_Palsa_E1_3_FD_198790 | JGI IMG/M metagenome (GOLD analysis project Ga0302178, IMG submission 198790) | Peat permafrost microbial communities from Stordalen Mire near Abisko, Sweden - I_Palsa_E1_3 | ecosystem: Environmental > Terrestrial > Soil > Palsa > Peat permafrost | place: Sweden... | reverse complement strand
CCTGCCCGACGTGGCGCGGGACATATCCGCTGACGTCGACCACCGCGTCCCAGCTGCTGTCGCGCAGCGCCGTGTAGTCACCGGTGTCCCGGTCGCCGATGCGCCGGGGCACCCGCGGAAACAGGCCGGCGCCGGTCTTGCCCCGGCCGAAAATGGTCACCTCGGCACCCGCGCCCAGGGCGTCGGCCACGATCGCCCGGCCCACGAACGAAGTCCCGCCCAGTACGAAATGCGCATACCGCTCGAGGGTAATCGCGACTGCCGCCGCGGGGCTTAGACGCCGTCGTCCGGCACGAGGCGAAGACCGCCGAAGACGGCAATTGATAAGTCTAGCCTTATTAGATTAGACTTAGGATATGAGCGAAGATCCTGACGTCGGCGAGGTGGCCGCGGCGCTCCGCGTGAGCATCGGCCTGCTGCTGCGGCGACTGCGGCAGGTCCAGGTCGAAGGCGAGCTCACCTTGCCCGAGAGCTCGGCCCTGACGCGCCTGGACCGGGGCGGCCCGACCACGCCGAGCGAGCTGGCCAAGCTGGAGCAGATCAGCCCGCAGTCGATGGGGGCAACGCTAGCCGCGCTGGAGGCGCGCGGCCTGGTCGGGCGACGCCCCGATCCGCGGGACGGCAGGCGGGTGGTCTTGTCGGTGACCGAAGCCGGGCGCGCCGTGCTCCTGGACAAGCGGAACGCGCGGGCCGAGCAACTGGCGAAGGCCCTCTCGGCCGGGTTCACCCCGGCCGAGCTCAGGCAGCTGATGGCGGCCGCGCCGCTGCTCGAGCGGCTCGCGCAGAGCATCTGATGGCGGGCATCTGATGGCGGGCATCTGATGGCGGGCATCTGATGGCGGGGCATCTGTTGGCGGGGCATCTGATGGGGGCCGCCGGCGATCAGGACCGGAGGAGGATCTGATGGTCAGCGGTCCCACCGCGAAAGCGAACGACCAGCCCGCGGACGACCGCTATCAGTGGGTCGCCCTGGCAAACACGACGGCCGCGATGTTCATGGCGACGCTCGACGGGTCGATCGTCATCATCGCGCTGCCGGCCATCTTCCGCGGCATCCACCTGGATCCGCTGGGCGCAGGCAACATCAGTTACTTGCTGTGGATGATTATGGGCTACCGGCTCGTCCAGGCCGTGCTGGTGGTAACCGTCGGCCGCCTGGGTGACATGTTTGGTCGGGTCAAGATCTACAACGCTGGCTTCGTCGTCTTCACCTTTGCCTCGATCCTGCTCTCGTTCGACCCGTTCTACGGCGGCCGGGGTGCGCTGTGGCTGATCGGCTGGCGGATGCTCCAGGCGGTCGGGGGATCCATGCTGATGGCGAACTCGGCCGCGATCTTGACCGATGCGTTCCCGGCCGAACGGCGCGGGTTCGCGCTGGGCACCAACCAGATCGCGGGCCTGGCCGGCCAGTTCGTCGGCCTGGTCGCGGGCGGCCTGCTGGCCGCCCTGGACTGGCGGGCGGTCTTCTGGGTCAACGTGCCGGTCGGGGTGTACGGGACGTGGTGGGCCTACCGCAAGCTGCGGGACAACGGTGAGCGGCATCCCGGCCGGATCGACTGGTGGGGCAACGTCACGTTCGCCGTCGGCCTGGGCTCGGTCCTGATCGCCGCGACCTACGGCATCCAGCCGTACGGCGGGCACCTGATGGGCTGGACCAACCCCTGGGTGGTCGGCGGGCTGGCGGGCGGCGTCGCGCTGCTGGTGGTGTTCGGCATCATCGAGACCAGGGTCGCCGAGCCGATGTTCCAGCTCAGCTTGTTCCGGATCCGGGCCTTCACGGCCGGGAACCTCGCGGGGCTGGCCGCCGCCATCGCCCGGGGCGGGCTGCAGTTCGTGCTCATCATCTGGCTGCAGGGGATCTGGCTGCCGCTGCACGGCTACAACTTCAGCGACACGCCGCTGTGGGCCGGCGTCTTCCTGCTGCCGCTGACCGCCGGGTTCCTCATCTCGGGACCGGTGTCCGGGATCTTGTCCGACCGGTTCGGCTCCCGGGGTATCGCCACGGCCGGGAGTGCCGTGTTCTGTGCCAGCTTCATCGGCCTGATGCTGCTGCCCGCGAACTTTTCCTACTGGGCCTTCGCCCTGCTCATCGCGGCGAACGGGATAGGCAGCGGCATGTTCGCCGCGCCCAACTCCTCCTCGATCATGGGCAGCGTCCCGGCCAGCCAGCGCGGTGTGGCGTCGGGGATGCGCTCGACCTTCCAGAACTCGGGCACGGCGGTGTCGATCGCGGTGTTCTTCACGCTCATGATCGCCGGGCTGGCCAGCAGCCTGCAGAAGTCGTTGACCAGCGGCCTGCAGCACCAAGGCGTGCCGGCCGCCGTCGCGCACCAGATCGGCTCCCTGCCCCCGGTGTCGTCGCTGTTCGCGGCGGTGCTCGGCGTGAACCCGGTGCAGCACCTGCTGGCGACCGGTGGCGTGCTGGCCTCGCTCCCGGCCGCCAGCCGCCAGGTTCTCACCGGCCGGGAGTTCTTCCCGAGCCTGATTTCCGTCGCCTTCCACCACGGCCTGATGGTCGTGTTCGCCGCATCGGCCGTCCTGGCGGCCCTGGCCGGCCTGGCCTCGCTCCTGCGCGGCGCCCGCCCCACGGCCGCAGCCGCGCCCCCCGCCGCCCCGGCCGCGCCCCCGGCCAAGCCCGCGGAGCCGAGCACCCCGCGCCCGGAGCCGAGCACCTCAGGCTTGAAGAACCGGCGGGCGGGTTAACTGCCCGGTCCAGACCGGCTTCCGCTTGTCGCGGAAGGCGGCGGGCCCTTCTTGCGCGTCCGCACTGTGATAGACCGGCGCCCAGATCCGCTCGGCCTCGTCGAACTTCTCGGGCCGGGACAGGTAAACGGTGCGCTTGGCGGCCAGCACCGACAACGGCGCGTTCGCCGCGATCCGCTCGGCTAGCTCCTGGGTCCGTGACCGCAGCTCCGCCAGCGGAACTACCTCATTCACCAGTCCGATCTCACAAGCCCGCGCCGCCGTGATCGGGTCCCCGGTGAGCAGTATCTGCAGCGCGATCCGGGGCGGGATGAGCCAGGAAAGCGGCGCGGCCCACGGTGCGCCCCGGCCCACCTTCACCTCGCTGATGGCGAACGTCGCGGAGTCCGCCGCGACGCACAGGTCACAGCTCTGGGCGAGCAGGAAACCCCCAGCCCAGGCGACCCCGTTGACGGCGGCGATAGTCGGCTTGGCGATCTCGATGTTGCGGCCGAACTGGGGCACGAAGTCCGGCGGCGGTACGGTCAGCGCGGTCGCGGCCATCTCCTTCAGGTCGGCGCCGGCGCAGAACGCCTTCTCCCCGGCCCCGGTGAGCACCAGCACCCTGGCGCTGTCGTCCTCATTGAACCGCCGGGCCCCGGCGAAAAGGCCCTCCCGTACGGCCGCGTTCAGCGCGTTGCGGGCCTCGGGCCGCTCGATGGTGAGCCAGGCGACGCCGCTGCGCACCCGGTAGCTGACCGCGTCTGTCATCGCGTCACTCCATGCTTCACAACAGCGAAATGGGCTCGTATATTAACACATTAGTGAACCGTGAATCACTAATGTGGCTACCCTAGTGACCAACGCTCATGGAGGCGCCGTGGACCTCGATGTGACCAGCCTGCATCACCGCCGCGCCGTCCGCCGCTGGGAGCGGATGAGCGTCGGAGACCTGATCGAGCGGGTGACATGGAGCCGGCCGGACAAGCTGGCCATCGTGGGCCGGCCGGGCGCCTACGCCGACGAGCGGTTCGCGGCGCTGACCTACCGGCAGGCCGACCAGGCGGCAAACCAGGTGGCGCACGCGCTGCTGGCCCGCGGGCTCAGCCAAGGCGACGTCGTCCTGCTGTTCTGCGAGAACTCGGTCGAGGCCTATCTGGCCAAGATCGGCATCGCCAAGGCGGGCCTGGTCGCCGCGCCGCTGAACCCGATGATGGCGCCGGACCTGGTGACCGCCATGATCGATCTGGTCCAGCCGAAGCTGGCCATCGTGGATGCCGAGCTCTGGCCCAAGGCGGAACAGCCATTCGCAACCAAGAGCCTAAAGGCCCAGGTCACCATCACCATCGGCGGGCCGCCCGCCCCGCACAGCGTCTCGTTCGCCGAGTTCATCGCCGGCCAGCCGGTCACCGAACCAGACGTCGAGATCCACGCCGACGACATCTGGGAGATCCTGTTCACCTCGGGCACGACCGCGTTGCCCAAGGGCGTGATGATCTCCCACGCGTGCAGCTACTCGGCCGGATTCGGGTTCGCGCTCTCGCTGACCCGAGGGCTCCGGCTCGAGTCCGACCTGAAGGTCGGCACCTACCTGCCGATGATCTATCACGTAGGTGATCAGCCATTCACTTACTCCGTGTTCCTGTCCGGTGGCACGCTGGTCCTCGGCCGTAAGCCCAACCCGGAACACATCGCCGAGATGATCGCCGAAGACCAGGTGACCGCGCTGTGGGCCGGATCGCCGGCCATGGTCCGGGCGGTCGACGCGGCACTCACCGAACGGCCCGATCTGGACGCGCGCAGCCTGACCGTCATCGTGTACGGCTGGGCCGCGCTGCCCCCGGACACGCTGGCCTCGATGAAGCGGCACTGCGGCGAGGACCTGTGCGCGTTCGAGATCTTCGGCCAGACCGAGTCGATCTCCTGCCACCGGTTCTGGCCGGACGAGTGGCCGGGGCTCTACGCGGCGACGGCGCCGCAGGACAACTACGTCGGGGTGCCGAGCCCGATCCTGGCCTCGACGGTGCTGGACCCGGACGGAACTGACCTGGCGGACCGGCCCGGCGTGGCGGGCGAGGCCGTGTACCGGTCCCCGGCCGTGATGGCAGGCTACTACCGGGACGAGGCCGCGACCTCCCACGCGTTCCGGCACGGCTGGTTCCACTCGGGAGACAGCTGCGTCTACGACGACGCCGGGCTGCGGATCATGATCGACCGGTACAAGGACATCGTCAAGACCGGCGGGGAGAACGTGTCCAGCCTGCGGGTGGAGGCGGTGCTCGCCCAGCATCCGGACGTGGCCAAGGCCGCGGTCATCGGGCTGCCGCACCCCCGCTGGAGCGAGGCGGTGACCGCGGTCGTAGTCCTGCGAGACGGGGCGCAAGCCAGCGAGGACGACCTGATCAAGCACTGCCGGGCTCACCTGGCGGGCTACGAGACCCCCAAGTCGGTGGTGTTCGCGGCCGACCTGCCCGAAACCGTGGGCGGCAAGGTGCTCAAGTACAGACTGCGAGCCGAGCACACCGCTCACTACGCCGCCGCCAGCCCCTGGTCCTGATCCCCAACCGGTGCCCCCGGCGAAGAACACCGTCCGTGCTGGGAAACAATGGTGCCTTGCGTTTCCAGCGCGCACAGGAGGAACACATGCCGTTCAAGATCAAGGCTTCGCACCTGCCGCCACGCATCGCGGCGGGCGCGTTCATCCTCAACTCCGGCGTGGGCAAGTGGTCCGCCGATGAGGAGACCGCCGCTCAGCTGCACGGGTTCGCCGTCGGCACCTACCCGTTCCTGGCCAAGCTCAAGCCCAAGGACTTCGCCCGGCTCCTGTCGGCGACCGAGATCACGCTCGGCGCGGCCCTGCTGGTGCCCGTCATCCCGTCCGCCCTGGTAGGTGCGGGCCTGACGGCATTCTCCGGCGCCCTGCTCGGCCTGTACGCCAGGACACCCGGCATGCGCAAGGACGGCACCCCGTTCCCCACCCAGCAGGGCATCGCCCTGGCCAAGGACGCCTGGATGCTGGGCATCGGCCTGGGCCTAGTCATCGACGACCTCATCGACGACTAAGATAAACAATTATTCGAAACGTAACCTGCTACCTGCCGCCGCATAAGACGCCAGCTGTCACAGGCAACGCCCCTTTCCCCGGCCTAGCGACCGCCGGAGTCCCGGCGCGCCCCTGCCACGCGATGAGTTCTGCCGCGGCCGCGCGTCTTAAGGACCACGGTTGCCTGCTGCCTGAGCCGAGCCAGTACCGACAGGAAGGACGACGACCATGATCAGTCAAACCTGCCCGCCCGTCTCGGTGTCGCGGAAGATCGAGGCGCCGGCCGAGAAGCTGTTCGGCATCCTGGCCCATTCCGCCCGCCACCCGCTCATCGACGGGTCGGGCATGTTGCGCGAGGCGCCCCGCGACGTGGTCCTGTCCGGCGTCGGCGACGTCTTCGCCATGAAGATGCACAACGACGAGATGGGCGACTACGAGATGTCCAGCGAGGTCGTGGAGTACGAGCCCAACCGCAGGATCGGCTGGGAACCGGTCATGACGGCGGCCACCCGGGAGGAAGACCAGAGCAGTATCGGGGACAAGGCCGGGCACCGGTGGAGCTATGACCTCCTCCCGGCCGGTTCCGGGTTCACCTTGGTCACGGAGACCTACGACTGCTCCCGCGCGCCCGCCTGGCTGCGCCAGGCCGTGCGGGGCGGCGACCGCTGGGTGCCCAGCATGACCGCGACCCTGGACAAGCTAGCCGCCCTGGCCAGGAACGACACGCTGGTCTAGCGCTCACGCCAGGATCATTCGGCGGCTGGCCGCAGCGCCAGCAGGGCGATCTCCTCGTTGCGGGCCAGGTGCCCGTGTACCGCCTGCGCCGCGGCGTCCGGATCGCGTTCCCGGAAGGCGGCGACGAGGTCCTCGTGGGCCCGTTCGCGGCGCCAGTGCTCATGCGGGTCGGGATCGAGCAGGCCGAAGCCGATCCGGATGTAGCGTTCGGCGGCTCGCCACAGGGTCGTGAGGATCCGGATGTCCCAGGTCGTGGCGGCGGGCGCGAGCAGGGCCAGGTGGAAGGCGTGGTGGTCTTCGTAGATCTCGCTCATGCTCCGCTGCTCCTCGCCGAACTCTGCCGCCTGGCGCTCCAGCCGTTCGAGCTCGCGGTCGGAAAGCAGCAGGCAGGACCGCTGGGCGATCTCGGGTTCGAGTCTGCGCCGCAGCCGGTAAATGCCGCGCAGTTCGTCCAGGTCCAGGGGAGCGACCAGGGCGCTGCGGCCGGGCCGGGTCACGACGAGGCCTTCGCCTTCCAGGCTGCGCAGCGCCTCGCGGACCGGGATGAAGCTGACCTGCAGCATGTCCGCGATCTCGCGCAGGGAGAACTCCTGCCCCGGAGCCAGGGCGCCGGAAAGAATCGACCGGCGGAGCTCCACCGTGACCTGCTCCGCCACGGACCGCGACTCGATCGGCCGGACGGTCGGCGCAGACGTCCCGGTGCCGGCCGTGGTCCCGGTGCCGGCCGTGGTCCCGGTGCCGGCCGTGGTCCCGGTGCCGGCCGTGGTCCCGGTGCCGACCGTCTCGCCGGGAGATGTCCTCATCCGGTCTGCCTCGTTTCCTTTACTGTTATCACATATATCTGTTAGCGTCTGAGCCAGATTTTAGGCGAAATATCGGGGCAAAGGAGCACCTGATGACGATCGCGCCCAGCTCATGACACCGTCGCCGCGCACTACCGTTGAGTTCAAGGCGGACGGGCTCACGATCACGGCCCTGACCGCCGAGCCGGCCCCGGATGCCCCGGTGCCGGATTCCCCGCGGCCGCTGATCGCCGCGCTGCACGGCGGCACGTACACCTCGCGCTATTTCGACGTGGCCGGCTCGCCCGAGGGATCGTTTATGGACACCGCCGCGGCCAGCGGCTACCAGGTCGTCTGCTTCGACCGGCCGAACTACGGCGGCAGCTCGCCCCTCGCCCCGGAGCAGAACACCTTCGACCGGCACGCCGAGCGCCTGGCCGATGCGATTGCCCAGGCCACCAGGCGTTTCTCGGCGGAGCGCGTGCTGCTCGTGGGCCACTCGATCGGCGGCATGATCGCCCTGATGATCGCGGCGGGGGAGACCGACTTCCCGCTCGTGGGCGTGTCGGCGACCGGGATGGGCGCGGTCATCCCGGTGGGCGGAGCCGCCCAGGCGCTGGGGTCACTGCCGGTGGACCAGACCGTCGACCTGCCCTATGACCAGCGGGACCAGGTGATGTTCGGCCCCGACTTCACCCACTCCGCTGCCGCGGTCGCCCAGGCGCACGGCTCCTACGCCCCGGTACCGGTGTCCGAGCTGTTCCAGGCGCCGCGCTGGCCGGTCGAGCGACTGCCCGGCCTGGCCCCCAAGGTCCGGGTGCCGGTGCACAACGCCCTGGCCGAATTCGATGCGCTGTGGGACAGTTCGCCGGCGAACGTCGCGCGCTTCGCCGAGTTCTTCACGGCCGTGCCGTTCATCGAGGCCAGCGTGGCCCGCAACACCGGGCACAGCATCGACCACCACACCCTCGGGCACGCCCTGCACCTGCGCCAGCTGGCCTTCGCGTCCGAATGCGCCCTGTGGGCGCGCCAGGATGACCTCGGTTAACGTATCCTCGCGTCCGCTGCCTCGGCTGACGTCGCTACCGCGCTCGGTCCAGGTGCTGGTCGCGGGCGGCGGCCCGGTCGGCCTCGCCGCGGCCGTCGAGCTGGGCCGCCGAAGCGTCAGCTGCCTCGTGATCGAACCCCGCGAGCAGGTCAGCCACGCCCGGCCGAGGTGCAAGACGGTCAACGTCCGCACCATGGAGCACCTGCGGCGGTGGAGCATCGCGGACCGCTTCCGCGCCGCGGCGCCGTTGCCGGTGTCCTGGTCGAAGGACATCGTATTCTGCACCTCGCTGGCCGGCTACGAGCTCTCGCGTTTCACCGGCGTGCTCGGGCTCGCGCTCGAAGGTGACCGCTTCCCCGAGACCGGCCAGCAGGCGCCGCAGTACGTGCTCGAGGAGCTACTGCGCGACGTGGTGACGGAGTTGCCCGGCTGCACCCTGGCCACCGGCCTGCGGGTGACGGCCGTCGAGCAGGACCCGGACGCGGTTCGGGTGACCGTCGAGGACCGCGCGGGCGGCCAGGCCATCGTCGAGGCGGAGTACCTGCTCGGCTGCGACGGCCCGCGCAGCGCCGTCCGGGACCAGATCGGAGCGAGCTACGTCGGCGAGCTCGCGCTGCGGCCCAACTTCGGCATGGTCTTCCACGCTCCCGGCCTGTGGCCGCAGGTCAAGCACGGCCCGGCCGTGCAGTTCTGGGTCGTCAACGACCGCACCCCCGCCGTGATGGGACCCATGGACCGGAACGGGACGTGGTGGATCATCGCGCTAGGCGTACCGCCCGAACTGGGACGGCGCACCGCGGCGTCCCTCATCGAAGGAGCCGCGGGCGTGCCGGTCGACGCGCGGATCCTGTCCGACGACCCGTGGACGGCCCGCATGCAGCTGGTCGACCGGCTCCGCTCCGGCCGCGTCTTCCTGGCCGGCGACGCCGCCCATCTCAACCCGCCGTTCGGCGGCCATGGCCTCAATACCGGCATCGGCGACGCGGTCGACCTCGGCTGGAAGCTCGCGGCGGTGCTGCAAGGCTGGGGCGGGGAGCAGCTGCTGGCCAGCTACGAAGCCGAACGCCGCCCGGTCCAAGACCGGGTGGTCCGCGAGGCGAGCGAGAACATGAAAACGCTCTCCACGGACCTGACGGCCGCGAGCCTGGAGGACGACACCGAGGCCGGCCAGCAGGCCCGCCGAGCCGCCGACCGCCGCATCCAGCAGGACAAAGCCGCGGAATTCCACGCCCTCGACCTAGTCCTAGACCTCTGCTACGACCCCTCGCCCGTGGTGGTCCCGGCCCCCGACCCGGGCCCGCAGCCCGGCGCTCATCCAGGCCCGCAGCCCGGCCCCCATCCAGGCCCGCAGCCGGGCGCGCGTCCGGGCGGCCGTCTGCCGCATGTCTGGCTCGGGCCCGGCCGCTCGGTCTACGACTCGCTCGGCCCCGGCATGACCCTGCTCGTCCTCGATGCGCCGGCCGGCTCTTGGCAGCCCCTGGTCCAGGCGGCGTCGAGGGCCGGCGTCCCTCTCGATGTTCTCGACCTGCGCCCGCGGGACCTGCGCCAGCGCTACGGCGCGGGCCTGCTGCTGGTCCGTCCCGATCAGCACGTGGCCTGGTGCGCCGATGTGCTCCCCGCCGACCCGGCGGCGGTCATCGACCGGATCCGGGGCGCGGCCCGACGGCCCCGAACCGGTTAATTTGGTGATCTAGACACCCAACGAAAAGGAGCCACTCGTGACGACCCCGACGACCTCGACCTCGACCCCGGCCCTGACGCGCGACGAGATCATCAGCCGCAACATTGCCGCTGTGGACCAGCACTTTCACAACGAGAACCCCGAGGGCATCGACCTGGCCGTCGGCGTGTACACCGACGACATCGTCTGGGAGGTCCCGGCCCGGGGGCTCGTCCACCGCGATCGCGAGACCGTCAAGCAGGAGTACCTCAAGATCTTCGGGTCGATGAACGTCCACAAGATCACCAACCTGCACCGGTTCGCGACCGAGGAGTGGGTGTTCGACGACAGCATCTTCGAGTTCACCGTCGGCGGTGACGGCTTCACCAACTGTCCCTTCCCGCCCGGCACGCGGGTCAGCATGCGCCTGATCCACGCCTTCCAGTGCCGCGACGGCAAGATCTGCCGGGAGAACGGCTACGAGATCTGGCGCCGCGCCGACGACGAGCGCCTCGTCCGCGACGACATCCCCGAAGACGCCGTCATCCAGGAATTCGCGTGACCGTCGCCGTCATCGGCGCGACCGGCACCGTCGGCCCCTGCGTCGTTTCTTCGCTGCACGCGCGGGGCGCGGACGTCCGGGTCCTGACCCGCGACGCGGACCGGGCCAAGTCGATGCTGCCGCCCGGGACCGAGATCCGGCCCGTCGAAATCGGCGATCACGACGAGGTCGTCGCGGGCTGCACCGGGATGGCGTCGGTCCTGCTGCTGACCTCGCACGCGCACGACATGACCGACCTGCAGCTGCGCATCATCCGCGCGCTGCGCCGGCTTGATGTCAAGATCGTCAAGATCTCCGGGACGAGTTCGGCGATCAACCCAGACGGCCCGTACACCTTGCGGCAGCACTGGGAGGTGGAGACGGTCCTGCGGGCCAGCGGGCAGCCGCACGTGAACCTGCGTCCGAACGCCTTCATGCAGACCCTGATCGGGCAGATCATGCTGCCCGCGGTGCGGGCGACCGGAACCGTGCCGAACGCCATCGCGGGCGCGGGGATCAGCTTCGTCGATGCGCGCGACATCGGTGACAGCGCGGCCGTCACGCTGACGACCGACACCTGGGACGGGCAGACGCTGGTCCTGACCGGCCCGCGCCCGGTGACCTACGCCGAGCTCGCGGCCATCATCGGCCGGCAGTCCGGCCGGCCGGTCGAGCTGAAGGAGATCACCCCGGCGGACGTGCGCGCCATGATGACCGCCCGCGGCACCCCGCAGTGGGAAGCCGAGCACTTCGAGGAGATGTACGAGATGTTCCGGCGAGGTGAGTCCGAGTTCGTCTCCGACGACGTGGAACGCATCACCGGTCACCAGCCACGTGACGTCGAAGCCTACCTCGGCGAGACGCTCGGCGACCTCAGCGATCAGGCCGCCCGCTCATGAGGTCCGCCGGAGCGGGGGAATGATGACGCCGACGCCGGTACATGAGACCCGCCGGAGCCGGGAAATGATGACGCCGGACTGCCTGATCTGCCGTCAGGAGCAGGCCGATCCGGATGATGTCGTCTTCGCCGACGACGACTGGTCGGCTGGCGTAATCGCCGGGTACGACGTACCCGGCTGGGTCATCCTCCGGCTGCGCCGCCACGCCGAGGGCTTCGGCCAGCTCACCGAGGGCGAGCTTGCCCAGTTCGGCCGCAGGGTGCGAGACGTCGTGTCCGCCGTGCGCTCCGTCACCGGCGCCGCCGCGACCTATCTGCTGATTTTCGGTGAGGCCTACCCTCACCTGCACGCGCTCATTACCCCGCGAACAGCCGACATCGCCGAAGAGCGGCGCCTCGGCGACATCCTGAAACTACGCACCGAACAAAACGACGCCCAGGCGGCCCGCGCTCTGGTCCCCGCCCTCCGCACCGCCTACCTCAGCAGCGCCGCCCAGCCAATTGACGTGACCGCATGACCGCCGCTGCCTAATCCGGCCGGCCCGATGGTTCCATTGGGCCGGTTCTATGCGGCCCAATGTTCCATCGGTGCGCTGGGCGGGGCAGGTCAAGGTCCCGCACAACCCTTCGCCCTCCATTGCTCCGGCTCATCCTGGCCCGCTCACACCACCAACCCCACCCGCCGCCCCGGTATCGCTCAGGTATTCTATGGATGTGACACTCTACACATTTTATCGAGTAGGGTGTCACATCCATGCGTTGGCCAGCCATTTACCGCTATAAGTAATGGTGCGGACGAGGAGAAAGTGGCGCATGCGGGCGCCTTCGCAGCGGCAAGGCCACCCTCGTTATCGCCCACCCTGCTGCGCCCGGAGCTTGACACCCTCGCCGAGGCGCTCACTGCGTGGCCTTGGGTTATATGCGGCGACAGTCCATCGGCGCGGTGGGCGGCGCAGAGCGTAGGTGGCTGGGCGACCTGAACGGGTGGCTACAGCGGTTCCGGGGAGTAGGCTGCGGATGCCAGAGCGTGCGTTCCCATAATCTGGTCGGAGGAGAGTCACATGCCACTTTTCGGCGGAAAACAGGCCGGCGATGCGGCCACCTGGGAGCCGCAGGCCGCGGCCGGTCGGCTGGCGCAGACCGCGGGCGCCTCTCCGGCGGGCGTCTTCACCTCCGACCTGTCGGTGTCCGAGTACGTGCTGCTCGGCGAGGCCGGGTTCGAGCCGCTTGGCTTCGTGGTCGGATCGTCGATCTATCACATTGGCCTCCAGGTCGGACGATGGTCGCAGAACCAGGAACTGCAGGTCCTGACCCAGGCCATGTACAACGCCAGGGAACTGGCCATGAGCCGGATGCAGGCGGAGGCTGACCATCTCGGCGCCGACGGTATCGTCGGCGTTCAGCTGCGCTTGCAGAGTTACGTGTGGGGCCAGGGTGTCCTGGAGTTCATCGCGACCGGGACCGCCGTGCGCGCGCTCGGCAGCACTGGCCAAGGCACCGCGGGCGCCCACCGGGCCCCGGACGGCCGGGCGTTCACCTCGGACCTGTCGGCTCAGGACTTCTTCCGGCTGCTGGCGGCGGGCGCCGTGCCGGTGGCGTTCGTGCTCGGAGTGTGCGTGTACCACATCGCCCATCAGTCGGCGATGCAGTCACTGCGCCAGGCAGGCCAGAACCAGGAAATGGTGATCTTCACCCAGGGCATCTACGAGGCCCGCGAGCTGGCGCTGGCCAGGATGCAGGCAGAGGCCACCCAGGCCAAGTCCTCAGGCATCGTGGGGGTCAATGTCGCGGTCAACAACCACGTCTGGGGCGAGCACGCCACTGAGTTCCTCGCCACCGGAACCGCCATCCGGCGCCTGGCCGCCGAGCACCGTCTGCCCGAGACTTCGCCGAAGCCCACCTTCACCCTGGGCCTCGACAGCTAGCGGGCCTGTACGGCTAGCGGGCCTGTACGGCTAGCGGGCCTGTACGGCTAGCGGATCTCGACAGCTAGCGGATCTCGACAGCTAGGCCGGGCCGTTTCATTCGCCCGTCTGGCCGTCGATCGACTCGCGGATCAGGTCGGCGTGGCCGTTGTGGCGGGCGTACTCCTCGATCATGTGCGCCAGGACCCACCGGAGGCAGACGCGTCCCTGGCCGCCCCAGGCCCAATGCGACCTGCTGAGCGCCGCAGCCCCATCCTGGCCGAGCTGTGCCTGCACGATGGCGTCGGACCGGTTGACCCGCTCGGCCCACAGGGCCCGCAGCTCGTCGCCGGAATCCTCGGCGGCGCTGTTCCAGTCCCAGTCGGGGTCCTCCTCCGGGCGTCCGCTGGCCCACGGCTCCGGCTCCGGTTCGCCGCCGACCACCTCGGTGAACCAGTAGTCCTCGACGTAGGCCAGATGCTTCAGCATCCCGCCCAGCGTCATCGTCGTGGGCGGCAGCGTCACCCGCAGCTGCTCGTCGTCTAGCCCGCGGCACTTCCACTCCAACGTCGCGCGCTGGTAGGTCAGGAAGCCCCGCAGCGTCGCGGCCTCGCCGCTTTCCAGCGGAGGCTCGGGCCGACCATGCTCGTCTATCATCACCTGATCCACAACCCGGACTCTACCGGAGCGAGCCAGCCGCGTGGTGCCGACACTGGAGCTGTTCTCCCTGGTCAGGCGCAATCTCTCGCCGGTCGGCCAGCGCGAAAGCGAGGCAGTCCGGTCAGAAGGTCGCGAATCACCAGCAGGCTCCACCGGTCGCCGACGCGTTCCAGCGCGCGGACGACCAGGCAGAAGACCAGGCAGAAGTGGTCGTAGGTACGAACGTTCCGAGTCACATCAGCCAGAATAACTAGTTGACAGTTGCTATCTCTTAAATACTATCTTGTAGCTACTCACTCAACCGAGACCGAGATCGAGATGACGTACGCAACGTAGATGACGTACGCAACGTACGTAAGCAAAGTGAAGGAGAAGACCGTGCAGCTCAAGATCGATGCGCTCAAGGAGGCGGCGGCCTGGCCGGATGCCGACCGGCGCACGCCTGTCGTGCTCGCCGCCCAGCTCATGGCCGCGGAGCTCTACCAGGAGGGCTTCGACTATTTCGCGGCCCGCTCGGACAGTGCCCCCACCAACGGACTCTGGCTGGCCCTCGCCGGAGCGTTCGAGTCCCGTCTCGACGGCCGGGTCGCCGAGGCGATCGCCAAGCTGGACACGGCCACCAGCCTCGATCTCGGGCTGCCGCACTATTTCAGGGGAACCTCGCTGGCCCAGCTCCCGGAGTGCGCGGGCCGCGCCGAGACCGTCGTCGCCGACCTCGAGTTCGTGCTCGCGGTCAAGGACCAGTTCCCGCCGGGCTTGATGCGGGCCGTGTACCAGGGTCTTTCCCAAGCGTACGAAATTCTCGGCCGGACGGAGGAGGCGGCGGCGGCCCGGAGCCGGTCCGGGCGGCTGATCGCCGACTCCTGGGTGAGCGCCGGCGACGGGTTCCGGTTCACGCCCCGCAGGCTCGTCGAACTCGCGCCGGACGTGCACGTCGCCCAGGGCTACGACTTCTCCGACTTCGCCTTCGTCGTCACCGCCGAAGGGATCGTCGCCATCGACGCCGCCAGCACTCCCGAGCACGCGGCCCGCGCCCTGAGCGACCTTCGCGAGATCACCCCGCTGCCGGTCACCCACGTCATCTTGACCCACGCGCACTTTGACCACGTCGGCGGGCTCGACGCCCTCACCGCGGACGGCGCCACGGTGATCGCCCAGGCGAACTTCCCGGACGAGCTACGCCAGCAGAACGCCGGCCCGGCCCCCTTCCGGTACCTCCTGCCGGACGGCCGGAGCCATCGTGTCCAGGTCCTGCCGGACCATCTGGTGAGCGAGCCAGAGAAGCTGACCGTGGGCGGCGTCGAGTTCGGCCTCATCCCGATCGCCGGGGGCGAGACGCACGACGGCCTGATCATCGCCCTGCCCGACCGGGAGGTCGTGTTCACCGGGGACATGAGCATGCCCTACCTCGGCGCCCCGTTCTTCGCCGAGGGCTCGGCCGAGGGCCTGTTCGGTGCCATGGAGACCGTCATGGCGCTGCGCCCCCGGCTGCTGATCCACGGGCACGCCGGGCTGACCGACGCCTACACCATCGAGGCCTTCCCCGGGCTGCTCGCGGCCCTGCGCGACCTGGACGACGTGGTCCGGGCCGGTATCGCCGACGGGCTGACGCTGGTCGAGATCCTGCAGCTCAACCACCTGCCGAAGGTGCTGAAGGATCACCCGTTGGCGGTCGTCCCCTACCTGGTCACCCGCGATCACTTCATCCAGCGCGTGCACCGGCAGCGCACCGGATACTGGCATCCCGGCGGGGAGGGTGTCGAGCACTTCACGCCAGCCGAACTGGCCGCCGCGGCGGACCTGCTCGGCGGCGGAACCGCGGCCGCCTTCGCCGCGGCGGGCGCCGAGCTCACCCGGCGCGGCGAGCACGCGCTCGCGCTGCGGATCCTCGACGCCGGGCTGCTCAGCCACCCCGGCACGCCCGAGCTCGGCGACCTGCGGCAGGTCGTTCTGCTGCGGCTGGTCGAACGGCATCAGCTGCTCAACCCGTTCAAGTTCGCCTACTACGCGGGCCTCGCCGATCTCGACCTGGCGCCGGCCGGCTGACCCCCGGCCCGGTCGGCTGACCCCCGGCCCGGCCGACTGACCCCAGTGCCTTACTACCTCCGCGTCGTGAGGTCGGCAGGGTAGCCGAGCCCGTCGATCACGCCGTTGCGGGTCACGCAGAACGCTCCCGCCCGGCAGCCGTGATCGATCGCCGACTCCATTGGCTCACCACGCACCAGAGCCGCGGCCAGGCCGGCGTTGAAGGCGTCGCCTGCTCCAGTCGTGTCGATTGCACGGACCGGATATGCCTCGAAATACTGGAGCCCCGCCGCCGACGCCCACAAGGCGCCGCGTTCCCCTAGCGTGACCACCACGTCGCGGACTCCGTAGGAAAGCAGCTGCCTAGCCAGCACGTCAGCCGGGCCGATGGCGAGGCCTAGCGAGGCCGCGAGCGTCTGAAGTTCGCCCTCATTGGGCGTGATGATGTCGAATGATGCGAGCGCATCTGGCGGCAGCGGTCGTGCCGGTGCCGGGTTGAGGATCGAGACGCACCCCCAGTCACGCGCCCGTGACGAGAGGTCGACGGCGAGCTCGGCCCGGCACTCCAGCTGCATCAGCAGGTATTTGCAGCCGCGGAGATCAGGACCGAAGCTGCCCAGGACATCGCGCCCGCTCAGCTGGAGGTTGGCGCCTGGCGCGACCGAGATCGCGTTCTGCCCGGAGTCCTCGACCAGGATGAGGGCTATCCCTGTCGGGCTCTGGTCATCGGTCGTGATGCCGTGTTCCGGCAATCCCTCGGCGAGCAGGATGGAGCGCGCCTCATCGCCGAATGCGTCGGCCCCGAGCCTGGTGATGAACAGGACGTCCGTGCCGAGCCGTCGGGCACCGATAGCCTGGTTCGCGCCCTTCCCACCGGGCCCTTGCTCGAAGCGGCTGCCGACGACTGTCTCGCCGGCGGCCGGCAAGGTGGCGCTGTACACGGTCAGGCCGGCGTTGTAGGAACCAACCACCACCAGATCAGCCATCCCGACTCCCCTCGTCCGGTCCGGTGCGGCGCTGCGAGCTTGCCCGCACGATGAGCTCCGCCCGCAGCACCACGCGACGCGGCGGAAATTTCTCGCCCTCGATCCGGCGGAGCAGGAGCTGCGCCGCCGTCAGCCCGATCTCGTAGGTCGGCTGGGCCACCACAGTAAGCGGCGGCCTGAGCGCGGTGGTCCAGATCGCATCGTCAAAACCGACGATGGCGATGTCGTCAGGGATAGCGAGCCCAGCCTCCGCGATTGCCTTCAGGCCGCCGATTGTCATGAGGTTATTGGAGAAAAGCAGGCCGTCGGGTGGCTGACGCTGCTGCAGCAGGCGCCGGGTGGCGGCATAGCCACCCTCGGCCCGGAAGTCAGCGTAGGCAACGAGCGAAGGATCGACCGTGCGTCCGGCGGCGCGAAGCGCGGCCCGGTACCCGGCCAGCCTGCTGGCACCAGTGGTGGTCTGGACCGGGCCCGCGACGAGTCCGACCCGCCGGCAGCCCTGGGCGATCAGGTGCTGTCCCGCCTTGCGGGCCGCCGAGTGGTTGTCGATAGTAACGCTGTCTACCGGCGCCGCAATGAGCCGCCGGTCGATCGTCACTACCGGAATGCCCTGCTCGACCAGCACGTCGATGCTGGTCCGCCGGGGTGAGGCCGGCGAGAGCAGCACGCCGGCCAGCTGCTCGGCCGCCGCCACCTCAAGGTAACGGGTTTCCTTCGCGACGTCCTCGTCGGCATTGGCGAGCACCACGGAGTACCCGGCGAGCTGCGCCTGGTCCTCGGCACCTCGGACCACCGCAGTGAAGAACGGGTTGGTGATGTCCGAGATGATGAGGCCGAGCACCATGGTCGCCCGGGTGCGCAGGCTGCGGGCCGGGCCGTTGCGGCGATAGCTGAGCTCGGTGACCGCGGCCAGCACCCGGTGCCGCAGGTCAGCGGCGACATCCTGCTTCCCGTTCAGGACCCGCGACACGGTCGCCGGAGATACCCGAGCCACCGCGGCGACGTCGCGAATGGTCGTCGGCACCCTTCACCTCACGTTCCTGGTCCGGGCCTGCGGGCAGGCCTTCGCCGAGTCGCGGCGCTCTGACCGGGGCGGTACTAGCGGTTGCCAGGCAGGTCGCAGCATCAGGGGTTGACTGTCTTCAGCCATGATCCCTACAGTATGAGAAATCGTTTCATGAAACGATTTCTCACCCAGCTTCCGGAGACTTTCTGCGGAGTTATTCGTATGGCGCGTGTGGTGTTGCTGACCATGTCTGACGGCCGAGATTTCGTCGCCCGCGACCTGATCGATTGCTTCTCCTCGGCAGCATCGGCCCGGCGTACCCAGGCCGGACCGGCGAGCGACTAGCCAAGGGAAGGAAGCATCCTGCATGAGCGCACGCGAACACAGCCTGCTGCTGA
>Ga0302178_10001665_pt1 | contig 18414 bp, 14 predicted proteins | sample I_Palsa_E1_3_FD_198790 | JGI IMG/M metagenome (GOLD analysis project Ga0302178, IMG submission 198790) | Peat permafrost microbial communities from Stordalen Mire near Abisko, Sweden - I_Palsa_E1_3 | ecosystem: Environmental > Terrestrial > Soil > Palsa > Peat permafrost | place: Sweden... | reverse complement strand
GCGGTGCTGGCTTCGCTGACTAGCCCGATCCTGGCGCGAGCGCCCGGCACCCCGACGGGCGCAGCGACAGCGCTAGCGGTACCCGGCCCGGTGAGCGGCTACGTAATCTCGGAAGACTACGCACGGCTGGTGGCGCGCCAGACCTACTTCTGGGCGTGGCCGATGGTGAACGTCTATAACCGCTTGCTGGCGATGCAAAAGGTGCCGAAGCCGGGCTTGAATGGCGGAATCGTGCCGGTTGCGCCGCCCAATCACCTGTCGATGCTGCACGACTATATCGAGCCGCAGGAGCGCTTCGTAGCGTGCCCGAATCAGGATGTGGTGTACGGCTCCGCCATTTTCGACCTGAACCAGACGCCGGTGGTGGTGCAGGTGCCGGATTTCGGCGAGCGCTTCTGGGTGTATCAGGCGGTCGACCTGCGCACGGACGGTTTTGCCAGCCTCGGCAAGCTGTACGGCACGAAGCCGGGTTTCTATCTGTTCGTCGGACCCGACTGGCACGGCCAGGTACCCAAGGGCATCCGCCAGGTGTTCCGCTCGGCCACCGCAGTCGGCAGCTTCATTCCGCGAGTGTTCATGGACGATACGCAGGAAGATCGGGCGGCCGTTCAAGCGGTGATCAGCAAGATGGGCCTGTACCCGTTGAGCGAGTATGACGGCAAGGTGAAGGTGACCGACTGGTCGAAGCTGCCGAGCTTCGGCTCGGGCGAGGCGAGTGCCGAGGAAATCAAATGGGTCGACCCCGCAAAGTTCTGGGACGAACTGCCGACCGTGCTCGAGCAGACTCCGCCGCAACCCGGCGAGGAGGCGCTGTACGCGCAAGCCAGAGCGTTGCTGGCGGCCGCGCAGAAGGATCCTGCCATCAAGGCGGTCATCGTAGACGAGGCCACGCAGACCGACGCCAAACTGGTTGCGCCGCTCTTTAATTTCAACACGTTCGGCAAGCCGTTGCCGGCCCATTGGAACACCATCAGCAACGGCGCGGAATTCGGCACGGACTACTTCACGCGCACGGCGGCGGCGAAGTCGAACATCTTCGTCAACAAGCCCAACGAGACGAAGTACTTCTATGCCGACGCCGATGGTTCAGGCGCGCGCCTGAACGGCGCGCAGCGCTACACGGTCACCTTTCCGAAGGGACAACTGCCACCGGTGAAGGGCTTCTGGTCGTTGATGTTGTACAACGCGCACCACTTCTTCTCGCCGAATGATCAGAAGCGCTATTCGCTGGGTACCAAAAACAAGGACCTGAAATACAACGACGACGGCTCACTGACGCTCTACGTGCAGAGTTCGACGCCGGGCGCCGGCAAGGAAGACAACTGGCTGCCGGCGCCGGTCAACGGGGATTTCTCCCTGTATGTACGGGCCTATTGGCCGGAACCGGCCGCGCTGGATGGCGCATGGACACCGCCGGCCGTGGTGCATGAAGCGCAGTAACCGGGTTTCATTGAAATAATATAAGGAATGCTGATTAGATGGCGGCAATGCAGATAACTGTTCTGACGATCGCAGGTCAGGTGTCAATGTGTGAGGATCACTATGAGTAAGCGTCGTCCCTTGTTCACTAGCCGCTTCCTTGCTGCGCGACTGTCCGCTAGCGCGTTTGCCGCTGCCGCCGGTATGGCACTCCCGCCGCAGGCGCTGGCGACGGAAGGCGGCGTTGGGCGCCCGATCACCGGCATGCAGATCGCCCCGTATGCGGGTATCGTGCCGCCCACCGACGACTGGATCGTGTCTATCACCTCGATTTACTACGAGGGTTCGCTTGGCGCGAGCAAGACCTTGCCGATTGCCGGGAAAATCACGGCGGGTCTCGATTACCACATCTCATACAACATCGTGAACGCGGTGAAGACCTGGGGCATTACCGCTGGCGGCTGGAATTTCGCGTCGTCGTTCGGGGTGCCGCTTCAGTACACGGACGTTTCGTCGTTTCATGGTCGTCTGCCTGACGATCACGCCACGCAGTTTGCCGATATCTTCTTTACGCCGGTGGTGGCGGGCTATCACATGACCAAGACCGACCACATCGCGTTGAGCGTGCAGGTCTATGCGCCGACCGGCGCTTACAACACGGACCGTCTCGCCAACGCCGGGCAGAACACCTGGACTTTCACGCCGACCTTTGCGTACACCAAGTTGCTGCCGAAGGAAAACATTGAGCTGTCGCTGAACTACGGCGTCGAGTTCTACACCACCAATAACCAGACGCAGTATCACAATGCGCCGGTCAGCGTGCTCGATCTGCTTGCGCTCAAACGCTTTGGTGAAGGGTGGGGCGTGGGCGTCGTGGGCGGTTATATTCAGCAGCTCGGCCATGACACCGGCGGTCTCGCGGATATTGTGGGCGGCGCGCAAGGGCACTCTGTGGGCGTCGGGCCGATGGTCACGTGGAACGGCAAGATCAGCAAGACGCCGGTAGGCGCGACGCTGCGTTGGGTGAATGAGTTCAACGTGAGCAACCGGCCGAAGGGGAATGCGGTGGAGTTGTCGGTTAATGCGACGTTTCAGTGACCTTGGCGCCGAGTTTGTCGTCCCCCGCGCCGGGGGCGCGCACATCGAATAGCACCCCCCTCGCTCGCTCCATTGGTCAAATTGGACCTAAATCAGGCGTCAATTTGTCGACTGACGGCCTGGCCATCTCGGCCATACTGCAAAACGATGCGGTCAGACTGGCCTCGGTGCACGGTGCAGTGGCTCGTGCTGGCGGCCAGAACAAGGCTTGAACCCGGTTGCGGCGCAGCGACGCGTGCGGATAGCGCCGTGGCCAAACTGGGACGCCGATATTCGTTGCCAATTGTTGTGTCCGGGGCGAACAATGGATTTATACGTCAATCAATCTCGAACCACTCCCAGCCTGAAAGAATCCATTTATTCAGGCGCGATATTTCTCGAAACCCAATTGCAATCGGCGAAGCAACTGTGCGAGTTTGCGCAGCAAAGCATCGCCCACGTGCTCGGTGCAGAGACCGACCCTCGTTCGATTCACACGCTGATGCCGGTCAAGGAGTTCATTTCCACCGTCGCGCGTCTGAAGGGACATTTCACCAACAGCGACGAGGTTAAGGAAGCCATCCGGGCATTCGTGGTCGAGCTCGGTGAGAATCCGGCCGACTACCTGTTCGACGTGCCGCGCATGCGTGTCGTGCCGCATTACGATTACCTGCATGCGGGCGTGAGCTACGCGTACAAGCCGCACCGGGACACCTGGTATGGCTCCGTGCAATGCCAGCTCAATACATGGATGCCGGTTCACGGCGTCACGCCGGACCAGACCATGATGATCAATCCGGCCTATTTCAGCACGCCAGTGATGAATTCGTCAGCTGACTGGCGCCTGGGCGACTGGATCGACAACCAACGCTGGCAAGCCACGGCGAACGTCACCGAGGAAACGCGCGTACACCCGGTGCCGCTCGAGGAGGTCAGCGCGACCCAAGAATTGCGCATCGCGCCGAGCGCGGGAGAGATGATGATTTTCTCGGGTGCGCATCTCCATGGCACCGTGCCCAACCGCAGCGGACAAACACGGTTTAGCGTCGACTTCCGGTTGATGCATCTCGAAGACCTGAAGGCTGGCCGCGGCGCGATCAACGTCGATAGCGGCTGTGCAGATCCGGAAGCAGGCTTCAAAGACTATTTCCACGCCGACAATTTCGAATCCTTTCAAGGAATTCCAGCATGACCAAGCGCCGACTGACCGAAGCCGAGAAGGCGTTCGCGGCAAAGCGTGCCGATGTATTGAACCGTGTCGATTCGAGCTACGTGGCCAGCGCGCCGTTTGTATTCGCCGACCGGATCACCGTTACCGCCGCGCTGTCGCGGATGGAACTCTTCAAGAAAGTGCTGGACGTCCCGGGCGCGATCGTCGAATGCGGGGTGTACAAGGCGAATTCGCTGATGCTCTACATGCATCTCTCGACGATCCTCGAACCGTACGCGATCAATCGCTCGATCATCGGCTTCGACACGTTCGAAGGCTTCACCGGCATCGATGCAGAGCACGATCCGGATGACATTAACACGACGATGTTTTCGGATACTGATATGTCGCTGGTTGAATCGATGATCGAAGCTAACGATCTGGTGCGCCCGGTCAATCGCATTCCGCGTTGCGAACTCGTCAAGGGCGATATCGTCAAGACGGTTCCGGAGTTCGTCAAGACGCGCCCGGATCTCGTGGTCGCCATGCTGATTCTCGACACGGACCTCTACGCGTCGACCAAGGTCGCCCTGGAGACGTTCTTGCCGTACATGCCGAAGGGCGCGGTCGTGGTGCTCGACGAAGTCGCTTACCGCAACTTCCCCGGTGAGACGAGCGCGTTGCGTGAGGTACTGGACCTGAACAAGGTTGAACTGAAGCGTCTTCCGTTCGACTCGTGCACGGGTTATTTTCACGTTTGACCTCGCAGCGCACGCCGGTCACCTGCCCGTTGCTGCGGACCGATGCCTGGTCGTGGCAACGGATGGGTCTCACGGTAATCGAACAAGCAAGTGGAACCGGTAGGCTGCGATGAACGCCCATGTTTTTCAGATTTTCCACGACCAACCTACCCACAGCCGGTTAGACCCCGGCTTTGCTCCGCTCGGCAATACCGCAAGTCCCAAGCCGGAGTGGGGAAATTACTGGGCCATACGGAGCTTCTTCCTCAGCCAGTCAATCAACGAGGACGAACTGTACGGCTTTCTGCCGTCCGACTTCGGCAGCGGGACCGCGCTCACCGCGCAGGCGGTTCAGGCATTCGTCCGCGACAATCCAGGTTGTGACGTCTATACGTTTTCGCCGTTGGCTCCTGACGAGGCCTGCTATCTCAACGTGTTCGAGCAGGCCAACCGGCACTATCCGGGCTTTATCGAACTGGCCGAAGCATACCTGCGGGAGATCCCGCTCGAGGTCGATCTCCGCGCGCTGGCGATGGATTCGCGTTCGACGGTGTACGGCAACTGCATCGTTGCCAAACCGTCGTTCTGGCAAACCTGGTTTGCGCTCACCGAAAAGCTCTTCGATTTGTGCGAAAGCGGCAACTCCGCATTTTCTGCACGTTTGAATTCGTTGGCGGTCTGCGGGCCCGAAGTGGATCTCAAAGGGCTGCTGGTCGAGCGCCTCGCCTCGCTGGTGCTAGCACTGTGCCCGGACATCCGGGTGGCTGTGTTCGATGGCGCGGCCACGCCGCGATCCAGTTCCGTCTATCAGGCGTATGAGCCGCAGATGGCATTGCTCGACGAGTTGAAAGCCGGTTTCAGTGCGATGGACGAGCGCCCCCCACTGAACAACTTTTACGCGCTGCGCGGCGCGGTGCTTGAAGCCTGCGAGGGCAAGCGCCTTGGCCGTGCCAGGGACGGCTTTCTGGGCACGCCTTTTGTCGCTTCTCCTGATATGGTGTACGTGTGCTTTACCCACGTGCCGCCGCCATTCCAGTTCCCGCCCCACGTATCGATGCTGTACCTCGGCGAGTCGCAAGGACCTGGCAAAGCGAATCTGCGCGATCTCGCACCTGAATGGGAGCCTTATCATTCGCAACTGGGCTCGCTGGTGGGTTGCTTCGCGCTCAGAAACTATATCGTCGAGAATAAGCTGCAGATCCGGCAAGTGGGCATGTGTCAGTACCGGAAGTTCATTTCCACTCGCAAGCTAGGGGGCGCCCCCGTGGATAACTATCCGGTCATGGACAAGGTGAGCCGCGGAACGCTCGACATGCAGCAAATGGCCGAGGCCATGGCACCCGGCGAGCGCGATTTCCTGCTCGGAAAACCCGCCCTTATAGGCGGCGGGTATCTACATCAGTACCAGGACTGCCACCATCCGGAAGATCTGCTGCGCTTCGCGGCTGCGGCGCTGGAGTTGGGCGTGCTTTCGCGGCAAGACGCCACGCCGTTCCTGGCCGAGATGGTGTTGCTCCCCGGCGGTATCGAAGCGGGGGTATTCCCGACCGACTTTTGGATCCGCTCGATCTCGTCGATCGAGGCGGTGGTGAAACTGTGCCTCGATCGTTACCCGACGAAGCGCGAAGGGTATCAGTCACGCGCCTGGGGCTTCTGTGCGGAACGTCTCGGCAGCTTCCTGCTGCTGCGACATCTGGTGGCGACGTATGGCATGGACCACTGGCAGGCGGCTTTCGTCGGGCAGCTCAACCTGCTGACCGAAGAAGCGCACGCGACCTACCGGGGGAGTCATTGACCTCGCCAAACCTGCCGGCTGCGCTGCCGATTGTGGGCGCCTTCGTGGTGGAAAGCTCGCATCGAGGAGACGCTCGCGGCAGCTTCATGCGGCTCTTTTGCGCGAACGATTTCGCCGACGCCCACGGGGCGCGGCAGATCGTTCAGATCAACTGGTCGCACACGCTCGTGCCGGGCACCGTGCGGGGTATGCATTTTCAGCGGGGCGCCGATGCGGACGCGAAATGGGTACGTTGTCTCGAAGGGAGCGTATGGGATGTGATCGTCGATCTGCGGCCCAGTTCGGCGACCTTTTTGCAGTGGCATGCGGTGGAACTGTCGGCGAATAACGGCAACGCGGTCTTTATCCCGGAAGGCTGCGCGCATGGCTTTCAAAGTCTTGAACCCGACAGCCGTCTGCTTTATCTGCATACCGCGTTTTACAATCCGGCCGCCGAGGGCGGCGTCGCCTTCAACGATCCGCAATTAGCGATCACGTGGCCGCGCGAGGTGGCACTGCTTTCCGAGCGCGACCGAGCCTTGCCGACCGTTCAGACGCTGTTCAGCGAAGCACCGCGGTAAGCCCGCGCGCCTGGCGGCGGCAGCTGCGCCGTCTCGGCAAGTCAACGGAGCTGGCCGCCACGGCCGGCGTTACAGATACCTGACGCTCGGCATCGCCACCGCGAAGCGCACGTTCGGCCCTAACACGGGCCGCTGCTGCGCGACTACCTCGTGCGAAATATTCCACGGCAGGATCAGCACGATATCGGGGTGTGCCGCAGCGAGTTCAGCGGCTGAGACGATCGGGACATGGCTGCCCGGCATGAACTTGCCCTGCTTGGACGGCGCGGCGTCGCATACGTAGGGCAGCAAATCCGGTTTGACACCCGCGTAATTCAACAGCGTGTTGCCCTTTGCCGCAGCACCGTACGCGCCGACCTTGATCCCCTTGTCCTTGCAGTCCAGCAGGAAGCGTAGCAAACCGTTCTTGGCCGTATCGGCCTTCTGCTGAAAATCGCGGTACGTATCGAGCGCGGTGATGCCGCGTGCCTGTTCGAGGGCGCGGATGCGCTCGACCGAGACGTCGTCTTTGCGCGCATTGTAGGCATGACAGCCGTACACGCGCAGGCTGCCGCCATGCGTCGTGAGTTCTTCGACGCGCCAGACCCGCAGTCCGGACGCGCGGAAGATATGTTCGACAGCCTGCAACGAGAAATAGGAAAAGTGCTCGTGATAGACCGTGTCGAACTGCACTTCGTCGAGCAGCTTGACCAGATGTGGAAACTCCAGCGTGATCGTGCCGCCCGGTTTGAGTACCGTCTTCAGGCCGGCCGTGAAATCGTTCACATCGGGCACGTGGGCGAAGACATTGTTGCCGATGATCAGATCAGCAAGCGGTCCGGTTTCCGCAAGGTTGCGCGCGAGCGCCTCGCCGAAAAACTCGCGCCGCACAGGGATCCCAAGTTGCTCGGCTCGCGCCACGGTACTGGCGGTCGGCTCGATGCCCAGACACGGAATCTTTGCCGCCACGAAGTTGCGCAACAGATAGCCATCGTTCGAGGCGACCTCGATCACGAACGAATCGCGGCTGAGCGAAAGCTCCTCAGTGATCGAAGACGCATAGTGACGCGCGTGCGCGAGCCAGCTCTCCGAAGTGGAGGAGAAATACGCATAGTCGGCATCGAAGAGCGCTTCACGCGATGCATAGTCCTCGGTCTGTACCAGCCAGCAGCTATCGCAGACGAACAGCTTGAGCGGATAGTGGCGTTCTGGCTGGACCAGGTCGGCCTGCGTCAGATACGCATTCGAAGGCGGTGCGAAGCCGAGATCCAGAAACGGAAACGTCAGGGGATGATCACAGTGTCGGCAGTTCAAGACTTCATTCCTCACAATCGTTCGATAGCCGGCACCGCCGCGCGGATGGCCGTGCCGCCGAGTCTGGCTTCATAGCGCCCGATCTGCTCGAGCGTGATCTGCCGCACACTCCGGCCCGCTTTGCGCGCCTGATGCCATTGCGCAATCCACACCAGGGCTTCTTCAAGTTCGAGCGCCGAATCCCAGCTGAGTTCGCGGCGCGCCTTGGAGGCGTCGAGCAGCAACAGGCCGGCCTCATGTGGCGCACCCGCGTCAGCTTGCACGACAAACGAAGCGTGCTCGCCGAGCGCCGACGACAGCGCGGCGGCGATCTCGCCGACCGCTCGCATATCCTCGGGACGAGGGCCGAAATTCCAGGCGCCCGAATAGTGTTGCGGCTCGTCGTACAGGCGTTCGGCGAGCGTCAGATAACCGGCGAGCGGCTCCAGCACATGCTGCCAAGGGCGCACGGCGCCCGGCCTGCGCAAAATGGCGGGCACGCAGCTGTCGAAGGCGCGCAGCAGGTCAGGGACCAGACGGTCCACGGCCCAGTCGCCGCCGCCGATCACGTTGCCGGCTCGCGCCGTGGCGAGCCCGGTTCGCGTGGCGGCATCCGTGCCGGGCTCGAAGAACGACTGGCGATAAGCCTGCATCACCAGCTCCGAACAGGCCTTGCTGTTGCTATACGGATCGCGGCCGCCGAGCGCGTCGCTTTCGCGATAGGCGCGCTGGGTCTCAAGATTCTCATAGCATTTGTCTGTCGTCACGTTGATGACTGCACGCACGCTGTCGACATGACGCACCGCATCGAGCACGTGGACCGTACCCATCACATTGGTGGCATAGGTTTCGACCGGTTCGGCATACGAGCGCCGCACCAGTGACTGCGCGGCGAGGTGAAACACCACTTCGGGCTGAGCACGTTGCATTGCTGCGCGCACGGCGTGCGCATCGCGCACGTCGCCGGCAATATGTTCGAGACCGTGCGCAATCTGCGCCTCCTCGAACAGCGACGGTTGTGTCGGAGCCTCGAGCGCGTAACCGGTAACATGAGCGCCTAGACGCTGCAGCCACAACGTCAGCCAGCTTCCTTTGAAGCCGGTGTGGCCGGTCACGAACACGCGCCGCCCAGACCAGAATGACATATGTGCCATTACCAGGACTTCCAGGGTGCTTTGCCGCTGGCCCAGATCGCGTCGAGCTGATGCTTGTCGCGCAGCGTATCCATCGGTTGCCAGAAGCCCTCGTGTCTAAAGGTCTGCAGCTCGCCCGCAGCTGCGAGCCGTTCCATCGGCGTGGCTTCCCAGGGGGTCGCGTCGTCATCGATGAAGTCGAGCACGCGCGGCGAGACGACGAAATATCCGCCGTTGATCCAGGAGTTGCCGTCCTGCGGCTTTTCCGTGAAGCCGACCACTGCGTTCTCGTCATCCGCGAATTGCAGCACACCGTAGCGTCCGGGCGGCTGCACGCCGGTGACGGTCGCAAGCCGCCCGTGGCGTTTGTGAAAACGCACCAGCTCCGTGATATTGACGTTGCCCACGCCGTCGCCGTACGTAAAGCAGAACGCTTCCTCATCACGCAGCAGATGGCCGGCGCGCCTCAGGCGGCCGCCCGTCATCGAGTGTTCGCCGGTATCGAGCAGCGTGACACGCCATGGCTCCGCGTAGCGCTGGTGGACCTCCATTGAGTTCTTCGCGAGGTCGAATGTCACGTCGGACGAATGGAGGAAGTAGTTCGCGAAGTACTCCTTGATGACGTAGCCCTTATAGCCGCAGCAGATGATGAAATCCGTCATCCCGTGGGACGCGTAAATCTTCATGATGTGCCACAGGATCGGCCGGTCGCCGACGGTCACCATTGGCTTGGGCCTGGACTGCGTCTCTTCGGACAAGCGCGAGCCGAGCCCGCCAGCGAGAATGACAACTTTCATTTCGATTTGCTTCGTGCAGGATGGAAACCGCGGTGAGCGAAGCCCGGGTTGATGCCCGGGCGTTGGCATGCTTAGCGAATACGCTTCAGGTAGCCTTCCGGTGCGACCGAGACCAGCAGTTTGTGATCCATCAGGCGGTCGATCTCGAATTCGGGATGGCGCGCGACGAAGTCCCACACGGCGGTCTTGGGGTTGTTGCCAACATCCCACGGCCGGTCGGGGAAGCTGCCGGCCGGCATGTCTTCGATAACGGTATCGAACGCGACGCAATAGCTGCCCGGCGTCACGAGCGGTGCGTAGGCTTCGAGCTCGGCCAGCACATGGTCGTGCGTGTGGTTGGAGTCAAGGCACACCAGCACGGTCTGTTTGCCTTCGGCGTGGCGGCGCACCTGCTCGATCACTTCCGGCGCGATGGCCGAACCCTCGATCATGTCGATACGATTGGCGAGCGGATGTGCTTCCATCGCGGCGCGGTTGTGCGCGCGAATGTCGATATCGACACCTACCACGCGGCGCTTCGGCTTGGCGGGATCGAGCAGTTGCTTGCTCTCGATGGAGTCGCAGTAATCGAGCAACGCGAGCATCGAGGCGCTCAGGATCAGCGAGCCGCCGTGTGCTATACCGGTTTCGATGATGAGATCGGGGCGAATGCTCCAGATCAACTCCTGCATCGCCACCATATCTTGCGGATACTGGATGATCGGTCGGCCGAGCCAGTGAAAGTTGTACGAATACTGCTGCTCGGCGCTGGCAAGAAAGAACGCCCGGCCGGCCTCGAGCAATGCCGGTTCACGGCCGTAACCGGCCACGCGCTGTACGACGTCCTGCTGAAAGTCACTCATGATCGATGCCGATGTAGTTGAAGGTGGGGCCAGCCTGGGTGCGAATCTCGTCGAGATAGTTCGAGTTCATCACGTAGATCGTGGTGCCATCCGGCAGGCGGGGTAGTACGTCTTCGGGCGCCTCGACCCTGATGCCGGTCGCGGGTAAAAACTTGCCTTGTTTGGCGGGATTGATATCGATGACGGTGGCGACCGGCGTGCCCGCGCGCGCGCATTGCAGCGCGAAGATCACGCCCTTCGACGCACCGCCCCAGATCACGGCTTGCTGCGTGGCAGCCGGGGCGCGTCCGGTGTGAGCGGAAAAGCTCTCGGGCAGGTGCACACGGGTGCTTTCTTCGTAGCGCGGAGCCTTGAGGCTGGCGAGATCGGCGACCACATAGATGTACTGGCCGCCGAACAGGTGACCGCTTTCATGCACCACGCCGAACATCCGCTTGAAATCCGCGAGCCGGAAGTAGTTGACGTGTTCGTAGAAGATATCGAACCAGGCGCGCCGCTCGCAGATCCATTCGAAGCAGGGCACTTCGATATAAATCGTTCCGCACCCGCCATTGGCTTCGCGAATCTGCTCGAGGAATGCCACCGGATCGACGACATGTTCGAGTACGTGGCGCAGGATCAATCCTTCGCCGACCACCCCCACTCCCGGCGCGAAGTAACGCTTCTCGATGGCAGGGTTCATGCCTTCGTAGGCCGGATCGAAGCCGGTAATCTCGCAGCCCCGTTGCGCCAGCATCTCGAGGAAATAACCCTTGCCGCAGGCCACTTCGACGAGCGAGCGCCGGCCAAGGCGACGCTCGACGACGCCCGCGACCTGTTCGAGATGAGCGCGGAACTGCGCGCTCACAGCCTGTTCATTTTGATAGTGCTCGTCGTAGACGACGAGTTCGGGGCGGAACGCAGCGTTGTGGACGAGGCCGCTCGTCAGGTCTTCCACCAGACGCACATCGCCAAGCGGACAATGGCGCGCCTCGGCTTCGCTTGCGTACATCCGGTTCTGGAAAACCGGAAGCTGGTGGGCAGCGTAGAGTTCACGTACAGGGTTCATTGGGTCTCCAACACGCGGTCGAGCTTTTGCCGATCGCCCCAAAACGCCATGGGTTCATAGTCGGGATACGGATAGTGGCCAAGCTCGAGTTCGATGCTCCAGCGATGCTCGCGCAGCCATCCTTCGACGAGGCTGCGCACCGAGCATGGCGTGCCGGAACAGACGTTGACGGGGCCGGCATCCTGATCCTTGAGTGCGAGCGCCACCAGCGTTCTGGCCACCTCGGTCACGCGCAGATAGTCGCGCAGTTGCTCGCCGCCCGACATCCTGAAGCGTGCATCGCCCTGTTCCACGGCCTTGCGTAGTTGCGGCAGCAACGACGTGGCGGCTTGCCCGTCCCCGTACATGAAGAATAGCCGCGCCCACGTCAGCCTAAAGGCCGACGCGCTGTCCCGCTGCAGGTATTCGAGCTGACGCCGCAGCGTATCTTTGGCGAAGCCGTACGGTGTAATCGGTGCGGCCGGCATGGTTTCGCCGAGCGCGCCCGAACGCAGTCCGTATTCGAGGCACGTACCTGCGACCAGCAGCGACTTCAATCCCGCATCGGTCATCTGACGCAGGAAGGCATAGTGCGACGGCAGTTCGACTTCGAAATGACGCAACGCCCGGTAGTTCGGCAGGCCGCCCCAAGCGAGGTGAATCAGGATGTCAGGCCGGCCGAGCGCTTCAAATGAATCAGTGGGCGCCGACGCGAGATCGAGCGTGGTCCATTGCACGTTAGCGAACTCCGGCATCTGCCGAGGTTGGCCGCGCGTCGAGGCGACGACCTCGAGGTCGCGCGCGGCGAGTTCGGCGAGTACATGCCGGCCGATAAAGCCCGTGGCACCCGTGACGGCTACTTTGGTCATCTAATGGCCGCTGACTGTTTGAATGCGATCAAAACGGTGAGAAAACTGCTTATCGTGAAGTCTACGGGGTGGCCGTTGAAGCATTCGGGCGAACAGCGGCCAAAACGTGGGCCAATTCGGGGCGCGGCTGGCGCGGCGTGGCATGCGGGCAGACGAGGCTTTGCTCAACGGGCGTAAGCGCGGACTCGCCGCTTCGCGGGCCGCGCTTGCTGCATCAGGTTCGAAAGGATGGCGAGGCTGGCTGGCCGTGTCTATTCGCCGTATTTGCGCAGATAGCGCGCGTAGCCTTCACGCCAGCTCGGTGAATTGAAGGCGCCGCCGCTCTCGTGCACCACGGAAAGCGGCCACGTGCCCATGCTCAGCCCTTTCAGTTCGGCCTGGCGGCAGAAATCCATATCGTAGAAGTGGAAAGTGAACTGCTCGTCAAAGCGCAGGCCGCTTTCGATCAGTTTCGTGCTGTCGGCAATCAGCATCAGGCCGTCCAGCAACTTGCAGGACTGGGCCGCCGGCCCGAACCACGACACGACCTCGCACGGAAAGCCTTTGCCATGGCCCACCGTACCGCTCAGGTATTGCCGCTCGTCCCATTTGCAGTCTGGCGTAACGAAAGCCCACGAGGGTTGGCGCGGCACACGGCGCGTGTTGCCGGCGAGGCCCACCACATCGAAGCGCTCGAGCGCTTCGGTGATTCGCTCGGTCCAGAAGAAGTCTTGCAGCCAGACGTCGTCGTGAATGAAAACGAGAATCGCCGGGTTTTGTTCAGCGTACCGGATCGCCTCGTTGTAGATGGTCGAGAGGCCGCGCGCATTGTTATCGAACAGATGCAGTTGCGCGTGCTTGAAATGGTTATAGAGCTTCAGCGACCGGCCGAGCGCGGTCTCGTTGGAGAACTGCTCGGGGGTACGCCGCGTGCCGCAGACGAATCGGATGGGTTTCATGGGTTTACTGGATGTTCGATCGGATCGGATGTCAACCGCGCACCAGACTCAGATTGACCGGCGCGGCGGCAGCAGGGGCAACCGCTGCGGCGCGCACCTCCGACACATCGAACGACTCGGCGGGTAAGCCGTCACACCAGCGCCGCCACATGACGCGCAAGGCACTCGTCACGCTCTTCGCGATCACCTCGGGCCGGAACACCGGCGACTGCTGGCAGCGCTCGCGCATGCCGGTGCGCAGGACAGCCAGCGCCGGGAGATCCGAGGCCAGTGCGACCCCCCTGCGTACAAAGTCGTCCTTGTCCTGTGCGACGAAAGACTGCAAGCCGACGTGCGACATCGCGGTTAAGCCGCTGCGCCCGGGCACCGTCTGGCCCGGCAGCGTCAGGGTGGGTATGCCCATCCACAACGAATGCAGGGCGGTGGTGAGACCCGAGAACGGGAAGCTGTCGAGGCAAAAATCGATCCGGTGATGCTGCTGCAGGTAGACCGGCACGCTCGAGCGCTGCATGAAGTCGAGGCGCTCGCGGGCAATGCCTTCTTCGGCGAACCAGTCGGCCAGCTTGCTGACACTGCCGTCGCGCGGCATCGCGCCCAATGCCATGCGGGAATTCGGCACCGCGTGCATCAGGCGCGCCCACAGCGTGATCACGTCTCGGCGCAGCTTGTCCATCCGGTTGAAGCTGCCGAAGGTGACGTAGCCGTTGTGCAGCGCGGGCAGTCCGTTGACCGGCGGGCACAGCGCGTCGGCGACGAACGGCGAGACAGCAGGCATGTACGCGATCTTCTCGGTGAACAGGCTGCGGAACTGCTCGGACGGCACCCACAGCTTGTCGGCAATGAAATAGTCCACGGCGTCGAGCCCGGTCGTGCCGGGATAGCCGATCCACGTGGCCTGCACCGGTGCCGGCTTGCGGGCGAGCGTGAGCAGGCGGTTGTGGGCGGTGTGACCGGCCAGGTCGATGAGGATGTCGATGCCGTCGGCGCGCACCATCTTGGCGACCTGGTCGTCGGACACGCCCACCACGTTGCGCCAATGGCCGAACAGTTCGCGCAGCCGCTCGGTCATCGTATCGTTGAGGTAGGTGTTCGAGTAGGCGTACACCTCGAGGTTCGGATCGCGCGTCAGGTGCGTGAGGACGGGTTCGAAAAAGCTGGCAACCGCGTGGCGGCAGAAATCGCCGGAAACGAAGCCGATCCGCAGTTTGCGTTCCGGATCGCGGCTGTTGGTGTGCTGTGGCCAGTGCGGCTTGAGCGGCGCTTCGAAACGCTCGGCAAAGCGGCGCGACTCGGCAAACACTTCGGCAGGCGAACTTTCCTCGCTGTGCGTCATGCAGAACACGAGATTGTTGTAGGCCATCTCGAACTTGGGATCCAGCTCGAGCGCCTGGCGGAACATGGCGATGCCTTCGAGCAGCCGGCCTTGTTGCATCAGCGTCACGCCGAGCGTGGAAGGGATGAACGAAGACTTGGGGTCGAGCTCCATGGCGCGGCGGGTCACTTGCTCGGCCTCGTCCAGCCGGCCGGTGGCCTGCAGGATGATGCCGAGAATCCGGAGGCCTTCCGCACTGTTCGGGTTCAGTTCGAGCAGGCGCCGGCATGCGGATTCCGCTTCCGCGTGGCGGCCCTTCGATTCCAGCACGCTCGCCATGGCCTGCAGCAGATCGATGTCGTTCGGCCAGATGCCGCGGGCGGTCGGCAGGTGCTCGAGCGCTTCGTCGTAGCGCGCGAGCCGGTGCAGTGCGATGACCAGCACCTTCCAGCCGAAACCCTCGTCCGGAAAACGTCGTGTCATCTCGCGGGCGCTCGCGAGGGCTTCTTCGACGCGGCCCGTGTTGAACAGCGCGCCGAGTGCGTTTATCTGCGCCTGCTCGAGCTTGGCGGAAGCGGAGCCGCGGGTCCCTTTCTTCGCGGACGTGGCCGGCCGTGCCGGCTTTTCCCGCTGGGTCGGCGCCGCTGTCGATGCGGGTGCCGCGGCTGGTGCCGGAGCGGGCGCGACAGGCGCAACGGACGTTGCAGCCAGTTGCTCGTGCGAGAGCTTTTTGGTCGGCTGGGTCGACACTACGGTCATGATGCCGATCAGCTTGTCGATGGCAGGGCCGGCCAGGCCGCGCTGTTGCGCCATTTCCAGCGCAAGCCATGCCGCCTTCAACCGGTTGGCCTGCAACAGTCCGTCAATGTAGTTGGCCCAGTACTGGAGTTGGTTCGGCGCACCACCGATCGCACGCTCGAGATACGGAAGCGAAGCTTCGGGTTGCAGCAGGCGGATGGCGATTACGCCCAGCTTGTGATTGGCGTCGGGATGTTCCGGGTAGACGTCTAGCACCGCCTGAAAGTACTTGCCGGCCTGCTGGTACTCGCCACGTCCGTCCAGCGCGAGTCCTTGCTGCATGGCGCGGGCGGCATCCAGATGACGCAGCAGTTCGGCGTCGTACGGCTGCCTCGCGACGGCCTGTTCGAGCGGCGCGAGCGCGCCGGTTAGATCGCCGCGGCGCAGGAGCGCAAAGGCTAGCGTTTTCCAGGCGTGGCCGTTTTCAGGGAAGGTCGCGAGCATCTGACGCGCGAGTGCTTCGGCGCTGTCGTGCAGGCCCTTGGCGGAAAGCGTCTCCAGCGTGAGGACGAATTCGTTGGCGAGGTTGCTCATTTCGCCGGGCGTCGGCGCGTCCTCGCGCGCCGCCGTGGTTGCCGGCGGCTCGCTGCCCGCCACGAGCGGTGCGAGCCTGAATCCCTGGTGGACGGCCTCGTCGCGGACCCGCAGCGCTTCCTCCTGCTGCCCGCTCATGGCGAGCGCTTCGGCGTACACCGACCAGTACTGCGCCCGCTCCGGCGCCGCGGCAAGGGCCGTCTTCAGGAACGGCAGGCCGGCCGCCGGCTGTTGCATCTGCAGGGCGAGAATCCCGAGGTTGTGATTGGCGTCGGGATGATCTGGATCGGCGAGCAGGATGGCGCGGTACAACTCTTCCGCTTCTGGAAAACGCTGCGCATGATGATGGCTGACAGCCTGTTGCAGGTCGGCGTCGGTAGTCATGAATTCCCTTGTGTGCTTGGACGAAGAGCGTTGAGGCGAACTGCTCGTCATCAACGACAGCACGGCGCGTCGTCGGCGAGGCCGAGTTCCAGGCGCAATGCGCTCCAGATAGTCTAGCGAGTCGCTATGCGGGCGATTCGGCGAGTAAAGGCCGGATTCCCTTGTTGTTCGCGCGTCGACAGGCCTATCGAGTCTTCTCGAGCCGCGCGGACAAAAAAAAGCCCGCGGAAGCGGGCATGAGTCGAACGAGCACGCCTCTACTTCGGCGTGTTGTTGTTGTATGAAGCGGTGAGCGGCTCGCCCTGGGGCAAGCGGGATATGCCTAGAGGCGGGCCGCCCGGTGGTACTGGCTGACCGCTTTGGTACGGTCCATCGCGGCGCGATATTCCGTTTCCAGTTCGGCTTGCGACTGCCGCGCGTCGGCAAGGGTCGTTTGGTCGACGGTCTGAATATGGCGGATCAGCGTAAGCGCGGCGGGTTCCTGGTCTGCGGTAATCGACAGCAGGAGCGGCGAGCGCTCCTGCGCGAGTTCCGCGGCACGTTGCCAGTCGGCGAGGCGGGTGGCCTGTTCGATCGCTTTCGTCAGGTCGTACACCTGCTTGACGAGTTGGGTCTGGTTGATAGTGCCGCGTTCTTGAGTCATGTCCGCCTTCCCGTCAGGATGAAGATCCGCCGTTGGCCAGCGCGCCCGCACTATTGGCGCCGCCAAACAGTTGCGTCAGATATTGCGAGTTGCTGTTGGTCGTCGCCATCAGCGTATTCAGCGCGGTGAACTCGTTGTTGTACTGCGAGGTCAACTGGGCCGTATAAGCCGTCAACGCGGTCGCCTGCGTCTTCACATTCGTCAGGTCCGCCGTGAGCGCGTTGGTGCGGATGTCCATGATGCCGCCGGACTGCGTGAACGTGTTGATGCTCGCGTTCATCTGCTGGCCCAGGCCATTGGTCGAATTGAACAGCGTGCCGACCGCCGTCGGGTTGCTCTGTACGGCAGTGGTGAGCGTGGTCGGGTCGACCGACAACGTGCCGTCATCGTTCAGCGTGATGCCGAGCGAGGAGAGCGTTGCGGTAACCCCACCGCTGCTGACACTGCCACTCACGAGGTTGCCGAGTGTGTCCTGGATCTGGTTGAGCATCGTGTCGCCCAGCAGCGGACCGCCTTGCGAGCCCGCCGTTGCGGTCGAACTGAACGTCGACAGATTGCCCATCTGGGATACGACGGCGTTGTAGTCCGACACGAAGCTCTCGATGTCGTTGACCTCGGCGGTCGTGTCCGGTGCAATCGTCAGCGTCTGCGTAGCGCTGGTGGTCGAGCCGGCCGCAGGGATAGCGGCAGCGGTCAGATTCAACGTCACGCCAGGCAGCACGGTGGTGACCGTATTGGTGCCGCTGTCGGCGGGAGTGCCGTTTATCGTGAACTGGGCGTCCTGGGCCGCCGTGCTCTGGGTCCACGGTTGGCTGCTGTTCGCCGACGTCCAGGTGGAAGGGCTGCCCGCGGGGGTGCCTGCCGACGAGGTGACGCCGAGGCTCGAGAGTCCATTGTCGCCCGCGAGGTCGGTGACGCTCACGCTGATCGTATTGGCCGCGCCCGTGTTGGTCGAGCTGAGTACCAAGTGCTGCCCGTCGGAGCCGCTGACGACGGTGGCCGTGAGTCCAGGGTTGCTGGTCGAACTGTTGATGGCCGAGGCGATATCGCTCAGGCTGTCGTTCGACGAGGTGACCGCGACCTGCATCGACTTGCCGCCCACCGAGATGGTCAGGTTGCCGGTG
>Ga0302178_10001649_pt1 | contig 18485 bp, 15 predicted proteins | sample I_Palsa_E1_3_FD_198790 | JGI IMG/M metagenome (GOLD analysis project Ga0302178, IMG submission 198790) | Peat permafrost microbial communities from Stordalen Mire near Abisko, Sweden - I_Palsa_E1_3 | ecosystem: Environmental > Terrestrial > Soil > Palsa > Peat permafrost | place: Sweden... | reverse complement strand
CTCCGCCGCAGGTCGACATCGCCGTCGATCCGCTGGAGGGCACGACGCTGGCGGCGCACGGGATGCCGAGCGCACTCGCGGTGATCGCGCTGTCGGCGCGTGGCACGATGTTCGATCCGGGGCCGTGCGTGTACATGGAGAAGATGGCGGGCTCCCCCGAGATCGCCGACCTGCTCGACCTCGACCGCCCGCTCACCGAGACGGTGAAGCTGATCGCCGAGCGTAAGGGCACCCAGGTCCGCGACGTGATGGTCGTGGTGCTCGACCGCCCCCGCCACGAGGAGAGCGTGAAGGCGATTCGCGAAGCGGGCGCGCGCGTCAGATTGATCGCACATGGCGATGTATCGGCGTCGCTGCTGGCGGTCACCGAGCGCTCGTCGGTCGACCTGCTGTGGGGCATTGGCGGCACCCCGGAGGGCGTGATCTCCGCGGCGGCGATCAAGTGTCTGGGCGGGCAGCTGCTGGGCCGGGTGTGGCCACGCGACGAGCAGGAGCGCGCGGCTGCCCTGGAGGCCGGGTATGACCTGACGCGGGTGCTCGACCGCGACGACCTGGTGGCGGGCGAGGATGTGTTCTTCTCGGCGACCGGCATCACGGATGGCGACGTGCTGCAGGGGGTGCGCTATCCGAGCGCCGGTGGTGCGACGACGGAGTCGCTGGTGATGCGTACGCGCTCGGGCACCGTGCGGCGGATTCGCGCGCAGCACGACCGCGCGAAGCTGAGGGCGGTCGGCGGCGGCGACGGCCGCTCCGGCTGATCAGCCGGTCAAGGGCAGGCGCTCTTCCTCGCTCGGCGGAGTTGGATCGGGCACGTCCTCAATGCGCGTGCGCGCGAAACGACCGACCCGGGACTTCGCCAGGTCGAGCCGGGCGAGCGAGCGCAGGAAGCCATGGGTGACGAGCACGTGGATGCGCGACTGGGTCTCGCGGTAGAACCAGCGCCCGATGCCGGCGGCGATCGCGGGATAGAAGTTGGCGACCTCGACCTCGACGCGCAGGCGCGCAAGCTTGGGATCGTCGCTGTCGCAGCGGCGCACGTCGATCTGCAGGTAGCCGTCCTTGTGGCGTCCAGCCCGAGCGACGAGCAGACCCCGGGCGATGCGCCAGCGTACGACCCCGCGGTGCTCGTCCATCTCGTATTCGGGCGCGCGAAAAGTCAGCAGCTTTAACGGCGCCAGGAGCAGCACGACGAAGCGCTCACGCTCGGTGTAGCGAACACGGATCAGGCCAAGCGTGACACGTGAGAGAAAGCGCCAGTAGGTGCGCGCGAGACGCTCCAGGTGCAGCGGAGTCCAGATCTGGCGCAGGGCGTCCTCGGGCAGGTATATGTCCGCGGCCTGCACGGAGCGTACGGCGCCGGTGCGCTTGTCTTCGGAAGTGTGATCTTCGAGATTGGCGATCGTCGCGAGCTTCATCGCTTGCAGGCTACCTTTGCGCGGGTGCGCGCCGTGTTGGATGGAATCGAAGCGAGTATCCGTCGGTAGATGCGGCAATTGAAAGGCTCGTGTCCGCGGTTGCTGATATCCAGAGTATGTGAGCGACGACCCTCTGGACCCGCGTCCCGCCGACCGTCTTAACCGAGCGGCGCGAGCGGCTCAGGCGTTGAGTGAGACGCTGTGGGAGGCGTTGCACGAGGAGCTGATCGACCCCCGTTCGGAACGCGTCGCCGAGCTGTCGGGGCAGCTGGCGGACATCTCGATGGCCGTGGCCTCGCTAGCGCGGGTGGATACTCGGCCACCGGTTCCGGCACCGTCGGCTGCGACCGCCACTCTCGGCGGTGCCTCCGATCGATCCGTGCCGCCCAAGCCGTCAACCGTGCCTGTGCAGCCCGGTTCTGTGGAGCCGCCCCGTTCCGCGCGCGTCAGCTACAGGGACAGGGCACCCTCGAACGAGCCGGCCCCGCCGTGGGAGCCGTCTACGGAGCCGGATGCCACCCGGCAGCGGCTGTCGCGAGGAGTGCTCATCGACGAGCTGGCTACCGCAGCGCCCGAGCCGCTCGGCGTGCAGTCCACGCCGCAGATCGAGATCAGAGATGTTCGCGGCGAGGAGGGACCCGCCGCTTGGATTGGGTCGATCGGACGCCGACTGGAGCGCCACGAGCAGGATGGATCCCCGTTCGCGGTGCTGCTCGTCGAGCTCGTTGACATCGAGCGTCTGCATCGTGCCGAGCCCTCGGGCGAGATGTCCCGCTTGACCGGATATTTGGAGGACGCGCTCGCGCGGGAGCTGCGCCCGGCCGATTCGCTCACGCGCGAGGGCCCGGGTAGATACTGGCTCCTGGCGCCGCAGACAGACGCGACTGGCGCCCAGATGCTGGTGGAGCGGATTGCGCGTGCGGTGCGCTCCTCAGCGAGTCATCGGGGGATGGCGCTGGAGGTGGCGGTGGGCATCGCAGTGTGCCCCGATGACGGACGACGTGCATCAGAGCTGGCCGCGCACGCGGATGTCGGGCTCTACGCCGCCCGCGCCGCCGGCCGGTCCTCGATCAGGTAGGCCAACCGCCCAGTCGAGAATGCTTCAGCCGGTGCTCTGCAGGGTCTCGGCCTCGCCGACGGCCGGCTCGAGCACCGGCGCCGGGCGAAAGCCACGAAGGCGTTGATAGGGCCAGATCACGTGGCAGTACTCGACGACGCGCTGGCGATCCTGTGCTGAGCAATTCGCGATCGACGCGCCGATGCGCCAGGCCTCGTCGCCGTGCGCTCGGCAGGTCTGCACCACGACGTCGAGCCGCACAGGCATGGTCGAGGACTGCATGCCGGGGAACTGGACCGTGAGGCTCGCGCGCTCTCCGATGGCGAGCGCGCGAGACAGCTCGACGGCGATGCCCGACGGGGTGATGTCACAGGTTCGCCCGAGCAGACTCTGGCTGGATCCGCTCGGGTCCTCCACTGAGGAGATCGCGACCGATGCGGCGAGTGGCGTGCGATATTCGCCACGCAGCTGGCGGTGGCGCCCGACGAGGGTCAACGTGCGTAGCACGCGGCGCAGCTCGAATACGCCGAGCAGCGGGACGAACCAGGCGGCGAATCCATGCATCTGCGGCAGTACGCCGAGCCCCGCGTCGGCACAGGCGCGTAGGATCAGCCCAGCGGCTAGCAGCGTGGCGCAGACGAGCAACAGCCGGAACTGGCGCACCGCCTGCCAGCCGCCGTGGTCGACGCCCTCCTTGGGTGTCACGCGGAAGCCTCCGCGCCCGGGCCGCACGACGCAGCGCAACGCGCGTATGAAGATCTCCGCGGTGCACAGCTCGTAGTGGGTCGTCTCTCCGTTGCCCTGCTGGCCGCGGCAGAGTGCCGAGCCGGCGAGCACCATCAACAGCGTCGCCGGGGCCCACAGCAGCGCGAGCGCCAGTGGCGCGATGTGCAGCGGCAGCGCCCCCGTCCACAGCACCACGATCAGCACCGCCAGGATCACGATCCGAACCGGCCCCGCGAGGTAGGCGGTAAGGCTTGCGAGGTAGCTGAGCCGTTGTTTGGGGCTCAGACCGTGGCCGCGGAAGGGGCTCTCCGGTGTGGTGAACACGGCGAGGTTGCCTCGTGCCCAGCGGTCGCGCTGGAGCAGATAGGCGGCGAGATCGTGCGGGGCACGCCCCTGTACGACGACGCGCTTGTCGTAATGGGTGCGCCAACCGGCACGATGGAGCTTGATCGTCGTGTGAAAGTCCTCGGCGATCGTCTCGGTGGCCACCCCTCCCACCTCCAGCAGTGCGGCACGTCTGATCAGCGCGCCGGAGCCGCACCAGAAGGCGGCGTTGTGACGGTCCTTGCCGGGGCAGATCGCCGAGAAGAAGACAGACTGCTCGTGGCGTCCGAGGTCGTAGTGCTGGACGGAGTCGTGGTTGGAGAAATCGTGCGGGCTCTGCACGAGCGCGACTCGCGGATCGTCGAAGTAGCCGACGAGGGTGTCGAGCGCGTCCGGCAGCGGAACGTGGTCAGCGTCGAGCACGAACACGAGCTCCCCCTCGGTGCTCCTCAGCGCGTGGTTGATGTTGCCGGCCTTGGCGTGGTAGTTGTCCGGGCGCGTCAGGTAGTGCGCGTCGCACACTTGAGCGAGCGACGCGATCTCCGTGCGGCGACCGTCGTCCAGTACGTAGGTCGTGTGCGGGTAGTCCAGCAGCGCGCAGCCGGCGAGCGTCGCTTCGAGCACCGCGATCGGCTCGTCGTAGGTGCAGATGTACACATCGACCGCGCGTCCCGGCGTGGGCGACGGCCGTCGGGGCGAACGAACATCCCAGGTGAGCCAGGAGAGCATCACGAGGTTCCAACAACCGTAGCCCTCGGCGAGCAGTAGCGCCGCCCACAGCACGGGGCTTGCGTCCTGCTCGCTCCAACCTACGCGCCAGGTGAGGTAGGCGGCAGTCCAGCACAGCGCGAGCGCGACCAGCGCATGAAGCAGGCGGGGGTGGCGCCCCCACCAGGTGCCCCAGCGTGTTGTTAGGACCCGGCCCGAACCGCTCGTCGCATTCGTGCGAGCGGCCATGTGCAGCGGCAGCCCGAGCAGCACCCAGGCGAGCAGGTTCGTCCAATTGCGTGGACGCAGCGAACGGGCGGGTTTGCTCTCCATGCCGCTTCATCGACGGCGACGGAGAGGAGATTGAGCGGTTCAGCCCGCGGCGGCGCCGCCGCCGGTGAGGGCGGCGGCGGGTGAGACAGGGGGCAGGCCAAGGGTCGGCGTGTTGGGGACGGCGCCGACGATCATCGTGGCGATGTGGACGGTTTCTTCGATACCCAGCGCCTGGGCGGCGGCCGCGGTCAGGTCCCAGTCGGCGCCGTTGGCGTAGGGGCCGCGATCGACGACGGGGACGGTCAGACCCTGGCCGCGGTAGGTGACCTTCACGAGCGTGCCACAGGGCAGCTTGCGGTTGGCCACCCCGACGGTGGCAGGGGTCAGGGTCTGCCCGCAGGCTGTTTGCTGACCGTAGAAGCCGGGTCCAAACCAGGTCGCAAGGGCGGTCTTGTGGACCTTTGCAACCGGCGTGGTAATGGAAGTTGCCCCCGACCCCACCACCGTCGTGTCGGCCGACGGGCCGGCGGCGCCACCGGTGCTCGCGAAAGCGCCCACGGCGAGCAGGCCGGCGCTGAGGAGCGCAGCGAGCAGGGCAAGAATGACCGTTGTGAATCGAAATCGCATCGTTATCGAGCGCCTACGGGGTGAGCTGACGGGCTCGCGCGGTCAAATCGACGGCGCTACGGCCAAAAGAGGCCGATTCGCCCCCGCGGACCAAAGTCGATCCGCAATTGGGTCCCCCGTCTTCCGCAACCTGGGTCACTAGAAGCTCGGCGTGGGCGGCAGTATACAGACCGCTCAGACGGAGGTTCGGTTGAGTTCGGAGAGGCTCGGCAGAGTCCGGAGCGGAGGCCCAATTGAGCCCGAAGGAAGGCTCAGTTGAGCGGCAGACGCGCGAAGACGTCCTTGAGCAGGCGCCCGCCGGTCGAGAGTCCCGACTTGGTGAGCTCGCCGGCGAGCTCGGCCGCCGAGCTCAGCAGATCGACGCCGCCGGGCGGTTGCACGGGGCCGCTAACGGGATCGCCCTCGGTCTCAAAGCCTTGTCTGGGGGCCGGGTCCTGCTGGCGCTTCTTGGCCGTGACCTTCATCCTTGCCTTCGCGGGTCGCTGCTTTGCCGCTACCTGCTTGCGTGCGGGGATGGGGGCGGGCTGAGCTTTCGAGGAGGCAGTCGGACGCAGCTTACGCCCAGAGACAGGGGTGGACTGCGCCGTTGCGGACGCCGCCCGGCGTGGCTTGGGCGCTGGGGCGCCGGTGGGCTCCACTTTCGCCGAGGCCGTCTGGCGCACGGCATCGCGCCGCGCACTGGAACGCTGGGGGCGGGTGCGAGGCAGGTTGGCGAGAACGCCCTCCGATGCGCGCACATCTTTGTGCTTGGCGCCTTTTCCCCGCTTTGCACTCTTCTTTGCTCGCGATCGCTTCTCGCCGCTGGATGTATCGGCCATGGCGCGTTAGCATAGGGGTCCAGAAAGATGCAGCGTGCGTTGTAACGTTGGGCAGGCTTCGGCCGTAGTGTCCGATGGAGTACGTCCTCAGCCAGAGTCCGGTGTGGTGCGCGCAGTCGCCCCCGGGTTGCCCAGCGACAGAAGAAACGGAAATCGATGTCAGTAGCAGAAATGCAGGAGCTCGATGAGGTAAAGGGCCTGCTGGCCAAAGGGCAGCAGGTGGGCGTGCTCACCTACGCCGAGATCACGACGGCGATGTCCGAGCTGGACCTGGACGAGTCCGACGTCGAGGAGTTGCACGGGTTCCTGGAGAAATCGGAGATCGAGCTCGTCGAGGAGATCGATCCGGCGACGGCGGCGGCCTCTCAGGTCGAGCGCGCGCCGGACAAGCGCGGCCGCAGGAAAGCGAAAGCGGCGCTGGATCTGAAGCCGGACATGACGACCGACTCGCTGCAGCTGTTCCTGAAGGACATCGGCAAGGTCAGGCTGCTCACAGCCCAGGAGGAGGTCGATCTGGCAAAGCGGATCGAGCGCGGCGACCTCGACGCGAAGCAGAAGATGGTCGAGTCGAACCTGCGGCTCGTCGTGTCGATCGCGAAGAACTACCGCAACCAGGGCCTGCCGTTCCTCGACCTGATCCAGGAGGGCACGCTCGGGCTCGTGCGGGCCGCGGAGAAGTTCGACTACCGCAAGGGCTTCAAGTTCTCCACGTACGCGACCTGGTGGATCCGCCAGGCGATCGCGCGGGCGCTGGCAGACAAGGCTCGGACGATCAGGATTCCCGTGCATGTCGTCGAGAAGCTGAACAAGATCGGCCGCGCCGAGCGCAAGCTGGTGACCGAGCTGGGACGCGAGCCGACCGCCGCCGAGATCGCCGACGTAACGGGGATCGACCCCGAGGAGGTCGACTCGATCAAGCGCTCTGCGCAGGCGCCGGTCTCGCTGGAGAAGCCGGTCGGCGACGAGGAGGAGTCGGAGTTCGGACAGTTCATCGCCGACGAGCGCGCCGAGTCGCCATATGAGCGCGCGGCGGAGATTCTTACGAAGGAGGCGCTGAGAGAGGCGCTCGAGAACCTCAGCTACCGCGAACGGCGCGTACTCGAGCTGCGCTACGGCCTTGGCGGCGAGCACCCGCGGACGCTCGACGAGGTGGGTCGCACGTTCAACGTGACCCGCGAGCGGATCCGCCAGATCGAGAACCAGTCGCTGAAGAAGCTCCAGTCCCTCGCGGAGGCCCAAAAGCTCCGCGACGTCGCGTAGCGTTGTCCATCGCCTGACCCGGCATTCAAGCCCCGCGGCGAGTTTGCCGATCTGGGGACTATGTTCGACGTGCAAGAGGCGCTGAAGGAGCTCGTCAGGCGCGAGGGCTCGGATCTGCATTTGAAGGTGGGGAGCACGCCCCTGTACCGCGTGCATGGGCACTTGGCGGCTGAGCCGAGTGGGGATGTGCTGAGCGCCGAGGACACCGAGCAGACGCTGCACGAGCTGCTGCACGACGAAGCGAAGCTGCACGAGTTCACCGAGGAGCACGAGGTCGACTTCTCGTTCGAAATCGAGGGCGTCGCGCGCTACCGCATCAACGCCTTCCGCCAGCGCGGCGTGATCTCGCTGGCCTGTCGTGCGATCCCGCACAAGATCTCGACGATCGACGAGCTGTCGCTGCCGTCGGTCGTGAAGGACCTGGCCGACGAAGAGCGCGGGATCGTGCTGCTGACGGGCACGACTGGCTCCGGCAAGTCGACCACGCTCGCGGCGATGATCGATCACATGAACGAAACGACGAGCAAGCACGTCGTCACGATCGAGGACCCGATCGAGTTCGTGCACTCCGACAAGAAATCGGTGATCAACCAGCGCGAGGTCGGCCTGGACACGGCCTCGTTCAAGCGCGCGCTGCGGCGCGTGCTGAGACAGGACCCGGACGTGATCCTGATCGGGGAGATGCGCGATGAGGAGACGGTGCAGACAGCGCTGTCCGCGGCTGAGACCGGGCACCTCGTGCTCTCGACGATCCACACCGTGGATGCGCCCGAGTCGATCAACCGCATGCTCGACTTCTTTCCCCCGCACCAGCACGGCCAGGCGCGCAGCATGATCGCGGGCACGATCAAGGGCGTGATCTCCCAGCGGCTGGTCCCGGGCGCCGACGGCGGGCGCGTGGCGGTCTGCGAGATCTTGCGGATGACCGGCCGCGTGCGCGACATGATCGTCGATCCCAGCCAGACGGGCAAGCTGATGGAAGTGATCGCCTCAGGCAGCTACTACGGGATGCAGACCTTCGACCAGGCGCTGTTCGGGCACGTGAAGGCGGGCAGGGTGACCTTTGAGGACGCGATGAAGGTAGCATCGAATCCGTCCGATTTCAAGCTGCTGATGCAGGCCGATGGACGCAGGGGCACGACGATGGAGGACGTGGCGGCTGCGGAGGAGCGTCGCGAGACGAACTCCGATCCGGCGAACGACCCCCGTCCCGCACCGAGTCCGCCGCTCACCGTCGCTTAGCCTGTCTTACTACTTCAGTTGGTAAAGTAACGGTTGGAATGGCCGTCCAGGAAACATGCCCTGTATGTCGCACGGCCGAAGTCGTGTGCGGCAAGTGGACGCTCTTACTGGTCCGAGACCTGGCCGACGGCTGCTCGCGCTTCTGTGAGCTAGAGCGCTCGCTGGCGGGGATCAGCCCTCGTACGCTGTCGCTGCGGCTGCGGGCGCTCGAGGAGGAGGGGATCGTCGAGCGACACACGTTCGGAGAGGTGCCGCCACGCGTGGAGTACGCGCTCACGGAGAAGGGTCGCGCATTGCTGCCGATCGTCGATGGGATGCGCTCCTACGGCGAAGAGTGGCTGGGCGAAGGCGGCTCGGCCGCGCTCGCACTTGCGGTTGCGTAGGAGCCCGGTCGGACTGCAAGACGGGCTGCGTCCCGCCAGGCCGAGGAGGAGCTCCGAACGCGGGGCCGAAGTGTGCAGAGGATGCGTTCACGCCAGCTGGAGACAGCGCTCACGGAGTTTGTAGGAGAAGCGGCCGATCGTCTGCAGGCGGAGATCGACGGTGGCGCTGAGGTCTCCTTCGAGCTGGCCGAGAAACCTGCCCGTCGCGGCGAGAGCGCCGCGCGGCTGTACTGCTATCGCGCGCTGACAGGCGCGTTCATCGAACAGCACGGTACGAAGCTCGCGAGCCTGCCTGCCCACGCCGCGGCGACGAGCCTGCTGGTGGACTTCGACGGGCTCGACCGCTACCTGGTGGGGATGGGCGGGGGTGCCGACCTCCCACGGATGAAGGCCTACGCGCGAGCGGGTGCGGCGCTGAGACTACTGCTGGAGGATGTTTTCGACGAGCAGACCGACTTCGACCGCCGCTCGGCGCCGGCCCAGTACCGGGAGCATGTCGAGGAGGCTCTGGCGAGGCTCGAGCAGTCCGCGGGCGCGAGCGCAAGCGCGATGACGCTACTGGCGACGCTGCACGGGTTGACGATCGCCTCCGAGGAGATCGCCTTGACGAAAGGTCTGACGATCGCCCAGCCGGGCGCCCTGCGCGGTGTACCCGACGGCGCCGGCTCCCCGGCCTTCGCCGCGGCCGCCGCCGGAGTCTCCAGCTCAGATCGGATGTCAGCTCGTGCGGAGGCAGACCATCTGCTGGTGGTGTTCACCGCCGATGAGCAAGACGTCGATAACGCGGTCGCGCGCGGGCGCGAGGTGCTGAAGGATCTGCTGCGTGCGCTGCGCCTGTTCGGTGACGGCCGCGTGACGCTCGGCGCGCTCGCCTGGGCGCGGGTCGGTGCGGGCTCGTGGAATCCGGTCGCGCTCGGCGCGGGCGGGCGGCCGCACGGCATGCTGGTGGTCAGCGCCGAGCAGGAGGATGAGCTGCGCGCGTTCTGCAGCCTCGTCTCCCGTCGCGCTCCCGACGGCAACGAGCTGGCCTGGGCGCTGCGGCGCTTCGAGCTCGGGTGCGAGCGCGCGAGCTCCTCCGAGGCGCTGAGCGACCATCTGCTGGCGTTGCGGGCGCTGCTCGAGCCGGAGGGCCCAGCGAGCGGCCTGTTGGCGGGACGGATCGCCGCGCTGTGCGCGATGCCGGAGGACCGCGCAAAGCTGACCAAGCGCATGGTCAAGGCGCAGACGCTCGAGCGTGCTGCGATCGCGGGTACAGCCGGCGAGCACACCGCGGGGGTGAACCTCGCACGGGACGTCGCCAACCACCTGAGAGCGCTCCTACGCGACGTGATCTGCGGTCATCTCGACCCGAACCTCGCGGCGCTCGCGGACGAGCTGCTGAGGGTGCCCGAGGTGGCTGAGGCGGTCGAGGTGGCCGACGCGGTCGAGGACGAGACGAGCGCGAGTGAGCCAAACGGGCATCCGCTCGATCAGCTCACGCAGAGCGCGCTGCCCGTCTGAGACCCCCGTCAGGCGAAGAGGTACTCGGCGATCCTGGCCAAGCCCGCGAGGTCCTGGATGTCTTCGTCCAGGTGGGGCACGGTCACCGGGTTGGGCTCGTCTAGTTCCTTACGCAGGCGGACGATCGTGTCACGGTCGCGGCGGACCAGCACGTCGAAGTCCGCCAGGTTGTTGGCCGTACGCCGTGCCAGGGAATCGCCCAGCTCGGGCGCGAGCGCGTCCTGCACCTCCTCGGCGGAGTGCCCGTCGAGGCCATGCAGGTGAACGCGATTGACGATCGCCCCGTCGCGGGCCATCCCCGCCTCTGTGAGCTGCTCCGCTAGGAACACGGCCTCGCGGGCGGGCTCGTGCTCGGGCGAGGTAACGATCAGGAAACTCGTCGTTTCCTCGCGCAGGAGCTCGGCAACGCCGTGGATCCGCTCGCTGAAGCCGTCGATCACGCCCGACAGCGACCTGAAGAACGTCGACAGCTCGCTGAGCATGTCGACGCCGGTCACGCGCGCGAAGATCGCGAACACGAGGCCCGTGCCGCGGCCCAGGAAGCGCGCCGCGAGGCCGCCCGGCGCGAGGAACACCTTCAGCGCGCGACCTTCGAGGAAGTGCAGCATGTTCTCGGGGGCTCTTAGGAAGTCGAGCGCGTTGCGCGAGGGCGGCGTGTCGAGCACGATCACGTCGAATTCGTGTTCTGTATTCAGCTCGTACAGCTTTGTCACTGCGCCGAGCTCCTGTACGCCGGACACGGCTGAGGACAGCTCCTTGTAGACGGGGTTCGCGAGGATTTCCTTGCGCGAGCCCTCGTCGGGCGCCAAGCGCGCGATCACGTCGTCGAACGTCCGTTTCACATCGAGCGCCATCGCCCACAGCTCGCCCGGCTCGGCGACCCCCTGCGCGGCCAGCAGCTCCGGGTCGATCTGGCGCGGCTCGCCCGAGAGCTCGCCGAGCCCGAGCGCGGCGGCCAGGCGCCGCGCGGGGTCGATCGTCACGACGGCGACCTTCTGCCCGCGCGCGGCCAGCCCGAAGCCGAGCGCTGCCGAGGTCGTTGTCTTGCCGACTCCGCCGGCGCCGAGGCATACGCACACGCGCTTGCCCTGCAGGCGCTTCGCCAGGTGCGGGGAGCGCTTGGGCATTGCCTGATCCTAGTGTCACCGCGCCTCGGCTCGTCTGCGGCACAGGCCTCCTGACCGGCGATACGGGACCGTCCTGCGGGTAACTGCGCGCGACAGTCTCCCGAAAGTCGTTTTCTGCCCGCGCATGTCGATCGACCGCCATGCAGGAATCGCGCATCCCTGTGCGAATAACCCCCCGATCGGCTTCCCAATCGAGTAGGAGCCTCCTGTGAACGGCAAGGCCAAGGTCATCGCATTCGCCAATCAGAAGGGCGGCGTGGCCAAGACGACTACCACGCTCAACCTCGCAGCCGCCTTCGCGGAGGAGGGTCATCGGGTGCTGTGCGTCGACATGGACCCGCAGGGCAACCTGACGATGTCGCAGGGCATCGATCCGGACACGCTGGAGAAATCGATGTACGACGTGCTCGTCCACAAAGTCTCGATCCGCGAGGTGATCCGCAAGCGCGAGATCGACATCGCCTGCGCCTCGATCGATCTGGCTGGGGCAGAGATCGCGATGTCGACGATGATCGGTCGCGAGCGCTCGCTGCAGAAGGCGTTCGAACCGATCCTCGAGGACTACGACTTCATCTGCATCGACACTCCTCCGAGTCTTGGATTGCTGACGATCAACGCGCTGACAGCCGCCGACAAGGTGATCGTCCCCGTGCAGTGCGAGTATTTGTCGATGCGTGGCCTCATCCAACTGCAGAACACGCTCGCGATGATCCGCGAGAACCTCAATCCCGGCGTCGACATCGAGGGTATCCTGCCGACGTTGGTCGATTCGCGCACGATCCACGCCAAGGAGGCGATCGAGATCCTCGAGGAGAATTTTGGTGACCGCGTATTCGCCTCGCGCATCCGCAAGACGGTGCGTTTTGCCGAGGCGCCCGTGAAGGGCATGTCGGTGCTCAAGTACGAGCCCGACGGGGTCGCCGCCCAGTCCTACCGTCAGCTCGCGCAGGAGGTTCTGACCCATGGCCAATCCTAAACGCGCCTCGATGCGCGAAGGGCCGCTCGCGGCGCTGTTCAGGAAGACCGAAGGCGAGGACGGCGAAGTCATGGATGCGAGCGAGCCCGCATCCGCGCCCGCGACGCCCGAGGCGGCGACCCCCGCGGCCGCCGCGACTCCCCATCCGCGCGAGAGTGGCCTGCCGCACCCGGCGCTGCGAGCCTCCTCGACCAAAACCGACGAAGACGCGCGTGGGGATAGCGTTCCTACGCCGCGCGAGCGGCTGCGCCACGCTTTCTCCTCGGAGATCCCCGAGAACGTTATGGAGCGGGAGCGCTCCAGGCGCCCGGTGATGGACGATTACTCCCGCGAGCACCCGGCGCGCGCGGCCGTGGGCACCACGGGAGCGGTTGGACAGCCAGTGATCCGTGTCGTTGGCGTCGGCGGCGCTGGCGTGAACGCGGTCAACCGGATGGTCGAGGCTGAGGTCGAGGGCGTTGAGTTCCTTGCCGTCAACACCGACCTGCAGTCGCTGCAACAGTCCACGGCGGATGTCACGCTGCATATCGGCGCCGAGCTCACCCGCGGCCTCGGCTCGGGCTCGGACGCGGAAGTCGGCCGCGCCGCGGCGATGGAGGACTACGACCGCATGAAGGCCCTGCTGAAGGGGTCGGACATGATCTTCATCACGGCCGGCGCCGGTGGCGGCACGGGCACAGGCGCGGCACCGATCGTGGCGCGGATCTCGCGCGAACTCGGCGCTTTGACGGTCGCGATCGTGACCAAGCCGTTTGGCTTCGAGGGCTCCCGCCGCGGCGAGCAGGCCGAGCGCGGCGTCGCCTCCCTGGCCGAGGAGGTCGACACGCTGATCGTCGTCCCGAACAACCGGCTTTTGTCCGTGCTCGACAAGCAGACCGCGATGGTGGAGGCTTTCCGCGTCGCCGACGACGTCCTGCGCCAGGGCGTGCAGGGCATCTCCGACCTCGTAACTTTGCCCGGCCTGATCAACCTCGACTTCGCCGACGTGCGCACGATCATGTCCTCCGCCGGCAACGCTCTTTTGGGGATCGGGATGGGCGCTGGCGGAGAGCAGCGCGCGGTCGACGCCGCGATGCAGGCGGTCGCCTCGCCTCTGCTCGAAACCTCGATGGAGGGCGCGCGCTCGATTCTGTTGTCGATCACGGGCGGTCGCGACCTTTCCTTGTGGGAGGTCAACGAGGCCGCGAAGGCCGTCTCCGAGGCCGCGCACCCCGACGCGAACATCATCTTCGGTGCGATGGTCGACGAGAAGCTCGACGACCAGGTCTGGGTCACGGTCGTCGCCACCGGCTACGGCGAGCAGGGCCGGCGCAACAGCGTCAACCGCCTGAACGAGCCCGCGGGCGAGCCGCGCGTGCGGCGTACCGGTTCCCGGCCTCCAGCTCCCCGGCGCGGCGGGTTGGATGAGCTCGAAGTACCCGAGTTCATCCCGAACTTGTAGTCCTGACGCGCGTCAGCGCTTCGCTGGCCGATCCCGGACGATCGGTCTGCGTCCTCGATCGCTCGTGTGCTAGCCGATCTTTGATCGGTACACTTCGCTCACTGCGTCCTTGACTGGCTCGACTGACACACGCCAGGATGCGTCGCTGTGCTATCGCTACAGGATGAGCGGAGCTGAGAAGGGAGTTGTGGCGGCTGGCCACCCACTGACGGCGGAGGCTGGGGCACGCGTGCTGCGCGAAGGTGGCAACGCGGTTGACGCGGCGGTCGCGGCGATGCTCGCCTCGTTCGCGGCCGAGCAGCTGCTCACGGGCCTCGGCGCCGGTGGGTACATGCTTGTCGCCGGGGCCGGCGAGGAGCCCACGCTGCTCGACTTCTTCGTCGAGGCGCCCTCGAATCGCAGATCGTCCGGGGTCGAGAGGGATGGCACAGCGGGGAGCTCGCCGCCGGCCGAGCTGCGGGCGGTCGACGTGTCCTTCGGCGACGCTGCGCAGGTGTTCCACATCGGGCCGGCCTCCTGCGGTGTCTACGGAACGCCGGCGGGCGTCTGTGCGGCGATCGAACGCTGGGGCACCATGCCGCTGGCCGAGCTTGCGGCCCCGGCGGCGCGGCTCGCGCGTGAGGGTGTGCAGCTGAACGCAGGCCAGGCCTACATCGCAAAGATCCTCGCCGACCTGCTCACCTCGACGCCGGAGTGCGCGGCGCTGTGGGCGCCCTACGGCCACGTGCTTCAGGAGGGCGAGCTACTGCGCAACCCTGAGCTCGGTGATGCGCTTTTGCTGCTCGGGCAGGAGGGAGCTGAGCCGTTCTACCGCGGCGAGATCGCGGCGACCGTGTGTGACTGGATGGCCGCGCGCGGTGCCGCACTCTCGAGCGAGAACCTCGCCGGCTACCGCGCCGTCGCGCGCGAGCCCGTGCACGTGCGCTACCGCGACCGCGAGGTGCTCACCAACCCGCCGCCCTCGGCCGGGGGCACGCTGCTGGCCTACGCGCTCGCGCTGCTCGATCGCGGGCCAGCACCGCCGGGTCTGGGGGATGTCGTGGCGGCGATGGGCGCCGCCCAGGTGCAGCGCACGCCGGAGTTCGTCGAAGGGCTCAGCGAGGTCGGCTTCCTCGAGCGCTTCCTCGCGCGGAACCTCGGCTCGACTACGCACATCTCGGTGCTCGACTCGGCGGGCCGCGCGTGCTCCGTGACGGCCTCCAACGGCGAGGGCTCAGGCGTCGTCGTCCCCGGCACGGGGATCCACCTGAACAACGTGATGGGCGAGCAGGACCTCAACCCGCTGGGCTTCCACTGCCACCCCGCCGGACGGCGGATGCCGAGCATGATGGCCCCCTCGGTCGTCTTGCGCGACGGGCAGGTCGAGCTGGTGCTCGGTAGCGCCGGCTCCAACCGCATCCGCTCGGCGTTGCTGCAGACGATCGTCGGCGTCGTCGACCACGGCCTCACCGCGCGCACGGCGGTGGAGGCCCCGCGTGTGCACTTCGAGGACGGCACGCTCTACGCCGAGCCGGGAATCGACCTCGAGAGCCTCACAGGGCCGCTCGTCGAGTTCGGAGACCTCAACCTGTTCTTCGGCGGCGTCCAGGCGGTGCTCCGCCGCGATGACGCGATCGAAGGGGCTGGGGATCCCCGGCGTGGCGGGGTGGCCGTGCGGGCCTGAGGCGCTACGCCGGCTTGTGCGCGGCGAGCAACAGGTTGTAGAAGATCGCCGGCGGCAGGCGCGGCTCGAGCAGACGGCGGTCCAGCTCCTGGAAGAGCAGGTAGCCACGGTAGGCATATTGGCGCCAGGCCCAGGGGACGTCGAACGGGTCGGCCGTGGCCTCGAGCGTGCGGTTGGTCCAGCCGAACCAGTTCGCGAGCAGCTCCTCGCCAGTGACGCGCACATCGGCGAAGCCGGCGCCCTTGGCGAAGCCCGACAGTTCGCCCGGCGCGAAGGCGTGGACGTCGACGACGCCCTCCAACGCCGAGTCGGGCGCGCCGCCATCGGCCGGCGGCGCCGGGCGCGCGCCGATCGCGCGGCGCCACAGCGGCGCAACCTTGCCCGCCACGCGCTTGGGCACGTTCGCGAGACGGTCGCCGTAGCGGGAGGGCTCCCCGGCGAACAGCAGCGTGCCACCGGGCGCGAGCACGCGCTCGAACTGGGCGAACGCCCGCGGTAGGTCGGGGATGTGGTGCAGGATCGCGTGACCGAGCACGAGGTCGAAGCTCTCGTCGGCGAACGGCAGCCGCTCGGCGTCGGCGGGCACTGTCTGCACTTCGATGCCCAGCCGCTCGGCGTTGGCGGCGAGGCTCGCGAGCATGCCCGGCGAGATGTCGCTGCAGGTGGCCTCGTCGATCAGGCCGGCACGCATCATGTTCAGCGTGAAGTAGCCCGTCCCCGAGCCGATCTCCAGCGACCGGGGGTAGTGGCCGGGCTTGCCGTGCAGGGCCTTGCGTACCTTCGCGAGCACTTGGTCTTGGCCGAGCTCGCCGAAGTCAATTCCCCACTTGTGGTCGTAGTGATTGGCTGCGACGTCGTGGTAGCGAGTGTTGACTTCGCGGATCTCCTCGGCGCTGAGAGTCGGTGGCACGGGGCGGCACCATATACTCGCGCGCCGTGTCGCGCACCCTCTACGAGCAACGTGACCAGCCCGACGGCGTGCCGCCGCTCGAGCTGACGGGGGAGCGCACGTTGCCCGACGTGCCCGAGGAGAACTACTGGTTCCGCCGCCACCAGGCCGTCTACGAATGGATCGCGGCGCGCGTGGCCGGCGAGCGCGTGATCGACATGGCCTGCGGCGAGGGCTACGGCTCGAACGTGCTCGCCGCGAGCGCCGCGTCGGTCGTGGGGGTGGACGCCAACCCCGAGGCGCACGAGCACGCGCGGCTGCGCTATCGCCGCGGAAACCTGCGCTTCGAGCGGGACCTGGTCGAGAGCTTCGCCGAGCAGGTTGAGGCGGTCGTGTTCCTGCAGACGATCGAGCACCTGCAGGATCCCGACGCGGTGCTCGAGCACTTCCGTTCGCTCGTCGGGGAGCGGGGGACGGTGTACCTGTCCACTCCGAATGTGCGCACGCTTGCGCCGAAGGGCGCCGAGCGCTCGGACAACCCGTGGCACGTGCACGAGTACCGCGCCGAGGAATTCGAGCGGCTGTGCCGCCGGCACTTCGGCTCGGTGGCGCTCTTCGGCCTGTTTCACGCGCGCAAGCTACGCACACACGAGCTCGCGCTGCGGGCTGGATGGGACGAGGTGCATGCACGCCTGGGCCTGACCAAGCGCTTCTACGACTGGTTCACGCCGGCGATCGCCGCCTCCGACTTCGTTCTGCGCCCGCGCGGGCAGGCCGATCTGGAGCGGGCGCTGGACTTCGTCGCGGTGTGCCGGTAGTGACGTCAAGTCGCGAGCGCGGTGCGCTTGCGATCGTGCTGCACACGCACATGCCCTACGTCGAGGGCTTCGGCACGTGGCCGTTCGGGGAGGAGTGGCTGTGGGAGGCGATGGCCGGTTGCTACCTGCCGCTGCTGGAGTTACTGGACGCGGGCGCACCGCTCACGCTGTCACTGACGCCGGTGCTCTGCGACCAGCTCGAAGCCCCGGGGATCGCGGAGCGCTTCGGTGCGTTCGTCGGGGAGGTGCGTCGCTACACGCACGAGGAGGACGCCCGAGGACTGCGCGCCGGCGGGCACGAGGACCTCGCGCGCGAGGTCGAACGCTCGTGGGGGGACTACGAGCGGGCGCTCGAGCTCCTCGCCCGTCACGACGGCGATCTGCTGGGGGCGCTCGCCCCTTACGCGCAGTGGACCTCCTCCGCCACGCACGCCGTACTGCCGTTGCTCGCCACCGACGCCGGCGTGCGCGTGCAGGTCCAGACCGGCGTCGAGGCTCACCGCGCGCGCTTCGCAGGTGAGGACTGGCGGGGTGGCTTCTGGCTGCCCGAGTGTGCCTACGCCCCGTGGCTGACCCCGGCGCTCGCGGACGCGGGGGTGCGCGCCACCTGCGTCGAGCTGACCAACCGCTTCGGGCTCGGCGCGTGCGAGCATCTGCGCCCGCTAGTGGGCGAGGAGGGTGTGACGCTTGTGCCGATCGACCGCGCGACGATGACGCTCGTCTGGAGCGACGACGGCTACCCGGCCAACGGCGTCTACCGCGACTACCACCACCACACCGTCCACCACCACACGCCCTGGGGCAACGACGGAGAGCCCTATGACCACGAGTGCGCGCTCTCGCTCGCGCAGGAGCACGCCGCGGACTTCGTCGCCCGCACCCGGGCACGCCTGCTTCGGGACGGCACCGGCCTGCCGGGCGGCGGCCTGGCGGTCTGCGCGCTCGACACCGAGTTGCTCGGGCACTGGTGGTACGAGGGGATCGCGTGGTTGGAGGCCGTCGTGGAGGAGTGCTCGCGGCAGGGGCTCGAGCTGGTGCGCCTCGACGACGCGCTGGAGCGCCTCGAGCCCGCCCCGCTGGGAGGGGGGGAGGCGAGCAGTTGGGGCAAGGACGGCGACCTCTCGACCTGGTCGGGGCCGCAGGTCGCCGGACTGGCGTTTGCGACGCGCGCGGCCGAGCTTCGGGTGGTGGCCGCGGGGCCGGCGGCGGGGCTGGCCGCGGTGCGCGAGCTGCTCGCG
>Ga0302178_10001646_pt1 | contig 18527 bp, 18 predicted proteins | sample I_Palsa_E1_3_FD_198790 | JGI IMG/M metagenome (GOLD analysis project Ga0302178, IMG submission 198790) | Peat permafrost microbial communities from Stordalen Mire near Abisko, Sweden - I_Palsa_E1_3 | ecosystem: Environmental > Terrestrial > Soil > Palsa > Peat permafrost | place: Sweden... | reverse complement strand
GCCAGGCGGCGCGGGCACGCTCCGCGACGGCCTCGTTGGCGGGCGCTGTCTTCCCGAGCAGCCGGGCCGCGAGCACGATCTCGCCGTTCAGGAAGTCGGTTTCGAGCGGGCTTGACCGGCTGAAGCTCTGCCAGGTGGAGTTACCGCCGCGCTCCCGGCCCGCCATCGGCGCTGCGGTGAACCGGCTCACGTCATTGGTGCTCTCCGCCGCGACATCGGCGATGCCGTAACCGGCCGCGACCAGGATCTCCCGTGCTTCGGTCCGCAGCAGCTCCGCGGCCTGCTCGCGCCGCTCGCCGGCCGGGTAGAGCGCCGCCAGCACGAACGTCACGCTGCCCAGCAGCTTGGCCGCCTTCCACCGCAGGATGTCCTCCACGACCTGGACCTCGAAGCCAGCCGCCCGCACATCGTCGGCTATGGCAGCCAGCCACGGATGCGAGCCGCCCGGGTAGGCGCCGAGCCAGATCACCCCCACCGCGGGCGCTCCCGCCGAGATCACCTCGCCGGCCTGGACGTAGGTAGCGGGGATCCACAGCACCCCGGCGAGCACGGAGGCGAAGCGGCGCAGCGCGAAGCGCTCGGTTTCTAGACCGTTCTGGGTGGTCAGCAGGGGAAGGCTGGCGCCGGCCGGACGCCGGGTTCCGTCGGGGTGCCGGACCGGCCGCCAGGCCCAGTCGGCGACGGCGGCCTCGACGTCCTGCGTCTTGGTCGCGAGCACCAGCACGTCGTCGGAGGTGAGGTCGACCTCGGCCGCATCTCCGACGGCGGCCAGCTCGAGGTAGCGCGCCCCGTCCGGCCTGGCGTAGCGCAGTTTCCCCGTCCGCAGGAATTCCAGCTGTGCGCCGCGGGCGACGATTATCACCTCGCGGCCCGCTCGCTGCAGCTCGGCGGCGATGCTCACCCCGACACCGCCCGCTCCGATGATGATGTACCTGCTCACCGGCCCCGGCCTTTATACCCCGGCTCAACGGGACGGTCCGGTCCCGCGGCAGGCTCGAGCGTCTCGCGGATCGCGATGCGCGGCAGCTCTGCTCCCAGCCGCAGCCGCTCCAGGAACAAGACGATCGTCGCGGCCACCGTCCGGTGCGTCACGTCGTTGAGCGCGTCGTGCCTGCCGCCCGCGATACTGACCAGCTCGGCCGACGCCGCCGTCGCGTAGCGGGAGCGGACCGCGGCGAGCGGGCTGACCGGGTCGTCGGTGCCGTGGATGCCGAGGATCGGCTGGGTCACCGCGCTCAGGTCGGCCCGCTCGGCCCAGCCCGCGGGAACCGGCTCGTACAGCGCGCCGCGGCGCAGGCCAGAACCGGACAGCCGCCCGCGGTGCGTGGGGCACGCGGTCCTGGTGTCGAGTTCCTCTTCCCATGAGCCCCGGCCGGGGCTGTCCTCGAAGACAGGCAGGCCGGCCAGCACGAGCGCGTCCAGCCCGGGAACCTGGCCGGCGGCAGCCAGCCCCGCCGCGAACAAGGCGCCGGTATCGGATCCGGCCAGGACCCGTGGTCCCGGTACCTCCCGCCCCGGTGCGCCGGTGAGCTGGCTGGATATCTGGGACGCGGCGAGTTCGGCGGCTACCGTGGGATCGGTCACGGCGTGCACTCGATAGCCGTCGGCGGCGACACGGCGCCCGAACCGGTCGTAGTGCGCGGGCTGCTCACCACGGCCCGGGATGACGACGAGCGTGCCGCGGACGGCGATACCTTCGGGCTCGGCCCAGGTGAGGACGGGGACATGCTGATCTACCAGAGTCATCGGGAGTTCCTCGGCTGGGCTGGGCGGATCGCCAGTACCATCGGCCAGCAGCCGACGTAGCAGCTCGATCCCAGATGCGAAGCGGTGAGCAGACAGTTTCCGGTTATACCGATTAAAATAGTAGGGTTGGGAGGAGCCCGTCCAACGACGATCGCGAATCGGCTTGATCGGGAATGCTTATCAATCTGATTACTCTTGGATGACATGACGAAGGTGCTGGACATAACTCCGCTGCGGAGCCTGATCGCGGTAGCCGATACGGGCGGCTTCCACCGCGCCGCCGCGAGCCTCCAGCTTAGCCAGTCGGCGGTCAGCCAGCACGTTCGCCGGCTCGAGCGTGTGCTCGGCAGGCCCCTCGTCGAACCGGACGGGCGCCGGGCCCGGCTCACCCCGGCCGGGGTGGCCCTGCTCGCCGAGGCCCGGCAGATCATCGCGACCCACGATGAGGCGCTGCGGCGGCTGGCCCTGGTCGAAGCTCCGGAGTTCGTCATCGGCGCGACCGACCACGCGGCTGACTACTTGCTGCCCCCGGTGGTCTCGGCGCTCGGCGAGGCATTCCCTGACCTGCAGGTCAAGTTCCGGTTCGACCGGACCACCCCGCTGAACGACGCGCTGGACCGGGGCAGTATCGATCTCGCGGTCTTCATTACCGAGGCAAGCTCGCAGCCGGGCAAGCTGGTCGGCTCACTCCGGCTGGCCTGGTGCGCCGCGCCCGGGTGGAAGCCCCCGTCCGCGGACCAGCCCTGGCCGCTGATCGCGATCGAGGAACCCTGCGCGATCCGCGGGAGAGCCCTGACCGTCCTGGCCCAGCACGGTATCCGGACCAAGGTGGTCGGCGACGCCGCCTACCTGGCTGGCGTCCTCAACGCCGCGCGCGGCGGACTCGGCGTCACCCTGCTCGCCCTGGCCGGGGCGCCGCCGGAAGGCCTGATCGAGCGGTACGACCTGCCTGCGGCCCCGCCGATCAGCCTCACGGCCCGATTCCGCCCCGGCGCCGACCCCCAGGTCGCCGGGATCGCCCTCCGCGTGCTGCGCAGCACGCTGACGATTCCGCAGCCGCGAGCAGCGGCTCTGGGATCGACATGGCCACCCGGGGCGCCCGCTGGTGGGGTCGGCGGATGTCGCGCCTGAGCTTCGCCGCAGCTACCCGGACTCACTCTGGACGTGACCGTGAAGGCAGCTGGTCGAAGTAGGTTGCCTTTAGCATCGGCAGCGGTGGCGGGGTGCAGAACGGAACGGGGAGAGGATGCTGTGATCGAGCGAAGCCGTGAGGCGGAAGCGTTCCTGGCGGCGATGGACAAGACCGCGCCGGAGGCGGTGAGCGCCTGCGACGGATGGACCACACACGAGATCGCCGCGCACGTAGCTGGCATCGCCGTGGAGGTCATCCGTCATCTCGAGCCGTACCTGCAAGGCCATCCGGTGCCCCAGACGCGAAACTTCGAAGAACGCGAAGCTCCGCTGCAGATGATCCAGCACCCGGCGCTGCTGAACCGGCTCGATGCCGAAGAGGAACGGATGCGTCGTCTAGTTGGCGACGTACTCGACCGCGAACCGGACGCGGTCATCCCGTGGACCGGTCGGCGTATGGCGGTCGCGAAGTTCATTCCCCACCTGCGCAACGAACATGCCCTGCATCGTTGGGACATCGCCGGTGACGACGAAATCAGCCGCCAGTTGCTCGGCGACATGGACCTCGTCGACCACTCGGTCGGTGAGCTCGGCCGGATCCTGCTCGTCGCCGGCCGCGCTCACGATCCTGACCCGGACTCCGAGTTCCACGTCAGGCTGCGCGCCAATGGGCAGCCCGACCTTCGGGTCATCGTCGAGAACGGCAGCGCCACCCTCGCCTGGGCCAGCGATGAGGCCGACGAACCCTGGGTCGATATCGACGCCGGCGCGCGTCAGCTGTTCATCTGGGGACGACGCCCTGACCACCGCGGCCGACTCCGCAGCCACCTCGCCCAATCCGGCCTCGCCCGCCTCCAGACGCTGCTGTCCGGTTACTGAGCTGACTCCCCGGCGGGACGGCCCTAGGAAGCGGCCGGATTCCACTGGCTGACGGTCAGGCGGGAGAAACCGGAGGTGGCGTCGATGTCGAGCCGGGACGTCGCCGCGGCCCAGCCGGGCGGGGTCAGCACGGTCCCGCCGGCGACCCCGGTCAGGTCCTGGTTTCCCGTCGACACGTAGGCAGCGCCTCCGCCCACCGTCACCCGGGCCGGCACGCCGCCGGGCAGGCTGATCAGGAACTGGCTCACGCCGCCCGCGAGCAGGAAGGGCAATGTCCCGGCTGGCCGGGGCAGTCTCATGTCCAGGATGTCCGAGCCCGCCGTCACGGCGATCCCGCTCACCCGTCCGCCGCGTAGGTCGGCCTCGGTCCGCTGGGTTCCGGCCGCGAAATCTAGGCTCCACACGACAGAGGAGCTGAGCACCACGGTGACCGCGTTGTCCGTATTCCTGGCGGAGGTCGTGCCGCCGCCCGCGAGCGACAGCACGATCGGGCCCGATCCGGACAGCACCGGCCGGACGGGGGCACCGTCCGGGGTCGAGACCCGCAGCAGGGCGCCGTGGAGGTTGGCGACGCTGACGTCAAGGGCCGAGGTCCCGCTGGTGATCTCAAGCGCGGCGTGGCTGCGCCCGGCCAAGGGCAGGGACGCGATGTGAGCGGAGGATGATGCGGAGAGGGCGTAGGCGGTGCCGCCGGCCGCCACAGCCAGCACCACGGCTGCGGCCGCGATGACGACGAACCGCCTGGAGAGCAAGCCGGACATACCGAGCACCTGCCCACCGTAGCGGCTGCTATGCAGCCCCGGCCGGATGATCGTCACGACACAGAACGTTCAGATGTTGCCGCGGCACATCTCGATCAGGTGGTTGAGCACGGCCCCGTCGCTCACCCGCAGCCCGTCATGCTCATATTCGCTGGTCACCCACGTCCGCAGGCCCCGGATCGCCTGGGCGGTCCGCATCGAGAACTCCCGGTCCACGTACATGTCGTCGTAGTAGACGGCGGCGGCCACCGGCACGTCGTTCGCCGCCAGCCGCGTCGGGTCATACAGCGGCGGCCAGTCGTCACGTTCGGCCAGGATGCTGGCGGCCTCGCGCAGCGGGCGGAGCACCGGGTCGGCGTCGATCATCCACGGGTAGATCATCTCGCCGGTGAAGTACAGGGGAGCGGTCCCGGCGATGGCCGGATCGGGATCGAACTCGCCGAACTCCGCCCTGATCCGCTGCGCGGCCCACCGGGTCGCGGAACCCTGGGCGTAGGACGCCTCATGCAGCAACGCGTACAGCGGCCCGGCGGCGAAGCTGAGCTCATCCATGACGGCGTAGAGAAAAGCGTCGGACAACGCCTCGTCGTCTGAGAACGGGTTCTCCAGCAGGTAGTGCAGCTCGTGGCTGCCGTCGCTGCGGCCGAGCACGGCCCCGGCCGACTGGAAGGCCTCGACGGACAACGGCCCGCCATCGGGCCGCCGGACGTCATGGGTGGCCAGGTACGAGGCCACCCGCTGCGCCTGCTCTACGTCGCCGGGGTACCGCCCGTAGTGCGCGGCGTTCTTGCCGATAACGGTGCGATAGGTGTGCCGGTAGACATCGTCGGCGGTCACGGTCAGCCCGGGCAGCCCGCCGGTGATGAAGGCCTCCCGGATGCCGTGCGGGGCGAAGGACAGGTAGGTCACCGTGCACATCCCGCCGAAGCTCTGTCCCAGCACGCTCCACGGCACGTCGCCGGTCAGCTCGCGCCTGATCAGCTCGGCGTCGAGCACGATGCTGTCGGCCCGGAAGTGCGTCAGGTAATCGGCCTGGGCCTTCGGGCCGAATCGCGCCAGCGTCTGCCGGTTCACGGGGGAGGACCGGCCGGTACCGCGCTGGTCGAGGAGCAGCACCCGGAAGTCGTTGAGCGCCCGGTCCAGCCAGCCTTCCCGGCCCGTCGGCCGTTGCGCCCCGAACCCGGGGCCACCCTGCAGGAACAGCAGCCAGGGCAGTTCCGCGTCGGCCTTATCGATGGCGACGACCTCACGGGCGTACACCTCGATCTGCTCCCCTTCGGGGCGGCCGTGATCGACCGGGACGGCGAAGACATGGTCGGTCAGCACGGTGCCGGGCTGGCGGAAGCTGGTCACAATCTGACGTTACCGTGCCGGCCTGGCTGAGTATGGTCGTCTCCATGGGCACCGGTATGCGGACGGTCAGTCCGGCCGAACGGCGGGCCAGGCTGGCCGTCCGCCACCACCTGGCGCCCGCCGCGCGGGCCGGCTCTGTGACCGGCGCGGCGGCGGGCATGATCGCGCTGCACGGCACCGATCCGGCCTCGGTCTACCTGGCCGCCTGGGCCCGTACCGGCTCGGCCGATAAAGCGGCCGTCGAGCACGCGCTGTACACCGAGCGCGCGCTGGTGCGGATGCTCGGCATGCGCCGGACCGTGTTCGTGGTGCCCGCGGCGCTGGTCCCGGTGATCCAGGCCGCCTGCACCGACCAGATCGCCGAGCGCCTGCGCCGGCAGCTGACCCAGGTCGTGCAGCGAGCGGAGATCGCACCGGACCCGGCGACCTGGCTCAAGGACGTGGGCGAGGCCACGGTGCGCGCGCTCGCCGAGCGCGGCTCCGCGACCGGCGCGGAGCTGGCCAGGGACGAGGCTCGGCTGCGCACCCAGATCCTGGACGCCGCGGACAATCCCTATGGCGGAGCGGTGAACCTCACCTCCCGGCTGCTTACGCTGCTGTCCGCCGAAGGTCTCATTGTCCGCGGCCGGCCGCGCGGGGGATGGACCTCGACCCAGTTCACCTGGTCCGCCGCCGGGGCCCGGGCCGAACTGCCGGCGACCGCGGCCCGGGCCGAGCTGGCCCGCAGGTGGCTGTTCGCTTTCGGTCCGGCCCCGGTCTCTGACCTGCAGTGGTGGACCGGCTGGACGACCGGGCAGGTCAAGCAGGCGCTGGCCGAGCTGCAGGTCACCGAGGTGGACCTCGGCGGGGCCGCCGGCATCATCCTCACCGCCGACGAGCCGGCCCTGGACGAGCCGGCGACCGTCCCGCCGTGGCCGGCTCTGCTGCCGGCCCTGGACCCCACCGCGATGGGCTGGCGGGACCGCGCCTGGTACGTCGGGCACCACGCGCAGGCGCTCTTCGACCGGTCGGGGAACATCGGGCCCACCGCCTGGTGGGACGGCAGGATCGTCGGCGGCTGGGCCCAGCGCAAAGACGGCGAGATCGTGGTCCGGCTCCTTGAGGACACCGGGACCGAAGCCGCCGCGGCGATCGCCGCCGAGGCCGGGCGGCTCCGCGCCTGGATCGGCTCCGACCGGGTCACCCCGCGCTTCCGCACGCCGCTGGAGCGCGAGCTAGCCGAGTCGCAGGCGTGATTATCACGATTGATGGTTGTTTTAGCGGACAACGCATATTTCGCGTGGCCTGGAAAGAATAGGGCCATGGTTACCTTCATCATCGTGTGGATCATCATCGGACTGATCGCCGGCCTGATCGCCCGCTTGCTTCTCCCCGGCCGCGACTCCCTCGGCATCCTCGGCACCATCGTGCTCGGCATCGTCGGGTCCTTCATCGGCGGATTCCTGCAGAACCTCATCAAGTACCACAACGTGAGCATTCACAGCTTCCACGCCGTGGGCATTATCGGATCGATCATCGGCGCCTTCGTGCTGCTGCTCCTGCTGCGGCTCACCGGCATGGAGTCGGGCCGCCGACGCCGGTAGTCCGGACGCCCCGGATCACGACCTCATGCGGGAACGGCGGCCGGCCGCAGCGCCAGCCGCCGGAACACCGGAGATGGGGACGGCAGGCGACCGTCCCCATCCGGTGTGCACTGAGCTGTGATGCGTGCCGCGGCGTCGGGCAGAAACGGGCTTAGCTCCCGGCCCAGGACCTGGCACGCGTCCAGCAGCTTCCGGAGCGCGGCGTCGAGGCGGCTCCCGGCATCGGCGCTAGCTGGCTCAGCCTTAGCCAGCTGCCAGGGCCGGACCCGGTTGACGAACCGGTTCGCCTCGTCCGCGATCGCCCAGACTGCCGCTGCGGCCTGCCGGAAGTCGAACTCCTCAAGCGCCGCGCCGATGAGGCCCGGCGCCTGACGGCAGGCCGTATCCAGGGCCTGGTCGGCGAGCAGGCCGCAGCCCGTTCCGGCTAGTTCCGGCGGATGGCCGTCACGGTAGCGGTGGATCATCGCGACCACGCGGTTGACCAGGTTCCCCAGACCGTTGGCCAGTTCGTCGTCGGCGCGGGCGATCAGCCGTTCGACGGTGAAATCGGCGTCGCCTACCCGCGGCACCTCCCGCAGCAGCCACCAGCGGACCGCGTCGGCACCGTACTCGGCGGCCAGCGCGGCGGGCTCGCAGACCGGAGCACCAGCGGACTTGCTGATCTTCCGGCCGCCAGCGGTCAGGTAGTCGTGCACGAAGATGTCGGTGGGCAGCGGCTGGCCCGCAGAAAGCAGCATGGCCGGCCAGTAGACGGCGTGGAACCGCAGCACGCCCTTGCCGAGCAGGTGGACGCGACGCCCGCCGTCTTCCCACCACCGCCGGTACTCGTCATCGCCGGTACCGTAGCCCAGCGCCGTGAGGTAGTTGCACAAGGCGTCGAACCACACGTAGATGATCTGCTCCGGGTCACCGGGTACGGGAATGCCCCAGCCCCCGGCCCGTTCGGCAGGCCGGGACACCGAGAAATCCTCGAGCCCGCTGTCGATAAACGCGAGCACCTCGTTCCGCCGCCCGGCGGGCTCGATGCGCAGCCGCCCGGAGATGATCGCCGAACGGAGCATTCCGGCGTAGCGGGACAGCCGGAAGAACCAGTTCTCCTCGGTGACGTGCTGCGGAACGGTCTCGTGCTCGGGGCAGCGGCCGTCACGGAGTTCGGCCCCGCGGTAGAACTGCTCGCAGCCCGTGCAGTACAGACCGTCGTAGCGCCTGCGGTACAGGTCGCCGGCGTCGGCGCAGGCCCGCCAGAGGCGTTCCACGCCCGGCCGGTGGCGGGGGTCGCGGCTGGTGCGGATGACGTCGTCGATGGTCAGCGACAGCGCGTCGCCCAGGGCCAGGAACGCATCGCCGTTGCGGTCGACGAACTCGCGCACCGGCTGGCCGGCCGCCTGCGCGGCGAGCACGTTCTTGAGCGAGTTGTCATCGGTCCCGGCCTGGAACCTGACGCTTTCCCCGCGCCCGCGACGGTAGCGGGCCAGGACGTCGGCCTGCACCAGCTCGAGCGCGAACCCGATGTGCGGGCGCGCGTTGACGTACGGGATCGTGGTGGTGATATAGGTGTGCGGCGCGGTCATCGCAGCCTCCTTCGGGGGGCTCCGAGCGCCTAAACACATCGAGGCCCCGTAGCAGGGCCTCGGAAATCGAAACGTCCGGACGCGTCAGCGGCCCCGCGAGCGGGGCATCATGACCTGGAGTCCGTAACTGTTCACCCTTCAAGCATACCGCTCCCGGCCCGGGCACCCGCCTGGTCATTCGATAGGTTGACCCGGTGCGACTAGGCGTGAACGTCCCGAACTTCGGGCCGGGTACCAGGCCGGACACGCTGGCCCGCTGGGCCCAGACGGTGGAGGGTCTCGGCTTTGACCTGCTGATGGTCTCCGATCACATCGCCGTGACCGCCGACGTCGCGGAGCAGTACCCGGCGCCGTTCTACGAGCCGTTCACCACGCTGGCCTGGCTGGCCGGGCTCACCCACAGGGTACGACTCGGCACCACGGTGCTCATCGTGCCCTACCGGCACCCGCTGCTGGTCGCCAGGATGGCGGCTAACCTCAACGACCTCAGCGGCCACCGGCTGGTGCTGGGCGTCGGCGTCGGCTGGGCGCGGCAGGAGTTCGGCGCGCTCGGCGTGACCTTTGAACAGCGGGGGAGGCTGACCGACGAGCATCTGCTCGCGATCCGCGCCGCCTGGCGCGACGACCAGGACTATCGCGGCGGGCAGATCCCGATCTGGGTCGGCGGCAACAGCGACGCCGCGCTTCGCCGGGCGGTGCGCCTCGGTGACGCCTGGCACCCGCTGCGGTTCACCCCCGGCTGGCTGGCCAGCGCGGTGGACCGCCTCACGGCCGCCGCCGCCGGTCAGCAGCGGCCCCGGCCCGTCCTGATGCCGCGCATCGCCCTGCAGCTGACCGCTTCCGCGGTCACCGGCGAGGACCGGCTGGCCGGGCACGGCACGATGGGGCAGATTACTGAGGACCTGGAGCGGCTGCGCCTGCTCGGCGCCGGCACCGTGGTGCTCGACCCGTTCAACGGCGATCCGCGTGAGACGGCCCGCCCGCAGGAGGCGTGGCACGCCCTGGCGGCGGTGGCCGACCGCTGGGCCGGGCAACAATCACAAAACACTGATACCGAACGGAGCTGTGGTGACGCATGATGGCCAAGTGACAGCAGACCCGGCAGAAGTCTCCCCGGGAGAACTGCCTCACCTGCGACGCTGCGTGGAGCTGGCGGCCGAGGCGGTGGACGCGGGGGACTTCCCGTTCGGCTCGGTGCTGGTGGCGGCCGACGGGCGGGTCCTCGCCGAGGACCGCAACCGTGAGGTAAGCATGGGTGACGCCACCCGCCACCCGGAGTTCGAGCTGGCCCGCTGGGCCGCGGAGAACATGACCGCCGCGGACCGGGCCGCGGCCACCGTCTTCACCTCCGGTGAGCACTGCCCGATGTGCTCGTCCGCGCACGCCTGGGTCGGGCTGGGCCGCATCGTGTACGTGAGCTCGTCCCGGCAGCTGACAGCCTGGCTCACCGAACTCGGGGTTCTCGGGGTGGGGCCGTCACCGGTGCGCCCGCTGGCCATCAACGAGGTCGCTCCCGGCCTGGCGGTGCAGGGTCCGGTGCCCGGCCTCGACGAGCAGGTCCACGACCTGCACCGCCGCTTCCGCAGCTGACGGTCGCGGGGTGGCGGGGCGGGGGAGGGACTAGGCCATGCGGACGAGGGCGCCGGTGCTGATAGGGCCCGGGTTCAGCACCTCGGCGTAGACGCCGGCGCACGGCTCAGGGGCGAGTGAATCCAGCGGTTCCACCCGGTTGTGCCGGGCGAGAACCCTGAGGGCCTCGGCGTCCCTGGGCAGATTGCCGTGCGCTAGCGTCGGCACGGCACACCGGGGCGTCCGGGCGATCACGCGGAGCGTGAGCTCATCGCCGATGCGCAGAATCCGGTCGAGCCAGTCGTTCTCGGTGAAGCCGGCGGCGGCGGTACGGATGATGATGTTCGGCCGGTAGCGCTCGACCCGGGCCGTTCGGTACGGGCTGAGCTCGGCGATGCGCCCGAGCGTCGAGGTGGTCAGCAGGTGCAGCGGCGCGAAATCGACGAATGTGCCCGGCGGGGAACCCGAGCCGATCTCGTTCACCTCGAAGGGCACCCGCGCGTTGATGCCGGCGCGCAGCACCGCGTCGGGAACGGCCCGGTCAAGGGACGCGGCGGGCGGGCGGGTGGCGATCAGCGTGACGGGCTCATCCAGCAGCTCAGACAGGATCGTATCGACGTCCGCGTCGGTGCTCCGGACGGTCTTACCCCCCGGCAGGGTGATCTTTACGTCGCGGTCCAGCGCCTGGGCAGAAAGGGTGAGCAGGTCGCGCCACAGCCGCGGGTACTTCGCGCTCGCGACCTTGCCCGTCCGGCGGCTGATCACGGCCAGGCGCCGGTCCCTGGCCAGGCCGAGCCGGGTCACCTCGCTCGCGTCCACGTCCTCGCCGAGCATGGACTTGACCGGATACCGGCGGAGCGCGGCCACGGTTCCGAGCATGCTCTGATTATCCCAGGGTTATCGGGGTTCAGGACTCGCCGGGCGCGCGGTACTGGGGCGACTTGGTGGTGGCCCGGTCCATCTCCTCCGGTGTCATCAATGGGGTGACCCGGCCCTTGGCCTTACCCGTGTTGTTGATGGCCAGCGAGAACGCGGCGGCACTCTCGTTGTCTGGCAGATCGCAGATCACCAGGAGGTCATCGGCTCCGAAAGAAAAGTAGAAGCATTCCAGCGTTCCGCCCAGGCTGGCGAAGAGTTCCTTCGCTGCGTCTACCCGTGGCGTGCCACCCTCGGTGGCCAGGCCCTTGAGCCCTTCGCCGATATAGGACCCTTGAAACAGATACTTGGGCATGAGAGCGCCTCCCTGCGCAGCGTGTCAGCCGGACGAACAGTCTTTTCGTACACGGTGCGGCCAGTTCACGCAAGGGAGCTCCTGGCTGGCCTGGGATCCCGTCGCTATCCCGCTACCACGGCGACGGCTTCAATCTCGACGAGTTGGCCGGAGTAGCCCAGGACGGTGACGCCAAGGAGCGTGCTCGGCGGGTCGTGATCACCGAACGCCTCCTCGATCACCTGCCATGCCGAGACGAGATCCGCCTGCTCAGCCGAGGCGACAAAGATGGTGGTCTTAAGGACATCAGCGAGGGTGGCACCGGATGCCGCCAGGGCGGTGCTGAGATTGGCTACCGCCAGGCTCGCCTGCGCCCGGACGTCACCCGCGCCGACAACCTCGCCCTTGTCGTCAAGGGGGCATGCTCCGGCGGTGAAGATCAGCGAACCCAGTGGGGCGACGGACGCGTACGCATAGGGAGCGCCTTCATACAGGCTGTCAGAACGGATCAGGTTAATGGACAAAATAAGACCCTTCCGATCTGGGGGATACCTAGGCCCAGTGCTTGCCGCCCCGGAAATCGGCGGCGAACGTGCTGGCGATCGCGGACAGGACCGCGCGGTTCGAGATGATCAGCCCGAGCTCGCGATTGTCGTTCAGGGAGGTGCTCGAGAAGTTTTCCGAGCCGATGAAGACCTTCGCGTGCGAGGTGCCGTAGTCCGCCTCGATGACCTTCCCGTGGATGTAGAAGCCGGTGGACGAACTGTAATAGCTGATGTGGATCCCGGCCCGGGCCAGCTTGGCGTACGCGCTGTCGTACTCGCCGTCTTCGTTCTCCCCGCAGATCTGCACGTCGACGCCGCGTTTTGCCGCCTTGATCAGCGCGTTCTCCACCGCCGTATCGCCCATTTCCTCGCTGTAGATGCGCAGGCTGCTGGTGGCCCCGTTGATGAGGCCGAGCAGTTTGTCCTGTGCGTCCGTCGGTGACCACACGAGATCGCTCCCGTCGCTGGGGCGAACGGCCCGGTGAGCGAAGTCGGCGCTGAACACCGCGGTGATGGCGGAGACGTCGGACCGGTTGGTGTCGAGGATCAGGAAGTCCCGGGACGTCGGATAGTACTCGCTGGTCAGGTTGGCGGTCATGATGACCGCCTCGGTCCCGTCCACGATCAGGGTCTTCTGGTGGGTGTAGTGGTAACTCGTCGAGGACCAGGTGACCGTGACCCCGTGAGAGCCGAGGTAGGAGTACGCGGTCGCGTCCTCGCTCTGCTCGCGCCGGTCCAGGATGACGTGGACGCGCACACCGCGCTTGGCCGCCGCCGCCAGGTCATGTTCCGCGGTGGTGTCGGCGAACTCGTACATGGTCACGTCGATGCTGTGCTTGGCGCCGCTGATCAGACTGTAGACGGGGGAGAACCCCGGGCCGGGCTCGATGATCAGCGGGCCGGATCGCGTCACGGCCGAGGCCCCGGACTGTGGCTGGACCGCGGCCGAGGCGGTGCCCTGAGCGGCAGCCGGCGCCTCAACCTTGCAGCCGGCCACGGCAAGCATCCCGGCCGCCAGGCCGAGGACGGCGGAGACGGAGGCTAGGGCACTGCGACGGGCCATGGTACGCATCCTCCCGGTGTCACTGCGCTATTCGCCGCGATCGTTCCTCAATTACCCGCGCCACGGGAACTAAGCGGGGGGACAGCGCGGCTCGTGACCTGAGTTCTGCGAGTTGCCAAAACATATCGTTTATCGTTATTATCGAATATCAATAAGTTGCTCGACGCGCGGACAAGCGAGCGGACGAGCGCGGCGAAGGACGTGGGTCGATGCTAACGACAGAGCGACGGAAGCTGACCGAGCCGTTGGGGAGCGTCACGGAGATCTTCGGCGGCCTGCTCGTGGCCTTCATGCTGATCGGGATCGTGTTCGCTCTGTCCGGTTCAGGTTCCTTTTGGGGTTTCGGCCACGCGTCGATCTGCGCGACCCAGCCCGGTACCTATGGGTCCGGCGATTGGACCGCTGCCGGTCTAGGAGTCGCCGCCCGCCCCGGCGCCTCGATCAATGTCAACGGCGCCCTTCAGGCGTGTGCTAACCATCCCGATATCGGTCAGCGGGTCCTGTACACGCTGACCAGCCTGCCGGGCTGGCTGGTGTGGGGATGCCTGCTGTTCCTGCTCTGGCGCGTTATCGGGGCTGCCCGCCGGACCGGTCCGTTCACACTCCCGACCGCCGCGGCCATGCGGCGCCTTGGCTGGCTGATCATCGTGGGTAGCGCGGCCGCCGGCCTGATCCAGGGATTCGCCCTGGACGAGCTGCTTCACACCATGCTCGCGCCGACCAGCTTCTACAACATGGTCACCGTGCCGTTCCACGCCTTGCTGCCTGTCGCCGCCCTGGCGGGAGCGGCGCTGCTGACCTTCGCGCGCATCATCCGGGTCGGCGCGGCCATGGACGAAGAGATCAAGGGCACGGTGTGACCAGGCGGCGAACCGATGCTGGTCCCGGCGGCAGTGAGCAGAAGGCGGGGGAGGAGGAGGGCACCGCCATCCGGCTGCACCTTGACGAACTGCTCGGCCGGCGCGGGATGACGCTTACCGAGCTGTCGGCGAAGGTCGGTACCACGATTGTCAACCTGTCGATACTCAAAACGGCCGAGCGCGGGCGATCCGGTTCAGCACCCTGGCCCGGCTGTGCGAGGCGCTGGGATGTCAGCCCGGTGAGCTGCTGAGCTATCAGCCTGGCCCGGCTTCTCACGCCGAAGCCGGAGCAGACCCACGCCAGGAAGCCGACCTGGGGGAGCCGATCGGCCTGCCTGAATGACATAGCTGTCATTCAGGCCGGTGCATCGCCCGGGCCAGGCGTCCCGGTGCAGAACCTGCTGGCGCCTGATCCATTTCGAGGTGGTGCAGCCTCGCGGGCCAGAATTTCCATCTTCCTGGATAACTCGGACGACTGGCCCGAGTGGGGCCTGATCTGGCCTAAGGTATGGACGACCAGGCAAGGTGCGGGCGGGTGAGGGTGCCAGATAATGAGTGATTGGCAGGACGGCTGGTACCGGCCGGAACCCGGACAGCCTGGGGCGGGTCAGGTACCGGCCGGTGGAGCAGGCGGCGGTCGCGCCGCATGGCCCGAGCAGCCGCCGGCGCGGCGGGCACCGGGCCTGCCCGCGACGCGGCCTCCAGGGCCGACCCGACCGGGAGCCGGCCGTCGGCGGAGATTCTGGGGGCAGCCGGGCCGCCACGGGCGGCGGATCGCCCTGATCGCTGGTCTGATCGTGGTGGTCCTGGTGGTGGCGCTCGTGGGCTCGTACTTCTACGTGGACTCCAAGCTGAACCGGTCGGTCACGCTTCCGGCCTTTTCCGGCCAGTCCGCAGGGCAGAACTGGCTGATCGCCGGTGCCGACAGCCGGCAGGGACTTTCCCAGCAGCAGATAGTCAGCCTGCATGTCGGCGACGTCACCGGGACCGAGAACTCCGACTCCCTGATGCTGCTGCACATCGGCAGCGGCACGCCGGTCCTGATCAGCATCCCGCGCGACTCCTACGTGCCGATCCCCGGTCACGGCTACAACAAGATCAACGCGGCCCTCGGGTTCGGAGGCCCGTCGCTGCTCATCGAGACCGTGGAAAAGGTCACCGGACTGCAGATCAACCACTACATGGGGATCGGGTTCGGCGGGCTGGTCAGCGTGGTGAACCAGGTTGGCGGGGTGACGATGTGCCTGCCCAAGGCGCTGCACGACTACGACTCCGGTGCCAACATCCCCGCGGGCTGCCATAACCTGGACGGCGCCCAGGCGCTGGCTTTCGTCCGAGACCGTCATTCGTTCGCCGACGAGGACCTGCAGCGGATAGAGGATCAGCGGGCGTTCCTCAAGGCCCTGCTCGACAAGGCCACGAGCCCGGGCGTGTACCTCAACCCGTTCGTGGCCCTGCCGTTCGGCTCCGCCGCGGCCAGCTCGATCTCGGTCGACCAGGGCGCACATCTGTCCGACTTGATCAAAGTAGCGCTGGCGCTGCGTAACCCGCAGACCGGGACGGTCCCGGTCGCCGACGCCAACTACGAGACGCCGAACGCGGGTGACGCGGTGGAGTGGAATCGCACCGAGGCCCTTCAGCTCTTCAACGACCTGAAGAACAATCAGCAGGTACCGGCGAATCTGCTGGGCGGGACAACAGTCGGCTGACCGCTTCTGTGACGCCGTGCTGACTTGCGATAATGAACTGAACAGCATTGGTTCTTAAAGGGTTAGGCCTCCCCGCTGGGAGCCTTGGCGTCGCCGTATTCGTCGTGCCAGTTCCACCACGTGTACGGCGGGGTCTGGGGATAGCCCTCGGGGGAGTCCTCCCACTCCTCCTGGCGCCCGAGCGCGGTCAGGTCGAGGTAGCTCCAGGTGCTGCCCATCGTCTCGTCGCCGCGGTTGTTGACGAAGTAGGTGCGGAACACGCTGTCGCCGTCGCGGATGAACGCGTTTGTGCCGTGCCATTCGTCCACGCCGAAGTCGGTATCGAAGCCGCCGGTGATGGTGTACCAGGGGATTTTCCAGTCCATTCGCGCCTTTACCCGCTCGATGTCTGGCTGCGGCGCGCGCGAGGCGAAGGCGAGAGTGGTGTCGCGGGCGTTCAGGTGGGCGACATGGGCGACCTGGTCGGCGACCAGAGAGCAGCCGGGACAGGCATGGTCGGGCCAGCCATATACCCCGGGTTCGAAGAAGGCGCGGTAGACGATCAGCTGACGGCGGCCCTCGAACAGGTCGAGCAGGCTCGCTTTGCCAGCGGGTCCCTCGAACTGATACTCCTTGTCCACGGCCAGCCACGGCATGCGCCGCCGTTCGGCGGCCAGCGTGTCACGGGTGCGGGTCAGTTCCTTTTCCCTCACGAGCAACTGCTGGCGCGCGGCCTCCCACTCCTGCGTTGACACGATCGGGCGTGTCTTCATGGCGAGATTCCCACCTTCCGGTTTCGTTTCCTGTCACTGGCTGTCGTATTCGTCGTGGCGGCGCCACCAGAAGCCGGTCTCGTTGCGGCCGAGTGGTGTGCGGTCGAGCCACTGGTACATGCCCCACAGGCCATCCAGTCCGCGCGCGTACGCCGAGTAGGTGTGGTAGACGGCACCGTCTTCGAGCGCGAATGCGCTCACGCCGGGCCCTTCTCGCCGGTAGGTCTCCCAGTCCGTTCCGACGATGCTCGATGCGAACTCGTCGAGCCCAGAGCTGTCCTGGCGGAAGTCGGTCTGGCGGAAGTTGTACTCGACGGCTCCGGACTGCCATTGCTCCGTGGTGACCGCCGCTTGGTAGTCGTAGTTGAAGTCGCTGCCGGACGAGGACGCCCAGGGGAAGCTCCAGCCCATCCGCCGCTTGTACGCCTGCAGTGTCGCGAGCGGGGCCCGCGACACTGCGCAGAGCGTGACGTCGTGGTTCGCGAGGTGGACGACGGAGCCGTCGAAGCCGTCCGCGATCGCCGAGCAGGACGGACACCCTGCCGTGTACTCGGACCCGAACATGAAGTGATAGATGAGCAGTTGCGAGCGCCCTGCAAAGAGATCGGCGAGGGACGCCGTGCCCTCGTCGGTCTCGAAGCGGTACTCCTTGTCGATCCGGACCCAGGGCAGCTCCTGCCGCCGGCGCGCTAGTTCGTCGCTACGCCGCGTCAGCGCTTTCTCGGCCTCGAGCAGTTCCAGCCGGGCCGTCAGCCACTCTTCGCGAGTTCCGGTCTTGTGAGCGGTCATTGTTTGCCTCCTTTGAGTCGACACAACAGCTAAGTGCGGCCCGCGCCGATGACATCTCACATCGGCGGCGTGAGTCCGGGAGCCAGCGAGGGCGCGACGACGATCAGGACTCCAAATCCGATGATCACCAGCGCCAGCGGCACATCGAGGGCGGCCTTCGCGGGCAGCAGCTTCTGGGCCAGGACGAGCACGGCGATCGCGGACATCCAGGTAATACTCATCACGCTCACCGCCACCAGCACCACCATCAGCCCGATGCTCGATCCGACGCAGTAGAGCCCGAATCCGAAGCCCGAGCGGGCGCTCTCGCGGCAGCGCCGGCGAAAGTGCCGCTTGATCGGGGTGAGCTCGTAGACGCCGGCCGCGATGACGACTGCGGCGGCCTCGCTGGACCCGTGCGGGCGGTAAAGCGCGTACACGGCGACGCCGACGAGGGCCCAGACGGCCAGGTAGGACCCGACGAATGACGGAGCGGAGACCAACCGGCCGCTCGCCTGAACACGTCTCACGACCGCCGGAGCCGCGCCCGGCAGCATCATCGCCGCCATCATCGACACCCACACGGCGGCAAAGAACGCGAACGAGCCGAGCCGGGTCGCCATCCCCATGTTCATCCCGTTCATCTCCCGGACCGCGACGACCCAGGATGCGGCGGCGAGCCCCAGTGTCGCCGTCAGCGCGCCTGCTGTCGCGGCTGCGCTAGCCCCCGTCATGGCTGCGCTAGCCCCCGTCATGGCTGCGCTAGCCCCCGTCATGGCTGCGCTAGCGCCCGTCACGGCGGCGTAGCGCTCCCGCACTACCCGCAGAAGCTCCATCGGGTCCTCCATTCATCGCGCATTGTGCTCATGTCAGCACAGATTGTCCTGGTACGAGCGCTGAAAGCTGGCGCTACGTCCTCCCGGGTAGTTCCGGGTCCGGAGCAGCGGCCTCGGGCCCGGGAGCCAAGGCGTCCAGCGAACGCTGCAGCTGGGTCAGCTTGCTGTCCCAGTCCCGGGCCAGCGCCGCG
>Ga0302178_10001645_pt1 | contig 18528 bp, 19 predicted proteins | sample I_Palsa_E1_3_FD_198790 | JGI IMG/M metagenome (GOLD analysis project Ga0302178, IMG submission 198790) | Peat permafrost microbial communities from Stordalen Mire near Abisko, Sweden - I_Palsa_E1_3 | ecosystem: Environmental > Terrestrial > Soil > Palsa > Peat permafrost | place: Sweden... | reverse complement strand
CCGGGCGGCCGATCCGAATACGCACGCGTAGACCGGTTTCGGATTCCAGCCAGACAGCGTGCCCCGGAACTTCTGCCACAGCGCGAGCCGCAGTCCCGCGAGCGCCTCGGCGACCGGTGCCGCAACATGGTCGCGGTTGAGTTCGTGCACCCGGTTCCGGCCCATCTCAGCCGCCCGGACGATCCCCTGCTCCACCAGCCGGGCCAGGCTCCTGCGCACCCGGCGAATTCGACGCCGCCGAGCGGGCCAAGTGTCCCCGTGGATCATCGCGGATCCCTCCGGATGAGTCACTGAAGTAGGCGGATCCCGCACCTTGGCCCGGTGGCGTGGGCCAGCCGGTGATCGGCTGTCCAGAGGTCGCAGCTGAGGATCTCGGCGAGCGCGACGTAGGCAGCGTCGTACGCCGTCACGTTGGCGCGCAGCTCCCAGGCGCGGCGCATGAACCGCAGCGTGGGATAACGATCGAGGTCGAGGTCTTCGAGATCCTGGACGGCAGCGGCGAACCGGCGATCGGAGACGGTGCCGGCCAGCCAGCGCTTGCGCAGGACGGCCACGGTCTCGACGTCGGCCAGGTCGGGCGCGGCGAGGTCACCGGCGGCGCGGAGCTCGCTGCGGGCGCGGTGTCCGTCGGCCCCGTCGTCGCCGACGACGTTGGCGAGCACGGAGGCGTCGACGACAATCAATGCCGGGCTCGGTCCTGGGCCAGGTCCTCAGCTGCCTGGCGCAGCCCGACCCGGCCGCCCCGGCGGCGGTCGATGCGGTCCAGCACCTCGCCGATGCCGGGCCGCTCGGCCAGCCGTCTCAGCTCACCCGCGAGGTATTGCTGCAGCGACTGGCCGCGTAGCTCGGCCCGGCGCTGAAGAGCAGCGTGGATGTCATCGGGGACGTCCCGGACAAGTACATTCGGCATGCTTACATTATGCTATCACGAGCAGCACCTCGCAAGCTGGCCGCCCGGCGGAGGACCGCCTCGGCGAGCGGCTCCCGGCGACTCCGCTGATGAGCTGGGCGGCGGCTGGTCCTTGCGCCGCGTCTGCTCTCCGTGGCCCGGCCCGCGCATGCGACTGCCGCTCTTGACATATCACTTATCAAACTGATATCACTTTGCTAAATGACCGGAGCGGCCGGGCACCGAAGGCCACAGGAGACATCCCATGTACGCACAGAATGACAACACCGACCCGACAGGCCTGCGCGGGTGGTGGGCATCTCCGCCGCGATCCGGCATGCAACGCATAATCTCGCCGTGGGAGTACCGCCACCGCCGTGCCTGGGCAGGCGTGCGCATTGCTGGTGGCAGCGTCGCGGCTGTCCTCGGCGCCGTTATCCTCTCGAAGGCTGCCAACGCGTGGGCGATTTTCGGAGCGTTCCTGCTGGCGGTGGCGGCGGCAAACTTCTCGTTCGCCTACTGGGAACTGACCATCGCCCGCTCCAAGTCTGCCTGAACCTGAGCCTGCGCTACTCGAGCTGACAGGGCTACCCTGCTTCGGGTAAGCCGTTTGGTGGTCCCCAGAACGCTGAAAGGGCCGACCCGCGCTGCGGATCAGCCCTCTGAGCTGCGTCGGGACGGCGGGACATGAACCCGCGACCCCTTGACCCAGGACGGCGAGTTAACCCGCTCCTGCACGTCACGCACGGTATGCACCATGCCGGGGGTGCGGAAACGCTGCCATCGTGCAGTAGTGCGGGGGCCGTATGGTCCCCATCTGGTCCCCAGGCACCGTCGTGATGTAGCGGTTACGCTGCGTCGAGAGTAATGACGGTCGCTGCCACGGTCGGGGGATGCGGGACTGGCTGGCCGTCCTGACGGAGCCCGGCCAGATGCAACTCGATGGCCTGCCGCATCTCGGCGAGGACGTCGCCCTCGCTATCTGCCAGTGCGACGCAGCCTGGCAGATCTGGGCACCACGCTCCGTATCCGCCGTCGCTCGCTCTTTCGATCACGACCGCGTAGCTGGTCATGGGTTCCTCCGGTCCAGCCCTGCCTGCCTCAGGATGCTTCGCTCGGTGCCAGGCGGCAACTCGGCGCTCAGCTTGCCAGCTATTGCCACCCGTCCGGGCTTCAGCGGGTGCTGTACTGCCGGTGGCTTCCCGTAGTGGTGACCAGGCGCCAGCTCCCGCCAGCGGCGCGACTATCCGCAGACCGTAGCCGGTGCTCTGCAGCGCCGCGCTGGCGGCGTGTCGGGGCGCCGTTGGGCGTGCTCCCGTCTACTATTCCTTGCTATATCACTAGGGAAAGAGGTACCGTGGAAACTGACCGGCCAGGCGGCGAGATCGGGAAAGACTGCCAGAAGGTCGTCAGGCACCTGATCGATAACGAAGGCTGGGCGTACAAGCGGGCCGCGGGAAGCGGCTATCCGAGCTCTATCCGAAAGACGCGGCGAAGCCGCCCATCAGGGTGCCCAAGACCGGGCACACGAGGGGACGGGCATTCAGTAACTGGGTAGCGGAGATACGTAGCGCAGGCGGCCACTGGCCCCCGGCCCGGAAAAATCCCGGCGAGGATGACCAGGCACAGGAACGGGAAGCCGGAAAGGAAGGAGTGTGAGGAGCATGGACTGGTTCAGCGTCAGCATGCAGGTCCGCGCGCCAGACGGACACCTGGCACCCGCTGACAGCGGTGCCGCCGGCGATGGGCTGATGGGCCTTCTCGGGGACTATGACGGCATCGTCGCCAGCGGCGAGCGGTCCTGGTCCGCAAGGATCAGCGTCCAGGCCGGCGATCCTGGCAGTGCCGTCATGAAGGGCGCCGGGATCATCACGTCCCTGGCGGCGCAGGCCGGGATGCCGCACTGGCCGGCCGTCCGCGTCGAGGCCGTCCGCGACGATGTGCTCGACGAGGACCTCGCCCGGTCGCAACTGCCCGAGCTGGTATCCGTACCTGAGGCCGCGGCGATCCTCGGAGTGTCGCCACAGCGGGTTCACCAGCTCGCCACCCAGCACGCCGAATTTCCCCAGCCGGCATATGAGCTCAAGGTCGGCAGGCTGTGGTTCCGCGCCGGGATCGAGGCGTTCGCCGAGCGAGAGCGCAAGCCCGGCCGCCCGGCGCTGGCCCGGGCTGCCGGCTAGCGTCGCGAACGTGGGGCGGCCGTCACGCGGTTGCGGTCTCGCCGATCGCGTTCCCAGGCCATGACCGCGATCCGCCAGCGGGTCGCCTTGCGCTTGGCCCCAGCTGCGAGAGCTGATTCATGGCGGGTCCGCCCGGACGCTGCCGCTCGATGACGACCCAGTCGGCCGCTCTTCTTCTGTCGTTCGGGGAACGACGCACAGGTCGGCGCCGAGTGCATCGGCCAGCGCCGCCATGAGCGGGAACTCGGGGCGTACCTGGCTCGCCGTGAACAGGCGCCGGACGCTGGAGGCGTTACGGTTGACGCGCCGGGCAAGTTCGGCTTTGGATATGCCAAGGTCAACCCTGAGTGCGTCGAGATCCCGGATCACCGCGTCGGTCTGGGCCAGCTCGCGTGCGGTCCGCTCATACGCCAGCCGGTACTCCGGGTCCTCCAGTCGGCGTGCCCGGCGAACGCTGCCTGTCTTGACCTCAGGCCTTGGGGGTTTGGACGACAGCCGTGCCCTTGCTGCCGCCAGGCAGATTGGTCATGTCCTTTGCGGGCCTGGATCTCGGCCACGGTGGCCCTTGCCTGCGAGAAGGCGACCGTCATCCCGGATCCCCCGGGTGAGAGCAGCCCGTGGGGATGCCGGCTCGCCCCGGCCAGGCGCATCGTGAACCTGACCGAACCAGGCAGACGACGTGGACGGCGGCCCGGCCGGGCTGGTGGTCGTCATGGTCGCGGTTGAACGGGACAGGTGCCTGGCCCGTGTCTATAGCTGGCAGATCGCCGACGTACCCACCCGGAGAGCTCACATGCGCGTGCCCAGGCTAATCTCAGGCTTTACCATCCCGCTCGTGGCCGCCGTGGCGGCGGCCACCGGCCTCGCCGGAGGCCCGGTGTCCCCGGCGGCCGCGGCCACTGGCGCGGCGGCGGCCCGGGCCAGGCCCGCGGCCACGACCAGCGTGATGAGCTGGGGTGACAACAGCGCGGGCGAGCTCGGCAGTGGCACGCTGACGCCGAGTACGACGCCGGTCGCGCTCGGCGGTTCCGGCGGCATTCAGGCTATCTCGTCCGGCGGGCGGAATGTGCTGGCCCTGGCCTCCTCTGGCACCGTCCTGGCCTGGGGCAACGACACTGCGGGGCAGCTCGGCAACGGTGCCGCCAGCGCCAACGGCGACGCCGAGAACCCGGCCACGGTAAGCGGCCTCACCGGCGTGATGCAGGTCTCAGCCGGAGCGGAGCACAGCCTGGCGCTGCTGTCTGATGGCACGGTCGAGGCCTGGGGCGACAACAGCCACGGCGAGCTCGGCAACGGCACGACCACCAGCAGCGACGTCCCGGTGCCGGTCACTGGCCTGACCGGCGTGAAGTACGTAGCCGCGGGCCAGGAGTACAGCGTGGCGGTGCTGACCAATGGCACGGTCATGACCTGGGGGGACGGTGGCAACGCGCAGCTCGGCGACGGCAAGCTGACCGACAGCGATGTGCCGGTGGCCGTCAAGGGCCTGACCGGGGTGACCGCCGTCGCGGCCGGCGGCCAGCACGTGCTCGCGCTGAAGTCGAACGGCACCGTGGAGGCCTGGGGCGAGAACGACGTCGGCCAGCTGGGCAACGGCGCCCAGCCGGGGGATAGCGCGGTCCCAGTGAAGGTCACGGGCCTGACCAGCGCCGTGGCTGTCTCGGCCGGCCAGCAGTTCAGCCTGGCCCTGCTGGCCAACGGCGAGGTGATGGGCTGGGGTGACAACGGCTTCAACGAGCTCGGCCAGTCGGACAGCTTCCCCGGCGGCATCGGCAGCAGCAACGTGCCGGTCCAGGTTCCTGGCCTCGCGCATGTCACCGCGATCTCGGCCGGCGCCCTGTTCGGCCTGGCCCTGCTGGCCGGCGGCACCGTCGACGCCTGGGGCGACGGGGCGTTCGGGCAGCTCGGCAACGGGACCACCAGCACGCTGACCACGCCCACCGCGGTCAGCGGGCTGACCGGGGTGAGCGCCATCTCGGCCGGCGGAGCCAGCAGCGCCGCCCTGGTGGCGACCGCAGCCCCGGCCGCGCCAGCGCCGGTGCCCAGCATCTGGCAGGCCGAGGCGACCGTCAACCCGCAGGCCACCCAGCTGACCAACAGCGGTTTCGCCGCCGTATCGGCCTCCGGACCCAATGACGCGTGGGCGGTCGGCACCCACTCCGACCTCAATGCGTTCGACCACCCGCTGGCCGAGCACCGGGTCAGCGGCACCTGGACCCAGGTGTCCGTCCCGCAGCCCGCCGGGCAGCAGGCCAGCCTGGCCGGGGTTGATGACCTCACCCCGGGCAACGCGTGGGCGGTGGGGACCAGCGGCGGCCTGACGCTGATCGAGCACTGGGACGGGACCAGCTGGTCGATCGTGCCCAGCCCGGACCCGGCCAGCGGAACGGGCGACTCCGACACGCTGACGTCGATCTCCGGCACCGGCCCCGACGACCTGTGGGCGGCCGGCTGGGACAGCAACGAGGCGAACCAGACGATCCAGCTGCTGTTCGAGCACTGGGACGGCAGCACCTGGACGGCGGTCACCTCGCCCACGCCGGACGGGTCGTTCCAGTTCGCCTCGGGAATCGCCGCGATCAGCCCGGACAACGTGTGGGCGGTGGGCACCGACCGGAGCGACGGGGCGAAGACCCTGTCCGCGCACTGGAACGGGACGGCCTGGTCGATCGTGCCCACGCCCGACATCAACAACTCTGGCGACCTGAACCAGCTGACCGGGGTCAGCTCGGACGGCGCCGGCCAGGTGTGGGCCTCGGGCTTCGCCGACGATGCCGGGCAGAACTTCCGGGTGCCCTACGTGTTGCAGCGGACCGGCAGCAAGTGGGTGCTGACCAGGGTGCCCAACCCGGGCAGCGAGGGCAGTCAGCTCAGCGGCATCCAGGTGCTGCCGCCGACCGATATCTGGGCTGTCGGTACCACCGAGCAGACCGATGGCGGACAGCTGGCCCTGACCGAGCAGTTCAACGGGACCAGCTGGTCGGTCAGTCCGGCCGCTGACCCTGGCCAGCTGGCCGACCTGTCCGACAACGTGCTGTCGGGTGTGGCGAGTGCGGGCCCGGGCTCGGTCCTGGTGGTCGGCGGCCAGGAGATCCCAGGCCAGGAAGGCGGAAGGACGCTGGCCCTCACCACAACAAAGGGATAACACCCCTGTCTGCGGCAAACTGGGCCCGCCTCGGCAACCGAAGGCACCGAGGCGGGCCCAGTGGCAGGTCGCGGGCGGGGAGAACTGGCCTCGGAGCCCGGCAAGCGAAGGAGCTGCCGTGACCACGACGACACCCGACACTCAGCTCGGAACGGGAGGGCAACCGCGGCTGGCCCCCGGTAGCTGGCGGGTCGATCCGGCACGCTCACATGTGTCGTTTGCCGCACGGGTCGGCGGCCGGCCGGTGCGAGGACGCCTGCCGCTGGCCGGCGAGGTGCGCATCACCCAGCCGATCGAGGACTCAACTGCGCGGCTGGCCGCCAGGAGAGCGCGGTCAGCACCCGGTCAACGTTGCTGGATCGGCTGCTGACAGGACCCGGTTTCCTGGACGCGGGCACCTTCCCAGAGATCAGCTTCCGGTCCGGGCTCCTGGTCTGGGTCCCGACCGGATGGTGCGCCGTCGGCCGCCTCCAGGTCAAGAACACCGAACATGAACTGGCGTGCCAGCTCGATCTGGACCTTCCCGGCACGCAGCCAGGCGGCCCGCCGCGCCTCATCGTTGCTAGCAGCTGGGTCATCGGCTCAAGGTGCATAACCAGCCAGTGGGTCCCGGCACTCGGCGGTCGCATCGCGATGAAGTAATCACTTTCCCTCGGACTAGGCATATGAGCGGCTGGCGTCATCCACCGTCCCTCCGTGCCGGTCGCTTGCCGTCGCCTGCGGCCGTCCCCCGGCGGCCTCTTCCGGATCCGTCGCATGCATCGCACCCTGTAAACCCGGATCCGCCCTCACCCATATTGATGATCAAGGAACGCCTGCTGAGCATCTGGCTGGCATACAAGCGTTTGACCGAGCTTTCGTTTCCGCGGCTCCTGGGACTGGCTTACGTGATTCTCTTGATCATGCGCGTCGCCCACGCGTTGCACGCGTGATCTGCATCGCCGACGTCACGTTGTTGCTCTACGCCCGGCCGATCTTCTCCACCGCCTGTCGCCGTTCCGGATCGCTGGCGGTGACCCGCTCACCCACTTGCTGGCCCGGCGCCAGAAGCACCCGGCGATCGGGAACGGCATTTCACGGCGGCTGGTCACTACCCGCAGCGGCCTACCTGGCAGAGGTGGATGACGAGGGCTGGATGCAGGCGAAGTTCAGCCGGAAACGGTTACCTCATGCCATAGGCCGCCGTTCAAGTTGACGTTATTGCCGTGGGCCTGGCCCGGGGCGGTATCAGCGACGTAGGTGTACAGGGGATGGCCGTTGTAGGTGGCCTGCGTCGCGCCATCCGACCGCTTGATCGTGCCCAGTCGGCCGGTCACGCCCGGGCCAGCGGCCGGGGTCCCGGTCACCGGCGGCCAGTAGCCGGCGCATGCCCCGTTGCAGTTCGATTTGGCCGGGGTATCGAGAGCGAACCAGTACACCGTGAACCCCTCGGCGTTGGTGAGCACGGTCACGCCGCCGATCTTCGCCGTCTCCAGGGCGCCTGCGGCCGACGGTCCGGGGCCGCCCGCCCCGGCAACGGCGACGCCTAGCAGCACCAGGGCGAGAACAGACGCCGCGGCGATCGTCCGCCCGGCACCCGGAATGCCCGCCTGCAGCCTGGCCAGCACGGCACTGCGGGACGCCACTGGCGCGGCCGGCTGGCGTTGCGCGGCGGGGGAAAGGGCGAGGGCTGCGAGCGCCGCGAAGGCGCCTACCTCGATCACCCCTGCGACGATCCCCGCGGTTGTCCGGATCTCCTTGAACCCGAACAGACCGGTCCACAGCGACAGGAGGTAGCCGCCGAGGGTCGAGACGACAAACCCGGCGCCGGCCGCGGCAGCCAGCCGGCTGCCGGACGCCAGCACGACGGCGGCGAGGCCGAAGGCGGCGATCACCTGGAGCAGGAAAAGCCAGCCGATCACCGGAATCGACCGGTAGCCGGTCAGGTACAGGTCAAGATGGATCGCCCCCGTCGCGGCGAGCAGCCCGGCCCCGGCTACCCGAGACCCGAGGTGCTGCCAGTTGAGTCCCGTCCGCCGTGTTTTCTCCATGACCACTCCTACGCTTCTTGTCTGCCCGCTGGTTCACCCCGGAGAGGGCCGGTTTCACTAATACGCTCCGCACCGGCCGCCGGCGTGCGCTCCGGGTCATCGGGTCGCTCGCCTGCCGATGGTGCAGGGGTTTTCGGTCGTTGGTCCTGGTTGCCCGGTCCGGCCGGCGGTGGCCAGGACGGTCACGGTCAGCAGTATGCCCAGGGCGGCGGTGGCGGTGTCGGGTGCCGTGAAGGGGGCGTGGAAGCCGGAGGCGGCGGCTTGCGGTGCCGACGCGGCGCCGATCAGCAGTGCGGCCAATCCTGACCAGCGCCGGCTGCCCTGATACCTGCGCGCGGTCCACAAGCTCAGTGCGGCCGCGGCCAGGCCGGCCGCGACGAGCCCCGCGGCCGGCCCCGCGTGCCGAGCTGTCACCAGGACGAGGCCGCATCGGATTAGGTCCAGGCCTGCCGCGCCGAGCAGCATGACAGCGATCAGGCGCCGGCCCGGCCGGATGCCCGCCGCCGGCACCGTCCTCCCGCCGTCGGCGTCGGCTGCCGGGGCGTCCCCGGGCAGGTGGCTATTCATCATTACGCGGCCGCGTGCTGCTCTTGCAGCTGCTGACGGAGGGCGTGCAGCGCGTAGTGCAGCCGTGATCTTGCCGTACCGGGCGGTATCCCGAGCTGACGGGCGACCGTGGCCAGGGTTCCCCCCCGGTAGAAGGTCTCCACCAGCACGGTCTGGTGCGCGGGCGATAGGTGCTGCAGGGCGTCGGAAACAAGTTGCCGGTCCAGGACCTGCTCTAGCCGGGTATCGTCGCGGACGTCTTCGGCGGGCTGAGCTTGCACGGTGACCGGCCGAGACCGTGCGGCCCGGTCAGCATCGGTCAGCAGGTTGCGCGCGACGCGGAACAGCCATGGCCGGATCGGCCGGTCGTCGGCGCTCAGCTGCGGCAGGTGACGCCAGGCCCGGATGAATGTTTCTTGTACGATGTCATCGGCGTTCGCCCGGTCCGGGCAGAACTGCTGGACGTAGCTGTGCAGGGCCTTGGCGTGAAGCGAGTACAGCTGGCGGACCGCGGCATCGGCATCGGCGTTGCGGGGCAGCTCGCCGCCGGTAGCGCGCGGCGCGGCTGAATGAATGGAAGACATAACTACTAACACGCATAGTAGACGTTTGGCGTTCACCGCGGCCGCCGTCAGATACGGCAGAGGCCGGCGCCGGCGGCAGCCGGGCCGCCCCGGGGGGAAGACGCGGCGAGGCTGGCGGCCGGCCTCGGAATCTGGGTCGGCAGCCGGGGAATCGGGTGAACCAGCGGCTTGTTCTATCCGTGTTAGTAGGTAGTGGCGGGATCCTGCGGCGCGGGCATGTCCGGGAGTCGAAGATGCGTCAGTTCGGTGAGCTGGAAGCCGTGATCATGGACCGGCTGTGGGAGTGGGGCCGGCCGGCGCTGGTCCGCGAGGTGGTTGACGACCTGCACGATGACCGGGCACTCGCCTACACCACCGTGATGACGGTAATGGACAACCTGTACCGCAAGGGGTGGCTGCGGCGGGAACGGGACGGCCGCGCGTGGCGCTACGAGCCCACCGGCTCCCGGTCTGGCTACACCGCGGCGCTGATGAACGACGCGCTGGGCACCAGTTCGGACCGGCGCACGGCGCTCGCCCATTTCGCGCTCCAGATGAGCCCGCACGACGCTGCGCTGCTGCGCGAGGCGCTCGACCATGCGGGCCGCGAGCCTGAGGCAGGCGAGGCCCGGTGACCATTGCCGCGGTGCTGGTTGCGTACGCGGCCCTCGTCGGCACGCTGGGCTCCAGGATGCTGGGCCAGGCCAGCTGGACGGCCCGGGCGCCGCTGCTGGCCATCGTCACCTACCTGGCCGCCGGATGGTCGGTCGTTGCCGCCCTCGGGCTGGCTGGCCTGACGCTCGCGGTACATGCCCCCGCCATCAGCGGGGGGCTGAGTCACCTCATCGGAGCCTGCGTGCTGCGGCTTCGCGCCACCTACGGAACGCCGGGCGGTGCCACCGTGGCCGGGCTCGGCCTCACCCTGGCAGGCGCTGTCGCGGCCCGCACCGCGCTTACCGCGCTGGCCCATCTGCGCGCCGCCGGGCGCCAGGCACTGCAGCACGCGGAGACCGCGCGGCTGGTCGGCCATGCCGAGCCAGCCCTGGGGGCCGTGCTGGTGGAACATTCCGAGCCGACCGCCTACTGCGTCGCCGGCCGGCATCCGACGGTGATCCTCACCACTGGCGCGGTGCAGGTGCTCGATCCCGCCCAGCTGGACGCGGTCCTGGCGCACGAGCGAGCCCACCTGGCAGGCCACCACCACCGGCTGATCGCCATGGCGCAAATCGGCCACCAGGTGCTTCCGTTCCTTCCGCTGATGCGGGACGCGGACGCGCAGGTAGCGCGGCTGGCTGAGATGCACGCCGACGATGCGGCGACACGGGCCCGCGATCCACGGTCGCTCGCCACCGCCCTGGTCGTTCTTGCCTCGGCCGGCCGCCCCGCTCCCGCCCTCGCCGCGGCTGGCACCGACGCTGTGCAGCGGATACACCGGCTGCTGGGCCCCGCCGAGCCATTGGGCCGCGCCCGCCGGCAGCTGCTCCGCATCGCCGCCGCCGCGCTCGCCCTGACGCCGCTACTGCTGGCGCTGGTCCCAGCCGTACTCGCACTCGCGCTAGGCCGGCTCCCGACTGCCTAGCAGACCAGCACAACCCTGGCCCGCCAGGCCCGGTTGCAGTCGCTGTCCAGCACTACTCCTGGCCTGCCGCGTCCAGTGGCACCCCCCGTCCAGCATGACACCTGGCCCGCCATGCCCGGTTGCGCCGGCCGTCCAGCTGGTCCTGTTTCGCTGCGACCGCCGGCGGCAGCGCCGGCCCGGCAGTCGGCAATGAACAACATTCCGGCCAGCCTCGTGTTGCCAGGTATGAGGATCCATCCCCAGAACCGATTGCCCAGCACGCCCACCGGACGGCAGGACCGCCCGACAAACACCCCGGCCCGCCGCCGCTGGCGGCCACGGCGCCGCCGGGACCGCGGGAACGCCCGGCCCGGGCCCGGCACAGCCGCCGTCCGGGGCCAGACCGCGGCGGTGCAGATCATGGCCGGCGAGATCAAGCCCGGCGAGATCACGCTCGGCGAGCCCGCGGCCGTGCAGACCGCGGCCGTGCAGACCGCCAGCGGCGAGACTGTGGCCGCCGCCATGCAGCTGGCGATCGGGCTTCTGACCGCAAGCCTGGACTCGCCCGCGCTCGAGTCATGGGCGGTCGAGGCGCTCACTCCGCACGACGCGGACGGCATGGCAACTTCATGGCCGGCTTGCACGTGGTCTCCGAGCTGCTGCTGCACGAGCTGTGTAAGGCGACGGGAGAGCCGCCGGAAGCCACCCTGCAAAGGCTTGCGTTCCTGGCGGAGCGCTGGCGGGGGACCTTCTCGGTCGGCTAGAGCACGAGCAGCCACCGAGCAGGAGCAGCCACCAACTGCCGCCCGCCGCCCGTGTAACTGGTCATCAGCTGCCGTGATGAACGGCTGCTAGCTCCTAACCGTGTTAGTAGAAGAGTCGGCTGAGGATCACCGGGGAAGCCCGGGACATGCTCAACCGGATAGTGGCGACGACGACTGTGTCGCCGCGAACCTGAGGAGCTGGTTAACTTGGCGGATCTGTATGCGACCGCGACTGGTCTTATCGAGCGCTCGGCGGCTGCATATGCGTCCGGGGTGCCGGAAGACGCCGCAGACGATGGCTTTTTCGGGCCTGCCAGCGTCGCCTGGCAGGTGAGCGCTGACCTGGCCTCGCCGGTGGCCGGGCTACGGGCCCTCCTGATGCAGGCGCTGCATCCGCTGGCGATGGCCGGTGTCGATCAGCACAGTGGCTGGCGCCGGGATCCGGCAGGCAGGCTCGCCGCCACGTCGGCGTACCTCGCCACGATCACCTTCGGCGAGCGGGGCGCAGCCGCGGCGGCCGCGGCCCGGGTGCGCCGCGTCCATGATCATGTCCGCGGCGTCGACGCGGTCACCGGCCGCCCGTACGCGGCGGGCGATTCCGCCCTGCTGCTGTGGGTGCACGCATCCCTGGTCCAGTCCAGCCTGGCGGCCGGCCAGGCGTTCGGGACGCCGCTCTCGGCGGAAGACAGTGATCGCTACGTCGCGGAGATGATGGTCGCGGCCGAGCTTGTCGGCGTGCCCCGGCCTCTGATTCCCGCCAGCGTCGCGGAACTCGACCGGTATGTTGCATCGGTCCGGCCTGAGCTGCGCTGCACGCCAGTGGCCAGGGAGTCGATGGCCTACCTGCTCGATCCGCCGGGCCTGGACCAGGAAGTCGCCGGGTTCTGGCAGGATTTGCGCGACGGCGCGATCGCCGTGCTCCCGGAGTGGGCGCGCGAGATGTACGGCTACGGCGCGCCACAGCCCCGGCCCCTGGCACCCGGCCGTAGGACGGAGATCCGGCAGTCGCTGGGCGTCCTCGATGCCCTGTTCCTCAGCGAGCCGGGCGAGCTCGAGGCGCGGCAGCGGATCACCCTGCGGATGCGCGCAGCGAGGCCGGCATGAAGGCCCGGAGGCTCGCCGCCGCGGCAATGGCCGGCGTCGCAGTCGCGGCCCTGACCCTGGTCCTGCTGCGCCGGCGGCCCGGACGGCTGCGGTACGACCGCGGGCTGGCGGCGCTCCGGCTGTTCGTGCGGGGTGGGATCCGCTATGCGGGCAGTGCACCACGACTGTTCGCGGCCGCGGGCGAGCAGCGTCAGCTGCTGCGAGAGGACCTGGCCCTGCAGACCGCCGAGGACGTCGCCGACACGCTGGGGGCGATGAAGGGCGTCATGATGAAGATTGGCCAGATGGCCAGCTACGTCGACGGCGGCCTGTCCCCTGCTGTCCGCCACACCCTGGCCCGCCTGCAGGACAGCGTCCCGCCGATGAGCCCCCAGCTGGCCGCGGCCGTCGTGGAGGAAGAACTCGGCGCGCCGCCGGAACAGGCGTTCGCCCGCTGGGATCCGCGGCCGATAGCCGCCGCCTCGATCGGGCAGGTGCACCGCGCGGTCACCCCCGACGGCCGCGTGGTTGCCGTCAAGATCCAGTACCCGGGCATCGCCGAGACCATCGCGGCCGACCTGCGCAACGTCGCGCTGCTGCGCCGGATGCTGCGGATCACCGCGCCGGCCCAGGATGTCGACGCGTTGCTGACCGAGCTGCGAGACCGGATCGGTGAGGAACTTGACTACCGGCGCGAGGCCGGGAACCAGCGCCTCCTGGCCGCCTACTACGACGGCCATCCCACGATTCACGTCCCCGCGATCATCAGCGAGCTGTCCACCCGCAGAATGGTGACCAGCGAGCTTTCCGGCGGAGCCCGCTTCGCCGAGGCGGCCAGCTGGCCGCAGCGCGAACGCGACCTGGCCGCCGAGACGATCTACCGTTTCGTCTTCCGCAGCCTGTACGAGGTCCGCGCATTCAATGGCGACCCGCACCCGGGCAACTACCTGTTCCACCGCGGCGGCCGGGTCACCTTCCTCGACTTCGGGCTTGTCAAGCACTTCACCGCCGACGAGCTGCAGCCGCTCCTGCAGATGGCCCGTACCGTATGCGTCGAGCACGACCCCGAGGCGTTCCGCAGAAGCCTCGAAGACGCCGGATTCCTGCGCCCCGGCGCGCCGCTCAGCACCTCGGCGATCGTCGAGCACCTGGCTGTCTTCTACGACACCATCCGCGAGCCAGGGCCGCTGACCATCACAGGCGACTACGCCTCCTCGGTAGTGCGCCGGTTCTTTGACCTACGCAGCCCAGTGGCCGATTACATCAGCGTCCCGCGGTCCTACGTGATCCTCCAGCGCATCAACCTTGGATTGTTCGCGGTCCTCGGTGAACTGTCCGCGACCGCCGACTGGCGCGCCATCGCCGAGGAGATCTGGCCCTTCGTCCAGGGACCGCCTTCCACGCCGATGGGACAAGCCGAGGCCGCATGGCGGGCGCGACACCAGGCCATCGCGGCGTGACTGGCCTGAGCCGGAACCTGGATGCTCCGCGCGCGTAGCAGCAGGTCCCGGAGGCACCGCTCCGGCACAGAGATCGCCGGTCAGCTCTACCGGCAGGGAGGTAGTCCGTCAGCGCAATCTGATGAACCAAGCCAGTTTACTATCCGTGTTAGTAACAGACAGCAGCCTGTCGGGCCCCGCGGACAGGGCACTAGGCCCGTCTAGCCGTCGGCTGGCTGGCTCGGCAAGCGGAGGAGATCGTCGTGACCACGACGACGCCCGGCATTCAGCCCAGACCCGGCGGCCAACCGCGACTGGCCGCTGGCAGCTGGCGACTCGATCCGGCCCAGTCACATGCATCGTTTACTGCGTGGTTCGCGGGCCGGCCCGTGCGAGGACGCCTTCCCCTGACCGGCGAGGTGCTGGTCACCGACCCAATCGAGGATTCAACAGCGAGGCTGGTCGCCAGGACGAACGCGGTGAGCACCGGGTCAACGGTGCTGGACCGGTTGCTGACAGGACCCGGTTTTCTGGACGCCGGGTCCTTCCCTGAGGTCAGCTTCCGGTCCGAGCGGCTGGTCTGGGTCCCGGCCGGGTGGCGGGCCGTCGGCCGCCTGCAGGTCAAGGGCGCTGAGCATGAACTGGCGTGTCTGCTCGATCTGCAGGTCGGCGACCCGCATGCGGGCGACGGGCCGCGCATCGTTATCACCAGCAGCTGGGTAATCGACTCTAGGTGGGTTACCAGGCAGTGGATTCCCGCACTTGGCCGTCGCATCGTGATGACGTGCTCATCTTCCCTCGAACCGGACATGTGAGCGGGTGGGCGTCATGATCCGCCCGCACCGTGCGGGCCGTAGCCTGCGACCGCCGCCCGGCGGGTTCGGGCGGATGCGCTGCTTCGTGCCCATGGGCCTGGATCCGGCCCCGCTGCGTCCCGGTGCGCGCTGCAGCGGCCGGGCGAATAGTCGTCGGGGCCGCGACATGGATGCCGTGCACGCTGAGCATCGCCGTGAGCTGCACGGTCGGATTCAGACTCACGACGTGTTCTCGGATGCCGGGTGACGCCAGCCGGCTCGAGCCGAGTGTGATCCAAGTCGCACTCGCCGATTCATTCCCGCTGAACCGACCGGCTCTCCTATGCGTGTTAGTAGTTGAACGCGCCACTACCGCCCCCTGAGCGGGACGGCCAACAACAGGAGGACAGCAATGGTTGAGCGCATCGCCCGATGGCAGCCGGATCAGAGCGCGGCGGTGACCGCCCGCGCGATAGGCGCGCTGGCGCTGGTCGCACTCGCGGTGATCCACGTCGTCGATCTGCCGGGCACACTAGGCCCGACCCCACTGGTCGGCATCGGATACCTCGGCATCATCTCTGCGGCGGTCCTGATCGGCGGGGTGCTGATCACCCGGCCGCACTGGCTGGCATGGGCCGCCGCCGCCGCTGTGGCGGTCTCGGCCATGGGCGGATACCTGCTGACCCGCGGGCTGCGCGGGGGTTTCCTTGGCGATCACGGCGATGTCGGTAACTGGCACTGCCCACTGGGCATCGCCGCGCTCAGCGTGGAGTCGGTGATCATCCTGCTCGTCCTGCTCGTCGCGGCCGGCGCCTGGCAGGCCCGGATCCACGCCGCGCACCTGGCTGCGAGCGCTCGGCCTGCCGAGCGGCGCGTGCCCGAGCACAGCCACGCCTGATGATCATGCGCTGGCCGCCAGGCCCCCGTTAGACCTGCCCGGCGTGCTACCGGGCATCTGGAAGGAGCACCAATATGCGTACGTCCAAGCCCGGCCCGCCTGGCCAGGCAACCGGCCCGTGGCGACGGTGGCTGCTGCCGGCGGCTTTCGCAGCGGGCTTGCTGACGCTGCTGACCCTGCCGCGCAGTGCAGCCCCGGGCACGGCGCTGAGCTATACCCGCTTCCTGACAGATGTCGGTGCCGGAACGGTCCGCGCAGTGACCATCAACCCGGCGGGTCAGGTCACCGGCAGCCTGGCCGGCGGGCAGCCGTTCACCACCACGATCCCGGTGGCGCTCGGCGGCAACGGCGTGGCCGGTGACCTGGCCGCCCACCATGTCCAGGTCACCGCCACCGCCACCGCCGCGTCCTCGTCGCTGCTGTCGGTGCTGATCGGGCTGCTGCCGCTGCTGCTGATCGGCGGCGTGCTCTATCTCGTCATCCGCAGCGCCCGCCGGCAGGCGGCGGGCGTCGGCGGCCTGGGCGGCCTGACGAAGGCGAAGGCGCGGGTCATCGAAGCCGAGCGGCCGGCCACCCGGTTCGCCGACGTGGCCGGCTACCCCGCGGTGAAGACGGAGATCGGCGAGGTCGTGGACTATCTGCGCGACCCCGGCCGCTACCACCGCGCCGGGGCACGCGGGCCGCGCGGCGTGCTGATGGCCGGCCCGCCCGGCACCGGCAAGACCCTGCTGGCCCGCGCCGTCGCCGGCGAGGCCCGCGTCCCCTTCTTCTCGGTCTCGGGCTCGGCGTTCGTGGAGATGTTCGTCGGCGTCGGGGCGGCCCGGGTCCGGGACCTGTTCGAGCAGGCCCGCACCCGCGGGCCGGCGATCGTGTTCATCGACGAGATCGACGCCCTCGGCGCCCGCCGCGACCACGGCGGCTTCGCCGGCAGTGATGAGCGGGAGCAGACCTTGAACCAGCTGCTCGCCGAGATGGACGGCTTTGAGGACTCCGGCGGGGTCGTAGTGCTGGCCGCCACCAACCGCCCGGACGCCCTGGACCCCGCGCTGCGCCGGCCCGGCCGGTTCGACCGCGAGGTCGTCGTCCCGCTGCCCGACCGGGCCGAGAGGCGCGCCATCCTGGCCTCCCACGCCCGCGGCAAGACCCTCAGCGCAGACAGCGACTTCGACCAGGTCGCCGCCGCCACCCCCGGATTCTCCGGCGCGGACCTGGCCAGCCTGGTCAACGAGGCCGCCGTCACCGCGGTCCGGGCCGGCCGCACCATGCTCACCGCCGCCGATTTCGCCAGTGCCCGCGACCGCGTGCTGCTCGGTACCCGGCACACCAGCCCGCTGGCGCCCGGCGAGCTCGCCACCGTCGCCGTCCATGAGGCCGGCCACGCCCTGGTCGCCGCCCTGTCCCCGCACGCCGACCCGGTCAGCCGGGTCACCGTGCTAGGTGCCGGGCAGGCCCTCGGCTACACCGAGATGCTCCCCGCCGACGACCGGCGGCTGTACGGCGAGAGCTACCTGGCCGACACCCTGGCCGTCCGCCTCGGCGGCCGGGCCGCCGAGCGCCTTATCCGCGGTGAGGCCTCCACCGGCGCCTCCGACGACCTGGCCTCCGCCACCGCCCTAGCTACCCAGATGGTCCGCGAGTTCGGGCTCAGCAAAAAGCTCGGACCGGTCAGCTACACCGGCCACGCCGACGGGCACGCCGCCCTCGGCCCGCGCGGCTACTCCGAGCACACCCAGTGGCTCGTCGACCAGGAAGTCGCCGACCTGCTGACCAGCGCGGAAACCCGAGCCCGCGACCTGCTCACCGAGCACAGAGAGGCCCTCAACCAGCTCACCGCTGCGCTACTCGAGCAGGAAACCGTCAGCGGCGACCAGGTCCGCGTCCTCGCCCATGCCGCCAGCCCCGCTCCCCTGCGGACCCGCGCGCCTGCGTCCCTGCCCGTCGCCACGCCCGCGTCCCTCCCGGCCGGCAGCCCCGCGTCCCTCCCGGCCGGATCCTAGCCCGCTCTCGCTCTTGCGCCCGCGATCAGCAGCCAGTCATGACCATCAGCTGGAGGACCTCCGCAGGCCGGCTCCGTGATGCGCCCGCAGTGGGATCGGTCATGTCCCGGTCACCGCGGTCGCCGCGCGGTCTGCGCCCGGCGGCGCGGATGCCGGGCAGCCGGTCCTGGGCGCCGCCAGGTGCGGCTGATCTTCTCCGACCTGATGCTGGGCATGCTGCTCGGTACGCTCGATCAGGCGATCGTGGCCACCGCTCTTCCCGCGATCACCGGCGACCTGCATGGGCTGAACCACATCGGCTGGCTCGGCGCCGCCTACCTGCTGGCTGTCGCCGTCGTCATGCCGATCTACGAGAAGATCGGCGACCTGTTCGGCCGCAAGCCAGTGTTCCAGTTCGCGATCGTGGTCTTCCTGATCGGCTCGGCGGCATCAGGCCTGGCGCATTCGTTGGACGAGCTGATCGCGTTCCGCGTGGTGCAGGGGGTGGGCGCAGGCGGACTGATCATCGGCGCGCAGGCGATCATCGGAGACGTGGTCAGCCCGCGGGAGCGCGGGAGGTACCGGGACTGATCGGAGGGCTCTTCGGGCTGGCCTCGGTGGGCGGGCCGCTGCTCGGCGGGTTCTTCGTGGACAAGCTTCCTG
>Ga0302178_10001641_pt1 | contig 18556 bp, 17 predicted proteins | sample I_Palsa_E1_3_FD_198790 | JGI IMG/M metagenome (GOLD analysis project Ga0302178, IMG submission 198790) | Peat permafrost microbial communities from Stordalen Mire near Abisko, Sweden - I_Palsa_E1_3 | ecosystem: Environmental > Terrestrial > Soil > Palsa > Peat permafrost | place: Sweden... | reverse complement strand
ACACGACATCGCCAAAGCCGAGCAGTGGAACTTTCCGATCATCCTGATCGTGTTGCTGGCGGTGTTCGGCTCGCTGGCCGCCGCCGCGATTCCGCTGGCGCTGGGTATCTGCACCGTCGCGATCACGATGGGCCTGGTCTATCTGCTGTCGGCCTACACCACGATGTCGGTCTTCGTCACCTCGACGGTGTCGATGTTCGGTATCGCGCTGGCGGTCGACTATTCGCTGTTCATCCTGATGCGCTTCCGCGAGGAGTTGCGTGCCGGACGCCAGCCCCAGGAGGCGGTCGACGCGGCGATGGCGACGTCGGGCCTGGCCGTCGCGCTGTCCGGGATGACCGTCGTCGCGTCGTTGACCGGTATCTACCTGATCGACACCCCGGCGCTGGCGTCGATGGCCACCGGCGCGATTCTCGCGGTGGCCGTGGCGATGCTGACGGCGACGACCATGACGCCGGCGGTGCTCGCGACGTTCGGCCGGTCGGCCGCCAAGCGGTCGGCGGCGTTGCACTTGTCGCGTCGCCCCGAAACCACGCAGTCACGGTTCTGGACGCACTGGATCGGCGGCGTGATGCGCAGGCCGTGGGCGTCGGCGATGGCGGCATCGGCGGTACTGCTCGCGATGGCGGTGCCGGCGCTGTCAATGGTGTTGGGCAACAGCCTGCTTCGCCAATTCAGCTCGTCACACGAGATCCGGGCGGGGGTTTCGGCGGCGTCGGAGGCGCTGGGCCCAGGCGCGCTCGGTCCGGTGCAGGTGCTGGTGACCTTCCCCGACGGCGACGCATCCTCGGCCGCGCACGCCCAGACGATCGCCGATATCAGCAAGCAGATAAGCCAGTCCCCCAACATCACCTCGGTGGCCCCAGCGGTGTTCGCCGACAACAACAGCAGCGCCATGCTGTCGGCGGTGCTGTCGGTCGACCCTGAGGATCTCGGCGCCCGCACCACCATCACCTGGCTGCGCAGCCACCTTCCCGAAGCCGCCAGCGGTTCGGCGCAGGTGAGCGTCGGTGGACCGACCGCGCTGATCAAAGACTTCGACGATCAGGTGTCCAGCACCCAGTGGCTGGTTTTGGTCTTCGTCGCGCTGATCGCCTTTGTGATGCTGCTGCTCTCCATTCAATCGGTGTTCCTAGCGCTCAAGGGCGTGGTGATGACGATGCTGTCGGTGGCCGCGGCCTACGGCAGCTTGGTGATGGTCTTTCAATGGGGGTGGCTGGAAAAGCTCGGCTTTGCGCCGATCACCTCCATCGACAGCACGGTTCCTCCGCTGGTGCTGGCGATGACGTTCGGCTTGTCGATGGACTACGAGATCTTCCTGCTGACCCGCATCCGGGAACGCTTCTTGCAGTCGGGCAATACTCACGACGCGGTGTCCTACGGCGTGAGCACCAGCGCGCGCACCATCACCAGCGCCGCGCTGATCATGATCGCGGTGTTCATCGGCTTCGCGTTCGCCGGCATGCCACTGGTGGCCGAGATCGGGGTGGCGTGCGCGGTTGCGATCGCCGTGGACGCCACGGTGGTGCGACTGGTGATGGTGCCCGCCTTGATGGCGATGTTCGCTGAGTGGAACTGGTGGCTGCCCGCCTGGCTGGAGCACATCCTGCCGTCGGTTGACTTCGAAAAGCCTTTGCCCGCAGTAGATCTCGGCGACATCGTGATGATCCCTGACGACATCTCGGCCCCCGCGGTGCCGAGCGCCGACTTGCGGATCGTGCTCAAGTCCGCGGCCCGGCTGAAGGACCTGGTGCCCGACGCGATCACCGTCGCCGATCCGCTGGCGTTCATCGGATGCGGACGTAGCAGCGACATCCAGGCACGGGTCAAGGACAGTAATTACATCGCCAGCTCCGCCACCCGCCAGTTGGCGGTGATCGGGACTCCGCCGGGGACCAACGGCCAATCGGTGGCCAGGAAGTTCGTCGGCGGCTTGTCGCATCGCAACGGCACCGGCCGCGCAGCACCGCGTGCCGTGCGGCCGGTGCACCCGGTCACCCTGTGGCGTGGCCGGCTCTCGGTTGCCCTCGATGCGTTGCAAGCCGACACCGAGCCCGGTCAGCCGCACTTCGAGCGGAGCAGCCCGCTGGAGACCACCCATGTGCAGCTACCTACCGGCGACCGGATGCAGGTCCCGACCGGCGCCGAGACGCTGCGGCTCAAGGCTTACCTGATCATGAGCCGCAACAGCAGCCGGGATTACGCCGAATTTGCTGAGCTGGTCGACACGATGGACGCCGAGACCGCCGCAGTAGTGCTGGCCGGTATGGACAGGTATTACTCTGATCAATCACCCCGGCGACAATGGATCGCCAGCCAGTTGGTCCGTCGCCTTGCTGAACCGCATCCGTCGGATCTTGTTAACGACGGTTGGCCGGAGTCCGATACGAAGGCAGACTGGGAAGGCGTCAAACAGCGCTGCCTCTCGGTAGCGGTGGCGATGTTGGAGGAGGCGAGGTGACGTTGGCCGCGGACCGACGCCATGGACAGGCGCCGCACCGTCCTCAAGAGCGCCCTCGTAATGGCGATCGCCCGGTCGAGTTCTGGCCGACCTCGGCAATCCGCTCAGCGCTTGAAGGCGGCGACATCGCCACCTGGAAGCAGATCGCGGTCGCGATCAAACGCGACCCGTTTGGGCGCACCGCCCGACAGGTCGAAGAAGTGCTGGAGACGTCACGGCCCTACGGCATCTCGAAGGCCCTCGCGGAAGTGCTCGACCGCGCCCGCGCACACCTGGAAGCCAATGAGCGCAACGAGGTGGCCCGCCACGTCGGTGTCCTGATCGAGCGGTCAGGGCTGAAGTTGCCCGAGTTCGCGTCCCGGATCGGCGTGCCCGCCGACGAGTTGGGCGCCTACCTCGATGCCACGACCAGCCCGTCGGCGTCGTTGATGATCCGGATGCGGCGGCTGTCTGACCGCTTCGCCAAGGCCCGGTCGCACGAGCCGCCACAGCAGCAGCCGCCCCAGCGCGCCCGTCCGCGGCCGCCGCGCGGCTACTGATGATCGGTCGCCCCGACGATCTGACTCTGCGGCGGATTCTGGCTGAGACCCGCTCCATAGCGGTGGTCGGTGCATCGGACAAACCGACCCGGCCCAGCAACGAGATCTACTCGTATCTGCTGGCGACCGCCCAGTTCCAGGTCTATCCGGTGAACCCGACCATCACCGAAATCGATGGCGCGCGGGTGTATTCGCGGTTGGCCGACTTACCGGTGGTACCCGACATGGTCGACGTGTTCCGGCGATTCGACGATCTGCCATCGGTTCTGGCCGAGACACTCGCCCTCGAGCAGCGCCCGAAAACCCTGTGGCTGCAAGAAGGTTTGTGGCATGAGGAAGTCGGGCGTGATGCCGACGCGGCGGGCATGCAGGTCGTGATGGACCGTTGCCTGATGGTCGAGCACGCCCGGCTGCGCTGAGGCTTATCAGCGAGGGTTGAGCGGCGATACGCCGAGCACCAGCCAATGGCCCTCCTGCTTGGCGAGCGTTACCCGCAGCGCCAGCACCGCGTTGCTGGCCGGTTGGCCCGGCTCATTCTGGGTGGCCCGCATGATCACCGCCACGCTGGCAGCATCGGGTCCGATTGCCTCGAGGCCGGCCTCCATCGTCGACGCGGTCGCGGTGACGTTACGGTGTGCCAGATCCGCTGTGGCCTTACCGAATTGGTCCCTGAATACGTTGCCCTGCTCGGGGACCATCATGGTCACCGCCCGGTCGATGGCGGCCATCGGCTCTTGCGGCGAGAACGTCGCCGTCGCCTCGGCCATGCTGGTGGCGATGCGTACCACCTCGGCCGTGTCGACCTTCAGGTCGTGGTCCGGCGTCGTCCAGTGCCGGTAACCGGTGAGCACGGCCGCGACCAACGCCGCCGTGCACAGCGCAACGACGGCGAGGCGTAACGCGGGTGCGTCATCGTCGGTGCCCACTGTCACCGAATCACGGCGCAGCAGAAAGACATTCACCGCCACACCTTCAACGATCAACAGCACCAGCACCGAACACAACGACACCCACCACGCCGGCCACGCCAGCACGACGCCGATCGCCAGCAGTGCCGCGATCGCGGCCAGCGGTGCCGCGACGTCGAATGCCAGTACCCGCCAGGCGTTCCTCATCGGATCGACTCCAGCCGCGAGATCATCAGCTTGCCGTCCACGTCGGAGATCCCCAGCCGCAAGTTCCAGTGCACGGTTTGCGGCTTGCCACCGGCGTTTTCGCTGACCGAGGTGGCCACCACCATGACCGTGTCGGTGCGGCGGGCGATCGAGGCCGGCAATTGCTCAGCCGGCGCGGGGCGGCCGGGCTGGGCGTCCAGGTCGTGGTGCACGGATTCGACAGCCACCGCGTCGACCTCGCCGCGGCTGCGCGACTGCAACCGCTCCACCACTTGCTGGTAGGGCTGAATCGACGAGTCGAAGTCGGCGTTCAGTTGCCCGACGGTCCCGTCGTGCAGCCGCTGCAGGCTTTCCTTGATGTTGTCGGTGTTCATGTTGATCAGCAGGCCCGTCCAATCGGCCGCGGCCTGCAACGCCCGGCTCTGGTAGCTGCGCTCTTGTACGTCGCTGCGATGGGAGCTCCAGATCACCACGCCCAGGGCAACGGCGGCCACGCACAGCGCGCCCAGCACCGCCGAGGCGACGCCGTAGGGCGAGAAGACCCGGCCGACGGACCCGTCGGGTGTCGCCTCATCGGCGCGGTCGTCGGTCGGCTCGGCCTGCTCCTCGTCGGGCATGGCCGTGAGCCTAGCCGGGCGACGATGCAGTGGGGGTACCTCCAGCCGCGCAGCGGCGAGGGGGAACCGCAGGCCGATGAGGTGGGGCACCTCCCAGCCGCGTAGCGGCGAGGGGGCAAGTCCGGCCGATCAGACCCAGCCTGGAGGTTAAGTAACAATGGTGGCGTGACGGTAGAAGCTATTCGCTCGGGCATCGACCTGAGCTATGTCGACGCTGGTGCCCGCCCTCAAGACGACCTGTTCGGTCACGTCAACGGCCGCTGGCTGGCGGACCATCGGATGCCCGCTGACCGCGCTACCGACGGCGCCTTTCGGCTGCTCGCCGACCGCGCCGAGGAGCAGGTTCGCGACATCATCACCGAGGCCGCCGCGGCGAACGGCGCCGAGGGCACCGATCCGCAGCGCATCGGCGACCTGTACGCCAGCTTCATGGACACCGAGACCATCGCGGGCCTGGGCGTGCGCCCGCTGCTCGATGAGCTCGCCGGCGTCGACGCCGCGCTGACGCCCACCCAGCTGGCGGCCGAGCTCGGCGAGCTGCAGCGCACCGGCATCGGTGGTGGCACCGGCGTGTACGTCGACACCGACTCCAAGGACTCCACCCGCTACCTACTGCACATGTCGCAGTCCGGGCTCGGGCTGCCCGACGAGTCGTACTACCGCGACCCGCAGCACGCGACGATCCTCGCGGAGTACCCGAAGCACATCGCGCGGATGTTCGCGCTCGTCTACGGCGAGCAGGAAGCCGGCTGGGACGCGACCGCCGCGCAGATCGTCGCGCTGGAGACCAAGATCGCGGCCGCGCACTGGGACGTGGTGAAGCGCCGCGACGCCGACCTGACCTACAATCTGCGCACATTCGACGAATTAAGCTCGGAGGCAACCGGTTTCGACTGGGCTGTGTGGCTGCACGCGCTGGGCGCTGACACCGAGCAGGCTGCCGAGGTCGTCGTTGGCCAGCCCGACGCGCTGACCGCGTTCGCCGCGCTGTGGGAGAGCGAGGACCTCGAGGACTGGCGACGCTGGGTGCGCTGGCGGGTGATCAGCGGGCGGGCTTCGCTGCTGACCGACGACCTCGTCGACGAGAACTTCGCGTTCTACGGGCGCACGCTGTCGGGCACCGAGGAGTTGCGCGACCGCTGGAAGCGCGGTGTCGCGCTGGTCGAGAACCTGATGGGCGACGCCGTCGGCCGGCTCTACGTCGAACGGCACTTCCCGCCGGACGCCAAGGCCCGGATGGACGAGCTGGTGGCCAACCTGCGCGAGGCCTACCGGGTCAGCATCACCGACCTGGAGTGGATGACGCCGGAGACCCGGCAGCGGGCGCTGGAGAAGCTCGACAAGTTCACGCCGAAGATCGGCTACCCCGCGAAGTGGCGCGACTACTCGACGCTCGTCATCGCCCGCGACAACCTGTACGGCAACTACCAGCGCGGCTACGCGCTGGGATACGACCGCGACTTGGCCAAGCTCGGCGGCCCGGTCGACCGCGACGAGTGGTTCATGACGCCGCAGACCGTCAACGCGTACTACAACCCGGGCATGAACGAGGTCGTCTTCCCGGCCGCGATCCTACAGCCGCCGTTCTTCGATGCCGAGGCCGACGACGCGGCCAACTACGGCGGCATCGGGGCGGTCATCGGCCACGAGATCGGCCACGGTTTCGACGACCAGGGTGCCAAGTACGACGGCGACGGCAACCTGGTCGACTGGTGGACCGATGACGACCGCGCCGAATTTGGACTTCGGACAAAGGCTTTGATCGAGCAGTACGACCTCTACACGCCCCGCGGCCTCGAGAACGGCCACCACGTCAACGGCGCCTTCACCGTCGGGGAGAACATCGGCGATCTGGGTGGGCTGTCCATCGCACTGCTGGCTTACCAGCTGTCGCTTAACGGCGGCAAGGAGGCGCCCGTCATCGACGGGCTGACCGGTGTGCAGCGGGTGTTCTTCGGCTGGGCGCAGGTGTGGCGCACTAAATCCCGTGACGCCGAGGCGATTCGGCGGCTGGCCATCGACCCGCACTCGCCGCCGGAGTTCCGCTGCAATGGCGTCATCCGCAACCTCGACGTCTTCTATGACGCCTTCGAGGTCACCGCGGACGACGAGTTGTTCCTGGATCCGCAACGCAGGGTCAGGATCTGGAACTAGGGCCTAAAGCTGCCAGTCGTTGGAGCCGTCGTTCTTGCTGTAAGTACCGACGGAGTTCTTGACGACGACGGGGTCGCCCGCACCGAAGTTGGTGAAGAACCATTTCGCGTTCGTCGGGCTGATGTTGATGCAGCCGTGGCTGACGTCGCGCTTGCCCTGGTCGGCCACCGACCACGGCGCGCTGTGCACGTAGTCACCGCTGTTGTCGAACTGCACGGCGTCCTCGACGTTCACCTTGTAGCCGTATGTGGAGTTGACCGGCACACCGTAGGTGGACGAATCCATCACGACCTTGGCCTTCTTGTCGAGCACGTAGTAGGTGCCGTTAGGCGTCTGGTGACCGCCCGCAGCCATGCCCATCGACATCGGGAAGGTCTGCTCGACCGTCCCGTTGCGGGTGACGATCAGCTGGTGGGTCGCGTCGTCGGCGGTGGCGATCAGCGAGTCACCGGTGATGAAGTTCTCCTGGGTGCCGGCCGCGTCGACGTGTACCGCGGTGTGCGCGGGCCAGAAGCTGAGCGGACGCCAGCGCACCTGGCTGGAGGTCAGCCAGTAGAACTTGCCGGACACCGGCGGGGTCGACGAGACGTGGATCGCCTGTTCGGCCATGTGCTGGTCGGCGATCGGGCGCGCGAAGTTGATGATGATCGGCTCGCCCACGCCGACTGTTGCGCCGCTGACCGGATTGAAAGTCGGCGGCACGAACGGCGGCGCGCCGGTGAACGGCGCCGGGTTCTGGCCGACAACCGGTCCTGTCGGCGCGGCGGCCGGGGTGGCCGGCGGCACAGCCGGCGCCGGTGCCGATGGGTCGCCCAGGGGCGGCGGAGGTGCGGCCGGGTTGGGCGGCGGCGGCACCGCGAGCGGGTCGGCGGGCGGCGGGGGCGGCGCCGGGTCGCCGGGTGGCAGCGGAGCCGGGGCGTCTACCCCAGGCGCGGGCGCGGGCGGCGGCTCCGGGTCGGCGAGCGCCAAACCGCTGCCTAACACCAGCGCAGCGGTCACTCCCACTGCGCTGAACGCAGCGGCCAGAGGACCCGTGGTCCATCGCGACATTTGTATCCCTCCAAGTCACGGTCTAAAGCCAGTATGCAGTAGCGGAGGGCCCAGTTATTAATTCAGCGGTCGCCGCTCGCTGCGAAAACGCGTGTCAACCAGGCTGTTGAACTGCGGGTTTACCTTTTACGGTCGATCCGCGGAGGGGACGTCGAAGAGCTGCCGCTCGGCGATCATTCCGACGGCTCCGAGACCGATCAAGGCCGCGGAGGCGGCCAACATCATCAGCATGCCGTGCTCGTAGAACAACCCGCCGGCGAACGATCCAGCCATGATGCCGACTTGAAACGCCGCCATGTACAACCCCGACGCGCCGTCCGGATCGTCGGCGCCGGCGCGCATCGCCGCGGATTGCAGCATCGGCGACACCGCGTTGGCGCTGCCGCCCCACAACGCGATCGCGATGATCCCGATCAAAGCCGTCGCTGTCGGGGGCAGCCGGTGCAACGCCAGCGCAGTCAGCACCAGGAATGTCACGTACAGCGCGGCCATGCAACTGATGGTCGCGGCCCTGGGCCGATGGTCCATCGGTCGGGCCACCAGCGGGATCGCCAACAGGCCCGCGATCCCATAGGTAGCCAGTAGCCAGGCAATATCCGGTCCCCGCACCCCCACCACGTCGCGGACGATCACCGCGAAGAAGGTGTACGACATGTAGTGCCCGGTGACCGCGATCATGGTCAGCAAGCTCACGATGACCAGTCGCCGATTGCGGTGATGGTGTGCACCCGGGCCGACGACTGCCAACTGGTCCTGGGTCAACGTCATCACCGGCAGCACGAGCCAGGCCGCCACGGTCACCAGCGCGGCCACAGCGGTCACCGCCGCGACGGCCACCCGCCAGTTCCACTCCAGGCTGATCGCCGCCGTGGCCGGGCTGCCCACCACCACGGCCAGGCTGATGCCGACGTAAATACTCGTGGTCGCACGCCCGGAGTGGCTGGCCGGAACCAGCCGAGTGGCGATCGGCGCGATGACCGACAGGATCAGTCCGTGGGTGACGGCCGACAGTGCCCGGCCGCAGGCCAGCACCACAAAGTTGGGCGCCAGCGCGGAGATGAGCTGGGACACGGTCAGGCAGGCCAGCGACAGCAACAGCGCGCGGCGTCGCGGCCACTGCGCGGTCCAGCGGACCAGCGGAATCGTGGTGACCGCTGCTACCAGGGCGTACCAGGCCAGCAACGTGCCGACCATCGGGATACTGACGTGCAAGTCACGAGCGATCGCGGGCAGCGCGCCGACCGGCAGCAGCTCGGCGGTGACGTAGGTGAAAGCCGCCGCGGCCAGGACGGCCAACTGCACGGCGATTCGGGCAGTCCAGGGCCCGCTCGTAGCGGTTCGCCCTTCGGCGGCACGAGCTGGCCCCACGGCGACTACTCAACCATGCATTGCACGCGGGGCGTTAACGATCAGGAGCGGACGAGTCGCGCGATGGCCGCGGAGGCTTCGGCCAGCTTCTCGTCGGCCTCGGTGCCGCCCTCTGAGACGGCGCGGGTGACGCAGTGTCCGAGGTGCTCGTCGAGCAGGTTCAGCGCGACCGACCGCAGGGCGTTGTTGGCGGCGCTGATCTGGGTGAGGACGTCGATGCAGTACTTGTCGTCCTCGATCATCTTCGCGATGCCACGCACCTGGCCCTCGATACGCCGCAAACGTTTGGCGTAGTTGTCTTTCTGCGACGAGTAACCGTGTGCGGGTGCCATCTGCCCCTCCAACATCGTGGTCTTGAAGATCATGCTCGGGGCCATCTCGACGGCGCCGGTGTTGTCACCATTGTCAACGTCGGCTGGCGTTGGCGCCACGGCGGCCTGGTAAATCGGCGTTTCGCCGATGCGGCGACTATACCCCGTGGGGGTATTTTAATGATTTTGGCCGACACCGCGCTACACGCATACTTGAGCTGTGTCTGACACCAAGCCTGACGGCAACAAAACCATCGACATCAAGCCCCGCAGTCGCGAGGTCACCGACGGCCTGGAAAAGGCCGCTTCGCGCGGGATGTTGCGGGCGGTGGGAATGGACGACGACGACTTCGCCAAGCCGCAGATCGGGGTGGCGTCGTCGTGGAACGAGATCACGCCCTGCAACCTGTCGCTGGACCGGTTGGCCAAGTCCGCCAAGGAGGGCGTGTTCGCCGCCGGCGGCTATCCGCTTGAGTTCGGCACGATCTCGGTGTCCGACGGCATCTCGATGGGCCACGAGGGCATGCACTTCTCCCTGGTGTCGCGCGAGGTGATCGCCGACAGCGTGGAAACCGTCATGCAGGCCGAACGCCTTGACGGATCGGTCCTGCTGGCCGGTTGCGACAAGTCGCTGCCCGGCATGCTGATGGCCGCGGCTCGCCTGGATCTGGCCGCGGTCTTCCTCTATGCGGGCTCGATCCTGCCGGGCCGGGCCAAGCTGTCCGACGGCACCGAGCGCGACGTGACGATCATCGATGCGTTCGAGGCGGTCGGCGCCTGCGCCCGTGGCCTGATGCCGCGCGAGGACGTCGACGCGATCGAGCGGGCCATCTGTCCCGGCGAGGGTGCCTGCGGTGGCATGTTCACCGCGAACACCATGGCCAGTGCGGCCGAGGCGCTGGGCATGTCGCTGCCCGGCAGCGCCGCACCGCCGGCGACCGACCGTCGGCGCGACGGATACGCACGGCGCAGCGGTGAAGCGGTCGTCGGTCTGTTGCGCCGCGGCATCACGGCCCGCGACATCCTGACCAAGGAGGCCTTCGAGAACGCGATCGCGGTGGTGATGGCGTTCGGCGGCTCGACCAACGCAGTGCTGCATCTGCTGGCCATCGCCCATGAGGCCGACGTGAAGCTGTCACTCGCGGACTTCAGCCGGATCGGCGCGAAGGTGCCGCACCTGGCTGACGTCAAGCCGTTCGGCAAGCACGTGATGTTCGACGTCGACCGCATCGGCGGCGTGCCGGTGGTAATGAAGGCGCTGCTGGATGCCGGTCTGCTGCACGGCGATTGCCTGACCGTGACCGGGCAGACCATGGCCGAGAACCTCGCGCACATCGCACCGCCGGACCCAGATGGCAAAGTGCTGCGGGCATTGGACAATCCGATCCACCCCACCGGGGGAATCACCATCCTGCACGGTTCGCTGGCGCCCGAAGGCGCAGTGGTCAAGTCAGCCGGTTTCGATTCCGACGTGTTCGAGGGCACGGCAAGGGTTTTCGAGCGCGAGCGGGCCGCACTTGATGCCCTGGAGGACGGCACCATCACGCATGGAGACGCGGTGGTGATCCGCTACGAAGGCCCCAAGGGCGGACCGGGGATGCGGGAGATGCTCGCCATCACCGGTGCCATCAAGGGCGCCGGCCTGGGCAAGGATGTGCTGCTGTTGACCGACGGCCGGTTCTCCGGGGGCACCACCGGCCTGTGCGTCGGGCACGTCGCACCGGAGGCGGTCGACGGCGGCCCGATCGCCTTCCTGCGCGACGGCGACCGGATCCGGCTCGACGTCGCCGACGGCACCCTGGACGTGCTGGTCGATGCGGACGAGTTCGCTTCCCGCCGTGAGGGTTTCACCCCGCTGCCGCCGCGCTACACCACGGGCGTGCTGGGCAAGTACGTCAAGCTGGTGGGATCGGCGGCCAACGGAGCGATCTGCGGGTAGCCGCCTACTTCACCAGCGCGATCGCGAAGCCGTCCCAGTGCTTGGCGCCCACCGTCTGCAGCACCGCGGTGTCGAGCCCGGGATGCTCACCCATCAGCTCGAGCACCCTTCTCGTCCCGCGCAGCACGGCATCCTGATCGGGCGACAGGATCGCGCCCTCCCGAATCACGTTGTCCACCACGATCACTGAGCCGGCATGGGTGAGCTTGACGGCCCACTCCAGGTAGCCGGGGTTGTTCTCCTTGTCGGCGTCGATGAACACCAGGTCGAACGGACCGCCAGTGACGCTCGGAAGGGTATCGAGCGCGGCACCGACCAGCACCTCCACCCGATCGCCGACACCGGCGCGGTCGATGTTCGCCCGGGCCACCTCGGCGTGCTTGGGCTCGTACTCCAGCGTGGTGACTCGACCGTCCGGGCCGGCACCGCGGGCCAGCCAGATCGTGCTGAAGCCGCCCAGTGTGCCGATCTCCAAGATGCGACGGGCCCCGATCGCGGTGGCGAGCAGGCTCAGGAACTTGCCCTGTTGCGCCGAGACGGCGATCTTCGGCAACCCGGCGGCGTCGCTGTCCTCGAGGGCGGCGGACAACCCCGGATCGTCGTCCAGCACGGTGGTGTCCAGAAATTCGTCGACTTCAGCGGGGGTTGGCTTGTGGGTCATGAGCCAACGCTAGCCCGGTGGCGATGTGTGCCGCCACTGGATTAACCGTCCTTGCCCTATACCCCCCAGGGGTATAGGCTGGCCCGAGTCAGGTCCCGATCCAGAAGAGGTGGAGAAGATGTCCAACGAAGCAGGCACCCTATTGAGCTGTGGTCATGACGGCTGCGGCTGCCGCGTTCGCATCGAGGTCGCATGTCATTGCAGCGGCACCGATCAGGCTTACGTCTGCAAGTGCGGCGACGAGATGGTCGTCGTCACCTAGCGCACGCCCTCTTTCGCGTACACCACCCGCAGCACGTGCCCGGCTTCGGGCCCCATGACCAATTCGGCCAAGGTGCACAGCGTCGTGACGTACTGCGATCCGTGCGGCGGCTGTGCATCGCAGAGGTGGTGCGCGATTTCGTGCAGCACAACCAGTTCACGCATCGCCCAGCCGGCGTCGTGATGATCGGGTACCGCGATAATGCCTGTGCCGTCCTGGTTTTCGTAATGAGCTGCGGTCGAGGCCCGTCGGGCCCGCACTCGCAGCGGCGCCACCTTCGGCCACTGTCGTTGCAGTGCCGGCAGGGCCAGCACGTCGTCGACGTAGCGCTGCACCGCGGCCAGCGACCCGAACCGCGCCTCGGGCGGCAGGGTCAACTGCGTGCCGAAGAATTCCACACTGGTCGAGCCGTGTTCGGCGGCGCGGTCGAATAGCGTCCGCACGAATTCCTCGGCTGCGTAGACCTTCGAGCGCTGCGAGTCCCGCGCGGACGAATCGTCGGCGTTCACCGCTCCAGCGCGCTCCGCGCCCAGGAAAGCTCCGGGCCGCTGCCCAGCTTTGCCCGCTTGCCGGCCCGGTCCCCCGCCCGCCGCGCGGCCGACGAATATCCCGCGGTGGCCCGGCTGGCCTGCCAGGTGCCCCGCGCCTTCGACGCCGTCCGGTAGTAGTCGCGAAGCTCGATCTCCTTGTTCCGCAAGGCGATTGCCGTGCCGGGCGGACGGCGGCGGTCCTTCTTCGCTTCTCGCTGGGTCTGCTCGCGGGCCTCGACCAACCGGTGACCCACCCGCGCTCCGAACGCCAGCTGAAAATTCAGCCGGGCGGTGATCGTCGGGGTCGGCCGGTGTGCGCCTGAGGTGATGTAGGAGTCTGACGCGCGGACCATCTGGACGACCAGGCTGGCGTACAGCGCATGGGTGGCGTCGATGTCCTCGGCGAAGCCGTAGGCGTAGACGAACGTCGAGTTGGACGCGACGTCGCAGCGGATGTCGTTGGCGGATGCGATCACCACGAACAGCTGCACATAGGTCCGCAATCCCTTGGTGCCGGCGGCGCCGATGGTGATCGTGCGCTGCACCGGCGCCTGCGCGGGTGTGCGCTTGTCGGCATGCGAGCGGGCCACCGCCAAGTCGATGGACGTCGCGGTGGCCAGCCGTTGAGCGGCGGCCATGAACGCCTCGGCCTCGTGGGCGTTGTCGGTGCCCTCGGCCTGACGCAACAGGGCTGCGATACGTGCCAGCATCTTGTCGTCACTCATGGCGCCATTTCTCCCCATCGCTGCGCTCTGCATCGTCATCGGCGCGACTCATGCCACCAAAATAGGCGAACCGTAAACCTTCTCGGCACCGCCACTCACAGCCGGGCGTTGATCCACGCCACAACGTCGTCGAGGACCTGGTCTTGCTCCGGTTCGTTGAACACCTCGTGATAGAGCCCCGGATAAACCTTCAGCTCGACATCGGGACTACCGACGGCCGCGGCCAACTGGTGGCTGCCCTCGACCGGAATCAGCCGGTCTTCGGCTCCGTGCACGACCAATAGCGGCGCGGCCAGCGAGGCGGCTCGCTGCGGCATCGTCTCGCCGACCAGCAGCAGCACGCGGGCGATGCCGCCAGGAACCTTGCCGTGATAGACCAGCGGGTCGGTGTTGTAGGCATCCACCACCGCCGGGTCGCGGGAGACCGCCCCGGCATCCAGTTGCTGCAGCGGCAAGCCCGGCGCGATCGCACCGATTCTCTTGGCGAGCCAGGCCAGCAGCGGCGAGACGGCAGTCTGGGCCGCTACCGCCGGTCCGGACAGGACCATCAGGTCGTAGTTGTCGGGATGTTCGACGCCATAGGCGAACACGATCCCGCCGCCCATGCTGTGGCCGAGCACGATGCGCGGAACACCCGGATGCTCGTGAGTGGCAATGCCGACCAGGGTGTCGAAGTCGCCGGTGAACTCGGAGATGTCCTTGACCAGCACCCGCTTGCCGCCCGAACGGCCATGCCCGCGGTGATCCAGCGCATAGGTCAGCAATCCGTCCCGGCCGAACCGCGCGGCGACATGGTCGTAGCGACGGGCATGTTCGCCGAACCCATGCGAAAGGATCACCACTGCACGCGGTGTCACATCGGGGGTCCACACGTCGTACACAATCCGCACACCGCCGACGCCGTCGAAGGTGTGTTCGGTACGGGTGGTTGCCATCAGGGGCAGCGTAGACCCACTGTCACAGGCGGTACGTAAGCTCGGCCCGGTGAGCGTGCTCGCCCGCGAGTTCGACGATGACGGCAGGACTAATTTCTCTGCCACCGCCGAGCCGTACCGACGTGAACTGCTCGCGCACTGTTATCGAATGACCGGGTCGCTGCACGATGCCGAGGACCTGGTGCAGGAGACTTTGCTGCGGGCCTGGAAGGCCTACGAGCGCTTCGAGGGCAAGTCGTCGGTGCGCACCTGGCTGCATCGAATCGCCACCAACACCTGCCTGACGGCGCTGGAGAATCGCCAGCGCCGTCCGCTGCCGACCGGGTTGGGCGCACCCAGTTCGGACCCGACCGCCGAGCTGGTCGAGGGCGCAGAGGCGCTGTGGCTCGAGCCGTTGCCCGACGCGGCAGGCGATCCGGCTGATCCTTCAACGATCGTTGGTACTCGCGAATCGGTCCGGTTGGCGTTCGTGGCGGCCTTGCAGCATCTGTCGCCCCGGCAGCGGGCAGTGCTGTTGCTGCGCGACGTGCTGCAGTGGAAGGCCGCCGAGGTCGCCGACGCGATCGGCGCCAGCACGGCCGCGGTCAACAGCCTGCTGCAGCGTGCGCGGTCTCAACTCGAAGCCATTGGGCCCAGTGCCAACGACCGGCTGGCCCCGCCCGAGTCGGCGGAGGCGCAAGACCGGTTGAGGCGCTATATCGCCGCGTTCGAGGCCTACGACATCGACCGGCTGGTCGAGCTGTTCACCGCCGAGGCGATCTGGGAGATGCCACCATTCGTCGGCTGGTATCAGGGACCGCAGGCCATCATCGCGTTGATTCATCAGCAGTGCCCGGCGGACAAACCCGGCGATATGCGACTGCTCCCGTTGACCGCCAACGGCCAGCCCGCTGCGGCGATGTACATGCGCGACGGCGACGGCCACGTGCCGTTTCAGCTACACGTGCTGGACCTGCGGGCCGACGGGGTGTCTCGAGTAGTGGCGTTTCTCGACACCGCGCTGTTCGCGAAATTCGGCCTGCCGCAACGGCTCTAGAACAGCCGACTGTCCGGTGACGGCCCGGCCACCGACCGGACCAGCCCGGCGCCGGTGACCAGCGGCAGGTCCAGCGCCGACAGCAGCCCCGGCTGCGCCTGGCAGACCGCCGGGATGGCGTTGACCATCCGGGATGCGCCAGCCATCCGGGCGCCCAGGTCGTGGTCGTGGTCGTCGGCCATCTCGAATTCGCAGCGCATGGTCGGCGAGCCCTCGATCTCGACGCGGTAAAGACCGCGCCCCGATGCCGGGCCGTAGCCGAGGTCGCGCGGGGGTATCGAGATGTGCGGCTGCGGCCAATCAGGTGCAAGGTCGTCGCGCATGCGGGTGACGTGGTCGATGACGAAAGTTGGCTTGCCGTCGACGTATCCGGTCAGCGTGGACCGCATTGCACCGACCGTTCCGGCGGCGATGTGCCCGGTGGGCGTGTCGAACGACTCCTCGGCAACCAACCGCTCGACGTTCTCGTCCAGGTTGTCGATCTTGACGTCCAACCCCGCGGCGAGCTGATGCACCACCGGCCCCCAGCCGAAGGTGAACATCCCCGGCGCCGCGGCGAATGCGTTGAACTCCGGCGGCTTGCCGAATCCCAATATTTCGTAGACCGCGTCTTTGTCCGGGTAGGTCGCATAGTTGAACATCTCGGTCACCCGCACCGACTCGATGACCCGCGATACTCCGGTAAGCACGAGCGGCAGAACATCGTTGGCGAATCCGGAGTCGATCCCGGTGGTGAAGAAGGACGCGCCGCCAACGGCCGCTGCCTCGCGCAGCGACGCGGTGAACGCCGCGTCAACGCCGTCGGGGTACACCAGCGGCACCACCGAGCACGACACCACGTCCTTGCCCGCGCGCAGGATCGACACCATGTCGTCGATCGCCTCAGCGGGCCGCAGGTTTGCCGCCGCGGCGTAGACCACCACGTCGGCGTCACCGGACAGCAACCCCGCGGGATCCTGGGTTGCCGTCACACCCACCGGATCCACCCCGCACAACGCCCCCGCATCACGACCCGCCTTGGCGTCGCTGTGGACGACCAGATCGACGAGTTGCAGTTGCGGGTGGTCGATCACTCCTCGCAGTGCGATCAGACCCATCGAGCCCGGACCCCAGACGCCGACCCTGTACATCGTTTCTCCTAATATTAGGACTCTACAAAGTAGATTTAGGATGGATGGTAGGAAGGTTCCCATGTATTCGTCAACAGCGGCGCCGAACGCGACCGGGCCGGTCAAGTCACCACCCACCAGTCGCGTGATGGATGTGCTTGCGTCGCTGTCGGATTCATCGGACGGTCGTACCTCGGCCGAGTTGGCCAAGAGTTGCGGGATCAGCACGTCGACCTGCGCGCTGGTGCTGGCTGAACTCGAGCGACGCAACTGGGTGACCCGACGGGAGGATCGCCGCTACACGCTGGGCAGCGGATTGTTCGGGCTGGTGCACGGCCTGAGAGTGCAGTTCCCGCTGCTGGACCGTGGCCGCGAGACGCTTGGCTTCTTGCACACCGCGCTGGGCGCGGGCTGCTCGATGTCCAAGATCGGCCAGACGCATCTCATCACGATCGACGCCGTCGGCCACGGCACCGATAGCGAGCATGCGGTCGGCCAGCGCTTTCCGATCGGCCCGCCGTTCGGCCTGGTCGCGATGGCCTGGCGGGACGAGGACGCGATCGACGGGTGGCTGCGGCGGGTGACGCCGCGGCTGACTGACTCCGACATCGCCGGTCATCGGCTGGTGCTGGCCGAGATCCGCGACCGCGGCTACGGAGCATGGCGGTTCGACGCCGCGCACAGCTCACTGCACGACCGGCTCGCCGCGGTGCTCGCGTCGTTGGAGCCCACCGCGCAGGTGACGCGAGAGCTCAGCGCCCTGATGACGATTGTGACGCTGCAATCGGTGACGAGTGTGCTTGAAAATGAGCTGGCGTCAACCGAATTCGTGGTTCTGCCGATCTTCGGGCGGGACGGCCAACCGGAGTATCAGATCGAGATCCACCTGGGCGGCCAGGACGAGCTGGCTCTTGCCGATCTCGACGCCGCCCTGCTGCACGCCCAGGCGTTGCTGAGTCCAGGGGTAGCGTGACCACGTGCCAGCCACTGTTGAGATACGGCGTGCCGCCGACCGGGCGGTCACCACGACGTCATGGCTGCAGTCGCGGCATTCGTTTTCCTTCGGCGATCACTATGACCCGGCCAACACCCACCACGGGGTGCTGCTGGTCAGCAACGACGACATCGTGCAGCCCGCCGCGGGTTTCGACGCCCACCCGCACCGCGACATGGAAATCGTGACTTGGGTGCTGGAAGGCTCGTTGGCACATCGCGATTCCACCGGCAACAGCGGCGTCATCTATCCCGGCCTCGCGCAACGGATGTCGGCCGGCGCCGGCATCACACACTCGGAAAAGAATGCATCCGACACCGATCCGGTGCGCTTCGTACAGATGTGGGTGTGGCCCGACGAGTTCGGAATCGAACCCAGCTATCAGCAGCAGGCGATCGACGACGATCGGCTCGAGGGTCGCCTGATGACAATCGCCTCGGGGATACCGGGCCACGACGCCGCGATCACCATCCACAACCGATCGGCAGCGTTGCATGCCGCTCGGTTGCCCGCCGGTACCGAACTCACCCTGCCGGCGGCGCCGTATCTGCACCTGTATGTCGCCCGGGGACGGGTGAACTTTGACGAGGCCGCGCTTGTCGACGGTGACGCTGCCCGGATCACCGCGTCGACCGGAGCAACAGTCGCAGCCCGCGAGGACGCTGAATTGCTCGTCTGGGAGATGCACGCCGCGCTCGGCGACTAGGGTTGGCGCGGACGAAGAGGAGCCGGAATGTCTGAACCGCAAGC
>Ga0302178_10001638_pt1 | contig 18588 bp, 15 predicted proteins | sample I_Palsa_E1_3_FD_198790 | JGI IMG/M metagenome (GOLD analysis project Ga0302178, IMG submission 198790) | Peat permafrost microbial communities from Stordalen Mire near Abisko, Sweden - I_Palsa_E1_3 | ecosystem: Environmental > Terrestrial > Soil > Palsa > Peat permafrost | place: Sweden... | reverse complement strand
CCAAGTCACAGGCGATAGAGCAGGCGCACGCGCCGGCCTGGCTGAAAGACCAGCTCCGCGCCCGGCGGCAGGGCCAGCGGGTGGCCTCGCCGCGGGCCCGGACAGCGCTGATCGCATGGCGGGATGCACGCCGCACCGTGGCCCGCGCATGCCGCAGGCCGCCAGCCTGAACAGGGTGCTGATCCCGGCGAGCTCGCCGTCGGTCGCCTGTGGAATATTGGGCGCATGACGGCGTGGCGGGACGTCGAGCGCGCGGAACCTGAGTTCGCGCAGCGCGTGCGCGGGCTCTTCGACGGTCGCAGGCACAAGACGATTGCCACCTTGCGAGCCGACGGGTCGCCCCGGATCTCCGGCATCGAGGTGGCCTTCGAGGACGGCGAGGTCGCCTTCGGCTCGATGCCGAACGCGCGCAAGGGCGCGGATCTGGGCCGGGATCCCCGGTTCGCACTGCACAGCGCGACGATCGACCCGGTCGAGGGCGCGGAAGCGCAGTGGCCGGGTGAGGCGAAGATCTCCGGCCGGGCCATCGATGCGAGGCCGCTCACGGAGGGATCCGACGGCGACCGCTTCTACGCCGACATCGCCGAGGTCGTGCACACCCACCTCAACGAGAAGGCCACGATGCTCGTCGTTGAGTGGTGGACCCCCACCCACGGGCTGCGCAGGATCGAGCGCGAGTAATCCTCGGCCGGGGGCAGCCCGCAGCCGGCTTCGCCAGGACCGGGACCGCGGCACTGGGTGGCTCGTGGTGTGCGCGGTCGCCGTTAGTTGTGCACGGTCGCCGTTAGTGAGGACACCGGGTCAAATCCCTCATGGGCCCGCCTGTCAACCCCTGATACGGCAGAATGAGCCCTGCCAGCAAGGCGGCCGGGCAACTAGTGCGGCATCTCCCGTTGCCTGATGCGACTCATGGCGAGGATTCTGCGTGACAAACGGGAACGAAACCGTGTGGCCTGGCGCGAGCCAGATCGACGCGGACGGCGGTGCCGTCGCGGCTGGGTCCCGCCCCGGCCGCCTCGAGCGGCCCATCGGGGCCACCGTTGACTCGCCGCGCAGGAAGTGGCTGTTCGCGCTGCTGCTGGTGGCCGGCTGGCTAGTCCAGGCCGGGCTGCGCGCGTGGTTTAGCCGCGCGCAGGTGGTGCCGCTGGACAATCCCGACGAAACCGCGTACCTGATCGCGGCGCGGGTCCTCGCGGGCGGCCCAGGAGCCGATTTCTCCGGCGCCACGCTGTACCAGGGCGGCTACCCGCTTCTGATCACGCCGGTGTACTGGTTCACCAGCAGCCCCGCCGCCGTGTATCACGCCGTGCTGCTGATCAATGCGGCGGTCAGCGCCGCCGTGATGCCGCTCGGCTACCTGGTCTGCCGCCGGCTCGGGCTCGGCCGCCCGGCCGCCTACGGCGTGGCCATGATCGCGGCGCTGCTGCCCGCCGGGTTCTTCTACAGCGAGTACGCGATCGCCGACGCGATTTTCCCGGTCGTCACGCTGGCCTGGCTGCTGGCCATCCACAGCTGGCTGGTGGCCACCTCGCCGCGGGCGCGGTACGCGGCGGCCATCGGTTCCGCCGTCCTGTCCGGCTACGCCTACGCGGTGCATTCCCGGGGCCTGGTGCTGCTGGCCGGCTTCGCCGCCGTGGCCGTATTCGTCGCCTGGCGCCGGCCCGCCGCCCGCGGCAGCGTGGCCGCGGGCGCGCTGACCGCGGTGGTGACCGCCGGCGCGGGCTGGGCTCTGGACCGCTATCTGGTCTCTGCCCTTTACCCGGAGGGCGCGCGCAGCCTTTCCGGCCAGCTAACGAGCACGCTGGTAAGCAGGTACGGGGCCATCCACGTGGCCGAGCTGGCAGGCGGCCAGTTGTGGCGGCTGGTGCTGGACAGCTGGGGCATCGCCGGGATCGGCCTGGTCGCCGCGGTAGCCGTCGCCGCGCGGGGAGGCCTGGGAGGGCTTTGGGGGTCGTCCCCCCTGGCCGGTACCGCGCGCCGCGGCGTACCGGCCGACCTGCGGATCATGGCATCGCTGTCGGTCGGGATCACCGTCCTGATCGCCTGCGCCGCGTCGGCCGGCCTGGGCCCGCATCAGCCGTCGAGCTGGGCTTCCGGACGTTACCTGGACGGCATGATCGTCACGTTTTTCCTGGTCGGCGCGGTGGTGCTGCTGCGGGCGGCGACCCGGCCGATGCTCGCCCTCGCCGCCTGCGTCGCAGGCCTCACGATGGTGGCCGCCTTGACGGTGGCCGTGTACGCCGGAACGTCCCTGCCCACCGGGCCAGGCAGGACGTTCAACGACGGCATGCCTGCCGTGCTGACCCAGGACTGGAGCCAGGCCAGCGTCCTGGTCGCCACGGCGGCAGCGCTGGCCCTGCTCCTGTTGTGGGTCGTGTTCGCGCTCCTCGCGCGCCGCATGCGGGTCCTGACTTGCGTCTTGGGCGCCGCGGCAGCGGCGCTGAGCCTGGTGGCCGTGGCCCAGCTCACGGCCCATGGCTCGCGGGCCGACAGCGCGTGGGCCAAGGCGATGGGCATCAGGGAGATGGCGGCGGCCGGCGGGCTGAAGCCGGGTGAGCAGATCGCCGTCGCCTCCGACCTCAACGGGATTGTGCGGGTCGCGCAGGCGTTCGAGGTGCCGTCGACGCAGGTGCAGCCCTTCAATCCGTTTTGCCAGCCGCCGCCGGCCGGCGTGACCGTGATCGATGCGGCCTGGCCGGCCGGACAACCCGCCCAGGCGAGCTGGCCGGACGCCCCGGCCGGCTGGCGGCTCGTCGCAGCCAACCGGTTCGGCAGCTGGGTCGTCTGGCGCAGGTCAACGGGGACAGCGGCACCGGGGATGATGGAGGCTGACCAGTGCAGGCACCCCAACGAACAGGTATCGCTGGCCGCCCTGGATCCGTCGGGTCAGACGTGACTCATCGTGGGCCGAAGCGGAACGGAGCCAGCTAACTGCCCACGACACTGGCTACCCGCCGGCCCCCGGATCGCGCGGGCCCCGAAGGCAGCGCAGCGATCCGGTGCCGGGCCAGGTGCGGCGGCGTGCACGTCGGCTTGTCCTTGTACACGAAGGCCCGCCGCAGCTGCGGGTAAGGCGCCCCGGCGAAGTTACGTCTCATGATGGCCAGCTCGGCGGCCCGGTAACCGGCCAGCCGCCGCTGGCCGCTGCCCCGGGCGAGCCACCGCTCCTTGGCGGCCAGCCGCGCCGCGTAATCGGGACTGCGGGCCAGCCCCTCGGCCAGGACCGCGACCTGCGCGCGGTACCCGGCCGGATCACCCGCAATCACCCGGTCGACCAGCCCCGAGTGCAGCGCCGACGCGGAACTGACCGGCAGGCACCCCTCGGTCAGCCGGGCCGCCTGCCGTGCGCCGACTCGCCGCGGCAGCGTGTAGGTCCAGTACTCCGAGCCGTGCAGGCCCATCAGCCGGTAGTGCGGGTTCAGCACCGCGCCGCCCCGGCACCAGACCTGGTCGGCGGCCAGCGCGAGCATCAGCCCGCCGGCCGCGGCGTTACCCGCCAGCGCCGCCACGGTGAGCTGGCCGGTGCTGGTCAGGATCGCCTCGGCCAGGTCATCGATGGCGTTGATGTTCCGCCAGGACTCTTCGGCCGGATCGTCGGCGGCCTCGATCATGTTCAGGTCGATGCCGTTGCCGAAGAAGTCCCGGGGGCCGCCGAGCACGATCACCTTCACCGGGCGCCCCTGGGCGTGCCGGTAGGCGGCGAGCAGGCGGCGGCACTGCCCGGTACTCATCGCCCCGCCGGGGAAGCAGAACTCCAGGTAGCCGACGTCGCCGGACTCGCGGTAGCGGATCTGCCGGTACGTGCGCCGGCCCGGCGCCGTCACCAGCGGGGCCGGGACCTGCGGCACACCCGCCAGGGATCCGCTCAGCACCCGCGTAGCCGGCAGCTTAAAGGTGCCCGGCCCGCCCGGCGCCGGGCGGCGGCGCAGCCGCGGGATCCAGACCGCTCCGTCCGTGGTCGCCCGGCAGATGGCGCCGTCCCGCTGCGCGAGGATCGTCCCGGGCGTCCCGCGCAGGTCGTCTTCGGGATACCCGCCGACCAGGTAGTACTCGGCGTCGCCGAGCACGTCCAGGACGCCGGGGCTGGAGTCAGCCGCCCACAGCTTGGCCAGCACCGCGGACGTCGGCTCGGCGGGCCAGTCGATCCTGCGGTCGGCCTGCCGGCATGGCGGCCGCCCCCGCCCGAACACGCCGGGCCGGCCGTAGTCCAGCGGCTCCGGCCGGAACCGGCCTCCCGCGAACCGGCTCACGGCCAGCAGCACCGCCCCCGCCGCGGCATCCGCCACCTCGGTCCGGTACACCGAGCTCTTCGAGCCGCCCGGCATGGTGAACTCCGCGCTGGCCCAGATATCCCCCGCGTCCATCTCCGCGTTCGCCTGCAGCACGGTGACACCCCACCGCCCGGCCCCGCTCATGACCGCCCAGTCCAGCGAGGACGGTCCCCGGTCACCCACCGGTCCCGGGTGCACGATCAGACACGTCCGGGCCGACCAGATGTCCGCCGGAATCGCCGTGGTCAGCATCGGCGCGATGACAAGATCCGGGTCAAAACGCCCGACCCCGTCCCGCAGCACCGCATCCCCCAGCGCCAGCTCGACCGACACCTCATGCCCGCCGTCCGCCAGCTCCGCGTGCACCCGCTGCGTCATGCTGTTGTACCCGCTGGCAATCAGCAAGATCCGCATCAGCGTTCCCCCTCCGCTGGCCGAACCGAAAAATCCCCGTACGCGGCCATACCGTCCCCACGGCGGCCCCGCGGTATGCCTGCGTAATACGGTGCCTGCCAGCGCGGCCCTGATGCTACACCACCGCGTCTAAATACCGCGGGCCGCCGTCCTCAGGCAGTACAGAGCACGAAGGACGATCATTATTAATGCCGAACGGGCAGTACTGCGTGCCCCCGCACCTCGCCGGCCGCCCAGGAGCGGGACATCGCGAACATCACCTGGATCCAGGGCCGGGCCGAGGATCTTCCCGCGGTGGCCTGCGCGAATACGGCCATGTTCCGCGTCCGCCCACAGGTTAGGTGCGGCCAGCCCACACGCCCGGAGATCCCCCACGCGATTGCGCGGGACGTTTCCGCGGACGCCAGACACGCCCGCCCTGGTCGTAGCCCGCGCGCGATGCCCCCCTGACCCGGCCCCGCCAGGAGACGATCGCCACGGGCCGCACCAGCACGGCGACGAGCAGGCCGACCGGATCGTCGCGCAGTGGGATGGTGACGGCGAGACTGGGCAGGAGCCCGGTCGCCAGCAGCCCCGCGACCCGCCGGCCCACGGGGCTGCGTACGCACGTGACGGCTACTGCGACCGCGATCGCCAGGACGCCCAGCAGGGGGAAGGCAAGATCTCCCATTGGCGCGGCCGGGTCCGCCAGCTGAACGATCGAGGGGAACCCGAAGCCCGCGGACAGGCCCGCGATCATCAGGCAGGCCCGCCGCCACCCCACGATCGCCAGGCCACGCCGCGGGCCGGGAGAGAAGACGAGCGAGCTAGCCGCCAGGCTGGCCAGTACGACAGGGACGTCAACCGTGCCCGCGAACTGGAAAAGCCCTCCGGGAAAGGTATGGCCCTGCTGATAGATAAAGGTCACCAGGGCCAGCAGGGCCAGCAGGGCCAGCGCCTTGTCCAGGCGCATCTCCTTCACGAACTGATACGGCGACCGGCCGGTAACTTCGCGGAAGAGGTGCGCGAACGCAGACGGGCTCAGGCTGACCTGCTCGGCCATGTCGGCCACGGTCAGCGGCTCCGTCAGATTCCCTCGCACGTACTCAAGAACCGCCGATACCGGGTTGCTCGCGGACTCCGCCGCGGCGATGGCCAGCAGCCGGGCGTACTGCTCGCGTTGCAGCACCCGGTACACCATTTCCTTGACGTACATGGGGGCCAGCACCCGGCGGTCAGCGCCGGTTTCGATGGAGCGCAGGAAGCGCAGCACCGCGCCAGCCAGCTCCTGGTCCAGCGCCGACACGAACGCGGGCGGGTCCGGGGGCTCATTCTCGGCACCGTGCTGACGGAACGCAGTGGTGCGCCGTTCGATCATGTCGCTCGTGACCTGGCGCACCACCGACGGGTCAATCTGCAGGACAAAGGAGAGGAACGGCTTGGCCGGTGTCGCCTCCAGGATCTCGGCCTGGAAGTGCAGGTGGCTGTTGAGCACGAGATAGCGGAACGGGTCGTAGGTGTACGTCGCGCCGTCGACGGTAACCGCCTTGCGTCCTTGGGCGACGATTCACAGGGACAGCGACCGGATCTCTTCCCAGCTCGGGCCGATCGGCGAGGTGAACCGGTAAATGGTCAAGCCCGGCCAGGCGCCAGTGTTGCCGCCGTCGCGCGGGGCCCGGTCAGTCCAAGGGGTGGACGACCCCCGTAACCACAGGCTCCTGGGAGTAGTCATGCCCGTCATCACCGTCGGCACCCGGGCGCTACTCGTTGAGGATTTGCTCCCTCAGGATGTCTGCGTGCCCGCCGTGCTGGGCGAGTTCGCGCAGTACGTGGAGGTACACCCAGCGCAGCGGGAGCGGGCCGCGCCAGTAGCCGTAGACCCAGTCGTCCAGCCCCAGGGATGACGTCGCACGCCGTGATGACTCGCATGCCTCGCGGTGTGCTTGCCGGACGCTGGCGATGGTGTCGTCGTCATGAAGAATGAACGACTCGCCCGAGATCGCGGGGATACCGATGTCAGCACGTGACCGGCCTGTGACAGCTTCGTCAAACCAGACCTTCTCAAGGAAGGTCGCGTGCTTGACCAGGCCCAGCAATGTGGTCCGGGAAGGCACCAGCGACTGGCGCGCCTGCTCCTCCGTCAGCCCGTCCAGGCAGCGATCGAGTTGACCGCGGTGCTCGTCGAGGAACGCCTCAAACTGGGCACGGGCTGGCTGATTGATGACATCCTCAGCGAACGTCGCTGGAAGGGAGGGCATAAGCGAAGCATTTCAAGAGCGCCGCCCACGAGCAAACTACCAGCGGCCTTGGCCGCCTCGCCGCGCCCGAATCCGGATTTCGGGCGCGGCTTCGATGAGTCGGCGGCTACCAGAGGGACTGGGCGATTGAGCCACAGTGCAGCGTCTGCATCTCACAGCTTGCGAGCATCTCCACCATCGCGCCGAAGTCACTCCAGGACTCCTGGGTGAGGCGCTAGTGATCCTCGATCCCCGCTGGCGACGAGTAGACCTCACTGAGGAGCCGAGCGGTGAGGCCATCCACGAGATCGGCCACGGCGGACACCACGTGCTCACAGTTGTCGAGCACGAGCAAGACATCACGTTCGGCCAGCCAGCCGGTGAGCGCATCCTGGTAAGACTGACCGCCGGACCTCAGCATCCCGACCTGCGCGGCCACCTCTCCCGCGATGTGCTCGGCCGACCGCAAGGAGGCCAGCCAGACGACGAACACAGCGTCGGGAAACTGGGCCGCCGACGCCGCCGCCACGGCCTGCGCCAGCGCCGTCTTGCCCACGCCACCCGGGCCAGTCACCGTGGTCAACGGGGTCGACGCGACGCTCTCGATCACCTCGGCTAGCTCGCGGTCCCTCCCCACCAGCCGACGCGGGCGCAACGCCGTTGCGCGATGGCTCCCCTGCTGGGCGCCAACCTGTCCGTCACTGGTCCCGCCGGAGGTCACGCCCGCAGTCTCGCAGGCCTGCCCGGCCCGGGCAAGGCGCCTGGCGCTGGCCGATTTGCCGCTTCTGGCAACCTTGAGACCCTGCCAGGCGGGGCGAGGCGGAGCACGGTGAGAGCCGGCGAGTACAAGGTGACACCAGGCGCGGAGGGTGGCCGCGTCCGCGGACCCGCGCGGGTCGCCTGCGTCGCAGCCCCCATGACCCCTCTTGCCGTCGAGTGCCAGGCCCGCGATGCCGCGGCTGCGGGGGAAGCAGCCCGGGCGATCATCAGGCGGACCGCCGCATTCACCGGCCGGATCGGCATCCGTGACATTAAGGTCGCTCGGGTGGCACCCGCTGGTTCGCAGTCCGGGTCTGGACCGCCCGGGTCCCTGCCGCGGGTTGCCAACAGGCAGCCACGGTCTGCCTGATGGGCTACCGCTGGCGGGATTGCCGCGGCCGAACTCTGTTCTAGGGCGGCTCGGAACAAGGCTTGTCTCGCGAACCGGTTTTGGCCGCTGCGATCGCGCGGTCGCTAGCGCCGGTCAAGCTGAGCCTGGTCCATGCCGCGGCACGGTCCGCGTGTTGATCGCGGCGCTGTCGCGTTCATGCGGGCTCCTCGGGCACTCCTTGTTGGCCGCCGGGCTGGCGGTCGTGTTGCTGGCCAGCCTGGAAGCCGTAGTCGGGACCAGAGCTCAGCCAGAGCGAGAGCTGGACGGGTTCCAGGGTCCGGTTCACGGTGCTGAGCAGGTCAGCGCGGACCGCACCGAGGTCGACCTTCCCCTGCAGCCGGGCGGCGAATGCGCCCACCGTCCGGCCGGCGTCGTAGCGGGCCCGGTTGAACCTCCGGTCGGCGGCCTGCTGGACCCGGCTGCGCAGCGGGCTGAACAGCGCCGCGGCGGCCAGGGCGGATATCGCGACCGCCACCGGGGAGGAAAACGACAGCACCTGGGTGGCGAGCAGGACGAGTCCCGCGTACACCGCCACCAGCAGCCCGGTCACAATGGCGTAGGACACGGTCCGGCTGATGATCCGGTCGATGTCGTAGAGCTGGTGCTTGAGGATGGCGGCGGCGATCGCGGCCGGGATGCCGAAGAGCGGGACGACCGCCGACAGGCTGCTGGCCACGTCGTTCAGGCCGGGCTGGCCGGCCCAGGTGAACAGCACGGCACCCAGCATGCTGGCCAGGAAGGCGCCGGCCATGAGGACCAGCCACTTGACCTGCTGCCGCAGCAGCCAGGACCCGGTCCGGTACCGCACGGCGAGCGAGACGAACGAGGCGCCCAGGAACGGGACGAGCGCGACGCTCAGCCCGTTGAGCGTGCCGATCAGCACGGGCAGTTGCCGCGGCGTGCCGAACGGGTTGGCGAAGGTCAACGAGCTCCCGCCCGGAGCCGGGATCTGCACCAGGCGCGGTCCGAGGACCAGGCCGACGGTACTCAGCGCGGTCAGCACGATGCCTGCCGCCGCGACCGGCCGCCAGCGCCGGGAGGGCAGAGTTCCCGTCGGGAACAGCAGGAAGGCGAACGCGATGACAAATGCGACCGGGGCGAAACTGCTTTCCGCGAGCGTGCCCACCTGTCTGGCTGCCGGGAGATCACCCGGGAAGGTGACGAGCCCCAGCAGGCAGTAGGTAGAGGTCAGTGTCACCAGGGCCAGTCCGGCGCCTTCCGCCAGCATGAGCCAGCCGATGAGGCTTCCCGAGCGCCGGACGACCAGGGCGCCGAGTCCGGCGTAGGCCACGGCTGAGGAGAAGGCGGCCAGGTTGAAGACCAGGTCGTCGCCCTTGAAGGCAGCCGCCGCGAGGAAGGTCAGGGCGAGCCCGGCCATCGCGGCCAGGGCGACCGCCGCGCCGGCTCCGGCGCTGACCCTGGCCGCCCGCCGCCCGGCCGGGACACTACCCGTGGCTCCGCTCGGCCGAGCGGTGGCCGCCGGCCGCACGATGGCCTTCATGCCTGCCCTCGCCGGGCCGATAGGTACAGGAAACCCGCGTTGCCCAGCGCGAGCAGCCCGTCCAGGGCGTGCAGGCCGCCGTACAGCGCGGCATCGCCGGCCAGGCCGATCAGCAGGCTCTGCACCAGGCAGGTCTGCAGGACCAGCACGCCAGCCAGGCACGTCGGCAGGACGCCGGGCCGGGCCATCAGCGCCGCGATCAAGATGACGACGGCGATGCCGCCCATACTGAACCCGAGCGTCTGGTGCGCGTCGTAGGCGCTGCTGCCTGCGGCCGCGTCCTGGTCCCGGAAGCTGAAGAGGCCCAGGCCGGCCAGGAAGATCTGGATTCCGCCCGCCAGCAGGAAGCCGAGTACCAGCCACCGGTAGGCGATCATCGCGCCGCGCCGCAGGGTGGTGAGATCGGACCGGCTGGCGGTCCGGGTATGAGCAGCCATCTGGTTCTCCTGGTGCAGGTCAGGTCGGAGGTGCCGCGCTGAGCAGGCGCAGTACGGCCGGCAAGTCGATTGAGGACCAGCGCTCGATGAACTTCCCGTCCGCCCTGGCCCGGCTGATCTCGATCAGCTGGAACGTCACCTGCTGGCCGGTGGGCCGGATGCCGGGAAATTCGCCCTGGTGGGTGCCGTAGCAGGTGAGGCGTTGCACAACCCGGTCATCTTCGGCGATTTCGTCTTCGACCACCGCGTGGAAATCAGGGAAGATACGTAGTGTCAGAGCCAGCCAGTCCCGCAAGGCGGTGAGCCCGGCGACGGACTGGCCGCCGGGATCGTGGTGAACGCAGTCGGGGGAGATGAGCTCAGTGGCGACGGCAAGGTCACCCTGGTTGATGATCTCCTCGACAATCCGGCGGGCCCGGGTCTTCAGCTGGTCGGGGGCCATGGCATCGCTCCCTGAGCATCTCGTCCTGCGGCCTGCTCCCAGGGTTGACCGCGCCGGTTCGCGGCAACAGGACGAGAACTCCCCGTTCCCTGGCCTTTTGCCAGCCGAGCGTCGGTAACGCGATGGCGAACCAGAATCCGGCTAGCTTTAGCTCGCTGCTGAGGCGCGAGCGGCTGGCGGCAGGCCTGACCCAGGAAGCGCTGGCCGAACGGGCCGGGCTCAGTCCCAAGGCCATCAGCGACCTGGAGCGCGACCCGTCCCGTACGCCGCGGCTGGCTACGGTGACACTGCTGGCCGACGCGCTGGGCGCCAGTCCGGAGCGGCGCGGGGAAATGCTCGCGGTGGCGCGGCCGCAGCCCGCCTCCGGCACGGCCCCAAGCGCACCCTCCGCTGCCCCTGTCGCGGCCCCGGCCGCCGCGCCGGGCCGGGCCGGCCTGCCTCGGCCGCTGACCCCCCTGATCGGCCGGGCCGGGGTGACCGCAGCGGTGGTGAAGCTGGTGCGCCGGGGCGATTTCCAGCTGCTGACACTCACCGGTCCCGGCGGGGTGGGCAAGACCCGGCTGGCCATCGAGGTGGCCGAGCAGGTGGCCGGGGATTTCGCGGATCGGGCGGTGTTCGTCGATCTGGTACCGCTGCGTGACCCCGGGCTGGTGCTGAGCGCGGTCGCGCAGCGACTCGGCGTGGACGAGCGGGACGCAACCCCGCTTCCCGAGCTGCTGGCGGCCGCGCTGCGCGCCAAGCATCTGCTGATCCTGCTGGACAACTTCGAGCACGTGCTGGCCGCCCGTGGCGACGTGCTGGCGCTGCTGGAGGCCTGCCCGCGGGCGGTCGTGCTGGTGACCAGCCGGGTAGCCCTGGACGTGCGGGGCGGCCGCGAGTACCCGGTCGCGCCGCTGACCTTGCCCGACGCGTCCATGCCGCCGGAGACGCTGGGCGCATCGCCAGCGGTCCAGCTGTTCGTAGAGAGGGCCCGCGCCACTGGCCCGGACCTGATCCTGGATGCCGAGACGGCCCGGGCCGTAGCGGAGATCTGCCGGCGGCTGGAAGGACTCCCGCTGGCCATCGAGCTGGCCGCCGCCCGGACCAGGCTGCTTTCCCCGGCGGCGTTGCTGGCCAAGCTGGACCGCCGGCTGCCGGTGCTGGCCGGCGGCCCGCACGACCTGCCTGCCCGGCAGAAGACCATGCGGGATGCCATCGCCTGGAGCTACGAGCTGCTGGACCCGCCGGAACAAGCGCTGTTCCGGCGAATGTGCGTGTTTACCGGTGGCTGCACCCTGGATGCGGCCGAGATGATCTGCTCGGATGACCGCGACGGGGCCTCGATCCTGGACGGCCTGGCCGCGCTGGTGGCCAGCAGCCTGCTGAGGATGGACCAGATGGCCGCGGCGCCCCGGGTGATCATGCTAGAGACGATCCGCGAATACGGCAGCGAGCGGCTCGCGGAGGATTCCGAAGCGAGGTCAGTTGCCGATCGGCATGCTGCCTATTACGTGGCGCTGGCGGAGCGGACCGCTGGTACCTTGACCGGGCCTGAGGCCGGGGCCGGTCTGCTGGCGCTGGAGGCCGAGCACGACAACCTGCGCGCGACGCTGCGCTGGGCCCTGAACCGGGGTGACCGGATGACCGCCCTGCTCCTGTCGGGAGCGCTGTGGCGGTTCTGGACGCACCGCGGTCACCTCAGCGAGGGCCGCCGGTGGTTCGCCGAGGCGTTCGCTCTTCCCGGCGATGACCGGCTGGCGGCCCCGGCTACCCAGGTCAACTGGCTGCTCGGGGCGGCGCACCTGGCCATGGAGCAGGCTGCCTTCGGCGAGGCTGCGACGTACTGCGAGCAGGCCGCCGCGGTGGCCAGGGAACGCGGGGAGCCGGCCGACCAGGCGGCCGTCCTGAACAGCCAGGGCACGCTGGCGCGCGGATTGAACCAGTACGCCGAATCGGTGCAGGCCCATGAGGCTGCGTTGCCGCTCGCCCGGGCGGCGGATGACCGCGGCGGCGCGGCGACGGCTCTGCTCGGTCTGGCGTACGTCGCGATGTTCACCGGTGATCCGGTCCGAACGGCCGAGCTCGCCGAGCAGAGCCTGGCCGAAGCGCGAGCATCGAACGATCAGGTCATCCTGGCCAAGGTGCTCTACTTCATGAGCTGGGTGACGAGCAACGGTGCCGGGTTCGAGCGAGCCGGAGCCCTGGCGAGGGAGGCGCTGACCTTGTTCACCCGGCTCGGTGATACGCCCGGCCGGGCCGAGGTGTTCTTCGTGCTCGGCACCGTGGCGATATTCTCGGGCCGGTACGCCGAAGCCGTGGATTTCTGCACGACCTCCGTAAACCTGCACCGGGATGCGGGCGCCGAGCCCATCACCGCCCGCGATCTCGGCGGGCTCGGCACCGGCCTGCTGAACCTCGGCGACACCGCCCGCGCCCGGCTCGTGCTCGACGAGAGCCTGGCGGTCGCCCGCCAGTACCAGGACCGCTGGAGCACGGCCATGTCGCTGATGCTGCTGGGCCACACCGATCTCGCCGAAGGCGACGTCGCCCACGCGCAGGCGGTGCTGGCCGAGGCGGGGTCGCTCTTCCAAGCCACCGGCAACATGGTCTACCTTCCGTGGTGCCTCGAGGGCCTGGCCGGCCTGGCCGCCGCTCAGGGTGACTTCGAGCGGGCCGCCGAGGTCGCCGGAGCCCGCGACGCGCTGCGCGAGCAGATCGGCGTGATGTTGCCCCCCGTGTACCCGGCCGGGTACGAACAGACGCTCCAGGCGGCCCGGGCCGGCCTCACCCCAGCCGCCTTCGACGCAGCGCGCGCCCGGGCCGGAGGGATGGAGCCGCCGCAGATCATCGCGATGGGCCTCAACGGTCTGGCCTGCACGCCGCTCACGCCAGATCCCCCGCGAAATACCGCCGCCGAATAAGCGGCTAACAGCCACGCCGAACGAGGCACTCTGCGCGCAACCGCCCTGCCTGCACGAGACAAGCGAGGCCGGATGTCACTGCGGCTGGGGCGAACCTAGCGGGTCTGATAGGACTGACCCAGCCCAGGTTGTACGTCGTTACACCGGCGCAGTAGATACCCAGCTCCACGGTCTTACCCGTCCGCAAGTCAATCCGCTGCGGAACGACCGGGCAACCAGCCGCGGACGGGCGGCGAACCCGGCCGCTGCGCTGCTGGACGGGTCATCGCTAGCGGCGCCGAAACCGTTCATTACCTACCTGCGCACGGCGAGGAACAGGACGATCAGAGACCGAACGGACAGGCTCACCGGGCGGTCCCTAGCGGCAACGTCATACACAACCAACGCGCGCTCCCGCGGACACGTCACAACGTGACTGCCGGCCCCATAACCCTGCGGCTGACAACCTGTCCGCGACATGAGCGGATGGCCGGATTCAGGGCCGGAGGGCGGCTTTGGGGTCGGGCGGCAGGAGTGAGCTGGCCATTGCGTCGGCGAGCCAGCGTTCATAGGTGTCCCATGGCCAGTTCCGCTGGGTGATGAGGCGCTCGACGATGTCGGGGGCGGTGAGGGTCCACAAGATGTCGGCGGCGGCCTGCTCGCTGAGCCCGGTGCGGAGCCCGAAGCGGCCGGCCAGGTGGCGGGCCGTGGCCGCGGTGCCGATGGCGCGCTGGGCCTCGATCTGCGCGGCGAACTCGGTCAGTGCGGCGTCCCCGGTCGCGGCCTGGGCGAGGATCACGGTGACCAGCCGGTGCGTGCGCTGCGCGATCTCGCGGCCCAGCCGGGCGTACAGGGCCAGCGCCTGCCGCGGGTCCGGCGCGGCGAGCATGGCCTGGATCGCGGGACGCTCGGCCATCGGCACCGGCTCGTCGTCGCCGGCCACGGCGACGTCGTAGACCGCCTTCAGCAGCTCCGCTTTGCCGCCTGCCATGTTGTAGACGCTCTGGGTGCTGACGCCGGCCGCGGCGGCGATCTGCGCGATGGTCGTGCCGAGGTACCCATGTTCGCGGAACAGCGCGCCGGCCGCGTCCAGGATGCGGCGGCGGCCCGCAGCGGTCTGCTCGCTGCGCAGGCTGGAGCTGTACCGGCGCGGGGACAACCAGCCTCCCTTGACAATTAGATGGAACGTGATTCAATCTAATTTGTACTTACTCAATCTTAAGGGGAACCGTCATGATGACTCCCGCAGAGCGCGCCGCCCGCCACCTTGAGACCGTCCTGCACAACCATGATTTCGAGGGTCTCCGGGATTTGCTCACCCCAGGCTTCGCCGACCACAGCGCCCCGCCCGGGACACCTCCGGGACCCGACGGGTACGTCCAGGTCCGCACGCGGGGTGCACAGCGCCAGCGCGTTCGGGTTCCCGGCCACTGGCCGGCCATTCGCCATGTCCACGATGCACTGGTACCGCGCCGACGGTGACCGCCTCGCCGAGCACTGGGGCGTACTCGACCAGCTAGGCATGCTGGCCCAGGTCGGCGCCCTGCCCGGCACCCCCGCACCGTCATAACACTCGCCCGCTCATCGGCAAAGCCGGATGTCTCCCGGACAGCGGGGACGTGGTTACCGGGCCCAGCGCATGATCAGCGGGTCGCGCTTTGCCACCAGTTCGATCAGGCCGCGGCGGATCCTGGACGATACCGGCCCGAGCGGCGCGCGGGTCCGGTCAGAGGCGATGATGCCACCCTCGGCCAGCAGGATCTTCTGCGCGCGCAGGCCGCATTGGCGGTTCTCGAAATGGATCAGCGGGAGCAGGTCTTCCCAGGTGCTCACCGCGCCGGCCCGGTCACCGGAGCGGTAACGGCGGAGGACCTGGCCAAGTTCGGCGGGGACCATCGAGCTGGGCATGGTGCCGGTGGCCCCAGCGTCCAGGTCCGGGATCAAGGTGACTGACTCTTCGCCGTCGAAAGGGCCGGGCAGGCTGTCGCCAAGGGCGCTGACCAGCTCATGCAGCTTGTCCGCCGCCTGCGGCACCTCGATCTTGGCGTACTGCACCTGAGGTACCTGCCGGACCAGGTCGATCAGCAGGCTGGCCGGCAGCGGCGTCGGCGACATCGGGGCATCCTGCACCATGACCGGGATGCGGATCGCGCCCGCCACCTGCTTGAAGTACTCGATCACCGCGGGACCGCCCGCCGTGACAGCGGCGCCGAAGAAGGGCGGCATGATCATCACCATCGCCGCGCCCATGTCCTGGGCGGCGCGGCTGCGCGCGGCGGCGACCCGGGCGCTGTAATGGCTGGTGGTGACTATTACCGGCAGCCGTCCCGCGATGCGCTCGAGAAGCGTGCGGGCGATCTCGTCGCGTTCGGCGTCGGTCAGCGAGAACTGCTCGGAATAGTTGGCCAGCAGGCACAGCCCGTCGACCCCGGCGTCCATCAGGTAGTCCACCACGCGCGCCGTGCCGCCCAGGTCAACGCTCTCGTCGTCGTGGAAGATGGTCGGCACAACCGGCACAACGCCGGCAAGCGGAGCGGACATATCGGCGTTCTCCAGATGGGCTCGTCCTTCGTGGCCAGTAACCACGAGTGTGACGTACGCGTGTGCGGGCGGCCTGGTTCAGCAGGGTCTGCAGGGGATCCCGCACTTGTTCGCGCGGCCGTCGCGGACTATACGCGCGATCAGAAGAGGATGTCAGCTCGTGCGAAGATCGCCGCCATGGATGACGATGACGCCCGGACCCGCAGCAGCGGGTCGCCGGCACCTACCCGGATGGCCGGATGAGCCCGCATCGCTGCTACATTGCCGTCCGCGACCATGTCGGGCAAGCGGACAGGACCGGCCGGAAGCGTTCGGGTACGGCCTGGCTGCCAGACACGTCATGCATCCTAACCAAATTGCTTGACCGGTCAGCGGCGTGAGCGGATGGCGCTGCGTGTCCGCTCGGCGTTGGCGACGGTCGGCGCACTAGCTGGAGGTGGTGGCGCCGCTGCTGGCGCAGGCGGCCGGGGACCAGGGTTAGACGGGCACGCGCGTTCGTAGGTGGAACGCGTTAGATGGGTGGTTCAGGGTGCAGGCCGGAGGCCGTCCATCAGGATGTTCAGCAGGCGGCTTGCCCTGGCGTCGTGTTCGGGCGGGCGGGCCACGGTGAAGATGCCGATGAGGCTGGCAGCGATGTCTTCGGCGGTGACGTCGGCGCGGAGTTCGCCCGTCATTCGGCCGGCGTTGAGGATGTCGTCGATGGCCGCGAGCAGCCCGGCCTGGGTCTGGGCATGGGCGATTTCGCCCGATTCGATCATCGCGTGCAGCGTGCCGAGCATGCCGTTCTTGGTCGCGATCCAGTCCCCGAACAGCTCCATCCAGCGTCGCAGCGCCGCGGGCGGGGGAAGCTGGGCGAGTAGCTCGCGGGCGCTGTCGGTGAGCCGCGCGACCTGATCGCGGTAGACCGCGTCGACGAGAGACTCGCGGGTGGGGAAGTGCCGGTAGAGCGTGGCGATGCCGACCCCGGCTTCGCGTGCGATCGCGCGCATGGACGGTTCGGTGCCGGCAGAGGCGAACACGCGGGTCGCGACTTGGAGGAGCTGGCTGCGGTTGCGGGTCGCGTCCGCTCGCAGCACGCGAGTTTCTGGCTCGGCCAAAACGGATCACGCTCCGGTTATGGTACGGTGCCTGTTGTAAACGGAGCATAGTCCGCTTCTCGTTGCCTTCATTCGCCGCCCAAGGAGACAAGTGAACACGCAGCAACCGGGCGCCGGCACGCCGGCGACCACGAGCCGGGTGGTCCAGCTCGACTCATTCGGCGGCCCCGAGGTCCTGAACCTCCGCGAGGTACCCGCACCGCAGGCCGGCCCGGGGCAGATCCGCGTGCGAGTCACCGCGGCTGGACTGAACCCGATGGACTGGTTCATGACCTCCGACGCACAGACCGCCACCCGATTCGGCTTGAGCCTGCCGTCCGGGTTCGGAACCGACTATGCCGGGGTCGTGGACCAGGCCGGTGACGGCGTGACCGGGTTCGCGGCCGGCGACCGGGTGTTCGGCGGCGCCCTGTCCCGCGCGGTCGCCGACTACGTGGTCATAGACCAGGCAGGGACCATCGCGGCGGGCGGCGACGCGCACCATACCCCCGGCGGCGTCGACGACCGCACCGCCGCCACCCTTGCCATCGCAGGGTGCACAGCCGCCGCCGCGCTCGCCGTCGTCAAACCCGGCCCGGGCGACACGCTGCTCATCGGCGGCGCCGGAGGCGGGGTCGGCGTGTTCGCCGTGCAGCTCGCCCGCCTCGCGGGCGCGCGAGTGATCGGGACGGCATCGGTGACGTCGGCCGGTGCCCTGCGCGCCCTCGGAGCCGAGCCCGTCGCTTACGGCGACGGCCTGGCCGGCCGGCTCCGCGCCCTGGCTCCCGCCGGCGTCACTGCGGCCATCGACCTCTACGGGACCGAGACGGCGCAGGCGGCACGAGAACTCAGCGTTCCGGACGAGCGCATCACCACCATCGCCGCACAGGTCGACGGAATCACGCCGGCAAACGGCGCTAACGCCGCCCCCGGCGCCATCGAGGAGATTGCCCGCCTGGTCGCAGCGGGCCAGCTCCGTGTGCCCATCGCGGCAAGCTTCCCGGTCGCCCAGATCCGCGCCGCGGTCGAGCTTCAAGCCGGCCGGCACGTGCACGGCAAGGTCGTCATCGACCTCTAGCATTCGCCCGCTGAGTCAATCTTGATCTTGGGGATTCTCGCGCGCACGGGTTGCCAAGCGGCCGATGCCCGGTGGCGGCGCTAGTGTCACGGCGGGTGGGTCTCAGTGGCCGGCTGATCAGCCGCCCTAGCAGGGCAGGCATCCGCGTTCGGCGCGAGCGGCCCCCGAGCGGGCCCGCGGCAAGCTAGGTTGCGCCGCATTAAGGGCTCGACGGCGAAAGGCTGTCTCGACCCCTCATCGGCAGATGAGTGAATTCGCCAGGCGGCCGATCTGCATACTTGTGTCATGCGCCAGGCTTTTGTTCAGGAGGCGGTCTTGCTCATGGAGCCGTACGCGGACGTGCGGGCTCCTGGGGCGGCGGTCACAGTCGCGCTGTGCGGGCACTGGGACCACGAGCCGCCATGCCCGCTGGCACCGCACCATGTCAGCGCCGCCGACGACGACGGCGAGTTGCGCGTGCGGATCCTGTTCGCGGCCGAACCGCACAAAGAAGACGAGGTCCGGCATCTCATCGAGCAGGCCCTGTCAGGACAGCTGAAGTTCCCGGACGGCTTCACCACCCCGTGGCAGCTGCGCGCAAGCT